>ERZ1643251.156-NODE-156-length-118048-cov-120.197851_pt1 | contig 118048 bp, 107 predicted proteins | sample MGYA00579261_ERZ1643251 | MGnify/ENA primary metagenome ERZ1643251 (study PRJEB29033, sample SAMEA4952267) | chicken gut metagenome | biome: Broiler Chicken; feature: Gastrointestinal Tract; material: Caecum | place: Ireland | collected 2018 | study: Broiler... | reverse complement strand
ATTATTATACGCTATTTCTCGTCAAAAATCAACCATTTGTTGTGACAGAGCCTTTTATTTTATTTCTTTCGCGCCTCCGCTCCCACTTAAACTCAACCCCTCACGCGTGCGACGCCCCGTTTCCCGTCCGCGAACGGCTTTTCCGCTCCCCTCTTGACAATGGGGCGGTTTTTGTCTTATCCGTCTGTTAAACTATAATTGCAGACGGAGCGAATCATTGTTAAGACAGCAGTCCGCCCGTCTGTCAAACCGCTGCGGAGAAAGCTCATGTCCAAAAAAATACTGAAAATCACTTACGCCCTTCCCATGCTGTTCATAGGCATGATCATCGGCGGCGCCGTCGGAGGAAGCAAATCCCTTTGGGTGAGCGCTCTCGTCCTGCTCATCGCAGACATCCTCATCGGGCTCTTTCTGCAATACAGGACCGACGGTCCGGCAGGCGTCATGCCGACGGGATTCCTGCGCAAGGCGACAAGGCTAATGCGGGATCCCGACAACGTACAGTATATTTCCATCGCGGAGATGTCGGCGGGGCTCGTCAATCTGCGCCAGGCCAGGACGGAACTGCCGCAGGAACAGTTCCGGTACGTATTGACCGTTTACACGATAATGCAGGAGATCAAAGTAAAAAAGCCCATGAATCTTGAGCGGTTCACCTTCACCGGCAACTCGCTGATAGCCATGTTCGATATGATCGCGCCGTTTTACAAATACGCCGGCAAGTCCGGTCTGCCTGTCGACGAATACCGGGAAAGTATGAAAGATATCTACCGCGAAGAAGCCAGGCAGCTTATCATGGACGGAAAATTCCTCGAAGACGAATGGCAGGAACTGCACGAGGAATTTATGGAAAAATTCCATATGTAATCATGTTGTGACGTAACCGCGCGGTGACCGCCGCCCTGCCGGGGACAGCGGTGCTTTACGCGCCGCGGAAACGCGGTTTACGTTTCGCCTGCGACGTCGTCCGCGCCGTCCGCATCTCTCCTTTCGCGGACGTAGACGGTCCTCTCCTTCAGCGTCAGCGAATTGCGTTCCGCAAACGCGACCACGAAGTGGCATATCAATCCCGTCACCAGCCCGGCAACGCCGCCCGCAAGCACCATATACGGCAGATATGCCGCGACCGCACGTCCCACGACCGCCATCGCCACGAGGATCTGCGTGACGTTGTGCAGCATTCCGCCCGCGATCGAAAGCCCCGTGACGGAAAACAGACGCGTGCGCCACAGCCCTGCCATGGCGGCGTAAGCGACCGCGGCGGCGGGAAGCGACCATACGAGCATGGAAATGTTGCCGGAATACAGCGCGGCGAACAGGCACTTGAGCACCAGCACGACGCATCCCTCGCCCGCTCCGACCAGGAGGAAGCACGCCAGCAGCACGACGTTGCCGAGCCCCAGCTTCGCATAAGGCAGCGCGGGAACGACGGGAGGTATCAGGCTCTCGACAAGGGACACTATGAGCGCGAGCGCGAGGAAAAGTCCGCTGAGCGCGATCCTGCGCGAAAGAGTCTTTTTCATGTGACCGCGTCCACCTCCCTGTCGCCTATGACTATCACTACACGGTTGGGCAGGCAGACTATCATGCTGCCTTCGGAGGACTGCGGCGCCGAGTGCACGCACAGCTGTTCGGAACAGTCCGAACGCACGACGTAAACTTCGCCGCCCTGCACGCCTATCGTCATCCTTCCGTCCAGAATGTCGTATTCGCCGTCGGCGGAAAGCGAAAACGTATACCGCAGTTCGCCGTCCACGAAAACGCGCGCCTCGCCCCCGTCGGAACGGAACGCGAACCACACGGAAAGCGCCGCCGCCGCGATGACGACGGCAATGATGAGCGCGTCCCATTTCCTGAACACGCCGCGGAGCGCGGCCGCCGCGCCGCTTCCCGTCCCGGTTTTCCTTCCTTCAGCTCTCATTGCAACCGACGATTGTTTGCACTATCTGCACGTTAAGCTGCGCTTAACGCCGCATAAACCTCGTGTTCTGACGACAGGCAGGATCTCAGACTGCCGAAAAACCGCGCCCGTAAACGCTCACTTTCATATCCCCGTCCACAAATACGGCGGAGATCTCCGGGTGATCCGCGGAGAGCGCGTCCAGCCACTCTCTGCCTTTTTTCTCCCCTGCGACGGCTATCGCTGTCGAAAGCGCGTCGCCCAGCGCGCCGTCGCGGCACACCACCGTCACCGAGATAAGCCCGCTGTCCGCCGGTCTGCCGTCCGACGGATCTATGATGTGGTGGTAGCGCACGCCGTCGAAAAAGTAGTACCTCTCGTAGTCGCCGCTGGTGCTCACGCATTCGCCCGAATGCAGGGTAAGTGTGCCTATGTAGGAGTGCGTGTATTCGCGCGGAGCGCCTATGCCTATCGTATAGTCGCGGCCGACGCCGCCTATGTTGCCGCCGAGATTGACCAGCGTTTCGTCCGAGAAACCCGCCAGAGAATTCTGCGCCGCATATCCCTTTGCAATTCCGCCGAGATCGAGCTTCGCCCCGTCCGTGAGCTTCGTGACGGTGAGCGCGTCCGCGTCCAGCGAAAACGCGCGGTCGAATCCGACAAGTTCCGACGCCGCGGCTATCTCTCCGTCGGTCGGGAGCGAATCCGGAGCGATCCCCATGACGAAATCGCCGGGAGCGAAGCCCCACAGTTCCACCAGCGGGTACACGGAAGGATCGTACGCGCCGTCCGTGAGCAGATACACTTCCCTCGCTTTGAGCAGCAGCGTCATGGTGAGTCCGCTCACCGTCACACTCTCGCCCGCCGCCGCGGAGTTGATCCTGCCGACGTCACTCGACGGGATGTCCGCAGAGAGCAGAAGCTCCGCCTCCCGCATGGCATCCGCCGCGGACTGCGCCTCTTCCGCGCTGTATCCCTCGATGTAGAGCGTAGTGCCGAACACGTCAAAATACTCCCCCGTCGCCGTCCTGTCGTTGCAGGCAGTGAATGAGAGGAGTATCGTGATGACGGCAAACAACGCCGCCGTTTTCGCAAGCCGACGTTTCATTGTTTTGCGGAATTCATCTGGATTCCGCAGTAAATATTATGCCGTATGTGCCGGGACCGCAGTGCGCTCCTATGACGGGACCGACGGGCTGGACGATGATCTCCGCGCCGCCGGCTTCCGGCTCGATGCGCGAGCGCAGTTCCGCAACGTAACCGTCGCAGTCGGCGCCGACTATAACCACGGGCGCGCCTTCGACGGGAAGGTATTTCCTCGCAAATTCGGACACGATGAAACTCATCGCCTTTTTGAAACCGCTCTGCTTGGTGAGCACGTCGATCTCGCCCTCTTTGTTGACGTAAAGCACGGGCTTGAGCTGAAGCACGTTGCCTATTTTCGCCTTCGCGGGAGAGAGCCTGCCGCCGCGCGCGAGATATTTGAGGTCGTCCACGACGAAAAGCACCGCGACGTTCTGCACCAGCGTATCGAGATAGGCGCACGTCGCGTCGACGTCGCCGCCGTGGGCGTTGAAAAATTTCGCCGCGAGATACACCATGATGCCCGCGCCCATGGAGATGTTGAGCGTATCGTAACGGCGGTATTTCGCGTCGGGATATTTCGCTTTAAGCTCGGCTATCGCGGTATCGAGATAGCTGAACGTGTTGGACATCCTGGAGGAAAACGCGACGTAAAGCACTTCCTCCCCCGCCTTGAAGTACGGCTCGAAGATGTCTATGTATGTCTGGGGATTGAGTCCTGCGGTGCTGACGGCGGCGCCTGCCCGCATACGGTCGAAGAACGCTTTGATGTCGGTGTTTTCGCCGAGGTCGTAGAGCCGCTCCTCCCCGTCGACGGTGTAAGGCATGGGAATGACCTTGACGCCAAGTTCCTTTGCGGTGGTGTACCAGAGTTCGCAATCGGTATCACAGAAAAAAACAGCCATTTTACACTCCGTTATATGCGGATGAACCGCGAATTTCGACAGCGGAAAGTAATTTCCGCCGCGTTTATTCTAACATATATGCGCGGCTATGTCAACCGACGCCGCGGCGGCGCCGTCCGGATCACTTGCATTTAAGGAAAAAGTCGTCGTCGGCATGCCACATTCCGTCGGTCGCCCTCACCCCCACTCCGTGCGCGAACATGAGATCGAGCAGCGCGGCGCAGTCGATGAGCAGCAGATTGCTCCGCTTCGCGGCGAAAGATTTCGTTTCGCGGTGGAAGTGCGAATTGGTGATGAGGATGCCCTTGGTCGCGCCCCATGCGGTCATCACGCCGAGGAACTCGCGCACCACCTTGACGGACACGTACGCCCTCTCGTTGAGCTTGGTCTTGGACTGGAAAAACACCGTTTCCTTGAATCCGGCGGGATCCTCGATATAGAGCTTGCCGTCGATGCCGTTGTCGTCGGGGCCCGCGGTGAGCTCGTTGCGCCTGACGAGTCCGCCGTAGACGGCGAGCAGCAGTTTCATGCTGAGTTCCTCGAAAAACTCCCCTCCCGCCTCGCTGATGGCAAGAGTCAGCGCGCGGCGCAGTGCGGCGACGTACTTCTCCGCGGGCAGCCTGCCCGCCTTGTATTCCTGAAACTTCTTGTCCGCATTCTCAAGCGTGTTTCCGAGAGGCGTATCGGGATATTTAGGCGCTTTGCTCGCACGCTCCGCCGCCCTCTTGCGCTGCGCGCGGCGGCGCTGCGTGCGCGTGAGTCCCGTCCTCGTCTCCTGCACGGGCACGGGCGGAGCGAGCCGTCCGTCCTCCGTGGTGACGAGCGTGCCTGCGGCGAGCATCTCGTTGAGCACCACGCCCGTCAGGCTCTTGAGCCGCGTGCTGAGTGACTCGCAGCTGCGGTCCTTCAGTTCCGCGTCGGAATAGCCGTAACACACGAGCGAACGCTCTATGAGCAGTTTCCGCTCGGTGCCGTCCTTGTCTATGACGGTCTTCACCGCCGCCTCTATCTCCGGTTTGCCGGGGAAATCTCTTTTTGCCATAACACTCCTTTTATTGACTCCGTAATACGCGGACAAAGCCGGTAGAACGCCGTGTGCCTTCCCGCGCCTCCTCATAATACGGGCGCGGCAAACGGTTTTTATACAGTATAGCACATTATTTCCCGAATTTATATCGGCGCGCCGCGATTTTAGCTGAAAGGGGCGGAAAATTATGATTTTTCGTTTTAATTGTCGTTTAATTTAATTAAAATAAGATGTACGCATCAAAAGGCGGAGACGGCTTATGGACAATTACGACAACTTCTTCAACGGCATAAACAATTCTCCCGAACGCACGCCCATCTATCACACTCCCGACAGTTCGGGAGGCGGTCCGAATAAGAAAATGACGACGATAACGGTGCTGTTCGTCATCATCGCCGTCATCATGTGCATAGCGATCGTGGCTAACGTCATCGTGCTCGCCAGCATGAAAAACCAGGTCGCGCAGAATTATGCCGACACCCTCACCCAGGCGGTGCACGACGAATATCTCAAAGCCATAGAGGACTATCTCGACGGCAAGGAGATCTCCGACGACGTACTCGCGCAGATACGCGACGACGTCATCAACGCCCTCAACAATTCCGCCGCGGCAGTCGCGGGCACCCAAACCGTATACTCCACAGTGCGGATTCTGGCAAGCACTTCCCAATCCGCCACGTCATGGGTAGTAGGCTCCGGATTTATCATTTCGGCGCGGGATTCAAACGGCACGGTATCACGCTATGTCGTGACTAACGCGCATGTTGTCCTGAACGTAGTGAGAACCGCTTCTTCGCCTTGGCAGACGACTTATGATTTTGAACCGTATAGCTATATTGTTTGCTCTTTCGGGGACGATATAAGCCAATCTTCGTACCGGCTCGAATTGGTGGCATGCGGTTCATACCGCGAGGTCCCCGACAACGCCACAACCCCCGTCAACGACGATTACCTCACGCAACCCGACCTTGCCGTGCTGAAATTCGCCACCGATTCCCCTTCCGAGAGCGAACATCCTTCCCTGAACATCGCAACCGAGGAAGCAAGTTACGGAGAGAGCGTAGCCATAGTCGGTTTCCCGGAAAACCTCGGGCTGTCGGTGACTTCCGGCATAGTATCCATGACCGCACACAAACTGTCGGACTGGGGCGCGGGTGAATTCTACATGACCGATACCGCAATCAACTCCGGCAACTCCGGCGGACCCATGGTCAATAACAAAGGCGAAGTGATCGGCGTGGTCGAATCGAGGCTGACATCGACAAGCAATTCTTCATCGATTCAGAACATCGGCTATGCCGTGACGAGCATGACGCTCATAGACTTCCTCGCGGGAGCGGGACTTACTCCCGTCACGGTTTAATCCCGCCGAATTCCATGCGGAAATTTGACTGGGACCCCTGCGGGAGTGCAACACCTTCACGTCCCGTGCAGGGAATTATCCCCCGCATCCGCAGGTTATTGCACAAATTAAAAGACGGAGTGCATGCTCCGTCTTTTGTTTTCCTTATGCCGGTTGATTTGACCACGGTCAGTCCAGCACTTCTTCGAGCTTGCGGATAAGGTTCTTTTTAGTCCTCTTCAGCAGGTTCTGGTTGCTTGCCGAATAGATTGCCGTTGCCGTGACGACGCCCAGCACTGCGCCGAATAAAACTGCATTCTTCATATCTCGCCCTCCTTGCCGCTAGTATGCCGCGAATGCCGCGGAATATACCTGATGGCAACGTCTTTACGAAAAAGCGGCGGAATACCGCCGCCCCGCCGCCCGGATATCTCCCGTCAGCGCGGGCGCAGACGCGCGACAGTCCTTTCGAGCGCGGCGAAAGCCGCCGCGGCGTCGTCCGCCGTATTCGTGCGCCCGAAGGAAAAGCGCACCGCTCCCCTGGCTTCCGCCGCGGTAAGCCCCATGGCGAGAAGAGTGCGGCTCGGCGCTGACGAGCCTGCCGAGCACGCGCTGCCGTTTGACGCGCACACGCCCTCCAGATCCAGCGAAAACAAGAGCTCCTCCCCCGTGATTCTGTCGAACCCGAAGTTGACTATGCCGGGCAGGCTTCTTGCGGCGTCGAGCGTGCCGTGCAGCCTCGCGCCGGGGATCCTTTCCAGCACGCGTGCGGCAAAACCGTCTTTGAGCGCGCGGATCTCCGCGCTCTTTGCCGCCATTTCCGCATACGCGGCAATCAGCGCGGCGGCAGTGCCTGCGGCTCCCGCGACGTCCGAAGTGCCGCCCCTGCGTCCTCTCTCCTGCTCTCCGCCGGAATGCAAAGGTTCGAGTCTTACCCCGTTCTTCACATACAGCGCGCCGAAGCCTTTCGGGCCCCCAAACTTGTGCGCGGAGAGAGAAAGCATATCCGCGCCGATATCCTTTACGGCGAGAGGAAGCGCCCCTGCCGCCTGTACCGCGTCGGTATGGAACAGCGCGCCGTAAGCGTGCGCGATCCCGGCAAGTTCGCGCACGGGCTGTATGCTGCCCGTTTCGTTGTTCGCGCTCATCACGCTGACCAGGAACACGTCCCCGTCCATGACGGCGGCGAGATCGTCCGCAGACACGAAACCCTCCCCGTCCACGGGAAGTACGGTGAGCCCGAAACCCAGCCTTTCGAGTTGTCTTGCGCTCTCGTACACCGCGGGATGCTCGACGGCGGAGATGACGACGCGCCCTCTGCCGTGTGCCAGCACCGCGCCTTTGAGCGCCCAGTTGTCCGACTCCGTGCCGCCGGATGTGAAATATATCTCTTCCGGTGCTGCACCGAAACAACGCGCGATATCGGCGCGCGCGGAAGCGAGCGCCGCCGCTGCCGCACGGCCGTACGCATGACGGGAGTCGGCGTTGCCGAATACGTCGGAACAATATCGCCGCATGGCGGCTTCCGCCTCGCGGCGGAGCGGCGTCGTCGCGGCATTGTCGAGATACACTGTGTCCATACAAAAAGACGGGCGCGCACGCGCCCGCCGCAGTTTTCATTTCCTGATCTGTCCGTCGCCCGTAACGATATACTTGACGGAAGTCAGTTCCTTCAATGCGATGGGACCTCTTGCGTGGAGCTTCTGCGTCGAGATGCCCATCTCGGCGCCCAGCCCGAATTCGAATCCGTCCGTAAAGCGCGTCGACGCGTTGACGTACACCGCCGCGGAATCCACGCGCGCGGTGAAGTAGCCTATCGCAGCGGCGTCGCGCGAGAGTATCGCGTCGGAGTGGTTGGTGCTGTGCGAATTGATGAAGTCCACCGCCTCTTCCACGCCGTCAACCAGCATAAACGTGATTTTATACCCCGAAAACTCCGTGTAAAAGTCCTCTTCCGTCGCAAGCTCGACTTCGGGCAGGATCTTGCGCACCTCTTCGGTGCCCAGCACTTCCACGTTGTTTTCCTTCATTGCGGCGTAAAGCGCGGGCAGGAACTCCCCTGCTATCGCGCGGTCAACCAGGACGTGTTCGAGCGCGTTGCAGGTGGACGGACGCTGCACTTTCGCGTTTACGATAACGGGAACGGCTTTTTCAAGGTCCGCCGTCTTATCGACGTAAGTGTGGCAGTTGCCGCCCGCGGACGCGATGACTGGCATGGCGGCGTTGTCCAGCACGAAATGCTTCAGCCCTTCGCCTCCGCGCGGAATGATGACGTCGACATACTTGTCCTGCGCGAGCATGACTTTGCTTGCGTCGCGGGAGGGATCGTCGATAAATCCGATTACGTCGCCGTTGCCGCCGGCACGCTCCACCGCGCCGCGCATGATCTCGTACAGCACGCGGTTGGAGTTCAGCGCGTCTTTGCCTCCGCGCAATACGACAGCGTTGCCGGATTTCAGGCAAAGCGCCGCCGCGTCCACCGTGACATTGGGACGCGCTTCGTATATGATGCCGATGACGCCGAGAGGCACGCGCACACGCTTTAGATCCAGCCCGTTGGGGAGCACTCTCTCCTCCACGACCTCGCCCACGGGATCACCCAGCGCGGCGACCTGTTTCAGCCCCTCGATCATGGTGGCGATTCTCTTGTCATTGAGCGTGAGCCTGTCGATGAACGGCGCTTCTCTGCCATTTTCCTTCGCGGCTTTCACGTCCTCAGCATTTGCCTCCGCAAGACGGGCGAGATTATCCGCGTCCGTCAGGGCGTCGGCTATCGCGGCAAGCATAGCGTTCTTTTCGTCCGCGGAACAGGCGGCAAGCGCGTAAGACGCTTGTTTTGCCTTTCTGCAAATCTCTTTTACGTCGATCATCAGTCCTCTTCCTCGTCGATTATGGTTATGACGGCGTTGTGGTAAACGTTCTGCACGTCGTCGAGCTCTTCGAGTTTGTCTATCATTTTGAGCAGCGTTTCCTGTTGCTGCGGATCGGGATTGACCTCGTTTTCGGGGATCATGTCCACTTCTGCGGAAAGGATCTTGACTCCGTTCTTCTCAAGCTCGTCGCGTACGCTGCCGAGATCGGCGGGAGCGGTGAGCACCTCGTAGACCTCGTCGTCCTCGGAGTTGATGTCCTCCGCACCGGCGTCGAGCGCGAACATCATGAGATCGTCCTCGGAAATGTCCGCCTTCGCCACAGCGATAACGCCCTTGCGCTTGAACATGAACGACACGCATCCGGTCGCGCCGAGCGAACCGCCGAACTTGTCGAAGAGGTGCCTGACGTCGCCGGCGGTACGGTTCTTATTGTCGGTGAGCGCCTGCACGATACACGCGGTGCCGCCCACGCCGTAACCTTCGTAGGTCATTTCCTCGTAGTTTATGCTGCCCAGTTCGCCGCTCGCCTTTTTGATGCTGCGGGATATATTGTCGTTGGGCATGTTGTTGGCTTTGGCCTTGGCGATGGCGTCGCGCAGTTTGCTGTTGGAGTTCGGATCCGCGCCGCCCTGCTTGACCGCGACCGCGATCTCGCGCCCGATCTTCGTAAACACGTTCGCGCGCGCCGCGTCGCTCTTGCCTTTTTTCTGCTGAATGTTATGCCATTTGCTGTGTCCGCTCATAAAGCCTCCGTTACTTGATAGAAAGTGAAAAAGTCGTATACATGGCTATGCCTGCGGCAACCGCCACGTTGAGAGATTCCATCCCGCCCGTCATGGGAAGCGCGCGCACCTCTTTCACGGCGCGGAACACGCTTTGTCTGACTCCGTGCGCCTCGCTGCCTGCGACCAGCAGACACGGAGACGGAACTGGGAAGGAAAAGATGTCCTTTCCGCCCATATCCAGCGCGGCGGAACGCGTGTCGGACGCAAGCCGCACCGCTTCCTCTTCAGTCACTTCGCACGCTCTCACGCGGAATATACCGCCCATGCTCGCGCGCACTGCTTTGGGCGCGTACGCGTCGGCGCAGTCGAGGAGATATACATCGTTAAATCCCGTCGCCGCGGCGGTGCGGATAATCGTACCGAGGTTGCCCGGGTCGGACACTCCGTCCAAAAGCAGCGCGTTGCCACTCGGCGGCGCGAAAGTATAACGCGGCAGTTCCACGGCGGCGGCAAGCCCGTAAGGGGTGACCGTGCCGGAAACGCTCTTCATCACCTCGCCGGCGACCGCGATCACCTGCGCTTCCGGAAAACGCGCCTCCGCCTCGCCGAGCCTTTCCGGGACGGCGAGCACGAACCGCACTTTCGCAGACGGCGGAATGTCTTTCGATATATTGCCGCCCTCTACGGGGAAAAGCCCTTCCCTTTCGCGGAATTTCTTCTCGGAAAGGGATCGGAAGAGCTTTACCGTACGATTCTGCACCGAGGTGACGATTTCCATTGATCTCTCTGCAAAAAGAGGCGCCCGAGGCGCCTCCGTCGATGTTTACGCGAGCTTCGCCTTCGCCTGATCGCACAGAGCGGAGAACGCCCTCGGATCAGACACCGCGATGTCGGCGAGGACCTTGCGGTTGAGGTCGATGCCGGCGAGCTTCAGACCGTGCATGAACTTGGAGTAGCTGAGGTCGTTAAGACGTGCCGCGGCGTTGATGCGCGCGATCCACAGCTTTCTGAAATCACGCTTCTTCTGCTTTCTGCCGACGTAGGCATAATAGCCGCTGCGCATGACCTGCTGTTTGGCTACGCGGTAAAGACGGCTCTTCCCGCCGTAGTAGCCCTTGGCTTGCTTCATTATTTTTCTGCGCTTCTTGACAGCGCTTACAGCTCTTTTGATTCTCATATCGTGATCTCCTTACTGATAGGGCAGAAGTCTCTTGAGTTCGGCCTCTTTGGTCTTGTCGATGTACTGATCCTGTCTCAGCGCACGCTTTCTCTTGGTGGTCTTTTTGGTCAGAATGTGATCGTGACCGCTATGGTCGCACTTATAGTGACCGTTCGCGCTCTTTCTGAAACGCTTTTTTGCTCCGCTGTGGGTTTTCTGCTTTGGCATAAGAGCCTCCTGTTTGATTATTTTGCCTGCGGCGGAGAGCCTGCTCTCCTGCCGTGATTGACTGTATTACTTCTTGTTCTGGGGAGCGAGAATGGTGAAGATCATTCTGCCCTCCTGCACCGGCGCCTTCTCGACCACCGCGCCCTCGCCCACCATCTCGATGTAATCCTTGATGATGCCGATGGCGATCTCGGGGTGCGCCTGCTGTCTGCCCTTGAGGCGTATCGACGCCTTCACTTTGTTGCCTTCGGAGATGAACTTCGCCGTCTGCGCCGCGAGCCTCTTGGTGTCGCCCACGTCGATGGTGGCGGAGAGCCGCACTTCCTTGAGCTCCACTATGCGCTGGTTCTTGCGCTGCTCCTTCTCGCGCTTCTGCTGATCGTAGCGGTACTTGCCGTAGTCCATCAGCTTGCAGGTGGCGGGGGTGACGTCGGGAGGAGAAACCTTGCAGATGTCCAGCCCCTTTTCTTCCGCGATCCTCCGCGCTTCGGAAATGGAAATGATGCCGAACTGAGTGCCGTCCTCGCCGATAAGCCTGACCTCGCGGTCACGAATCCTCTCGTTGATGATTAACTCTTTCAAAAGAGCCCTCCGAATGAAAAATGTCGGCAGACAAAAGTCTCCGACACCTCGCGCCCGCACGGGCATAACTATTCGAGTGACGACCACTTGACTTCGTCGGTGGTGAAAGGAAACCTTTGCTTGCACGGTTACTATACCAAACCGCCCCCCCGATGTCAAGCGAAAACGCCGCGAATTTTCAAATCCGCTCCGCCGAACGACTAAGTTGCTATCATCACGCAAATTTACTCTTCCCTGTATCCGTATTGCGTTCCGGAAACTCCGGTATTAGAATTTGCTCGCTGCGACTCGGGAAGCTTTTCTCCTCTTATGCATAATTATTAGACATATTGTGCTTGCGATAAGACAGGCTGCCGCAAGCCCTGCACATACGGACATTGTAGCCGTTTGCACGGCATGATTTTCGGCTGCTATTCTGTAACAAACAAATATCCCGAGAGCATAATCGACAAACACCAAGGCGAAAAACAACGAAAGACTTCCCGCCTTTTGTATCCCGGTACATTTGACCGCTCCGCTCGCCGCTTTTCTCGCGTTCGCAAAATCTCTCAACGCCATTCCCGTTGCCGCGGCGGGGATCATGGTCGCTATGAAGAAAATGACGATCACACCGATGTCGTAAAGCGGCTTTACGGAAAAGGCTATCGCCAGAACCAAATAAACGAACCACCCGACCGCGAGCCTCCACCCCCCGCACTGTTTCCACCATTCGGCGCTGTGGTCTTTGTAATACATAGTTCACCTCCTTAAGTTTATTGAAGCGCTTTAATTCCACATCGGTATCACCTCCACGTTTACGTCTGCCCGAGAGAAGGAAAATTCTCTTTCCTTTGAATCCTCTCTAATATATAGACGGTTTGAAAGAGGCAAAACGTTACAAAAGGACGAAAAAATTTTCAAAAAATTTTTTCGGGCGGTGTTTCCGCAACGTTTTCCGCACCGGCGCGCCGCTCCGCGGGGACGGTTTTCAAGCGAAATATGCGGGCATACGCAGCAGCGGCGGAAGAAAAACGGGGCGGCGATCGACCTTCTTTGCCGCATATGTCCTGTTAAGCAGAGAATAGAGAGTGATGATCGCCACGCACAGGCCCGTCACGACGACATAGTAGACGACGTAATAGGCGGCGGTGAGCGGTACGCCCAGCACGTCCGCGACGAGTGTGCCCGTGAGGATCTGCACTATGGAAGTGTTGGCGTAGTTGATGCCGTAGCCGACGGTGACGAGTTGGAGATAGGCAAAGAAAAAGGCGAACCAGCCCAGCACCCACACGTAATCCTCGCGCGGAAAGGCGTATTTCCCGCAGTCATGAAATATGCTTTGGGCACGATCTTCACAATGGCGTCGTCCGTCGAAGTGTTGAGCACCAGGTCTATCCCGTCATGACTGATGTCCGGAATCGTTCTTACGGACTCGTAGTCACGGATGGTTTTCCCTGTATGCCCTGCGATGTCATCGCTCTCCGTGAGCATTGCGCTTTCTTCTTCGACAGTCATCGTAGATACATTTTCTGCTAGCGCAACAGGAGCATCCGGCGATAATTGGAAAATAATAAGTAATGCAAGAAAGGACATTAGTATAATAACTATAGTAGTGAATGTGGCCTGGCTAATTCTTGTTCTCATTTGTTTTTCCCCCTTTATGATATTTCTTTGTGTAGATGATTGCCGGGATAAGAGTGGCAACCAGTAAGGCGAAGAATACGGACAGACTTATGCACAGTTCCAACGGAGCGGACGCGAAACCTATGCCGGCATATATCATGAATGCCGCGGAGTCTATCGCCCATGCCCACAACATCATTGCGTTGACCTTGTTCATATAACTTTTGTCAGAGTCATATCCTCCCATTTCAGCGATGTAAGCGTTCCTGATGTACAGTCGGCATCCTAATCCTTGCGGAAGCATAACCAACACAAGTTCGAAAAAACCGAAGCACAAGATGATTAGGTAGTTCTCACTTATGAAATCACGCGTATATGGCAGAACATAAATTATCACGCATATCAGCAACAGAAAAAACGAGCTTTGGTATAATATCTGACCGTTCCTGCGCCACCAATCGGCGCTGTGATCTTTGTAGTACATAGCTAACCCCCTTAAAGTTGTTTATGTGTTTGCGGTTCTCCCGCCGTCAGGTTCTGCATCGGTATCACCTCCCCGTTTACGTCTTCCGAGAGAAGGAAAATTCTCTTTCCTTTGAATCCTCTCTAATATATAGACGGTTTGAAAGAGGCAAAACGTTACAAAAGGACGAAAAAATTTTCAAAAAATTTTTTCGGGCGGTGTTTCCGCAACGTTTTCCGCACCGGCGCGCCGCTCCGCGGGGACGGTTTTCAAGCGAAATATGCGGGCATACGCAGCAGCGGCGGAAGAAAAACGGGGCGGCGATCGACCTTCTTTGCCGCATATGTCCTGTTAAGCAGAGAGTAGAGAGTGATGATCGCCACACACAGGCCCGTCACGACGACATAGTAGACGGCGTAATAGGCGGCGGTGAGCGGTACGCCCAGTACGTCCGCAACCAGCGTGCCCGCGAGGATCTGCACTATGGAAGTGTTGGCGTAGTTGATGCCGTAACCGACGGTGACGAGTTGGAGATAGGCAAAGAAAAAGGCGAACCAGCCCAGAACCCACACGTAATCCTCGCGCGGAAAGGCGTATTTCGCGCACATGAAAAGTCCGCCGAGGAAAAGCATGTTGTGGTTGGTCATCGCCATGGCGAGGTCGAATGCCGGGACGGCGGCGGTCTGCACGCCTGCAACGTGCGTTTCGGGGTAAAGGATCATGGTGAAGAAGTAAACCGCTCCGCTCAGCATCGCGCTGAAGGAGGCGGCCGCTTTCAGCGGACGGAAAGGCACAAACGCCACAGCCCCGAAAAGGAAGTAGGACGCCGCGGAAAGGTCAACGGGCACCTTGCCCATCGTGACGTACTCTCCCGTCTTGTACATCAAAAGAAACGCGCCGACGAGCCAGATGACGATCCTGTCCGCTATCGCGTTCCGTCCCGCGGCGTAAACGGCAATGAGCACATACGCCGCGACAAGCGCGATCTGAATAAGCCCGAGATAAAAATGCGGTCCTGTGAAGATCATGTTCTTTTGCGCCGTGCACCGCGCCGTTGCGGTGTTCGGATACATTCTACCCTATCCGCGCCGATTTTGCAATATGCGCATAAATATCGGGGGCGGGGGATTACCTCTGCACAAAAAAACAGCTCTCCCGACGGGAGAGCCGTTTACAGCGGACAGTACGCTTACTTCCTCACTTTGGAGTCTATCTCTTCGCGCGCCATGGCGAGGAAATCGGCGGCGGTCATCGTGCCGAGATCGCCCTCCGCACGGTGGCGCACGGACACCACTCCTTCTTCCGCCTCCTTGTCGCCGATGACGAGCACATACGGCACTTTCTCAAGCTGCGCTTCCCTGATCTTCTTGCCGAGCTTTTCGCTGCGGACGTCCGCTTCGGCACGCAGTCCCGCCGCCGCAAGCTCTTTTGCGACGCTCTTTGCCGCGTCCGCGGTGCGGTCGGTGAGCGAAAGCACTCTCACCTGCTCCGGCGCGAGCCACATGGGGAATGCTCCGTTGTACTTCTCGATGAGCATGGCGAGCGTGCGCTCGTAGCAGCCTATCGAACTGCGGTGGATGATGAGCGGACGCGCCTTTTCGCCGTTCTCGTCGATGTACATCATGTCGAATCTCTCCGCGAGCGCGAAGTCCAGCTGCACGGTGAAGAGCGTGTCCTCCTTGCCGTGCACGTTGGTGCCCTGCACGTCGAGTTTAGGCCCGTAGAACGCCGCTTCGCCCCACGCTTCGGTGTACTCTATGCCGAGGTCGTCGAGGATGGTCTTCATCGCGCCTTCGCTGCGCTCCCAGTCCGCCGCGTCGCCGACGTATTTGTCCGCATTGGCAGGATCCCACCGCGAGAAACGGTAGGTCACGTCGCCTTCGAGGTCGAATGTCCTGAGCATGAACTTGATGAGATCCACCGCTCCCGCAAACTCGTCCTCCAGCTGGTCGGGCGTGCACACGATGTGTCCGTCCGCGAGCGTGAACTGGCGTATGCGCGTAAGCCCGTGCATTTCGCCGCTCGCCTCTTTGCGGAACTCGATGGCGGTCTCCGCGTACCTTATGGGCAGGTCGCGGTAGGATTTCAGCCCGTTTTTGTATATCGTGAACTGGAAGGGACACGTCATCGGGCGCAGGCACAGGATCTCGTCGTCCACGTCCTCCTCGCCGATGTAGAACATCTTGTCCTTGTAGTGATCCCAGTGCCCCGAGGTGATGAACAGATTGTTCTTGGACATGATGGGCGTCTTGGTGAGCAGATAGCCGCGCCTCTGTTCCTCGTCCTCGACGAAACGCTGCATGATCTGTATGATGCGCGCCCCCTTGGGCATGATGAGCGGAAGCCCTTGTCCGATGTTCTCGTCCGTCATGAAGATGCCCAGCTCTCTGCCCAGCTTGTTGTGGTCGCGCTTCTTCGCCTCTTCGAGCTTCGCAAGGTACTCGTCAAGGTCGGACTTCTTGTCGAACGCCGTCCCGTAGATGCGCGTGAGCATCTTGTTCTTTTCGTTGCCGCGCCAGTAAGCGCCTGTCAGCGACGTCAGCTTGAAACACTTCACCTTGCCGGTGGACGCGAGATGGGGCCCTGCGCACAAGTCCGTGAAATCGCCCTGCGTGTAGAAGCTGATCTCCTCTCCTTCGGGAATGTCGGCAAGCAGCTCCATTTTGTAACTCTGCTTGGACTTCTTGATGAACTTCTCCGCGTCCTTGCGGCTCATGGTGCTGCGCACGACGGGCATGTCCGCCTTGATGATGCTCTTCATCTCCGCTTCGATCTTGTCGAAGTCCGCCTGCGAGATCGGCGTCTTGAACTCGAAGTCGTAGTAAAAACCGTCCTTCACCGCGGGCCCTATGGCGAGCTGTACGGTGGGATAAATGTTCCTCACCGCCTGCGCCAGAATGTGCGAACAGGTGTGACGGTAGGCGAGCCTCCCCTCTTCGTCCTTGAACGTGAAAACCTCGAAGGTGCAGTCGCCGTCGATGACTTCGTTCATGGACACGAACTTTCCGTCCGCCTTCGCCACGAGCGCGGCGCGTGCCAGCCCTTCGCTGATGTGCTTTGCAACTTCGAGAGCGGTCATACTGCCGTCGAGCTGCATTTTGCTGCCGTCTTTGAGTGTGATGATCATAAAAACTCCTTCGCAATCGGCCCTACGAACGGCCGTGCTTTTTTTGATAGCAAAAACAATTATAAATCCAAACAAAATATAGTCAACCGAAACGCGATGAAAAAAGCGGATAAATCACATTGACCGCTCGACTTTCCGTTTCCGTTCCCTTTGCGTGAAGCCGAATTGCGGAACGCATTGAATGGGAATATCACACAATATCAATGCACAAAAGCGGAACACCGATGTCACCGCAAAAACGGTAACCTGCCTGATCCGTAAAACAAATGCGCCGACGGATAATCTGTCGGCGCATTTGAACACGAATATTCATTATTTTACTTCGTTTTCCACTCTCTGCCTGTGCCGCGCGCGACAGTGCCGGTGTACTCCGACGCCTCTATCGCCGCCGCAACGGCGTCGTAGTCGATGTAATATTTCTCAAGGTAGTTGTCGAGCACGTCGCGTGCGTAAACGGGAGTTATGCCGAACGTGCCGTCCGCATTCAGAGTGAGCCGCGTGCCGCCGCGGTCGTCGCCGTAGTCGTCTATGCGGCTGAAATCTATGCCCTCCCAGTACTTCAGGCTGTAATCGGCATTGAACGCGCCGCCCCCGTTCTTATCCTGTGTGGTGCGGTAGCTGTGCGAATAGCCGGAATGCTGTCCGAAAGTCAGGCGTATGCCCTGATAGTCCACGGAGAAATCGTTGTCGTGATGGTGGCACATGAATATCGCCGTCGTGCTGCCGAGCTCCTTCGCCACGCTGAAGATCTGCCCGCTTTCGGGCATATCGCCGTACTTGGAGGTGTAATCGCCGTGCAGCCACACGCCGTAATGATACGCGTCGGTGGGCTCTCCCCCGTTCCATGCCTCATCCCACGCGGTCTTGAACTCGGGGATGCCGACGTGGTTGAAAATGACGGACTTCACCACTTCGTCCGCGCTCCTGTCCGCGCCGTACTCCGTGTCGGAGAGCGCGTTTATCGTATCGCGGTACCAGCTCACCTGCGCCGCCGTGGGCACGGCGGAATAGTCGCCGTGTTCGCCGTCGTCCACGCAGTCGAACATGCACATGGTGTAAACGAGTCCGCCGCCGTACGTTCTCACGTTCACGAAATGGTTGCCTTCGCCGTCCGCGCAATCCTCGTCACTTGACACAAGACAGTGTTTATACTGCGACATATGCTCCGTCAACACCGCTTTGCTGCATTGATACGGATCGTCCGCCGCCGCGCCGTCCACCAGCTGCCACTTGTGGTCGCTGTCGTGATTGCCGGACGTGAACGTCCACGGCACTTCCAGCCGCTCGAATATCTCCGCGTATCTGTCGAAGTACGACACCTGCGACTCGATCGGCGTATCGAGCATGACCAGATCGCCGTTGACGACCACGAAGTCCGGGTCGGTCGCACGCACAAAATCCTCGATGAACGCGTACGTGGTTTCGTTGCCGGGGCTGCCCACCGCCTTGTACTTCTCGGTATAATCCACCTGCGGATCGGACAGCACCATGACGTCGAGCGACTGCCCGTCGGGCACATACAGCGTGGCGTAGCCGTCCGCGCTCTTCTCCGCTTTCACGAAAGTGACGCCTTGCTCTGTCCCGTCGTCGTTGTTGCACGCCGCGGCGAACACCGCGACAGACGCGGCGAGCACCAGAATGCACAAAAAAGCCGCCGCTCTTTTCACGAATTTCATAGTTACCCCCTTACGGCGCGTCGCTCTGCCGCTCCGCCCTTAATTTATGTTACCACACCCTCCGCCCGACTTCAAGAGGGAAATGCGGCCGGCGGCTCTCCGTCCGTGATTCTCCGCCTGATGACCTTACGTTCAGCCGTCTTACATTCGGAATGCGGAAAAAGACTGCCCTCTTCAACCGCAAATCAAAGCCCCGCACTCGCCGACATCCGGGTGCGGGGCGCAAACGTTATTTGTTTTTCAACGCGCATTACTTATGCGTCACCGCCTTACGGGCAGCGTGTTTATCGTTTCCTCGATCGGGGCGTCCGTAGAAGTAAATCCATCGACAACGTAGTATTCACTCCCGTCCGTGTCGGTTCTCTTTGAGTACAATACTCCGTTATAATTCACATAATCGGACCACTCCGCCTCCGACTCAAGCGCACGCACCTCGTCGGGAACTTCGACCGTCGTAGCATTTACGCCGCTTATAATATGAGTTACTCTCTCGTGCCAAATCGCATAATTGGAATATGTTTCTTCATAGCCAATTTCAAGACTATCGCCATTTAATTTCACATAAGCGCTTCCTTCAACATAGTTAACATAACTGTCCGGCACATTTACAATTATTTCGTTTTTATCATTAGCTGTCAGGAATTCTGTAATCGATGTGAGAAGATTGTTGTAGCCATTTACAAAATAATCATCGCCGTTTGTCTGCGTAGTGCTCTTTTCTACATCACCATCTGCATAAACGCCGTCCGAATAGCTCAACCTAATAGAATAGTCAATACCATTAGAGCGGTATTCATAGTGATTTTCGCGCTCATGTTTTCCTTCAATATCAGTAGACGATGCAGTATAAGAGTATGCTGTTTTATTGATACGATATTCACTGGTGTCATCCTCTGTCAGCAGATTAAAGTCCCCAAACGATGCCGATCGATTTTGAATTGTTGTTAGTGTAAAACTTTCCGCATTCTCAAGTGCGGTGATGATGTCGTCGAGCGACGCGCCTTCGTTGAATATGCTGTCCCCTGCGCCGTCTCCGCCTGTGCCCGTATCGTCGTTGCATGCGACAAACACGCCAAGCGCCATAACAAGACAGCAAATGAGCGAAAACAGTGTCAAAACTTTCTTTCTCATCTCTTCTCCCTCTCTTGTGTTTTATTTTCGGCGTATTTCGGGTATGGAAAGAAGTACGCCGAATATCTTATTCGGCGTGCTTATGCCGACAAAAATATACGCTGAAAAATCGCACTATGTATAAATTATCATTAGCCTTTTCAATTTATCGCTTGGAAATATTGACTTATCTATATGGCTGTTGTATATTAAGCACACCATATAAGATATTCTATGTATTTTTTCTTCCCCTGACATGGGAGTATTGTACCCCCTCCTTCTCCGAGTGAGCGTGAAATTTTAACTTTAACCGGCTGCACGTCTCGCGCGGGAATGTTGTGCCCCCTCCTTCCCTTCGGGCTTTCCTCCCCCGTGCAGTCTAGGTTGCCGTACTCCCAAAATGCGGGACTAACGCCGTACCTCTACAGAAATTTTAATATCGCACTAACATAACCAAGCGGAGAACGGCACTCACTGAACGACCTGCACGGGCGGAGGAATTCGGCGCTCGCACACTCACGCCCGTGTCTACTTAGGTATTCGTCTAGTGCTCGGCACTCACTTTTCGCGCCGCGACTTGCAAGAGGCGGTTACACCGCCTGTGCAAGTTTGGGTGAGCGGCGCGTATTCCGTCTCCAAACAAAAAACATTTAATCTTTAGTTTTTATTCCGTCTTTGAATGAGTAGACGTCGTGTTCAAGCACACCCCAAATAAAGTTACCTTGATTAAACCGCGATATTTGAGCGTCAGACAAGGAAAAGCCCTTTACGCAAAAGGGAGCGTACTAAATCGTACGTGACCGCATTTTTACCCCACGCAAAATCCTTACGGATTTTCCGCGGGGACCCCGGAACTAAGAATTTTACGGCACTGAGAGGGCGATATTTAGATGAAGTGCAAGGAAAAGGCATCCTTTTCAAGGGGCGCGTACTTAACCGTACGTAACCCGCAGAAAAGGATGCCTTTGACGCAGCAATTCGCTAAATAGCGCCCTCTCAGCCGATGAGGAAGGAGAAAGAGTGCGCCTTGTAAGGCTTGATCTTATACTGCTTCTTCACGCAGGCAAGAGCCGGAACGTCGCCGCCGACGCCGCGCTGGGCACCGTCGATGAAGACGTAGACGCCGTCGGAGTGCTTGACGAGCTCGTGCAGGTGCGCGGCGCGCTCGAGCGCTTCCTTGGAGTAGTTGTGGCAGGAGAACTCGAAGGGCTTGTCCGCGGCGGAGAAACGCACGCCGTCCGCACCGCCGACGTTGAGCCAACGCGCGTCGCAGTGGTTGCCGTTCTCCTGAGGCACGAGGTAGTCGTGCTGGAAGTCCTCTACGGTGCCGGTATAAACGCCGAGAGCGGCGGACGTCTTTCTGTCGCAGTAGTTCTCGTGAGGTCCTCTTGCGTAGAATTCCATATCCGCGGACGTGTCGAGCTTCATCTCGAAGCCGAAGCGCGGCAGTCCGAAGAGCGCGTTCATGCAGGACATGCTGACTTTGAGCCCTTTGTCGGTCGCCTCGTATTTCGTCTTGAGGTGCAGCATCTTGGGCATGTACCAGTCGATCTCAACGCCCTTGTCGGTGACGGTGCACTTGGACTTGACGATGCTATCGGAAGCCTTCTTGAACACATATTTGCCGAACACCGCCTGCGCGATGGGAGGAAGCTGGGGCGACTTGTCGTTGTCGATGGGCGCACGCCAGAAGTTGGGCTTTATCGGCTCGATTATCTTCTCCGCGCCGCCGATCTTGAGCGAAGAGATGTATCCGCTGTCCCCGTCCACCTTTGCGACGACGTTGCCGCAGTCGATGATGATGTCGTTGCCCTCGCGGCTGACCGGCTTGCCGTCCGCGACGGAGACCGCCTGCGGCTTGAAACCGCCGAGTTCGAGCTGCTCGTACGCCACGACGGTGCCGGCAGAGATACCGCGCTCGTCCTCTTTCTGGATCGCGCGCACGTTGACGGCGCACTCCGTCCTGTCGCCGGGAAGGTCGAAGGGAATGTCGGCGTATCCGGTCGTGCCGGGCGCGACGTAAGGCATGTCGACGACGGCGGACTGCACCGCTTTGCCGCCCGAAACGAGTTCGATCTCAAGCGAGAACCTGCCGAGGTCGGTGAAAAGATACTCGTTGGTGACGGCAATCTTTCCGTCCGCAAGCGCGAATTGCACCTGCTGGTAGACCTTCTTCACCTCGAAGAGCGCGGGATTGGGCGAGCGGTCGGCGCGCACAATGCCGTTGAACGCGAACGTGCCGTCGTTGGGCTTGTCGCCCCAGTCGCCGCCGTAGGTCCACTCCACGGTGCCGTCGGACTGTACGCGCTTGATGGACTGGTCGGCGAAGTCCCATATGTATCCGCCGCACAGTCTGTCGTACTGCTTGAAATCCTTCCAATAGTCGGCGAAGTTGCCGAGGCTGTTGCCCATGCAGTGCGCGTATTCGCACTGGATGAAGGGCTTGTCGCGGTACATGTAAGGCATCAGCAGATGTCCGAAAGGCGCCCACAGAGCCTGCGAGTGCATATGGATCCTGTTCTTGCCTATTTCCTTCATCTGTCCCTGCTGGGTGTACATCTCGCTCATGATGTCCGTGACGGTGAGCCATGCGTCGCACTCGTAGTGGACGGGACGCGTCTTATCGAGCGCGTTCGCTACGGCTTTCATGTCGCGGAAAGCCTTTCCGCCGCCGCCGGATTCGTTGCCGAGCGACCAGAAGAGTATGCACGCGTGGTTGCGGAAGCTGCGCACCATGTTCTCCATTCTGCGGCAGCAGCGTTCCACCCATATTCTCTTGCTGCGCGGGATATACAGCGCGAGTCCGTGGGTTTCGAGGTTGTTCTCGGACATTACCATGATCCCGTAGCGGTCGCAGAGGTCGTAAAACGCGCGGCTGTTGGGATAATGGCTGGTGCGTACGCTGTTGATGTTGTTGCGGCGCATGAGTACGAGGTCTTTCTCGATGATGTCAGCGGGCACGGCGTGGCCGTATTCGGGATGGAACTCGTGGCGGTTGACGCCGCGTATCTTGAGTTTTTTGCCGTTGAGCAGAATGACGGGGTCCTGATCACCGCGCTTGGGCATTATCTTCACTTCGCGGAAGCCGAAGTTGATGCTGCGCCTGTCCGTTTCCTTGCCCTCCGCGTCATAAAGCGTCACGGTAAGCCTGTAGAGGTACGGATCCTCGGAGCTCCACAGTCTCGGCGTGTCAACGCCGCTCTCGAACTTCACCACCCGTCTGCCGTTCTCGGCGACGTCGGGGATGTCGAGCGTGCCGGCGGCAACGGCATTCCCGTCCGCGTCGGCGAGGACTGCTTCGACCTTTCCGCCTTTGAGTTCGACGCGTCTGGTGTCGATCTGCACTCCCGCCTTGAACTTCGCCTTCCCGAACCCGTCGGAGAATGACGCGCGGGCGTATATGTCCGCAATGCGCGCCGCGGGCACGAAAATGAGCATGACGTCGCGGAAAATGCCGGAAATGCGCCACATGTCCTGATCTTCCAGATAGCTGCCCGTCGTGTAACGGTAGACGATGATCTTAAGCTCGTTCACGCCCTCTTTCACGAGGTCGGTGATGTCGTACTCCTGATAGTCGAAGCTGGACTCGCTGTAGCCGGCGAAGGTGCCGTTGACGTAGACTTCCGCACCGCTGTTGGCGCAGAACTCAAGGTGCACTCTCCCCTGCACGGCGCCGAGTTCGAACTTGCGCATGTACACGCCACAGGAGTTGTCCGTATCGTCGATGTGCGGCATCTTCAGCGGATTGGTGGAGATGGGATAGGGGTAGCGGATGTTGGTGTAGATCGGTTTGCCGTAGCCCTTGAGCTGCCAGTTGGAAGGCACGTCGATCTTGTCCCACGACGAAGGCTCGCTCTCGCTCTCCATAAGCGCGACGGAGGGATAATACTTGAAATCCCACTCGCCGTTAAGGCACACCGTGCGCGCGCTGCCGTCGGCGGCAAGCGGATATCCCGCTCCGTGCTTGGGCAGTGCGCCCACTGCAAATACGTCCGGATTGTTGTGATAATTCATACTGACCTCTCTTGTTTTATTCGTTTGTCGAGTCCGCTCCTCGGGCGGACGGGGTTCTCATTCTTCGGGGATGTAAAGTATGCGGCGGCAGTTGGGGCACTCCGCATAGTCGCCGGGATTCTTCAGCTTGCCGCGCGTGGCGCCGGACACTTCCATGAAGCATCTGCCGCAAGTGCCGCTCTCCGGCTTGTAGGGTACGAACGCCGGCGTCTTTTTCGCCGCGCGCAGTGATTTGTACGCCGTCATGAACTCCGCCGGCACTTTGTCCTCAAGCGCCTTGAGTTTCGCCTTGAGTTCCGTGACGCGCGGCTGCACCTTCCCCGCGAACGCATTGTATGCCGCCGCCGCGTCCTTGTACGCGTCGGAAGCCTTTTTGCCCGCTTCCCATGTCTTTTTGTACTCCGCGCCGATGGCGTCTATGCGCTCGGCGTCCCTTGCCGCATCCTTTTCGAGCGCGCTTATCGCGTCGGCGATGGACGAGATCTGACGGATGTAATAGTCCGCCTCGTTCACGTCCTCCACGCCTTCGAGGATACCGTCGAACTCGTCGAGTTTCGCCTTGAGCTCTTCCGCGCGCGCGGAAAGTTTATTGTAGCCCGCAAGCAGTTCCGCCGCCTCGTGCGACAGCTTGCCCACCGCAGCCGTCGCCGCCTCCAGCTTCGCCTTTGCGTTCACGAAAACGGCGCGCTCCTTGCTCTTTGCGACGTCGTTTTCGATGCCGAGCAGCTCGCGGTCAATGTTCTGATACTCCAGTATTGTGTCGAATTTCATAGTTCCTCCAAAGTTTTATAGGGACAGCTGCGATACGCTTCGACCACGTTCAATCCGCCGAATGCGGACTTTATCATGCCTTTAAGTACGTCACAGCATATGATTTCGCTGTAATAGTGCGAGAACTCCACCACCGGAAATCCCGCCTCGCAGGACTCGGTGAACACATGGTGTTTCACCTCTCCCGTCACCAGCGCGTCCGCGCCGCTCATCGCCGCGGCAAGCCCCGCGTCGTCGCCGCCGGCACCGGACACGACGTAGATTCGCGCGACCTTCGCGTCCGGACAGCTCACTTTTACGGTAGGATCGTCGAGTGCTCCCGCGACTTTCCGCGCAAGTTCCGCCGCCGTTTCCTCCGCTACGTCCGCGTAACAGCCGCAGCCGCAAAGTTCTGCGTTGCCGCCGCCGAATATCTCCGCCAGAGTGCGCGAAAGCCCTTCGTCCGCACTGTCGAGATTGGTGTGCGCGGAATAGACGGCGATCCCGTTGGCGAACAGAAATTCCGCCGTCCTGCCCTTCGCGGTGTCCGCCGTCAGGCTCCTGACCGGACGGAAGATGAAAGGATGATGGCTGACGATGAGGTTGCAGCCCTCCTCCTTCGCCTGCTCCGCCGCGGCGAGAGTGCAGTCCAGACACACCAGCACGCCGGTGCACTCGCGCTCCGCGTCGCCCAGCATCATACCGGGGTTGTCCCACTCTTCGGCACGCTCTCTCGGCGCGCATCTTTCCACGGCTTCGGTCACTTGGCGTATCTTCATCTTTCACACTCCTCCAGTGCTTCGCGCAGAGCCGCGGCGCGCTCCGCGAGTTTAAGCGCGGCGGGATTGCGAGCAAGCTCCGCCGCAAGAGCGTCCAGTTCCTTTTCCGCGGAGAGGACGAAGTCCTTGTCCGTGCGGAAAAATCTTCCGAATCTCAGCTCCGCCGCCGAGAGAGGCTCTCCCTCTCCCTCCTCGATCACTATCACGGTATACTTCTTCCCGGCGCACTCCGCGGAGAAGTCGCGTACTATCCTGTGTCCGACGTCCGCAACGACTCCTCTCACCCTTTCAGGGTGCGTGTTGGGCGAGAGCACGAAACGCGCGAATCTTTTGCCTTGCGCGTGCGCGCGCTCCAGTATCCCGGCGACGAGGTCGCCGCCCATACCGGCTATGACCACCGCGTCCGCTTCTCTGTCCGCCACGGGATCCAGTCCGTCGCCCGTGCGCGTTTCCACCAGATCGGCAAGTCCCAGCTCCTCCGCAAGACGCTCCGCCTTTTTCAGACTCGGCGCGCTGATGTCCGTGGCAACGGCTCTCTCCGCCCTGCCCGTCTGCACCAGCCAGCACGCGAGTTTGCCGTGGTCGCTCCCCACGTCGCACACAGTGCGCACGCCCGCCGCCTGCTCCGCTATCGCGGTCAGCCGCTCGTCAAGGCGTATCGGCATCAGTCGAAATCCTTCAGCTTCTTGAGGCGGTTGGGATGACGCAGCTTGCGCAGCGCCTTGGCCTCGATCTGCCTTATGCGTTCACGCGTGACGTTGAACTCCTTGCCCACTTCCTCCAGCGTGCGCGGGTGGCTGTCGTCAAGACCGTATCTCAGGCGCAGCACCTTCTCCTCGCGCGGAGTGAGCGTATTGAGCACCTGCACGAGCTGTTCCTTGAGCATATTGCTTTCCGCGACGTCCGAAGGCGACAGCGCGGTGTTGTCCTCGATGAAATCGCCGAGATGGCTGTCCTCTTCCTCGCCGATGGGCGTTTCCAGCGAAACGGGATCCTGGGCGATTTTCTGGATCTCGCGCACGCGCTCCACGCTGCAGCCGAGATGCTCCGCTATCTCCTCCGGAGTGGGTTCGCGCCCCAGTTTCTGCAGAAGCTGCCTGGTCGCCCTCACCTGCTTGTTGATGGTCTCCACCATGTGGACGGGAATGCGGATGGTGCGCGCCTGATCGGCGATGGCTCGCGTGATCGCCTGCCTTATCCACCATGTGGCGTATGTGGAGAACTTGAACCCCTTGGTGTAATCGAACTTCTCCACCGCCTTCATCAGACCGAGGTTGCCCTCCTGTATGAGGTCGAGGAACTGCATCCCTCTCCCGACGTATCTCTTCGCAATGGACACGACAAGACGGAGGTTGGCTTCCGAAAGGATACGTTTCGCCTCCTGGTCGCCCTGCTCCATGCGCTTTGCAAGTTCCACTTCCATTTCGGCGGAAAGCAGGGGCACTTTGCCTATGTCCTTGAGGTACATCTTCACGGAGTCGTCGAAGTTGCCGTCGATGATGGTGTCGATGTCGTCCTCTTTGGCGGACACGACGGTGATCTTTTCCGCTTCCAGCGCCTTGAACACTCCTTCGAGGTCCTCCGCGCTCGCGCCCAGGTGCTCCAGACGCGCCATTATATCGTCTTCGGAAATGCTGCCCTTTGCCCGTCCGATCTCGATGAGCTTGTCCGTTTCCTGTTTCAAAAGTTGCTCTCTGTCCATTTTGCCTCCTGATAAGGTGCTGTTCTTCAGTTTTTCGCCTGCGGCTTTTTCATGAGCCGCTGTATCTCCCTGAGCACCGCGAGCTTCTCCCCGCGGTCCGTAAGTTCCTTATACTTCTCTTTGAGTTGTGCCACTTGCTCCGCGTCGTACGCTTCCGTGAGCCTTGCCACGCAGTCGGCGTAATACTTCCTCTCCGCCGCAGCGGAGGAAAACTCCCTTTCCGCATTCAGCACTTCGCCCGCTTCTCCGCCGTCTATCCCGTCCGCGTTGAACATATCTCCGCCGGCGGTCGCCTTCCCCGCGTTCTCTTTGAGAAAGCGCAGTATTTCCGCCTGTTCGGGCATGGGCATCCACTCCGCTTTCAGCTCCTCCGCGGAGGCGTATTCCGCTCCGTTGACCACCCTGTTCAGCACAAACCTTGCCGCGGCAACGGTCTTACTCTCCTTCGCGCGCACCGTTTGCTCCGGCTCCCTCTCCGCTGTGGGAGCAGATCGGACGCCGGCGAGCGTTTCGCCGAGAGTAGTGACCGAAACGCCGCTTTTAGATGACACAATGCCCAGATAAACCTCGCGTTCCGCAGCATTCTTCACTTCCGAGAGCACGCGCAGCGCCGCCTTGACGTACTTGGCGCGCCCGTTTGCGGACTCCAGTTCGCAGGCGTCCTCGCAGAGTTTGAGCTTATATTCGATGACGGGAAGCGCCGCCTCGAGTCTCTTCCTGAAGCCGTCCGCTCCTTCCTGCCTTATCGTGTCGTCGGGGTCCAGCCCCTCGGCAAGCGACACCACCCTGACGTCCAGTCCTTCGGCGAGCAGAGGCTCCACGTTGCGCACCGCCGCCTTACGCCCCGCGTCGTCGCCGTCGTAGCACACGAACACCGTGTCCGTGAGTTTCTTTATCTCCCTCGCCTGCTGCGGCGTGAGCGCCGTCCCCATGCCTGCCACCGCGTTGAGGAACCCTGCCGACGCAAGGGAAATGACGTCCATATAGCCTTCGACGAGGATGAGATTTTTGAAGCCGTTACCGCGGCGCTTTTCGCGCTTGACGAAGTTGATGCCGTACACGCACCTGCTCTTGTCGAAAAGGAGCGTGTTGGTGGAATTCTTGTATTTTGCGACGTCCTTCTCTCCGCGGTATATCCTGCCGCCGAACGCGACGACGTCCCCCATGCCGTTCATGATGGGCACGATGATACGTCCGGCAAACGCGTCAGACAGCCGGTCGCCGACAGCAAGCCCGCAGTCGCGCAGATCCGCCGCGGCATAGCCTTTGCGCCTGAGATACGCCTGCATCTGGTCGTATCCGAGCGACAGCCCCAGCCCGAATCGCGTGCATATCTCGTCAGTTATGCCGCGCCCGGCGAGATACCTCCTCGCCTCTTCGCCCTCCTGCTTCCTGACGAGATTGGAGTGGTAGTACCGCGCGGCGTCCTTCATGAGCGCCTTCAGCGTCTCCTGCCTGTCCTTCTTTTTCCTGTAATCCGCGTCCGCCTTGTACTCCGGCAGATCCATACCGGCGCGGTCCGCGAGAAATTTGACGGCGTCGACGTAACCGAGCGACTCCATTTCCATGACAAAAGTGATCACGTCGCCGCTCGCGCCGCAACCGAAGCAGTGGTAAAACTGCCCCTGCGGATTGACGTACATGGACGGATTCCTGTCGCTGTGGAAGGGGCACACACAGGCATATCTTGTTCCTTTTTTGACAAGCGGGACGTATTGCGAGATCACGCTGACGATATCGCACTTAAACTTCAGTTCTTCTATAAATCTGTCGTTGAACAGAGGCACTTGTCCCGTTTCTCCGGCGCGGCGCAGCGTAAACGCGCGCGCGGCGCAGTATCTAATAATTTTATTTCTGTATAAATATACGGATTGTTATGCGCGGATTCCTAAAATTTGCGCGCAAAATTTTTCGTTTTTCGGAAAAAATAACGTCTGAACCTTTTTTGCGGTCAGTTCTCCGCGAATTTCTTGATGATCTCGAACATTTCGGGCGAGATGATGTGCTCTATCCTGCACGCGTCGTTCTCGGCAAGTTCGCGCCCGGCGCCCAGCTTCATGAGCGCGGCGGTGAGCACGCGGTGGCGTTCGTAGACGGACTCCGCCTTCCGAAGTCCCTCTTCTGTGAACTCGATGTCCCCCGTCAGGTGCGAGATCTCGATATATCCGCGCTTCTGCAGCAGATTGACGCCGCGCGAAACGCTGGACTTGGCATACCCCAACTCCTCCACCACGTCCACGGAACGCACCGTCCCGCGGCTTTTTTTGAGGAGATATATGGTTTCGAGATACATTTCTTCGGATTCGTGTGTGCGCATACTGCCTCCGTACTCATTATAGCCGTTCTGCCGACGTATGTAAAGAACTTTTGTTGCACACGGCTAACATAGCGCCGCGCCGCATACTTCGGGCAAAATCCGCTCCGGAGACGGACAAGCCGTCCTCATACTGCGGCGGGCCTGCGGCATAACTTCCCGCCCGGCGGCGGTATCGGCTGCGTTTTGACCTTTTGCCGCGGCAGCGCAGTCCGTCATCCCTCACCGCAGAAGGAGCCCGACGCCCTTCTCAAATGCCGTTTCAGCCCTCTTTCACGCCGACGACGATATAACTCTCCGGCGAGATATTCCTCTTCTCCGTCACGGCGAACCCCGTCCGCCGGAGGATCTCCGCCGCGGAATCCGCGTCGTACGTCGCGTACTCTCCCGCCTCCGGCTCGCCGTAACCGTGCTTGTCCACATCGGAGAGCACATACGTTCCGCCTGCGCGCAGCACACGGTACGCTTCCGCGACGGCTTCGTACGGATAGGGATAATGATGAAAGCTCATTATACACGTCACGGCGTCGAAACCTCCGTCGGGATAAGGCAGTCTGTTCGCTCCGCCCTCCGTGAGCGTAACGTTCCGCACCGCCGCGAGTTTCTTCCTCGCCTGTTCGAGCATTTTCGGAGAAATGTCCAGCCCGTAAAACTCCGCGTCCTTTCTCTCCGCGGCGAGGACGGAAATGAGATAGCCGCTGCCGCATCCCACGTCCAGCAGGCTGCCGAAACCGATCCTTCCAAGGATCGCCGCCGCCTCGTCCGAAGCCGCCTTGGGGAGGCGGGAATAATAGGTCCCGTCCGTCGCGGCGTAGTTCTCCGCCATTGAATCGAAGTGCTCGCGCGACAGCTTTTCGTAGTCGGTCATGTCTTTCTCCGCAGCGGCATATCTTCGCCGCAAAACGCGCAAAACCGCGTTTTATACGCAAAAACGGCGCGTTAAACGCCGTTTTGTCAATTTTCACAGCTCTATTCGGCTGGACAGTGCACGGGAGAGCGTGCCCTCGTCAGCATATTCTATCACGCTGCCCTCGGGGAGTCCGCGCGCTATCCTTGTCACTTTTATGCCGAGCGGTTTGATGAGCCGCGCGATATACATGGCGGTCGCCTCTCCTTCGACGTCGGGATTGGTGGCGAGTATGACTTCCTGCACGCCGTCAAGCCGCGCGAGCAGCTCCTTGATGCGGATGTCGTCCGGACCTACCCTGTCAAGGGGCGATATTACGCCGTGCAAAACGTGGTACACTCCTTCGTAACCTTTCACCTTTTCGAGCGCGGTCACATCCTTGGGCTCTTTTACGACGCATATCGTAGTCGGTTTGCGCGTAGCGCAGATGTCGCATATTTCATGCTCGGTGAAATTGCCGCAAATCTTGCAGAAATGCACGTTCTCGCGCACGTTTTTTATGGCTTCCACGAGCGCGTTGACGTCCTCTTCGGGCGCTTCCATGAGAGCGTAGGCGTACCTCGCCGCCGTCTTTTCGCCGACGGAAGGAAGTTTGCCCAGCTCGGCTATGAGCTTTGCTATCGGTTCGATGTATCTCATTCGTTTTGTCCGGGCGCTTTCGGCGCGGTATTAAAACAGCCCTCCGCCCAGCGGTCCCATGAGCTCCTGCGACTTCGCTTCCGCCTGCTCCATTGCGTCGTTGAGCGCCGCAAGCACGAGATCTTCGAGCATTTCCACGTCGTCGGGATCGACCGCCTCGGGCTTGATGCTCACCGACACGGGAGTCTTGTTGCCCTTGAGCGTCACCTCTACCATGCCGCCGCCGGACTTGCCGACGACCTCCGCCTCCGCGAGTTCCGCCTGCGCCTGCTGCAGTTTTTTCTGCATCATCTGCGCCTGTTTCATGATCTGCTGCATATTTCCGCCGTATCCGCCGTATGCCATTGCTGCCTCCGTCAAGATATTTTATGCACCGCGTCCCGTAATGTGCAAAACCGCCGAAACGCGTGTTTATTTGTCGTTTTTGAGTGTTAAACAGCCGCTTCCGCGCGCTGCCCCGACGCTCCGTTACCTCTCGCGGACGCCGCCGCGTCGCCGCCGTTCGTTCTCCGGCACGGTCATTTTATCTCCAGACTGTCGCCGAACATACCCGTAAGGTAAGGTATCACTTTGTTCTCGTCAATCTGCCTCGACTCCTCGACCGTCAGCCGTTTGGAACAACACGCCGCCACGGTTTCAGACAGTACGCGCCTGTTTTCGGGGTCGGAAAGTGTCCGTATCGCGGACTCCGACGACACTTTCAGCACAAGCTCCTCTCCGCGCTCCTCGCGCCTTGCCTCGGACGCGGCAAGCGCGAGCATGCCGTATCCCTTGCGGTCGAGTTCGGACGCCACCTTCTCCCACACCTGCCCGGCGCCCTTTTCGGCAGGTGCGCTCTTAAAACCCTGCTTCGGCAAAGCGTTTATCCGCTTGTTGAGGAGGGCTATCTTCTGCTCCAGCTCCCGTATGCTTCCGGCTCCCGCGCCTCCGGCGGCGCCGGTCTGCGCGTCGGTGGCGGCAGCTATCACCGCCGCTTCGAGCAGTATGCGGTGCTGCGTGCTGTAACGGAACTCCCCCTCCATCTCCGTCATGCGGCGCATGGCGGAGAGAAGCCGCGCGGAATCGTAGCGTGACGCAAGCCCTTTCAGGGCTTCGTAAAGCTCTGCTGGAAGCGCGAGAAGCTCCGCGGCGTCGCCGCAGTTCTTCACATACAGCGTGTTGCGGAACAGCGTCGCAAGATCGCCGGCAAGCACCGCCATGCTCTTGCCCATGTCGCACATTTTGGCTATCTTGTGCAGCGCGCCGTCCACCCTGCCCGCGAGAATGTCATCCGCAAGCTCGACCAGCTTGACGGGATCGGAAGTGCCGAGGACTTCAAGCACACCTTCGTAGGTGATGTCGCCCGAACAGTAGCTCACGCACATATCCGCGATGGAAAGCGCGTCGCGCACGCTTCCCTGCCCCGCGGAGGCTATCATGCGGACAGCCTGTTCGGTGTACCTGACGTTGTTGTCGTCAAAGACGAATTTGAGCCTGTCGACGAGCTTATTCACGGGAATGAGGCGGAAATCGAACCTCATGCAGCGCGAAAGTATCGTCGCCGGTATGGAATGCACTTCCGTGGTGGCGAGAATGAATATGGCATGTTCGGGCGGCTCTTCAAGCGTCTTGAGAAGCGCGTTGTGCGCACTCTTCGAGAGCATGTGCACTTCGTCGATGATGTACACTTTATATTTCCCCGCCGTGGGAGGGAAATTGATCTTGTCCGTAAGTTCCCTGATCTGATCGACGGAGTTGTTGGACGCCGCGTCTATCTCCAGCACGTCGAAATTGCCCGAAAGGGCGAGCTCCATACACACTTCGCACTTGCCACAGGGAGATCCGTCCTCCGGATGCAGGCAGTTGACGGCGCGCGCGAATATCTTCGCGATCGAAGTTTTGCCCGTGCCGCGCGTCCCCGTGAAAAGGTAAGCGTGCCCGATGTTGCCGGACTTGATCTGGTTGACAAGCGTCCTGACGATATGTTCCTGACCGACTACGTCGCGGAAAGTATCGGGACGGTATCTGCGGTAAAGCGAAGTGTAAGCCATGGAAAAGATTATAAACGAAAAGGCGGCGTTTTGCAAGACGTTTGCGCACACGGGCGCGCACAAAAAACGCGGCTGTGACAACGGAACCCGGAGAGCGGAGCGGCGGCAGCGGAAGCGAATGCCGCCGGGAAACGCCGGATTTGCGGAAATATCACACGATAAGTGTTTCGCAACGCCGCCGTCAGACGAAGAGTATTAAGAATGCGCAGTAAAATTACACTTTTCGTGTATTACCTCATTCCGTCCTTTTCACGGTCATATACGAATCGTGTTTTGCGACCTTACGGGAGTAATGTACCGGCGGAGCAATAGTGCGAAACGCAGACTTACGCCGAAGCGCCGCGCCCCGTCAGCCGGCAAGCACGCCGTAGAGCGCTTCGCGGCAGAGAACGAGCTGCACGCACTGGTAGCGCAGCGAGGACACCGCCGCCGCGCTGCCGTACATGTCGGACAACGTGACGTTGTCTATGAGAGCGAGCGCGGTCACGAGAGCGAGCTTGAGTTCGGTACAGCGCGCGTCGTCCGATCCGGCTGAAGCGTCGGAAAAATCCGAACGCATTTCCTCCACCCGCGCACGGCACACCGCAACGCGCGTCCGCGCGTCGGCGACGGTCAGCGAATCCGCCGCAATTCCGTTCGCCGTTTCGTACAGGCAGTCAAATACGATGTCATAGTAGCCGAGCGCGCTTTCCGCCACTTCTCTCATGTCTTTCGGCGCCCAGTCGACGGGGATCTCCCCGACCGTCACTTCCTTGATATACGCGCCCGTGCCCGCCGAGCCGCCGTCCAGCACGGTCTGCGCGTCGTCGTACGAAGCGTATGCCGACAGCACCACTTCGGAAACGTCGCCAACGATCACATATCCGGCGCCGCCGCGCGACTTTGCAAGCTCCGCCGCATTGCGCGCAAGAGTCACGTTCTCATATGAACCGCCGCACAACAGATAACACCTCACTTCGCCTTCACTTTGGTTAAATGCAAGCAGAAATCCCTCGCCGCCGAGGAAGTAGCAAAGACCGAGTGTGAGCATAAAGCAAAGCGCGACCGCCGCTACCGCCAGCGCGTTCTGCCTGTCGGACTTCTTCATACGACAGAATATGCCGCGCGGCGGCTTTCTATTAACGGACAGTACAGACTCTCGCCTGTCGTGTAATTAAAGTTAATTTTAAAAATTAGTCCAGGAAAACTAAATTTTAATAAATTTGCGTCCTGCGAGGAAATGTTATACCCCGTCTCGAAGTGAGGGAGAAACTCCGGCTAGATAAATTTCCGGTCACTTGACATGGGAGTATTACACCCCCTCCTTCCCTCCGGGCTTTCCTCCCCCGTGCAGAATGGAGTGACGTACTCCCAAAATGCGGGACTGACGCTATCCGAATACCAAAATCTTCGGTATCGCACTGACACAATCAAGCGGAGAACGGTACTCACTGAAATCCCTGTACGGGCGGAGGAATTCGGCGCTCGCACACATACGCCCGTGTCTACTTAATTGCTCATCTAGTGCTCGGCACTCACTTTTCGCGCCGCGGCGTTCAAGCGGCGGCTCTTCCGCCTGTGAACGCTTGGGGTCCCCGCAAAAAATCCGCAGAGATTTTTTTGCGGGGCTCCCTTGGGTGAGCGGCGCGTATTCTATCTTCGAATGAGTAAACATCGAATATAAGTTGCTCTTCCGTCTTCGAACGAGAGAACGTCAAATACAAGCCAGCGTGAGCCGCCCCTCACTCCTGATAGTGTTCGACGGTGATACCTGCCTCGGCGAGCAGATGCTGAGCGAATTCGTCGGGATAAGGATATTTGTAGACGATGCGCGTGATGCCGGAATTTATTATCATCTTGGTGCATATCGTGCAGGGCTGGTGCGTACAGTAAAGCGTCGCGCCGTCCACCGAAACGCCGAGTTTCGCCGCCTGGATTATGGCGTTCTGTTCCGCATGCACGGCGTAACACATTTCGTGGCGCGTACCGCTGGGAATGCCGAGTTTGTCACGCATACATTCGCCCTTGTCGCGGCAATTGAGAATGCCTGACGGCGCACCGTTGTAACCGGTCGTGAGAATGCGCTTGTTCTTGGTGATGATCGCGCCCACCGCGCGTCCGTGTCTTGCGCAGCTCGTCCACGTGGCGACCAGCTCGCACATATCCATAAACCGTTTATCCCACTTGTCCATAGTTCCCTCCGAACTTTATCCGTATCATTACTTTATCATCATATCACACCGCGCGGCTGTGAACAACACAAATATTTGTCCGAAGTGCCGCCGTACACGCGGCATAGCGCGATTCCGTGCCTGCGGACGCGCGCCGCACGCCGCCGTAAACGGGCAAATCAAGGCGGTTTCGGGCGGATTGAGGATTTTGCGAACAGTTTGCGGCAAAGGCAAATTACACCGCCGGAACCGTGTATTTTAAGAAAAATTTAAGCGTTTCGGGAGAAATTCAACACATGTCGAAAGTTTTCCGGACGCGATTTACATAAAATCCGAATTTTTTTGAAAATTAGTGCCATAAAGTATTGACATCTGGCAGAAGCTGTAATAAACTGTTAGCAATCTGGCGCGAAGAGTGCCAAAACGATTGTATAAAGGTAATAATTCAGGAGGCATAAATATGCAAGTCAAACCTTTGTTCGACAAAGTCGTTATCAAGGCTATCGAAACGAGCGAAACGACGGAAAGCGGCATCGTGCTCCCCGGCGCGGCGCAGGAAAAACCCCAGCTGGCGCAGGTCGTCGCCGTCGGTCCCGGCGGCATGGTGGACGGCAAGGAAGTCGTCATGCAGGTGAAACCCGGCGACAAGGTGCTCTACTCGAAGTACGCGGGCAGCGAATTCAAGATCGACGGCGAGGAAGTCGTCATCGTACGTCAGGCGGACATCCTGGCGGTCGTTGAATAATCGGAGGTAAACTATGGCTAAGCAATTCAAATACGGCGACGACGCAAGAAAGGCTCTCGAAGCGGGCGTCGACACACTGGCAAACACCGTCAAGATCACTCTCGGCCCCAAGGGCAGAAACGTCGTGCTCGACAAATCCTACGGCACTCCCCTCGTCACCAACGACGGCGTGACGATCGCAAAGGAGATTCAGGTGGCGGATCCGTTCGAGAACATGGGTGCGCAGATCATACGCGAAGTGTCCACCAAGACCAACGACGTCGCCGGCGACGGCACGACGACTGCCGCGGTGCTCGCGCAGGCAATCGTGAAAGAAGGTCTGAAAAACGTTGCGGCAGGCGCGAATCCCATGGTGCTGAAAAAAGGCATCGCGTTCGCGACCGACGCGGCTGTCGAAGAGCTGAAGAAGATCTCCAAGGACGTCGAGGACAAGACCGCAATAGCGCAGGTGGCGGCGATCTCCGCCTCCGACGACAGCATCGGTCAGCTCATCTCCGACGCCATGGAGAAGGTGGGCAAGGACGGCGTCATCACCATCGAGGAAGGCAAGGCGATGCACACCGAACTCAACGTGGTGGAAGGAATGCAGTTCGACCGCGGATACGTGTCTCCCTACCTCGTCACCAACACCGAGAAGATGGAAGCGGAGCTCGACAATCCCGCCATCCTCATCACGGACAAGAAGATAAGCAACGTGCAGGAGATCCTGCCCCTGCTCGAGCAGGTGCTCAAGAACGGGCTTAAACTCCTCATCATCTCCGACGACATCGAGGGCGAAGCACTCACCACCATCATCGTCAACAAGCTCAAAGGCGTGTTCAACTGCGTGGCGGTCAAAGCACCCGGATTCGGCGACAGAAGAAAGGCGTACCTCGAAGACATCGCCATCCTCACGGGCGGCACTTATGTGGCGAGCGACCTCGGCTACGACCTCAAGACGGTCACGCTGGATATGCTCGGCACGGCTAAATCCGTCAAGGTCGGCAAGGAGAACACCACCATCATCGGCGGCGCCGGCGATCCCGAAGCCATCAAGGCGAGAGTCGCCGCCATCCGTGCGCAGATCGCGGAGACCACTTCCGACTACGACAGAGAAAAACTCCAGGAACGCGTTGCGAAACTCGCGGGCGGCGTAGCCGTCATCGGCGTGGGCGCGGCGACGGAAGTCGAAATGAAAGAGCGCAAGATGCGCATCGAGGACGCTCTCGCGGCTACCCGTGCGGCAGTCGAGGAAGGCATCGTCCCCGGCGGCGGCGTGGCACTGCTCTCCGTCATCCCCGCAGTCAGAAAGGCGTGCAAAAACCTGGAAGGCGACGTCAAGACGGGCGCGAACATCGTCATCTCCGCGCTTGAATCCCCCATCCGTCAGATCGCTGCCAACGCAGGCGTGGACGGCGGCGTAGTGGCGGCGACCATCACTGCGAAGAACAAGCCCAACTTCGGTTACGACGCGGCGAAGAACGTCTACTGCGACATGATCAAGCAAGGTATACTCGACCCGACCAAGGTCACGCGCAGCGCACTGCAGAACGCGGCGTCCGTCGCCTCCACTTTGCTCACCACCGAAGCGCTGGTGACAGACATCAAGGAGCCGACTCCCGCGCCCGCAATGCCCGCAGGCGGCATGGACGGCATGTATTGATACTAATCGCCGCCAAACGTTCACTGCGGCAATGCCGCAGTGAAGCGGCGACTTCATTCCTTGCCCTCCGCTTTGCTCACCGGGCTGCGTCATAGAGGGCGCACTTTCACCGCCCATGTCGCTGAAAGTGCGGAATTATAGCCTCACAAAGAATCGGAGATTCCTTTGCGGGGAATATGAATTAAATCATCGACCAAATGCAAAAACAGCGGCACCAAGCCGCTGTTTTGGCATTATATCCGTTACATTCCGCCGAAAATGCTTTCGGCGGAATTTCATTTTGTCACGGCGGCGAACGTCCGCCGCTTGTGCCGCCGCGCCGCCGTGCATATTGACGCGTCAACGCGACAATTAGAAAATTTTGCGGAACGCGTCATAATTTCTTGACAAAACCGAGCGGCGATCCTGCACCGCCGTATTTGCGCTCACGGGCGCACCGAAGCGTATAAAATACCGCGAACTTGCGATGCCGAAAAGCGGCGGAAAACATTCTCTCGACAAAATGTTACAATATGCCCTCAAACCGTTGACATGTACGGTGCGATTTCATATAATCTTTCTCGCCGGTTCGGTTTAGCAATTCTAAACTTTTGATTTACAATCTTTGAACTTGCTAAACTTTCGGTAAATTTTTGCTAAACAGGAAGGGCTTTTATGGAACTGGGCGCGAAGATCAAACGCCTGCGCTTGCAATGCGGTCTGACTCAGGAGGAACTTGCCGACCGCTGCGAACTCACGAAAGGTTACATTTCCCAGCTCGAAAACGAACTCACCTCCCCGTCCATTCAGACACTTCTGGACGTGCTTTCCGCACTCGGTACGACGGCGGCGGAATTTTTCAGCGAGGACGAAGATGAACAGGTGGTGTTCACCGCCGACGATTTCTTTGAAAAAGACGCGGAGGGACATGTCATCAAATGGCTTGTGCCCAACAGTCAGCGCAACGAAATGGAACCGATCCTCATCACCATACGCCCCGGCAGCGCGTCCGTAAAGGATATGCCGCACGAGGGCGAGGAGTTCGGCTTCGTGAAAAAGGGAGCTGTCGTACTGCATCTGGGCAAGAAGGAATACTGCGCAAAAGAGGGCGACACGTTCTATTACGAGAGCAACAAAGTGCACTATCTTGAAAACCGTTCGGCGGAGGACGCCGAAGTGATATGGGTGGCGTCGCCCCCGACTTTTTAAGGAGAGGATATGTCCGACAACATCATCGAAATCAGGAACGTAACAAAGACATACGGCGCGAAAGACGCCGTGAAGAACGCCAGCCTCAACATCAAGCGCGGCGAATTCGTCACTCTGCTCGGCCCGTCCGGCTGCGGCAAGACGACCACTCTGCGCATGATAGCCGGCTTCGAGATGCCGACTTCCGGGCAGATTATCTTCGACGGAGAGGACATCACCAATCTTCCTCCGCATCTGCGCCGCGTGAACACGGTGTTCCAGAAATACGCGCTGTTCCCCCATCTTAACGTGTTCAACAACATCGCCTTCGGGCTGAAGATGAAGCTCATCCCGAACGGCACCAAGACAAACCGCAAAGGCGAAGAGGTGCAGCTCTACCGCAAGTACACCAAGGCGGAGATCAAAGCCAAGGTGGACAACGCCCTCCGCATGGTTGACCTGGAGGACTACGGACACAGAGGAGTATCCTCCCTCTCCGGCGGACAGCAGCAGAGAGTGGCTATCGCACGCGCCATAGTCAACGAGCCGGAAGTGCTTCTCCTGGACGAACCTCTCGGCGCGCTCGACCTCAAGATGCGCAAGGACATGCAGCTGGAGCTCATGGACATGCACAAGCGGCTCGGCATCACCTTCGTCTACGTCACGCACGACCAGGAAGAAGCGCTCACCATGAGCGACAAGATCGTCGTCATGCGCGACGGCGTGATACAGCAGATCGCCACTCCCGAAACGGTGTACGACGAGCCTGCCAACGCCTTCGTCGCGGACTTCATCGGCGAGTCCAACATTCTCTCCGGCGTCATGCTGGAGGACTACAAGGTGGAGTTTGCGGACACGGTGTTCGAGTGCGTGGACAAGGGCTTCAAACGCAACGAACCGATCGACGTGATCATCCGTCCGGAGGACCTTAAGATTAGGGACAAGGACAACCCCAAGACGATACTCACCGCGACCGTCCTCTCCTCCGTATTCAAGGGCGACCACTACCAGGTCACGCTCATGGCGGGCGAGAACGAACTCATCGCGCATGACACCGCGACGTACGAAGTCGGCTCCACGGTGGGGCTCTACATCAAGCCGTTCGATCTGCACATCATGCACAAGGCGCGCGTCATCAACGAGATCGACACCGAAATGGCGGAAGAGAACGCGGTGTGGATCTCGGACGGCAAGTTCGAGTGCAACTGCCCCTTCGAGGCGGGCACACCCGTCAGAGTCAAGGTGGACTTCGACGACGTCATCATCACGGACGACGAGGAGGACGGCGTCATCGGCGCGACGGTGGTCAGCTCAATTTACAAAGGCAGCTACTATCAGTGCATCGTGCGCACGGACGACTACTACGACTTCTTCGTGGACACGGACGACGACTGGCTCAAAGGCGACCGCGTGGGCATCAACATCGCCCCCGAAAAGATCATAGTCGAGCGCCGCGAGGTGACGGACGAAGCGGAAAACGCCGCGCCCGCGCCCGTTGCGGATCAGACCGAAGAGAGCCCCTTCGCGGAAGAAAACGCGGCGGCTCCCTCCCCCGAAGAGGACAGAAAGAGTGAGGAGGCGGGCGAATGACAAACACTGCGGCGGCATCCGTTTCCAGACCGAAACGGAGGTTTAAACTGACAAAACGCGTGTTCAGCTACCCTTATGTGCTGTTCATGCTCCTCTTTGTGGTGATACCGCTGGTGATGATCCTGGTGAACGCGTTCCTCGACACGGACAACAATCTCACCCTGGACAACTTCGCGGACTTCTTCACCGACAGCAGCAGTCTTATCATTCTCGCCAACTCGCTGCTCGTCGGCGTCATCACCACGGCGATATGCCTCATCATAGGCTATCCGCTCTCCTACATACTCTCCAAGATGCCGAGCGGGAGGGTGCTGGTGCTCTTCTACGTCCTGCCGATGTGGGTGAACTTCCTCATCCGCACCCTCGCCACTAAAGCGATCTTCATCGCCATGGATGTCAATCTCGGCATGGGGACGGTCATCTTCGGCATGGTGTACAACTACCTGCCCTTCATGATACTCCCCCTGCACACGACGCTTTCGTCCATCGACCGCAGCTATATCGAAGCGGCGCAGGACCTCGGCGCGGACAACTCGACGGTGTTCCTCAAGACCGTGCTCCCCCTGTCCGTCAGCGGTATAATCAGCGGGATCACGATGGTGTTCATCCCCACCATATCCACGTTCGCCATCTCGCAGCTGCTCTCCAACGGCAAAATATTCCTCTTCGGCGACAGCATACAGATGAAGTTCGAGCAAGGGCTGTACGGCGTCGGCTCCATCATGAGCCTGGTCATGCTGGTATTCGTGCTCGTGTCCAATTTCATCATCAACCGCGCAAGCAGAAAGAGCGGACTCAGCATCGGGAGGTCGTTATGGTAAAAGTCAAAGGTTTCTTCGAGAAGGCGTACCTTTTCGTCATACTCGCCATACTGTACGCCCCGATACTGCTCATCATCATCTACTCTTTCTCCAACAGCTCCAACTTCCGTTTCGACGAAGGGTTCACTTTCGAGGCGTACATCTCGATATTCACTTCCGAGAAGTCGCCGGCGCTGTGGGACGCGGTGGGCAACACCTTCCTCATAGCCGCCGTATCCTCGGTGATCGCCACTGTCATGGGCACTTTCGCCGCAATAGGCATCTTCGCCATGGGCAGAAAAGCGCGCCGCGTACTGGAGAACGTCAACCAGTTCCCCATCATCAACAGCGAGATAGTCATGGCGGTATCGCTCATGATATTCTTCGTGACGTTCACTTTCCCGGAAGGGTATCTCAGGCTGATCATCGCGCACATCGCGTTCTGCACGCCGTATGTGGTGCTCAGCGTGCTGCCGAAGCTGGAAAGCATGGATCCCAACGTCTACGAAGCCGCGCTCGACCTCGGAGCGAATCCGTTCAAGGCTCTGGTCAAGGTGCTCTTCCCCATGATCACTCCGGGCATAGTCAGCGGATTCGTCCTCGCGTTCACGCTTTCCATGGACGACTTCATCATCACTCAGATCAACAAAGGCGCGTCCACGGGCATCAACACGCTGTCCACCTACATCTATTCGGACGCGCGTGTACAGGGGCTTGAGCCGTTCTGGTATGCGATATTCTCAATAATTTTCGTCGTCATACTCGCGCTCGTGCTCACGCTCAATCTCGTCAAGATCAACCGCCGCAAACAAAAGGCGCAGGAGGGTGCGATATGAAAAAACGCAGGACATTCGCAGCCATAGTGCTCGCGCTCGTGTGCATATGCGCGCTCATGCCCGTCCTTTCCGCCTGCAACACGTCGGGCGGCGGTATAGGCGGCGGAGGTGCGGACACTCTGGTCATCTACAACTGGGAGGACTACATCGACACCGGGCTCCTGAACGAATTCGAGAAATACTACCGTGAGGTGACGGGAAGGAGCCTCAGCATCACATACAGCACATTCGACACCAACGAAACCATGCTCACGCAGGTCATGCGCGGCGAGACCGCCGTCGATCTGGTGTGTCCGAGCGAATACGCCATAGAAAGACTGATGCGCGCGGGGCTGCTCGCAAACCAGACCAAGCTCATCGAGGAATTCTCCGCCGACTACCCCGAAGCGTTCTCCAATCTCGCCAACGTCAATCAGACGGTGCTGGACAAGATAGGTGAAACGTTCGGCAGCATGGACATCAACGGCGAAAGCTATGACATGCGCGACTACATGGTGCCGTACATGTGGGGCACGCTCGGACTGCTGTACAACACTAAGATAATCTCCGAAGAGGAACTCGAAGAATACGGCTGGGGAATGCTCTGGAACGAGAGCGGCAACCCCGACCTCGAAAACATGATCCTCATGAAGGACAGCGTGCGCGACAGCTATGCGGCGGTGGTGTTCTACATGGAGAAATACGGTCTGCTGCCCGACGGCATCAGCGCGACTTACGGCAAGCCCTTCTCCGAGCTGACCGCCAACGAGCTGATCAACTGCACCGATCCCGAAATGCTGGACGCGGCGGAACGCCTGCTCACCGAACAGCGCGAGCGTATCTCCGGCTACGAAGTGGACTTCGGCAAGGACGACATGATCAACGAGATCGTCTACCTCGACCTCGCCTGGAGCGGCGACGCTCTGTGGGCGATAGAGGAAAGCGAATACTACGAGGACACCGACACCTACCAGCTCGGCTACTACGTCCCCGAAAAGAGCAACATATGGTACGACGGCTGGGCGATACTCGAAAGCTCGGACAGCAAACTCGCCGCAATGATGTTCATCGACTACATGTGCCGTCCCGATTCGGGCGCGCGCAACATCGGATACATCGGCTACACCTCCGCCGTGGATCAGGAGGTAATGAAGTACGACTACGGCGCGGCGCAGGCGCTGCTCGACGTGGAGTATCTGTGGTACGCAAACGAAGAGGAGTGCTCGGTGTATGATTACAACGGCAAAATGGTGTTCTACTACGAGGGCGAAGGCTACTACCTCGACCTCTACGGCAACGAGGTGGACGTGGAGGTGGACGTGACAGACGAAAACCACCTTACGGAACTCGCGCTCGAAACCGACGACGAGGGTTACTATCTCCTCCCCGAAGGGCTGAAGGACAGCTATCCGCTGGACGAAGAGTATATCGTGTGTCCGGACTCCATAAGTCTTTTCTACGACGACGAAGGACGCTATCCGGAGATCACCGAAAACCTCGGCGTCATGCAGGACTACGGCGCTGCCAACGAGGACGTGGTCAACATGTGGCAGCGCGCGAAAGCGGGCGGCGGAGTGCCTTCGTCACTGTGGTGGTGTCTGCTGGCTATAGTTCTCTTCGTCGGAGCGGTGCTCGGAGTCTATTTCCTGAAAGAAGCTCTGAAAGGCAGACCGCGTAGGCTGAAAGACGCGGACAGGAAGTGACATTCGTCCGTACGGAAAACCGCCGCTCTGCGGCAATGCGGAAACGGGAGCGCACACGCGCTCCCGTTTCGGATTATGATCCGCTTTACTGCATTTTAATTCCATAGCTTTTGCCGTCTTTTATTTTGCCGCCGTCCCGCACGCACAGACCGTCGAATTTATCAAGCTCGTAGCTTTTGTTATCTTTTATTTTGCTGCCGTCCCGCACGGACGGCACTGCGCGGCGCGCGCTCCGCTGCCGCCTCACAAGGCCGCGGTTTCGCGCGGTTTACGCCTTGCCGCCATTGTAGACGTACAGCTCTTCCAGCAGCTCGCAGACGCGCTTCCGCATGAGCGGATGCACCGCGTAAGGCGCGATCTCCGCAAGCGGCGCGAGCACGAACTCCCTCTTGTGCATTTCGGGGTGCGGCAGGATGAGGTCGCCCTCTCCCCTCACCTCGTCGCCGAAAAGAAGCAGATCGAGGTCGAGAGTCCTGTCCCCCCAGTGCACCTTGCGCTCTCTTCCGCACTCCTTCTCCGCGCGGTGCATGAGCGCGAGCAGTCCGTCCGCGTCAAGCAAGGTCACGACTTTGACCGCGGAATTGAGAAATTCGTTTTCGGCGATTCCCCCGTACGGCTGAGTCGCCTTGCGGCGGCTTTCGGTGACGGACAAAACGAGCGGATCGGCGGCAAGCAGCCGCACGGCTTTGTCCATATACGCGTCCCTGTCGCCCATGCTCGATCCCATCGAGAGATACGCCGTCGTGCGCTTCACTTCGGCGCGCACCGCAACGGATCGGAAAGTCCCCTTCATGGGCGCGTCGGGCTTGTCCACCGTGACTTCCGCACGCGAAAATGCGGGATAGGCAAGCATTATCTTCCTCGCCAGCGAAAGAGCGAGGCATTCCAGCAGATTTTTGCTTTCTCCGCACAAAAAGGCTTTTATCAGCTTACATACGGCGGCATAACTCACTGTTTTGTCAATATCGTCATTCTCCGCCGCTTCGGTTATATCGAAGTCGAGGACCGCGGACACCGAAAATCTCTGCGCGTCCGTCTTTTCTTCGGGGTTGACTCCGTGGCATGTGGTCACCTCGTAACCGCGTATCACTATGCTTCCGTTTGCGCTCATTTCGCTCCTCCGTATTTACTTTCTCCGCGCGGACAACGCGGCTTTTACCGCCATGATATTTTCCTTGACGTCATGCACGCGCACGAACAGCACTCCCATGCGCGCCGCTTTCGCGCTGCATTCCATGGTTGCCGTGAGCCTCGTCTCAGGCTCGCCGCCGAGAAAGGATTTGCGCGACGCGCCGAGCAACAGAGGGTATCCCGCCGCGGAGAGCAGATCGTAGTGTTCCAGCAGGTATCTGTCCTCCTCCGCTCCGCGGTTGAACCCTATGCCGCCGTCCAGAAGGATGCGGTCGGACGGCACTCCGGCGCGCACGGCTTTCACCGCGGCGGCAGTCAGCCCCGTGAGTTTGTCCGTCATGAGGTCGGGCACGCGGCTCTCCCTGCGGTCGTGCATGATGCAGAGCGAGGCGCCGTATTTCGCCGCCGTTTCCGCCATGCCGGGGAACCTCAGGCAGGAAACGTCGTTGATCATATCCGCGCCGGCGGCAAGCGCCGCCTCCGCCACTTCGGGGTAGAACGTATCCACGGACAGGGGGGCGTCGGTAGCCGCGCGCACAGCTTCGAGCGCGGGGATGAGCAGGCTCATCTCTTCGAGCGCGCTCACCCGTCTTGCTCCCGGACGCGTGGACTGCGCGCCCATGTCTATGATATCCGCGCCGTCCTCCACCATGTGCACCGCGCGCTCAGCCGCGTCTTCGCGCGAAGCGCGGCTTGCGGCATATAACGAATCGGGTGTTATGTTTATGATGCCCATTATGTGCGTGCCGCCGTCAAACGCGCGGCCTTTCACTTCAAAGCTCATTTGCGCTCCCCCGTATATGACAGCAGCTGCGCCACAACGCCGTCGCTTATCTCTCCGCGCACCGCATAGGTGACGGTGGAAGAGCCCGTCTTCTTCACTCCGCGCGCCGTCATGCAGGTGTGCTCCGCCTCCACAGCCACGGCAACGCCCTTGGGTGCGAGATGGCGGTATATCGCGTCCGCGATCTGCGCATTCATTCGCTCCTGCAGCTGCAGCCGCCGCGCGTACACCTCGACCGTGCGCGCAAGTTTGCTCAGTCCCGCCACCTTGCCGTCGGGAACGTACGCGATGTGCACCCTGCCGAAAAACGGCATGAGGTGATGCTCGCACGTCGAAGAGAATGCGATGTCGCGCTCGATGACGAGCGCACTGCCGCTCTCGGCGAAGGTTTTACCGAGATGCTCTTCCGCTCTGTCGGCGTATCCGGCAGTCAGTTCCTCAAGCATGCGCGCGACTCTTTCCGGAGTTTCTCTCAACCCCTCGCGCGACGAGTCCTCGCCTATTGCGGCAAGCAGTTCTCTTACGGCGTTTTCCGCCCTTTTTCTGTCCACCATATCACACCTCGCGGGCAACGCCCGCCCTTTTCTCCATTGTCTGTCAGCGCCGCGCAAGCTCGCGGAACAGCGTCAGCGAGCCGAACACGACCGCCGCTTCCGCGTCGGAACGAAGCGCGCGCTCAACCCCTTCACGCACATCTGCGCATACACTCACGGGCACGTCCGAAAACTCCTCTATACACTCTTTCAGCCGCTCCGCGGAAAGGGCGCGCGGAGAGTCCGGAGTCACGGCGTACACCCCGCCGACAAGCGGCACTACATTGCGCATGACGGCGGCGTAATCCTTGTCCGCAAGCACTCCCGTGACCGCGGCAATGCGCTTTCCGGACAGATATTCCTTCATCGCGTCAGCGAGTGCCGCTGCTCCCTGCGGATTGTGCGCACCGTCCAGAACAAGCACTTTACCGTGCGGAATGTACACGTCATACGGCGATTCTGCCGCATTCTCCTCTGTAAGCACCTCGAATCGCGCATGCCAGACAGCATCCGAAAGTCCTTTTTTCAACGCGCTTTCGGAGATGTCCATACCCTGCCCGTTGAGCTCGCGCACCGCCTCTATGACCAGCGCGGCGTTGGTCAGCTGATGCCTGCCGAGAAGCCTTATGCCGTACTCTCCGCCGCCGTACGCGAAACGCTGCCCGTCAAGTCCTCCCGCGAGATACCGCGGCTCTCCGCACACGCGGCAGAGCGGATAAAGCACCTCCGCCGCTCCCTTCTCCTGCGGACACGTTACGGCGGCGCCTTTGATTATCGCCGCCTTTTCCGCAGCGATCTCTCCGAGCGTACTGCCGAGCAACGCGCAATGGTCCAGACCTATCTTCGTTATGACCGAAAGCATTTTGTTTTCCACCGCGTTGGTCGCGTCCCATCTGCCGCCGAGTCCCGTTTCCAGCACGCACACGTCGCAGCCTTCCTGTCTGAACGCGTACAGCGCGAGCGCGGTCTCCTGCTCGAACGCGGTGGGACGGAACTCCTTCATCGCGCGGCGCGCCCCGTCGGGCGCGTCCTCTCTTCCCATGCGCGCCCGTCTTTCGCGTTCGACCGTGTCGCGCACTACGGTCATATAGCGCGCGACTTTCCCGTCCGGGAGCTGTACGCCGTCTATGCAGAACCGCTCGTTGTAGCGGAGCACGGACGGCGAATTGTAGGTGCCCGTTCTGTACCCTGCCGCCCTCAGCACGGAAGTGAGCATGGCGCACACCGATCCTTTGCCGTTGGTGCCGGCGACGTGCACTATCCTCATGCCGCGGTCGGGCGAGCCGAGCGCGTCGAGCAGCTCCCGCTCGCGTTCCAGCCCGTAATCCGAGCCGTCGGCCTCTATCCTGCGGATATAGTCTATCGCTTCGTCGTAAAACAAAAAGCACCTCCTCAGAAGCACTTCTTCTCGCAAGTGAAGCGGGAGTGGATCATGCACCGCAAGCCGTTAGGCTTTTCGTCCGCGAGCACCCCCCGTCTCAACGGCACTTGACGCGCAAGATCCTACTACTTCCAAGTAATATGGGGTAAATCGTCATGATTATACCACCTGTGCGGCGCGGCGGCAAGGAAAAAGCCCATAGTGTCGGAGCGAAATATAAAACGGACGGAATGCAAAACCGTCCGCACGCGGCGGACGGCCTGAAAAAGCGTCTGCAACGGACCGCCCGCGGACGGGCGGTAATTCCGCCTCTATTCGTCTTTTGAGGTCTTGTGCTCCTCGATTGCGCTTTCGATGATCTCCGCCGCCTCTTCCGCGGCTTCTTCCTCTATCTCTTCGGACGTTGCCTCCGAGAGCGCGGGGGCGGGATTCTCGTCCGCTTTCTGCGCCGCTTCTATCGCCACGATCTTTTCGTATGACATACCGGCGGCGATCGCCTCGAGGCGCTGCCGCTCCTCTTTTTCGCGGAGCTTCCTCTTCTCGCGCAACATCTGGAACACCGCGAAGACCAGGCATATGCCGATGCCGACGAAGAGGTACGCCGAGCCGGGATCCATGCCCACTATGCCGAGCACGACGGACAGGATGATGATGATAATGATCGGTCCGATCGCGAGTTTCGGATTCTTGACGATATACTTGCCGCCCAGCGAACCGAACAGCGCGTACACCACGCACCCGAACGCGGGAGTAAGATACTCCGCGTCGTCTATCATCTGCGTGAGATCGGGGATGACCGCAAGGCACAGCACGATGACGCCGATGATGAGTATCGTGACCAGCGAACTCGTCGCAACGGCGATGGTGGCGACGATCTCGTCCTCCTCGGTGCCGCGCTTTGTGCCCGCGATCTCCTGCGCCTTGACCACGCACGGGATCTTGAGGTTGGAGAGATTGCCGGTGAGGAAGGAGAGATACATTCCGTTCACGCCCACCATGGGGGAATAGATGACGGGTTCCGCAACGCCGGAGAGCGCCATGATGATCATGGGCGAGATGACCGCGGCGGAGCCGAACACTTCCCATTCCGGTTCAACGCCGTAGTATAAAGCGAGCCAGAGCGGTATCGTGCATATGAGCACCATGCCGGCGGCGAGCCAAAGCCTGCCTATAAGGTGCATGCGCGCGTTGGAGTCCGCAAGAGTTTTCATTTTCGTCTTCACGGCACACCTCCTCACATGAACGCCGACACGACGGCGGCCGCCGCGTCGGTGTCGGGGGCGAGCGGCCAGCCGTTCTCATACGAGAAGTAGCTGATCACCGCCACGACAGCCATCGCTATGAGCATGCTGAACGGAGTGGAGAAACTGTCCAGCCACTTCCACCCCGCCTTGTTGATGAGCAGGTCGAACACGTACATGCACACCGCCGCGATGACTATGGCAATGAAGTTGTAGTAGTTGTCCAGGTATCCCGCGCCCGACGCGATGGTGGTGATGCTCATTGCGAGGTATCCGAGGATCATGCCGATGAACACCACCTGGAACGCGAGGTCGCCTATGTTGACGCCGCCGCCGGAGGTGGAGCTGGTCATGGACGAGAGCATCTGCACTTTGGGCTGGAACTTCTTGTAGAAGAATATGACCACCAGCGGTCCGGTGAGGATGGGGATGGTCATGACCGTCGCTATAGTGACGAAATCCTGCGCGGTGATGTTGAAATTGCTGCCGATGAACTCCTCCATCGATCCCGCTATCGCGCTCGCCGCGCCGTCCGCCATCATCGTTTCGTACTGCAGCGAGCCGATGACGGAAAGGCGTATGGCAGGCAGGGCGATGCCTATCGATCCGATGAGCGTGACCACGCCTATGCCTATCCCGATCGCGGGCAGCACCGAAAACGCTACGGACGTGGTGACCACTTTCTTGATCTTGCCCATATCCATCTTCAGCGCTTTGGCGCGGCGGACGGAACGCACTATGTAGTAGAGCGACATAGCGACGACAAAGACCACCACCGCGCCGTACAGCCCGTAGATGAGCGGACTGTTGGGGTTGAAATTTCCAAAAGCCGATAAGATCGAAATCATTTTTCTCTCCCGGTGACGCGCCGAAACCGGCGCTTTTTAGTCGGAAAACGCAGCGCTGCGCACCCGTCCTGCCGAAACAACCGCACCGCACCGCGAAACAGGATCACGTTGCCGCAGGGAAAAACGGCATTGCTGTCATAAAACAATGATAAACCAACTCAACGGATTTTTCAAGACGGATTTTAATCTCGTTTTAATATTAAGAGGACGCGCCCGTCCATCTTTCGGCAGGACGGATGAATGAGAACGCTTCGCCGCTCGAAAGGAGGGCGGACTGCGCGGCTCTGTTCATCTCTCCGTCCGCACCGTACATGAAGAAGCGGAAGTCCTGCGTGCCTGCGGCGAGCGGAAGCATTGTGCCCTGCAGATACAGCGCGCTGTCCAGCGAGTTTTCCTCTCCCTCCGCCAGCACTGAGAGATTGACGGAATATTCGCCCAGCGCCGCGCCCGTAAACTCTGTGAGGTCGAGCATGCTGTAATTCTTGCCGCCGCCGTAGAAGGCTATGCCGCCGTGGACGTAGTCGCCTGTCCCGTCCGAGTCGATCATATCGGCGTACGCGTCGCCGCCGTAAGCGCGCACTTTGGAGAGCATCGCCCCGACGTCGAGGGAGAGGAAGGAAAGTCCCGCTTCCGCCGCGCCGCCCGACAGCTCGATGAGCGTCGAACTGTCCACGTCCGAAACGCTCTTCCAGTCGTACATCCTGACGTCGCCGACGAGTTTCAGCACCGCGGCGTAGCTCGTGCCGCCGAGATCTCTCCACCCTGCCGGCGCAAGCATCCCTCCGTCCAGCATCGGTCCCGCGAACGCGCTCTCCACGCCTATGCAGAACAGCCCGGAATTGTACAGCGCGCTGTCTTTGATCGTGAGTTCGGTCAGCACGAAAGTTTCGCGGAAAGTTTCGTCCGCGACAAGGGAGTCGTCGCGCGGCATGTAAGTCACTCCGTCCGCCGCGAGAGAAGGCTCCATCGCCTCCACGTCGTACGACAGCCCCTGCCGCACGTATTGTCCCGGCACCTTACGGTTGGTGCCCGTCTTGACGAGAAATTCGCGCGCGTTGGAGATTATGCAGCTTTCGACGCTCACGTCTATGCGCTCCGCCGCCGCGTCCACGGGGTTATCCTCCGTCACGGCGGTATCGACGCCGTACCTGCCGAACACGCGCACGCACGTCCTGCCGTTCATGATGCGGCTGTTGATGACGCGGCAGTCGGACATTATCTCGAGCACCGTGCCGGTCGTATCCAGATAATTCAGCATCATTTCGCCGTCGCGGTAAAGGCTCCCGCTGCTGCAGCCGCGCAGAACGACGTTGTCGATGGTCACGCCGTCACTGCGCACGAGGAACACGATGTTGTCCTGCGCCTTCACCGCCGCGACGCCCGGCATGGCGGCGAAATCGAGCGGACCGTCGAATACCGCCGCCGACGAACTCACCGCCGGCGTGACCTGAGTGATGTAGTCCGCGTCTATCGCCATGCCGTTGCCGTAGACGTCGCTCTTGAACTCTATGGCGTAATTCACGGCGGGATGCTCCTCTCCGCGGTTGGCGTAATAGGTCCAGTCGGCAGTGGTCTCGATCTGTTTGACGAACCGCGACGGATCCGCCCCCGGCTTCAGGGTGCCGTCCTCGGCGAGCATGTTCTCGCCCAGCATGACGTCGGCTTGCAGCACCACGGGTCTGCCATCTTCCGTCGCCGCGGCAAGTCCCTCGTAGTCGTACACGTTCACGCCGTCTGCAACCGCGTCCAGCGTGAGCGAAGCGGAGATCCCGTCGCGGAAAAGCTCAGTGTACTTCCACTCCGCGGTGACCGTCACCCTGCCCGTGCCTTTTGCCGTGAAATACACTCCGCCGTCCTCCGCCGCGACTTCCGCAAGAGAAGGATCGGACACGGTGAACACGATGTCGTCCGAAACGCTCCTTATAATATCCGTACCGTACGCGCGCCCGAATCCGAGAGCGGTCGCGCACGCGGTGAACGCGCCGTCCGCATACCCGACGCCGCCGACAGCGTACACACCGCCTATCCCCCATGTCGAAGCGTTCTCCGTGAACACGAAGTGGGTGTACCCTTCGACTACAAACACGGTGCGCACGTCCGCGAGTTCCTCTCTGCCGCCGTATGTGACGAAGAGCGAAAGCACCGCCTCTCCGGGCGCGAGTCCGCGCAGGGTGCACGTCCCGTTGTCCGCGTCCTGCGACGCGATCTCGGCCGCGCCGCCTTCCAGTTCGAAGCGGTAACCGACGTCGCCGCCGTACAGTCCGGACACCGCGGCGTAAGTGAGCAGCGACTCCGTCTTCTGCACGAACACGTCCGCGTCCCCGTCCTCGAATCTGCCGTAGATCTCCGCGTGCTCTTCCGCAAAAACGAACGTCACGCGCCTGATCTCTCCGCCCGACGAGAGCGTGAGCGCCGTGCTGCCGCCCGCCGCCGTGACGTCCTCCGAAAACACGACGCTTACGGCATACTGTCCCCTTTCCTCCGAAAGCACGTCCGCGGAGGCGGATTCTATCCCGTCCGGAAGCGGGGCGGAAATGTCCACCGCAGACCCGCTTTCCGCATATATGACGGCGCGATCCGTGCCTGCCGCAAGGCGCACCGCCACTTCCTCGTCAGCGCTGCCCTCCGCCGTGAATCCGCCGCCGGTCACGGTGACCAGCACACGCACGGTCCCGCAGCCGTCCGCGGCAGGCGACATATTCACCGTCAGCATATATCTGCCGGACAGTTTCGCCTCCGCGCGGCCGGAAACCGCATGCACCGTAAAGCCGCCCTCCGTCCCGTATTCTCCGTACGGCGAAGCGGAATACCCTGCGTCGACCGTTACGGACGCGGGCTGCGCATACGTTTCGAAAACGTAGGATCCGAGCGGCAGAGTCAGCTCGTAATCCGCATCCTCCGCGGACGACTCCTCCGCCGCGTACTCCGTGCCGTCGGCGCCGACGGCGTATACGTCCGCGCCGAGGGCTTTGGTGCTGATCACGTTGACGATGACGCTCGCGCGGTAACCGCCGTCGTGCGTAACTGCGGTGACGCGCACCATTCCGGTGCCCTCAGGCACAACGAGCCCGTCATCTTCCACCGCGACGTCCCCCTGCGGACTCCCGTCCACGGAGGAGAGCTCCAGATCGTATCCTCTGTCCGCCGCGCCGAGAGGCAGCACTTCCACCCGGAGATACTCGTCGTATTCGTACTCCGCAAGATCTATCGTCAGCACTCCGTCCTCCGCTCCGGAGAGGATGCGCACTCCGGACACGGGTATGGCCACGGACACAGACGCCGTCCCCAGGAAAGCGAGCAGCGTGAACAGGATGATGAGAGGTATGACCGCCATGAGCGCGATGAGTTTGTTCTTCATAAGCCGCGCTCCCCCGCTTCCGCAAATCTGACGCGAAGCCTTACGAAAAGACACGCAAGCCCTGCCGCAAGCAGCACAGCCGCTATCGCCGCGACGGTCAGCACGGAGGCCGTTTCGCCGTACGCCTCGCCGTACACGAGCTTGAGATATATCCCGTCGTACAGCGCCAGCGCGCCTATGGCGGCGGACACCAGCAGTCCTATGATGACCAGAAGCGAAAGTGTAGCGTTCTCTTCCGCACCGCCGCTGCCGCCGAAATGCGGACGCGTAAGATCACGCCTTATCGCAAAGCATATCTGCGCCGCGGCTATTGCGAGCGTGACCGCGAGAATGTACACCGCCTGCCATGCGCCCACATACCCAAGTCCTCCCACTATGCCGGCGCTCGCCGCCGCTGCCGCCGCGGAGGGTATGAAACAGAACGCCGCCTTCGCCCCTATGACGGTGCGGCAGTCCACGGGCATGGTGCGCATGAGGAAGAAGAACTCCCCGTCGCGGCTCACCGCGCCGGCGCAGTAGGTGTTGGTGAGTATGCCGAACATGACTATGAGAGCCACCGCGATCTCGAGATTGCAGTCCACAAGCACCAGCATCGAGGCGAGCTCCGAGAAGATGTCCATACAGAAATAGACCATGAGCGGCATGACTATCGCCGTGGAAAAGTATCCGAAGGCATAGGACGGAGTGCGCAGCACGAGCAGGAACTCTTTTTTCATGAAAGAGAGAAACCGCGGCTGCGGAGCCGGAAGGGAGCGCCCTTTCCACACATATCTGCCGTTCAGGGCGAAAAGTCTGTCCTGCGCCGCCGGGAGCAGCATGAGCCTGCCCGCGAGCACCGACAGCGCGGAAAGGACCGCCGCGATAAGGATCACCCAGCCGACCGCCGCCGGCATACCGTCCGTCAGGAGCATATCCGAGAAAAACACCGCCGGATACATCCGCGATACCGCGCGCGCGATGCCGCGCATGGTCTCGGCGTCGAAAAAGTATCTCGCCTCCCCCGTGGAGATGAGGTTGGCGATGAAATCCAGCACTGCCGAATACAGCCAGAACGCGACCGCGGTCACCGCCGTAACGACGACGAGCGTCACGACGTAGCGCGACGAGATCAGACGCGCGACGGCGTGCACGGGAAGCGCGAGCACGCTCCCGACTCCGAGCGAAATCATGGGCAGCAATACGAGAATGAGCGCGGTCATGCCGTAAAACTGCGCGCCGAGAGGCACGCAGACGCCGAGCGTGATGTTGACGGGAAGCACGGTGAAAAGCCCGAACACGAACTGTTTCGCATACGCCGCCGCCATTTTCGAGAGCCACACGGCGCCGGACGGCAAAGGAAGAGTGAGCAGGATGCGCAGATCGTCGCTCTCAAAGACGGAGCGGTTGATGACGCGCACCGCTCCCAGAGCGTTGACCGCTATGATGACCGTATAAATGACTGCGGTAAGCTCGTAAAGCCGGGCGTAAGGGTCCGACACTCTCCCGACCTCTATCGTGAGATACATGTCCGCAAAACGTTTCAGCGCGAAACAGCCGAACGCGACGATCGCCGCCGCCAGCAGGAACGAAAGCAGTTTCCCGGCAACGTCGGGCGTGCGCTGCTTCCGCGTGAACGAGGAAAAGAACGCGTGCGCTTCTTTTTTGAGAAGAATGCCCGTCGCGCGCAGCATCATTCGTTCTCCTCTTCCGGCGTATAATATTCGGCGATAAGTCCGTCGTCGGCGCATTCCGCCGGCATGTCGGCGCGGATGATCCCCCCGCGGATGACGATGACGCGGTCGCATATCCTGCGCACGGCGTCAAGATTGTGCGTGGAGAACAGCACCGCGTTGCCTGCCGCGGCGTAATCCTTCATGAATTCCGACACCGACCGCATGGACGAAGGATCCAGCCCCAGCATCGGCTCGTCGAGGATCCACAGCGACGGCGCGTGGATAAGACTGCCTATCATGCAGATCTTCTGCTTCATGCCGTGGGAATAGCTGCTGATGAGCGCGCCCGCCTTGCCGCCGAGAGCGAAACGTTCGGACAGCCGGGCGAAACGCTCCTCGCGCTCGCTCCTGCCCACGCCGTACACGTCCGCCATGAACGCGACGTATTCCAGCCCCGTCATCTTGGAAAAAACCGCATGGTCGTCCGTCACGAAACCGAACTTCATCTTGGCTTCCGCGGCATCGCCCTTGACCGGAACGCCGAACACCTCTACCGTCCCCTCCCTGTAAGGGAGCATGCCGGTAAGACATTTGAGCGTGGTGGATTTGCCCGCGCCGTTCGGTCCGAGCAGTCCGACTATCTCTCCGCGCTCCACGGAAAAGGATATGCCGTCGACGGCATATTCCGAGGCACGGGGATATTTCTTCCTCAGCCCTTCGATTCTGACTGCGGGGGCGCCGCCGTCCGCGGCGGGCGCTTCGGATCTCTTTTTCTTCATCGGAACCTCACCCATATATATGACGGATTTATCTTCTGCGTTTAACACAACAATAATCCGTCCTCCGCCCCGCGGTCCGCAAAAGCTGCGGACGTATGCGGCACGGCGCACTTCCGGTCGATTAAGATTACACTTTTGTAATAATTAACGTCAAGCGTTTTCTATATTCTGTATCAAGACAGACTTAAAATATATTAAAAGAAAACCGTCCGTGCCGCCGTCGGAGGCGGACTGCGCCGCGCGCGGCGGAGGATCCGCGTTTCCGCCGCCGCGTACGGGCGCGTTTCGGCTTGCTTTTCGTCCGAAAATAATTTATACTGTGTTAATATCCGGAAAAGCGGGGTGCGCATGAGCAATATAATCCTGAAAATCAGTGACGGCGAACTCTTCAACTTCTTCGACAGCGAGGAGAAGAAGGAGTTTACCGTAGGCTCGAAACGCACTTGCGACGTTGTGGTGAAAGGCTTTTTCGTCGCGCCCGAACAGCTGCGGTTCATACAGAAGAACAACGTATGGTACGTCGAGGATCTCACTCCGGAGGGATACAAATCGGAGGTGCTGACGGGCGGCAAGCGTTTCAAACGCCCCGTCGTCAGGTTCGACAGCGACATCGTCATACGCAAGACGGGCGAAAAACGCGGCGACACCGTCAAGATCTCTTCCGTGAAGAAGATCACGAGAAAGCGCGGCGGCTCCAACTTCGACCTCACCCAAAAGACGCTCACCGTCGTCGGACGCGATCCCTCCTGCGACATCGTGGTGGACAATCCCATGGTGTCGGAGAAACACTTCCGCATAGTCTACGACGGCTCGGACTACTACATCGAGGATCTCCGCAGCATAGGCGGCACCTTCGTCAACAACCGCAAGATACGCCGTGCCAGACTAGGCGATTACGACCGCATATCCATACCGTCGGCGGCGTACACGTTCTACGAGCGCAAGCTGCTCTACTCGACGTCGCCCGCCGGCATACAGATCGACGCCGTAGGCGTCACAAAGGATGTGGCGGACCGCAAATCTCACGGCAAAGTCAGACTGGTGAACGCGGTGTCCTTCCGCATAGAACCGGGCGCATTCGTGGCGATCGTGGGCGGTTCGGGCACGGGCAAGTCCACTCTGCTGGACTGTCTTAACGGGCTGCGCCCCGCCACCGACGGCGGTATCTACTACGACACCAACGCCTATTACGACAACATCAGGTCGTACAAGAACGTCATCGGCTACGTTCCGCAAAAGGACATAATGCACGACGATCTCACCGTCGAGACCGCGCTCCGCTACACGGCGATGCTCCGTATGCGCAGCAAAATGCCGGGCGAAGAGATCAGGGCGCGCGTAAAAGAGGCGATCGCGGACGTGAAACTGTCCGGACGCGAAAACCTGAAGATATCCGCCCTCTCCGGCGGACAGCGCAAACGCGTTTCCATAGCCATGGAACTGCTCTCCGACCCGAAGGTCATCTTCCTCGACGAGCCGACCAGCGGACTCTCCCCCGACCTCGACCTGGAGATGATGGATCTGCTCAAGGAGCTTGCCGGCAAGGGGCGCACGATAGTGGTCATCACGCACGCCATGGAGAACCTGGACAAATGCGACAGGATAGCCTTCCTCGGCAAGGGCGGCAGGCTGTGTTTCTACGGCGAGCACAAGGACGTCTTCCGCTACTTCAACCGCAAGAGCTACTCGCGCATATTCGCCGCGCTTAACGACGACACGCTGTGCGCCTATTTCGAAAGCAAGTACCGCTCCGGCGAGTATTACAAGGAACTGTACTCCGCATTCTGCGAGCAGTACGCCGACGCGAAAGCGTGCATGCTCCCTCCCGAAACGGGCAAAAAGACTCTGCGGCAGACCGCGGAAGAGACCTCTGCTGCGGAAGTGCGCGCAAGGCGCACCCTTGCCGACAAGGCGGCGGAATGGAAGGCGGCGATAAAGGCGAAGCGCGCCGCGCGGCATCCCGCCGAAGAGGAGCGGCATACCGCCGAAGAGGAAACGCGCCCCGCCGCCGTGCGCACGCAGGACTGTACGGCTGAAGACGCCGGCTTCCGCCCGGAGCGCGAAGCTGCGAAACTCTCCCCGGAGGAGGAGTCCGCACGGGCGGGCGGAGATGCGGAGAGCGCGCTCCCTGCCGATGTCGACATCCCGGAGGCAGCGCCGGCACAAATGACCGAATCGCACGATAAAGTGCACGAATATGCGGAAGAAACGCACGTTTCGGACGATCTCGCGGAAGATCCCGTAGACGCACCGCCTCGTCCGCTTGCCGAAAAGAAGCGCGGCAGACCTCGCAAAAAACAGCCGTCGCCCGTCGCGGAAACCGCCGCGGACGGAACTGAGGAAAGCGCGGCGGACGACAGCGTCAACGCCGGCGCGGAGGAAGCGCAAAACGACGTACACGCGCTGTCCGAAGGCACAAACGACGCGGTGAAAAAACAATCCGCTCCGCGAAAGAAAAAGGCGGCGTCCGCCGCCGCGGAAGAGGAGGACGAGGCATGAAAAAGACGTTCGACTTCTCTCCCCGTATGAATCTGCTGCAGTTCAGGGTGCTGCTCGTCCGCTATCTCAGGCAGATAGTCACCAATCCGTGGTTCATCGTACCGCTCGTGCTGCAGCCCGTGGTACTTCTCATCATCACGTCGCTGGTGTACGAAGACGGCACTTTCTCCGAACCGTGGGCGCACATCACGTCGGCAAACAGCACTCCTTTCCTGCTGGTGCTCTCCTCCGCGCTGATGGGGCTGCTCAACAGTTACCGCGAGATATGCAAGGAACGCGAGGTCACCCGGCGCGAGGTGTTCGGCGGCGTGGACGTCATATCCTATCTCGCCTCCAAAGTGGCGGCGCTGGGCATAGTGGGATTCGTCCAGTCCCTCGTCATCTCGCTGGGGAGCCTGTCGTTCATAGACTACAACCTGTCCGACCCCGCGTATTCGCTGTTCTTCATCGTCATGGCGGTGTTCCTCACCAACTGGTGCGTGACGGGACTCGGACTGCTGGTGTCCGCTCTGCTCAAGAAGTCCGAAAGCGCGATACTTCCCGTCCTGGTCATCATCATAATGCAGGTGGTGTGCGCCGGCGCGCTGATAGAATTCGACGAAATGCCTATGGAGATCCTCTACTTCTTCACGCCCGTCATGTACGGCACGTCTGTGATAGGCAACGTCACGGGGATAGAATTCATGCGCGACATATACGGCTACAACCAGTATTTCTGCCTCGCCATGCTGATAATTTTCGCGGCGGTATTCCACGTGCTGACCGCGCTCAAACTCAAGTACGACTACCGCACGAGGGACTGATCCCCCCGCGGCGGACAAAGGAGAAAACATGCTTAAACTCGAAAATATATGCTACGACGTCGACGCGGACCGCCCCGACAGGGCAAAACGCATACTGTCCGACGTATCTCTGGAGTTTCCCGACCGCTCTCTCACCGTGATAACGGGACACAACGGCAGCGGAAAATCCACGCTGGTCAAGCTCATCATGGGCATTGATAAACCGACTTCCGGGCGCATATTGTTTAACGGCGCGGACGTCACCGGCGATTCCGTCACCGACCGCGCGCTGAAAGGCTTCACGATAGCTTTCCAGCAGCCCGTGCGCTTCAAGGGCATCACGGTGAGGAATCTCCTCGACGCCGCCTGCCGCAGAAAATGCAGCACCGGCGACGCGTGCAACTTCCTGTACAGCGTGGGACTGTGCGCCAAGGACTACATCGACCGTCCGGTGGACGACACGCTTTCGGGCGGCGAACTCAAACGCATCGAACTCGCCACCGCTCTCGCAAAAGGCGGCGAAGTGTTCCTGCTCGACGAGCCGGAGGCCGGCATAGACCTGTGGAGCTTCGACGAGCTGGTGGGAGTGTTCGACAAACTGCGCGACAAGACCGTCATCATCGTCAGCCATCAGAGCAAGATACTTCAGGCCGCGGACAGGATAGTCGTGCTCAATTCCGCGGCTCAGCCCGTGTCGGGACCGCGCGACGAGATCCTCCCCGGACTCACCGACGTCGGCGCACCCTACTGCCGCCGCGGCTATGCGGTAAAGGAGTGAATATGGAAAAGATAGATCGTGAACTTCTGGAAAAGATAGCGGAGCTCCATTCCGTGCCGGAAGGCAGCTTCAATATAAGGAAAAACGGCGAAAGACTCGCCTTCAATTCGACGGACGACATTCAGATCGTCAGCAAGACGGACAACCCCGGCATAGACATCATCGTCGCGCCCGGAGTGAAGAACAAGAGCGTACACATCCCCGTCATACTCACGGTGGGAGATTTTCAGGACACGGTGTACAACGACTTCTTCATCGGAGAGGGCGCGGACGTGGTGATAGTGGCGGGCTGCGGCATACACAATCCCGGCAAAGGCAAGGCGGAACACGACGGCATACACACCTTCCGTCTTGAGAAAAATTCGCGCGTAAAATACGTCGAACGCCACTACGGCGAAGGCGCGGAAGGCAGCAAGCGCGTGTTCGATCCCGTCACCAAAGCCTACCTCGGACAAGGGGCGGTGCTGGAGATGGAGACCACCCAGCTCGGCGGCGTGACCTACACCGACAGAATGACGGAAGCGGAAGTAGGCGACGGCGCAAAGCTGCTGGTCAAAGAGAAGCTGCTCACCGACGGCGAAGAGAAGGCGATATCGCGCTTCCGCGTGACGCTGAAGGGCAAGGACAGCACCTGCGACATCGTCAGCCGCAGCGTGGCGCGCGGCAGCTCGCGGCAGGAGTTCTACTCCGACGTGATAGGCGAGAACGGCTGTTTCGGACACGTCGAATGCGACGGCATAATCCTTGACGGAGCGAGAATACTCTCCACGCCGCAGATAGACGCCGCCCACCCCGACGCAAGCCTTGTGCACGAAGCGGCGGTCGGCAAGATAGCCGGCGACCAGCTCACCAAACTCATGAGCCTCGGACTCACCGAAAAGGAAGCCGAGGACGCGGTCATCAAAGGCTTCCTGCACTGACCTGACGCCTATAAACACAAAGTTTGCATCTAACAACACTTTACATACACAAAACGCTGCCGTAAAAGCAGCGTTTTGTGTAAATAGGACTTTATGTAAGGAACAACCATAAGACACATCTCCCTCTCGGGGTGTGGGGGTACTTTTTGTACCCCCACTTGGGGACGGAGTAAGAGCCCCACCGAAAATACTTTCGGCGGGGATCCCAAAAAAGAGAACTTCGTTTTAATAACACGCGAGTCGTCTCGCGTGTTATGCCTTTTTTGCTCCGTCCCCAACATGGGAGAAACGCTTTCCGTCCTCTTGTTTGAGAAAAATATTTCTCTCCCAAGCCGTCTTACTTCTTCAGGCTCTCGGTGACGTCCACGAGGCGCGCTATCGCGCGTTCGGTTTTTTCCGCGTTGCCGAATGCGGTGAGGCGGAAGTACCCCTCCCCTTTCCTGCCGAAACCGACGCCGGGGGTGCCCACCACCATCGCCTTTTCAAGCAGCAGATCGAAGTATTCCCACGATGTCATACCCCTCGGGCACTGCATCCATATGTACGGGGAATTGACTCCGCCCGTATGCCATATTCCGGCGGACTTCAACGCGTCGTGCATGACGCGCGCGTTATTCATGTAATAGTCCACATTCTTGCGGTTTTCGTACTGCCCCTGTTTGCAGAGCGTCGCCGCCGCCGCGCGCTGAACGACATACGAAGCGCCGTTGAACTTCGTGGTCTGGCGGCGCAGCCACATCTTGTTGAGCGCGCCGTCCGCAAGCTCGAACGGTACGACGGTATATCCGCAGCGCATGCCCGTGAATCCTGCCGTCTTGGAGAGCGAACAGAACTCTATCGCGCATTCTCTCGCGCCCTCGATCTGGAAGATCGACGTGGGAAGGTCGGCGTCGTGCACAAAGGTTTCGTACGCCGCGTCGAAGAAGATCACCGCTCCCGTCGCGCGGGCGTAATCCACCCATGCTTTCAGTTCGTCACGGGTATAGACCGCGCCCGTGGGATTGTTGGGCGAGCAGATGTATATGATGTCGTACACGCCCTTTGCAGGCGGCATGGGCTTGAACCCGTTGCGCTTGTTGCCCGCGGCGAAACTTACATGGTTGCCCGCCATGACGTTCACGTCGAAATACGCCGGATAGACGGGATCGGGCATGAGCACACGGCTCTTTGCGAAAAGTTCCACCATGTTGCCGAGGTCGCTCTTCGCGCCGTCGCCGACAAATATCTCGTCCTCCTTCACCTCGACGCCCTTTTCGGCGTAATAGCGCACGATCGCGTCGCGCAGGAAGTGATAGCCCTGTTCGGGACCGTATCCGTGAAAACTCTCCTCGCGCGACATGTCGTAGGCGGCGGAGTGCATCTCGCATATGACCGCCGGAGTCAGCGGACGCGTGACGTCGCCTATGCCGAGACTTATGACGTCCGCACGCGGATTTGCCTCTTTGTAAGCGCGCACCTTGGCGGCAATGCCGGCAAACAGATAGCTTTCGTTCAGATGGGCGTAATCGGAATTAAGTTTCATATTCTCACATCTCCCTTAAAGTTTATTTCCGCGCCGCCCGTCATTTTTACGCCGTCGGCGCCGTACACGATCTTAAGAGTTCCGCCGCGAAGCTCCACGTCCACGGACGCGCCCTCTTTGCATATCCCGTTGGCGACCGCCGCCGCCACCGCCGCGCAGCTTCCCGTACCGCACGCCATCGTTTCGCCGCTGCCGCGTTCCCACACGCGCATTTTCAGGCGGACGGGGGAAAGCACGTTCACAAATTCCACATTCACCTTGTCGGGAAATAGCGGGTGCGTTTCAAGCGGCTTGCCGCACGCTTCGAGATCCAGCGCGTCCACGTCCTCGTCCGTGAAAATGACGAAATGCGGATTGCCCATACTCACCGCCGTGCCCTTCCGCTCTTTGCCGCCGGACGATACGGGAACGTCATTCCACACCTTTCCGCACACCGTTTCCGCCGGCGCGTACCCGGCAGGCAGACGGCTTTCGTCCAAAGGTATCTCCTTTGCCGCAAACACCGCGCGCCCCATATCCACTTCCGCGCCCGTACACACTCCGCCGCTCAGCACGAGCGACAGCGTCTTTATGCCGCTCGCGGTCTCCACGGTCAGCCTCTCTTTCCGCGCATAACCGCTGTCGTAAGCATACTTCCCCACACAGCGGATGGCGTTGCCGCACATTTTTCCCTCGCTGCCGTCGAGGTTGAACATTCTCATCCTCACGTCCGCGACGGCGCTCGGCATGACGAACACCACGCCGTCGCCGCCCACGCCGAAGTGGCGGTCGCTGATGCGCGGTATCGCGCGGATCAGCTCTTCTTCACGCGCAAGCGCGTCCTCTTTCGTCAAGTCGAAGTAGACATAATCGTTGCCCGCTCCGTTCATTTTCACAAATTCCATATCAACTCCTTTATATACCGCTTGCACCGTAGTTGGAAAGTACGCGCGCGGAGGGATCGTTGACGCCGCGGAGACCTTCCCATTCGCGGTTGGGCATCCAGAAGTCCGTTATGCTCGCCGCGGTGCGGGGGTAGTATTTCTCGAAGAGTTCGCGGTAGAGCAAACTTTCCTTGGTGAAGGGACGGGCATGGGAGTAGAGATTCCTCTTCCGCTCGAACTCCGCGTCGGTGTAAAGGCTCTCCGCGTACTCTTTGAGTATGCCCACCATGGAGTGTCCCACGGCGTCCGAGAACGCCGCCTTTTCACGGTAGAGAATATCGTGCGGCAGCAGATCTCCTTCGAACGCCTTGCGCAGCAGATATTTTCCCTTGCCGTACACGTTCATCTTGAGGCGCGGATCTACGCTCATGACGTACTTCACGAAGTCCAGATCGCCGAAAGGCACGCGCGCCTCCATTCCGTGCACGGAAATGCATCTGTCCGCGCGGAGCACGTCGTACATGTAGAGTTCGCGCACGCGCTTCTGCGCTTCCTGCTGGAAGGCTTCGGGAGTCGGCGCGAAATCGGTGTACTTGTAGCCGAACAGCTCGTCCGATATCTCCCCCGTCATCAGCACCTTGATGTCGGTGTTGGCGCGGATGTACTTGCACACGAGGTACATGCCCATGCTGGCGCGTACGGTGGTGATGTCGAAAGTGCCGAGCGCGGCGACCACCTCTTCGAGAGAGGACAGCACGGTTTCACGGTCTATAACGACCTCGGTGTGCTGTGCTCCGATGTAGTCCGCGGCCTGTTTTGCATACTTCAGGTCTATCGCGTCCGTGCTCATGCCGATTGCAAACGTGCGTATGGGCTTGCCGAGAAGTCTTGCGGACACCGCGCACACCAGACTGCTGTCCAGTCCGCCTGAGAGCAGGAAGCCGAGCGGCGCGTCCGCGTCAAGACGCTTTTCTATCCCCTTAACGAGTTTTTCTTTTATCTTCGCCGTCACCGCGTCCAAGCCGTCCGCGCTCACCTCGGCGACCGCGCCGGGATCTGCGTATCTGACGAACTCCCCGTCCGCATAATAGCACCCGGGAGGAAACGCCCTGACCTCGTCGGCGATGTCCGTGAGGTTCTTCGCCTCGGAGGCAAAGACGATGCGTCCGCTCTCCGAATAGCCGTAAAAGAGAGGACGTATGCCTATCGGATCGCGCGCGGCGACGAAACTCTTCCGCTCCGCGTCATATATCACCATGGCGAACTCCGCGTCGAGCTTTGCAAACATGCCCACTCCGTATTCCTTATAAAGCGGAAGGATTATCTCGCAGTCGCTGTCGCTTGCGAAAGTATATTTCTTTTCGAGTTCACGCTTCACGGGGCGGAAACCGTACAGTTCGCCGTTGCACACCGCGCAGTTGCCGTCCAGAAAGAACGGCTGCATGCCTTCCTCTGTGAGCCCCATTATCGACAGCCGCTGAAAGCCCACTATCCCGCCGCCGAAACGGACTATGCGCTGCATATCCGGTCCGCGCGAAGCGGTCTTTTCAAACGCTTTGCCGAAAGTATCGTCGGACATATCCTGTCCCGTATAAACCATTATCGTACACATTTTTCATCTCCGGAACGCGTCCCGCAAGGCTTCCGCCGGGGGCGTTGACTGCGGGCGCGCACAATGACCGATCACGCATTGTATATGCGTCGGTTTCGCGTAACTGTATTTTACAATGCGTTTCTGACTGTTGAACTACCTTTTCAGTCGTTCAGGTTTCGGTCTTTTGCGCTGCGCGCTCTCTCCGAGGCTGCCTTTATAAACGCCGCGAACAGCGGGTGTGCCTTGTTGGGACGGGACTTGAACTCCGGGTGGTACTGCACTCCGACAAAGAATCTGCACCCGGGCACGCTCACCGCTTCCACCAGCCTGCCGTCCGGCGAAAGCCCCTCCAGGCGAAGCCCCTTGGACGTCAGGACGTCCCTGAAGGCGTTGTTGAACTCGTAGCGGTGGCGGTGGCGTTCCGCCACGCTTTCCGCTCCGTAAATGCCTCTCAGCATGCCGCCGTCCGAGAGCCTGCACTCGTATGCGCCGAGGCGCATCGTGCCGCCCTTGGGGATGTTGCCCTGCTGGTCGGGCATGATGTCGATGACCTTGCTGCCCCTCTCGGAAAATTCGCCCGAACACGCGTCCGCAATGCCTGCCGCGTCCCTTGCGAACTCTATCACCGCAGTCTGCATTCCGAGGCATATTCCGAGATAGGGAACGTCATGTTCGCGCGCATATTTCGCTGTAAGGATCTTGCCCTCCACGCCGCGTTCGCCGAAACCGCCGGGTACGAGAATGCCGTCCGCCCCCTTCAGCAGCTGCTCCGCGGTATCCTCCGTCACGTCCTCTGCCTCTATCCAATCTATCACCGTGCGCACTTCGTTGTCGAAACCGCCGTGCCGCAGCGCTTCCGCCACCGAAAGATAAGCGTCGCGCATCCTGACGTACTTGCCGACCAGCGCGATCTTCACCGTACGGGAAGGTTCCGTCGCGCGGCGGAGCATTTCCTTCCACTCCGTGAGGTCCGCTTCCCGTGTTTCCAGTCCGAGTTCGCGGCACGCCACAGCGGAAAAATTGCTGCGCTCCAGCATGAGCGGAGCTTCGTATATGCACGGGACGGTGAGGTTCTCTATTATGCAATCCGGTTTGACGTCGCAGAACAGCGCTATCTTGTGGCGCGCGCTCTCTTCAAGCGGCATCTCCTGCCTGGTCACGATGATGTCGGGAGATATGCCCATCTGCCTGAGTTCCTTGACGGAGTGCTGCGTAGGCTTGGTCTTCTGCTCGCCGGACGACGCGATATACGGCACGAGCGTGACATGGACGTACAGGCAATTCTCTCTCCCCGCCTCTCTTCCTATCTGCCTCACCGCCTCCAGAAAGGGCTGGCTCTCGATGTCGCCTATGGTGCCGCCTATCTCGGTCATCACCACATCGGCGTCCGTCTTTTTCCCCACCGCGTAGATATAATCCTTTATGGCGCCCGTGATGTGCGGGATGATCTGCACCGTTTCGCCGAGAAACTCTCCCCTGCGCTCGCGGTTGAGCACGTCCCAGTACACCTTGCCCGTGGTGAGGTTGGAATAGCGGTTGAGGTTCTCGTCGATGAATCTCTCGTAATGTCCGAGGTCGAGGTCGGTCTCCGCGCCGTCCTCGGTGACGAACACTTCGCCGTGCTGGTAGGGGCTCATCGTGCCGGGATCGACGTTGATGTAAGGGTCGAGTTTCTGCGCGGCGACTTTGAGTCCGCGCGCTTTCAGCAGCCTGCCCAGCGACGCCATAACGATGCCCTTTCCGAGCCCGGATACTACGCCTCCCGTTACAAATACATACTTTGTCATACTTCCTCCACTCTCTCTCCGCGTCGGGGCGCGGAGCTCGCAAAAAAACGAGAAGAGCACTTTATCCGCTTGTTTCAACGGATAAAGTGCCCCTTTGCACTTTTTTATGTCACTCAAAAGCGTTTCGACGCGCACCGGGCAAATCCGCCCCCGCGCCGCGTCACCGCCCTCTTCCTGTCACTCCCACTCGATGGTCGCCGGAGGTTTGCCCGTCACGTCATACACCACTCTGCCCGCGCCGCTTATCTCGTCCACTATGCGCTTGGACGCACGGTCGAGCACGGCGTACGGCACATGCACGTATTCGCACGTCATGAAGTCGGTCGTCCTCACCGCGCGCAGCGCGACCACATAACCGTAGGTGCGGAAGTCCCCCACCACGCCGACGCTGCGCATCGAGGTCAGCACCGCAAAATACTGGTCCGCCTTCACACCGCCTTTCGCCATTTCCTCGCGGAAGACCGCGTCCGCTTCGCGCAATATGCCGAGCTTCTCCTCCGTGATCTCGCCCACACATCGCACCGCAAGTCCCGGTCCGGGGAAAGGCTGGCGGTTTACGATGGTTTCCGGAAGTCCGAGTTTACGTCCCAGCGCGCGTACCTCGTCCTTGAAGAGTCCGCGCAGCGGCTCGATTATGCCGACGAATCTGCTCTCCTTCGGCAGTCCGCCCACGTTGTGGTGGCTCTTGATGTTCGCGCTGTTGTTCGCGCCGCTCTCTATGACGTCGGGATATATCGTCCCTTGCGCGAGGAAACAATCATCGTATTTCGCGCTCTCGCTCTCGAACACGCGGACGAACTCCTCGCCGATGATCTTGCGCTTTTGTTCCGGTTCGGTGACGCCGGCGAGCCTTGAAAGGAATCTGTCCTTCGCGTCCACGCACACCAGGCGCAGGGATTTGCCGCCGAACGCTTCTTCGATCTCCGCGCGCTCGTTCTTGCGCATCATGCCGTGGTCCACGAATATGCAGGTGAGCCGGTCGGGCACGGCGCGCTCTATGAGCGCCGCCGCCACTGCGGAGTCCACGCCGCCGGACAGTCCCAGCACGATCTCGTGTTCTCCCGCCTGTTCGCGTATGCGCCGCACCTCGCTCTCGATGTAGGCGTCCATTGTATAGTCGCCCTTCGCGCCGCACACTTTGTACAGGAAATTGCGTATGATCCTCCTGCCGCCGCGCGTGCGTTCCACTTCGGGATGGAACTGAACGCCGTAAAGTTTCTTGCCGTCGCACGCGACAGCCGCCGCCGGACAGTTGTCCGTCACAGCCGCGATGCGGAATCCCTCCGGAACGCGGCTGACGTAATCCGTATGGCTCATGAGCGTCTGCATGGGCGTTTTTACGCCCTCGAACAGCACGCATTCCTCCGTCACGCGCACTTCAGTCGTGCCGTATTCGGACACGGAACAGGGCGACACAGTGCCGCCAAGCGCCGCGGACATCATCTGCATGCCGTAACATATGCCGAGGACGGGTATGCCCAGCCCGAACAGCGCGGGATCCGCCTTGGGAGAGTCCTCCGCATACACGCTGAAAGGACCGCCCGTCAGGATGATGCCTATCGGGGCGAGCTTCGCCACTTCTTCAGCGGGAGTCGCTCCGGGGAGAATGACGGAATGCACCTTAAGGCTTCTGACCGTGCGCGCGATCAGCTCCTTGTACTGTCCGCCGAAATCAAGCACTAATACCGTTTGATGAACTTTTTCTTTCATAGCCCGTAATTATGTTTTCTGCCACGGCGTAACGGGTGAGCCTGTTGTCCATGGCGGTTTTTTCGATGAATCTGTGCGCGGATTGCTCGGTCATGTTGCGGCGTTCCACCAAAAGACATTTGGCCCTGCCCACCGCCTGAGCTTCGTTTACCTTGCGTTTCAGCCTCTCGTTTTCGCGGCGCAGCGCGTTGTACGCCGCGCGGAGTGCGACCATCTGTCCGAAAAACGCCGAAAACGCGCGCTCTTCGAGCGTTGCAAGCACGCATACGCCGCCGGACGTCAGCTTGTCGAACAGCACCTGCGGCAGCGCGTATCTCGCCACGAAAGCCACCGTCGCGTCCGAAACCGCCGCGCATTTCAGCGCGAATTCCGCGCCCCTGCCGTCGCCGTCCTGCACCACGACGACGAAGTCGGCGCCGTCCGCCGTCAAACGCTTCATGCACGCGTCCTGCGAAAGGGGGGTAAGAACCATTCCGACCTTCTCAAGCAGCCGGTTCAGACGTTCGTTATTCACGTCGGACACCAGAACGGTTCTGTACATATTGCGCCTTCCGCAAAAAAAATATGCCGCTATGTTAAAACTGCTTTCCCGTATTGTCAAGAAAAATTTTCGGATTTTCCTCAAAAAATCCACGACGTTTTCCGCCCGCCTATTTTTTTTACGAACAGCGGAAAAAACATTTGACGAATCGGGGAAAGATAATATAAACTTGTCCGTGTCACCTCCCCTCGGAGGTAAGTTTACGGATGAACCGACAAGACGCGCCCGACGGCGCGTCTTTCTTTCTGTATTACGCCCGTACGCGCCCGACGTGCACGCGCCTTCGCGCGTCACGAGCCGCCGGTGACGACCGCAGTTCTGCCTTCGAGTTTTCCCATAATGCACCTCCTGCGGTATTTTTACGTCCGCCGCGCTTACGGCTGATCGTCAAAGTCGATGTCGAGCGACAGATACGCCTTCGCCGCGTCCTTCAGCGACATGTTGTAATAACGCTTGTTGCGGTCGAGCTTTGCGATGCTCTTCATCTCGTCCGCCGTGAGCGCGAAGTCGAATATGTCGAAGTTGCTCGCGATATGCTCCGGATTTTTGGAGCCGGGGATGACAATATGCCCCGTCTGCACGTGCCAACGCAGGATGATCTGCGCGTTGCTCTTGCCGTACTTCGCGGCGAGATCGGAAAATACTTTCTGCCCGATGAGCGATCTGTCGCCGTGCCCCAGCGGATACCATGCCATGAGCGCGATGCCGTACTTCGACAGCGTCTTTTTCAGCTCCGTCTGCGGGAAGTAGGGATGCGCCTCCACCTGCACGATCTGCGGCACGATCTCCGCGCTGTCCGCGACCTCGCGCACCATATCTTCGGGGAAGTTGGACAGTCCGAGCGACCGCACCCTGCCCGCCTTGTACGCCTCTTCCATCGCCTTGTACGCCGCCTTGCAGTCACCGACGGGCTGATGCAGGATGAGCATGTCCACATAGTCCGTGCCGAGCCGCTCGAGAGTCCGCTCTATCGCGTCCGCCGCCGAGCCGTACTCCGTAGGCCACAGCTTGGTGACAAGGAAGATGTCCCCGCGCTTCACGCCGCTGCGCTTCATGCCGCGCCCCACCGCGCGCTCGTTCATGTATGCATTGGCGGTGTCTATCATGCGGTATCCCGTCTTCAAGGCGCTGTACACCGCTTCTTCCGCATCCGCAGGGGAAAGCAGGAACGTTCCCAGTCCCTCCGCAGGCATTTGCAGTCCGTTGTTAAGTCTGACGTATTCCATAGTTCATCTCCTTATTTTTCTTGATAAAGTCCGCTTTTTGTGAAAATCCGCTCCCGACTCTTTCGCATTACCGCGCCGGTGCCGAGCCCCGCTCCGCGGACCTTTCCGCACCTTGAGCCTACCACTTTCCGCCCCTCGTGTAAAATGCCCGTTTTGCACTGTGCTATAACCTGCGCGCATAGCCCGGCTGCACGCTTGACGGCGGCGCGCGCGGCATATATAATCGTATCGTACTTCAAAATGCGGAGAAGATCATGATAGAACTCAACCAACTTCAGCAGTTCGCCGCCGTCGCGGAGTGCGGCACTCTGTCCTCCGCGGCGGAACGGCTGTTCGTCTCCCAGCCCGCGCTCACGCGTTCCATGCAGAAACTTGAGAACGATCTCGGAGTGCCTCTTTTCGACAGAGCCAGGAGCAGGATCTCGCTCAACGAGAACGGCAGGTTCTTCCTCGACATCGTGCGGAGTCTTCTGAGCGAAGCGGACTCCTGCGTGGAACGCGTCCGCGCCTTCGACCGCAGCCGCAGGACGATCGCGGTCGGCTCCTGCGCCCCGGCTCCCCTTTGGGAAGTGCTGCCCACCCTCGCCTCGCTGTACCCCGGCAAGACCATCTCGTCCTGCATGAAACCCGCGGACGAGCTGGTCCGCGACCTGCAGAGCGGCACCGCCCACATCATCATCACCAACCGCGCGCCGGAGATCCCGGGCGCATTCGGTTTCGTGCTGGGCAGCGAAAGACTCTTCGTCAACGCGCCTCTCACCCATCCGCTTGCAAAACACACCGAAGGCGTACGTTTCAGCGACATGGCGCCCTACTCTTTCCTGCTCTACTCGCGCATAGGCGACTGGGAGGAAGTCGCGCGCAGGACCATGCCCGACACCCACTTCATCGTGCAGGAGGACAGGGACAATTTCGACTCCCTGGTGCGCCTCTCCGCGCTCCCGTCATTCGCCACGGACCTCTCCGTCAAGCACTACGGCAAGACTCCCGGCGCCGTGCTCATCCCCATCCTTGAGGACGAAGCGGTGATGACCTACCGCTGCTACGTCATGAACCGCAACAAGGACGCCTTCCTCCCCTTCCGCGAGAAATTCGCCTGACCGCCCCGGCGGATAACGCAGGCAACCGCCACTTCGTAAAAAGCGCGATCTAACCCTGCCAACTGCATCGCAGGCACTCAAAGCAATCAAACCCGCTTCCCGCAGGGGAACGTTGCCGCTTCCGTCCGAAGCACACTCGGACATACCCCGGCATTTCAACGGCTCTCCGCCGCCGACACGGATATTCGGTACGGGATTTATCGCTCGGCAAGACCGCGCATTTTGCATTTTATCCAGATCTTGTCCCTTGCAAAGACTTTGCAGGGGATAAGGAAAAGACGCGGAATGTTCCGCGTCTTTTCCCACTGCTGAGAAATGGGAGCAATCCCCCGGCGATGCCGGGAAAGGTTGATCAAGATTTGTTCACACGCCGCACTTCCAGTAATACCTGCTGTAATCGGACGTCAGCCATTGTGCCGCCGTGGACGGATTTGATAAGCTGCTACTCGAAAGCGAAGTCCCGCTCGTTGCCGTGCTGCTTAAGGCGTAATACCATCCTGTCCTATTCTCGAAAGTCACCTCGGCGACATTGTCGCAGCCGCCGAAAGCATACTTGCCTATCTGTTTGACCGCGACGGGTATCGTCAGGTCGCCCACCCATTCGCAGCCGTAAAACGCGTAGTTGCCTATCTTTGTCACGTTTTCGGGAATGACGAGTTCGGTCACACGGTTTCCGTTCAGGTACAACGCCCCGGCAACGCTCAGCGGATTTGCGCTTTCGTCGTCGAAATCTATCGCGCACCATACGCCGAGATCGGATATGTGCACCTCGGTCAGCCGCGTACAATTCTCAAACGCGCCGCTCCCCACGCTCGTGACGCCTGTCCCGATCGTGACGGACGTCAGCGTCATGTCGGCAAAAACGGATGGCATGATGCGGTATTGCGTCACCGTCTGTCCGCCGTAAGCCGCAAACGAATCCGGCAGGACGAGTTCGCCGGCATTCCCGTTGTATTCTTCGAGCCTGCCTGCGCGGCCGTCGTACACGAATACGAATCCGTCCTCGGTGTCCGTCTTCCACTCTCCGTCGCGGTAATTGAATATCTGCGGCACATAGCAGCCGACAAATCCGTATGCAGTGCTGCCGGCGCTTATCGGAAGGGCGCTTGCGTTGGAAACCGACTCAAGCGCGGTGCATCCTATAAAAGCGTCGGAAGCGATATTGTTCACTCCCGCGCCGATATACACGGAAGCCAGCCCGGCGCAATTGTAAAACGCGCGGCTTCCGATGTCGCTCACGCTGTCCGGGATCACAAAACTTCTGCCGGCATAACTTTCGAACGCACTCTCCCCGATCTCTTCGACGGACGGATCGCCGTCCCATACGATCACGGCATCACATCCTCTGAACGCGTATTCCCCTATGCCGGTAACGTAATCCGGTATCTCCAGTTCCTGCGGCGCGCCGTCGTTCACTCCCGTTATCGTAAGCGACGCCGCCGTGGAGACGAACGTAAAAGGAAGCATTTCCGCACGCGTTTCCCACCTGGCGGTGTAAGTCACGTTTTCGGACGGCATTTCAAACCCGTATACGGGAGAATCCGTCAGCTTCTCGTCGCCGTCGTACCAGCCTGTGAACGTGTAGCCGAGGTTCGTCGAGGCGGTGACCGTAACATTATCCCCCGGAAAATACGTGCCCGTGAGCGACGTAACCGTGCCTTTGCCCGTATCTTCGCTTACCACGGTGACTTTGATCCACTTTGCGGTGTACGTCGCGCTCTCGGAGGGCATTGCAAAGTCGTATGTGAGCGAATCCGTCAGTTTCTCGTCGCCGTCGTACCAGCCCACGAACGTATAGCCGGGGTTCGTCGAAGCGCTCACCGTTGCTGCCGCGCCCGCGTTGTATACCCTCTTATCCGCAGCCGCCGTCCCTGCCGCCGCGCTGCTGCACGCAACGTCGAAAAATCCCCATTCCGCCGTATAAACGGTGTCTTCCGCAGGCATGGCGAACGTATAAGTCTGCCTGCCGTCGTCAAGTCTTGCGTCGTCCCCGTCGAACCATCCCAGCCATATCGCGCTCGTTTCGGGGGCGAGGTAATCGGGAGCGTACGCTTCGACCGTCACCTCTTCTCCCACTCTGAACCACCCGTTTCCGCTCACGTAACCTTCACCGTGAGACAGCGTCAGCGGATATTTGCGTATAAGTTCGTTCTCCGCGGCGTCGAGCGAGATGAGATAATCCGTGCCGCTGTCGAACGCCGCAACGGTGACCGTCAGCGCGTTCAAATCCTGCCATAAGTCGTCATCGCCGCACGACACCGTAAAAGAAAGCTCGTCGGTGCGGAACTCCTCTTCGCCTATCGTCACGATGTAGGTGTCGGCGTTGACGACGGCATTCCACGTCAGCAGATAACCGTCGTAAGTATCGGCGACCGTCACCTCCGGCGCTTTGAGGCGCGCTTTCATGATGTACGCACTCGCGCTTGTCGAGATCCAACCGCTGCTTTTTGCGGTGATCCGCACCCTGTATTCTCCGGCGTCGTATCCGGACATGTCGTAATGCGGCACAGACACGGTGGCTTTCAGTTCGCCGTTAACGTATATCTCGTAGTCTGACGCATTCATAACGCCGTTCCACGTCAGGACGGAAGTGGTGTCGTTGATCTCTATCCTTGTCGGAGCGGCAAGGATCTTGTGCGCATACTGTTTGCTCGTCCATGCCGAGTTTCTGGTGGACGTACCGTCGCCGCGGGCGCGTATGCGGACGGTATAATCGCCCGCGCTGTAATAATACGGAAAATCGAAGTACGTGTCCGTGACCGTTACGACTGACTCCTCCGGCGTCGTGTTGACCGAAACTTCATATCCGGTGGCTCCTTCGATCTCCTGCCACGAGAACCTGCTGCCATCTATGCTGACGGACGGCGCGGAAAGCTGGGAGGCGTACTCTTTCTCTTCCACCCACTCCGCATAGAGCGTCACGCCGTCTTCCGTAATGACGTCCGCCATATCGTGGCGCCGGGTGAGGATATACCCTCCGTCCGTGTGTCCTCCGCTGTACCACCAGCCGTTGAACACATATCCCTCGCGTTCGGGCACGAAGTCGATGAGTCCGTTCTCCGTCATCACCGTCACGTCCTCCGCGCCCGAATAGTTGAGCACAAACGTCACTTCCCTTTCAATGAAAGTGTAGACCGCATTCACGGTGACGGACGAAGTTATGTTTGAAAAATCCGTCACGTCCCACACTCCCGTGTAGCCCTCCTTTTCGGGCACCGCCGGGATGTCTTCCGGCGCGACAGAACCGCCGTAGTCGAGTTCTATTTCCTTGACGGCGATCGCGTCCGCCACAAAACGCACGGTTATTTTGCGCGCCTGCCAATGCGCCGTAAGAGTGATGTCCTGACTCACGCGGGAACCGAAGTCGTACTTGCCGTCGCCCAGATACCACCCCGCAAAGATATACCCCGGGCGGTCGGGATCTTCAGGCTGTTCCAATACGCCGCCGCGGCGCACCTGTACTGCTTCCACCGCACTTCCGCCTTGCGAATCAAATGTCACGGTGAAATATCCCGATTCGTTTTCTTCGGAATTGTTCGGATCATCCCCGCCGGGCCGATTGCCGCCCGGAGTCTGCTGCCCGGTGCTCCCTCCGTCGTTGCAGGCGGCGAAGAGACAGACCGCGAGCACGAGGCACGCCAGCAAGGCTATGATGACTGTCACTCTCTTTTTCATACGCTTCCTCCCATTGTGCGTGTATTCCCTCGGACGCCGCCTTCGCGCAAGCGCGCGTGAATTGGACGCATTAAACGCGGACGCGGAGAGCACCGCTGCCGCCGGGGAAACCACCCTTTTTCTCAATCGTAAAGACCGAACCGTGCATTAAGTGTGTGTTTTGGCGGCTTTTTGAAAAAATTTTTGTAAAACATAGTTAATTTTCGGCGTTTTGTCCGCCCATAAATGGCGTTATTTATACAAAGCCGCAAAAATGTCGCATATCGGGTACTTTCCATTTGGGGACGGGGCAAAAATGGAAACAAACTTTACATTTTTGCCCCGTCCCCAAATGGAAACAAACGGAAGCCGTCCCCGAAACGGCAATCAAAAAACGCACCGCTCCGGCAACTCGGAACAGTGCGTTTTGCTCTACGGTAACGTTGCTGTCAGCGGATGATGATCTGATCGCGTTCCGCGCCGACGGAAACGTACTTGATTTCGCAATCGACTTGCTTCTCGATAAAATCGACGTATTCGCGCGCGGCTTTCGGCAGGTCGGAGAACTTGCGGCAGCCGGATGTGGGAGCTTTCCACCCTTCCTTGTAAACGGTGTGCGGTTTTGCGGCGTTCAGCTTCTCGCCGAAGGGGAAGTCGTAAGTCAGCTCGCCCGAACACTCGTAAGCGTCCACGACGGGGATGCGGTCGAAGCCGTCCAACACGTCGAGTTTGGTGAGCGCGATCTCGTCCGCGCCCTGCACGCGGCAGCCGTAACGTGAAGCCACGACGTCGAAGCCGCCCACGCGCCTGGGTCTGCCCGTCGCCGCGCCGTATTCGCCGCCCGCCTCACGCAGACGCACCGCCTCGTCGCCGAACATTTCCGCAGTGAAGGGGCCCTCTCCCACACAGGAGGAATAAGCCTTCATTATGCCGATGGTCCTGTCGAGCTTGAGGTCGGGCACACCCGCGCCTATGGGAGCGTACGCCGCGATGGTGTTGGAGGACGACGTATAAGGATAGATGCCGAAGTCGATGTCGCGGAGCGCGCCGAGCTGCGCCTCGAACATGATGTTCTTCCCTTCGCGCGCGGCAAGTCCGAGATAAGCTCCGACGTCGCACACATACGGCTTGAAGCGGTCGCCGAACTCCGCGAGCCACTCCGATATCTCCGCCGCCGTATATTTCTTTGCGCCGGGGTACGCTCCGAGGCAGAGGTTTTTCCAGTCCAGCACTTCTTCGATGCGCGCCCTCAGGTAGTCGGGGTGCAGCAGATCGCCCATGCGGATCGCCTTTTTCATGTACTTGTCCGCGTATATCGGCGCAATGCCGCGGCGCGTGGAGCCGAACTTGCGCTCCGCGAGCCTGTCCTCTTCCAGGCAGTCCTGCTGGACGTTGTAGGGGAAGCAGATGACGGCGCGGTCGCTTATGCGGAGATTCTCAGGCGTGACTTCCACTCCGCCTTCGCGCAGTCTGTCTATCTCGCCGGCGAGGTGGTGCACGTCGATGACCATGCCGTTGCCCATGACGTTGACTTTGTCCTCGCGCAGTATCCCCGACGGCAGTAGATTGAGCACGAACTTGCCCTTTTCGTTTACGACGGTATGTCCCGCGTTGTTGCCGCCCTGATAGCGGACGATGACGTCCTGACTTTCGGAAAGGAGGTCCACCATCCTGCCCTTTCCTTCGTCACCCCAGTTGATTCCCACTATTGCCGTAAGCATAATGCACCTCGCATAAAACTTTATTCCGTTGAAAGCGCGCCGATACGCGCGCACGCTCTGCCGACCGCCCGGCGGCTGTCCGTTATCCGGCAAAAACCGCCGCCCCGTCCGGCAGGATCACGACGCGGACCTCTCCCGCCGTGCAGTCATACCCTTATCGCGGACGCGGCGTGCGAGTCGTAAGGATTGGCTTTGAGCAGCGGTCTGACCACTTCTTCCACAAACTCTTCCGTCTGCTCCGGCGCGCAGCCGACGAACTGTCTGACGTCCATGATGGAGTCCAGCTCCTCTTTCGTCAGTTTGAACAGCGGATCCGCAAGTATGCGGCTGAGAAGGTCGTTCTCGCCGCCCTCTTCCTTGACGACAGCCGCCGCCGCGACGGAATGCTTCCTTATCGCCTCGTGCAGCTCCTGACGGTCGCCGCCCTTCTCCTTGACGCAGTACATGAGGATGTTCTCCGTCGCCATAAACGGCAGTTCACGGTTAAGATTGCGCTCGATGATCTTCGGATACAGCTTAAGTCCGCTTATCACGTTGATGTAAAGCGACAGCACGGCGTCCGCGGCGAGGAATGCCTCCGGCACGGAAATGCGCTTGTTCGCGCTGTCGTCGAGCGTGCGCTCGAACCACTGCGTCGCGGCGGTGACCGCGGGGTTCAGGCTGTCCGTGATGATGTAGCGCGAGAGCGAAGCCATGCGCTCGCTGCGCATGGGATTGCGCTTGTACGCCATTGCGGAAGACCCGATCTGTTTGCTCTCGAAAGGCTCCTCCGCCTCCTTGAGGTTGGAAAGCAGCCGTATGTCGCTCGAAAACTTGGTCGCGCTCTGCGCAATGGAGCAAAGCACGGAAAGCACGTTGTAGTCCACCTTTCTGGAATACGTCTGACCGCTCACGGGATAGGTGGCGTCAAAGCCCATCTTTTCCGCGATGAGGGAGTCGAGCTTCTTGACTTTCGCGCGGTCGCCTTCGAAAAGTTCGAGAAAACTCGCCGCCGTGCCCGTAGTGCCTTTGCAGCCCAGGAGTTTCAGCGAGCCGAGGCGGTATTCGAGATCATGGAAATCCATGACCAGATCGTGCAGCCACAGCGACGCGCGCTTGCCCACCGTCGTGGGCTGCGCCGGCTGGTAGTGCGTGTAGGCGAGGGTGGGCAGATCCTTGTGCGCTTCGGCGAAATCCGCCGTCTTTTCGATGGCGGTCAGCAGAAGGGAACGTATCTGCAAAAGCCCCTCTCTCATCTGGATGACGTCCGTATTGTCGCCGACGTAGCAGCTGGTCGCGCCCAGATGTATGATGGGCTTCGCCTTGGGGCACGTTTTGCCGTAAGTGAGGACGTGCGCCATGACGTCGTGCCTGACTTCCTTCTCACGTTCCGCGGCATAGGCGTAGTCGATGTCCGAAACGTGCGCTTTCATCTCCGCGATCTGCTCGTCGGTGATGGCGATGCCGAGCTCCTTTTCCGCCTCGGCAAGGGCGATCCAGAGCCTGCGCCATGTGGTGAACTTGAAGTCCGGAGAGAAAATGTGTTTCATCTTGTCGCTCGCATATCTTTCGCAAAGCGGAGAAACGTAGCTGTCCATATGACCTCCGAATAAAAAAGCGTCCCGCTCCCCTTCCGCACCGTCGCGGAAGCAGCCGCGCGAACACTGCGGCGGATCCCGTCCGCCGACGCTGTAAATATAGCAAGCCGCACGAAAAATGTCAATTATTTCCTTGACAATGGCGGCGGCCGCGTATATAATGCCGCATATGAAGCAGGGACGCTTTCCGAAAGGGAGCGTCCCTCTCTCGTTTTAACGGAAAGTGTCACGCGGTTCCGCCGCGCCGCCGCGGAACGAACAGGGCGAAATGACTTGCTATGTTGCAGGGAATTTAATATAATAATCATAAATTTCCGCGTATAACGCCGCGGAGAAGGAGTATGTTATGGTAATGTCCGAACTGTTCGGCAGCATGGTGTTCAACGATCAGGTCATGAGCGCGCGTCTGCCAAAGAACACTTACAAGGAATTCAAGGACTGCTGCGCGCACGACCGTCCCCTTCCGCTCGAAACCGCCAACATCATCGCAAACGCCATGAAAGACTGGGCGGTGGAAAAAGGGGTGACGCATTTCACGCACTGGTTCCAGCCCATGACGGGACTTTCCGCGGAAAAGCACGACTCGTTCATCTCCCCCACGGCGGACGGCGGCGTCATCATGGAGTTCAGCGGCAAGGAGCTGATCAAAGGCGAACCGGACGCAAGCTCCTTCCCCAGCGGCGGACTGCGCGCGACCTTCGAGGCGCGCGGATATACGGCATGGGATCCCACTTCCTACGCCTTCATCAAGGACGGCACGCTGTGCATACCGACGGCGTTCTGCAGCTACAACGGACAGGCCCTTGACAAAAAGACTCCTCTGCTCCGCTCCATGGAAGCGGTCAGCCGCGAAGGCGTCGCGCTGCTCAGGCTCTTCGGCAGAAAGACGGAGAAACTTTACTCCGCGGTAGGGCCCGAACAGGAATACTTTCTCATCGACAGCAAGGCGTTCGAAAAGCGCCGCGATCTGATGTACACGGGCAGGACGCTTTTCGGCGCGAGACCGCCCAAGGGGCAGGAGCTTGAAGACCACTACTTCGGCGCGATCAAGCCCCGCGTGGCGGCGTTCATGAAGGATCTGGACGAGGAACTGTGGAAACTCGGCGTCCTCGCCAAAACCAAGCACAACGAAGTCGCACCGGCGCAGCACGAGCTCGCTCCCATCTACACCACCGTCAACGTGGCGACCGATCAGAACCAGCTCACCATGGAGATCATGCGCAAAGTCGCCGCAAAGCACGGGCTGACCTGTCTGCTGCACGAGAAGCCTTTCGCGGGAGTAAACGGCAGCGGCAAGCACAACAACTGGTCGCTCGTCACCAACTTCGGTCACAACATCTTCGAACCGGGCAAGAGCCCCGCGGACAACGCGCAGTTCCTGCTCATCATCTCCCTCATGATAGCGGCGGTGGACAAGCATCAGGATCTTTTGCGCATCAGCGCGGCAAGCGCGGGCAACGACCACCGTCTGGGCGCGAACGAAGCTCCCCCCGCAATCGTCAGCATGTATCTCGGCGACGAACTCACCGGCATACTCGACGCCATCGCGGACGGCAGGACCTATTCCAAACGCGCCGCGTGCGAAGTGGAGATAGGCGTGCATGTGCTTCCGAAATTCGCAATGGACAGCACCGACCGCAACCGCACCTCTCCCCTGGCGTTCACGGGCAACAAGTTCGAGTTCCGTATGCTCGGCTCCGCCTTCTCCATCGCGGACACCAACACGGTGCTCAACACTATCATGGCGGACGAGTTCCGCGCCGCGGCGGAAGAACTCAAAGACGCGAAGGACTTCAACGCCTGCATACGCGACATCATCAGGCGCAACATGAAAGAGCACGGCAGGATCGTGTTCAACGGCAACAACTACTCCGCCGAATGGGTGGAAGAGGCAAAGCGCAGAGGGCTGCTCAACCTGCCCACCACGGTGGACTGCCTTGAGCTGCTCGACTCTCCCGAGAACATCGCGCTCTTCACGCGCCACGGCGTGCTCACCGAGGAGGAGATCAGGAGCCGCAAGGACATCCTGGTCGAGAACTACTGCAAGCTCATCAACATCGAGGGCAACACCATGCTCGACATGGCGGAAAAGGACGTGCTGCCAGCAGTCACCACCTACGAGCGCGAGCTTGCCGAAACGGCGAATGCAATGACCGCCGCCGGCGTGAAAGGCGCGCAGCAGAAGGAACTGCTTGCCAAGCTCGACGCACTTTATTCCGACGCCGTGAAGGCGATCGGCGCACTGAAAGAAGCGATCACCGCAGGCAAGGGCGCGGCGGACTGGATGGAATGCGGCAGAATATGCCGCGACCGTGTGATCCCGGCAATGAACGCGCTCCGCGCCGCCGCCGACGAGATGGAGATACACACCGCCAAGAAATACTGGCCCTTCCCAACCTACGGCGACCTGCTCTTCTCCGTCAACTGAACCGGATGAACCCGTACTCTCTCCTGCCGCGCCCGCGGCAGGAGATTTTTGAACTCTGCGGCCGTAAATACATGCACACCGACAAGACGAACGCCATGCGCGCGCTCGACCGCGCGAAAACCAAATACACCGCGCACACATTTCTGCCGGACGGCAGGACGCTGTCCCCTGAGGAAGCGCCCTCCGGCGTGGAAGCGGCGGCAATGCTCGGCATACCTGCCGAGCGCGTGTTCAAGACTCTGGTGACCGCAGGCAAAAGCCTCGCGCACTATGTGTTCGTCATTCCCGTCGCGGAGGAACTCGACCTCAAAAAAGCGGCGCGCGCCGTCGGCGAGAAATCCGTGGAAATGGTGAAGTCCAGAGAGCTTCTTCCCCTCACGGGCTACGTCCACGGCGGCTGCTCCCCCCTGGGCATGAAAAAGCAGTTCGTTACCGTCATCGACGAGAGCGTACTCTCCCTCCCGACATTCCTTTTCAGCGCGGGACGCATAGGCGTGCAGATAGAAACCTCGCCCGAAGGACTTGCGCGCGCCCTGCGCTATACCACGGCGGATCTCGTCAAGGACCGCTGACCGGCTCTCCCTTTCAGACGCAATTTCCCCACTCCCGTCCGCACGCAGTGTGCCGGACGTCCGCCGGTGCCGCCCGCACCCGCGACCGGGCTTCCCTCATGCTTCCGCGCCCGGCGGCGCACCGCTCTTCTTTGCAAAACCGCGTCCGTGCACGCTTCGGATCCGCGCTCCGCACGTCTTCAATTCATGTTAATAATACGGGTGTTGCTTTTTGCATATCTTTGTGTTATAATATTTGCGTTTCAAAAATTTCGGAATGTTTTTTTCGGAAAATTTTGCCGCCGGATCGGATTTTTCGGCACTCACCGTCGGACGCGAACGGGAAATGCGCAGACGGAATACGCATCAAGGAGAGTGATTATGGAACAGTTTGAAAAAACGGTAGCGCACTATGCGCATTGGATGCGCAAAATGAGCGACGTTTGCGTCGAAAGCAGCACCATCGACACTTCACTTTACGAAAAATACAACGTAAAACGCGGATTGCGCGACGTTGACGGCACGGGCGTCGTCGCCGGACTCACCGAGATAAGCGAGATCAACTCCTACAAGCTCGACGAGAACGGCAACCGCGTCGAGTGCCCCGGCGAGCTGTATTACCGCGGCATCCCCATTCAGGATCTCGTGGGCGGCTTCGTGAAAGAGAAGCGTTTCGGCTTTGAGGAAACGGTCTATCTGCTCCTCTTCGGCAAACTGCCCGACAAAAAGAAGCTGGAACACTTCAACGAAATGCTGGGCGAGTTCCGCAGGCTACCCGAAAGTTTCGTGCGCGACATAATCATGAAAGCGCCGTCCACGGACATGATGAACGTCATCGCGCGCAGCGTGCTCACCCTGTACAGCTACGACAAGCGCCCCGACGATATCTCGATCGCCAACGTACTCAGACAAAGCATACAGCTCGTCGCGCAGTTTCCCCTGCTCTCCGCCTACGGCTATCAGGTGTACGCGCACTACCACTCGGACAGCAGCCTCATCATACACAAGCCGCGCAAGGATCTGAGCACGGCGGAAAACATTCTCCGCCTCATTCGTCCCAACAAGAAGTATACGGAACTGGAAGCCCTCATCCTCGACCTCTGCCTCGTCCTGCACGCCGAACACGGCGGCGGCAACAACTCGACGTTCACCAACCACGTCGTGACAAGTTCCGGCACGGACACCTATTCCGCGGTCGCGGCGTCACTCGGCTCTCTCAAGGGCCCGCGGCACGGCGGCGCGAACATCAAGGTGTCCAAAATGTTCGCCGATCTCAAGGCGACCACCCCGTGCACCGATTCCGCCATACGCGACTACGTCGCCCGTCTGCTCGACAAAAAGGCTTTCGACGGCGCGGGGCTCGTGTACGGCATAGGACACGCCGTGTATTCGCTCAGCGATCCGCGCGCCGACATCCTGCAGCACTACGCAAAAAAACTCGCCGTGGCAAAAGGGCTTGAGGACGACTACGAATACTACGAAAAAGTCGCGCGCATAGCCCCCGAAGTCATAGGCGAAAAACGCAGGATGTACAAGGGCGTCAGCGCGAACGTGGACTTCTATTCGGGGCTCATCTACACCATGCTCAAGATCCCGACCGAGCTTTATACGCCGCTTTTCTCCGTGGCGAGAATAGCCGGCTGGAGCGCGCACCGTATAGAGGAGCTCGCAAACCGCGGCAAGATCATCCGTCCCGGCTACACCGCCGTCGCCCCGCGCCAGGAGTACGTCCCTCTCGACGAGAGATGACGGCGCACCGCCGGACGCGCGCACATCCGCGCCCGTAAGAGAAAACGCCCTTCCGCGGAAAAAGAAAACGAACGCTCCCGGACCTGTGTCCGGGAGCGTTTTGCATCCTCAAGACGCAGCCGCGCAAATCGGTTTTCGCACAAAACCACAGTTAACTGTACCGTTCGTGCGAGTAAACAGCTGTTTTTGTCAAACACTCATCCGCCCAACACTGCACGGCGGAGTTCGTCCGCGGTCTTGACGGTGACGGTCGCGCCGTGCTCCAGCAGCACTTCGCGGGGACGGAAGCCCCATTCCACCCCGACAAAATCCACACACGCATTCCGCGCCGTATCGGCGTCCACGTCCGAGTCGCCGATGTACACCGTTTCCTCCTGCGGTATGCCGAGCGTGCGCATGACTTCGTTCACGGAATCGGGTGCCGGCTTGCGCCTGACTCCCTCCCGCTCTCCCACCGCCATGTCGAACAGCCCTTTGAAGTAGCCCTCCGCAAGCGTCTGCACCGCGAAATCCACTTTGTTGGACACCACCGCCGTCTTCAGCCCCGCCGCACGCAGAGCGGCGATAAGTTCCGGCACGCCGTCGTAAGGCTTGGTCTTGTCCGCACAGTGCACGGCGTAGTTTTTGCGGAATGCCCCGGCAAGCGCCGCCATTTCCTCTTCCGTCGTGCCCTGCGGTACTGCCCTTTCCAGCAGTTTACCCACTCCGTTGCCCACAAAGGAGCGCACTTCGTCCTTCGTGCGCACGGGCATACCCACCTCCGCGAGCGACATGTTGAGGGTGTCGGTGAGGTCGTCCAAAGTGTCGAGTATCGTGCCGTCCATATCAAATACGGCGAGTCTGTATCGCATATCCTTTCCTCTCGGGCACACATCCTTTCCGCCTGCCGGCGCTCTCACATGCCCGCATGCACATATGATAGCACACTTCCCTTCTCAGAGCACGCATATATTCTCTTGCCGCCGATTTTCCCCGCTGCTCTCATCTGCTTCCCCTTGCATACGCGCCGCAATGCCTTCGCTTGTGCTGCTGTTTTGGCATCTATTTGCTCAGGGACATATCCTATGGCAATGCGGCGGCATAATATATACAAAAGGAGCGGCGCAATGAACATCATCGACAAAAAGTTTTTCGACCTTGCGGACGAGATCCGCCGCACAGGAGAAACGGAACTTTATCTCAAAATAAAGTCCTCTTTCGACGCGCTTCCGGCGGCGACGAAAAAGAGTCTCGCCACATTCTTCTCGCAATACGGTTACTGGGGCGGGCTCGATCCCGCGGGCGGCGTCTACGAGGAGATCGAGCTCAAAGCCGCCGCGCTTTCACGGCACATCGACGACTTCGAGTGGCTGTACGGGCGGCTTGCGGATTTCCGCTCCAAAAAGGTGCTCTTTTCCGTCCTCTCCAACTGGTACCGCTACGATTTCGACTCCCCGGCGCAATCGAAGGAATATTGCTTCGACGACTACTTCGACCTCGACCTGGTCAAATGCTCGGAAAACGAAGTCATCGCGGACCTCGGCGCATACATCGGCGACAGCGTGGTGTCGTATCTGATCAACTACGGCGCGGACTGCTATAAGAAGATCTACTGCTACGAGATCACGCCGGAGATCTTTGCCGCGCTGAGAGAAACGCTCTCCCGTTTCGAGCGGATAGATTTCCGCCTGAAAGGCGTTGCGGACAAAAAGGGCGTCATGCGGCTCTCGCCGTGCGCCGCCAGCTCCTCCGCCAACACTCTCGCGGACAGCGGCGACGTCGAGGTGGAAGTGACCACCCTCGACGACGACATCGCCGAGCCTCTCACCATGATCAAAGCGGACATCGAGGGCAGCGAGTACAAGGCGCTCCTCGGAGCGGCACGCCACATACGCGAGGACCGGCCCAAACTTCTCATCTCCGTCTACCACAACAACGAGGACCTCTGGCGCATCCCGCGCCTTATCGACAGACTGTCCTCGGGCTACACTTTCTATCTGCGCCACAAAGGCTCGCCTCTCTACCCCACCGAGATCACGCTTCTCGCCCTGTGAAGCCGGGATAAGCGTTGAGGACGGTTTTTACCGACAGGGCGTACGCCTTGCAACAGGCGTGGTTCCTCTTGTATTGCAATTCCGTGAACAGGCGTTTGCTTTCGTAAAACGAAAGGTGACGCATCGTTTTCGGCTCCCTGCTCCTTTACCGGCTTTTCCGGCGCAATTTGTTTCCGTTATTGAATCGTTTGAAAACGGCAGAACTGTCGCGGATTCGCTCTTTCGGCAATTTTTGAGAAAATCGACTTTACGCCTTTTGATACTGCTTCCGTAAAGTGCGCCTCGGACGATCCGTTGATTTTATCCGCACTATATGGTAAACTGTTTATGTCGTAAGCACGAATTTCCCTACAACCGGCAGACGGCGGATCGCCGCCGATATGCACCACGACTATGAAACGCATCATCAAAAGAAACGCCATCCAATGCAAACACTGCGGTGATATCATCGAGTCACGCAACGTTCACGACTTCAGGTTTTGTTCGTGCCGCAAATGCGCCGTGGACGGCGGACACGATTATCTCCGCCGCTGTTTTACCGCCTCCGCGGAAGAAGACTTCGTCGAGCTCTCGGAGTATGAGCTTATCCCCGACGACGGCGGCACCGACAAATGACGAGTCCGAACTCCAAAATTCAAGCGCCCTGCCAAGTGTGCGGCAAAAACGTCCTTGTCGACCCATACGGCAACGGCTTTTGCGAAAACTGCGGCTGGGTTCAAAACAGGGAGTATGACAAATACCCCGACGATGTCCGCTACCCGAATATCGTTGCTTTCAACAAAGCAAAACGGCTTTTCGCGGAAGGGCAACCTCTCTCTCCCTCTTTTGAAGATTTCATAGAAGGCTTAAAGTTCTACAAGGAAATGCAGTTCGATTACGACGGCAAAACTTACGGCGTGCTGATAAGAGAAAACGACGCCGTACACTTCTATCTATTCCACTCGCTCGTAAACTACCAAATATACCCTTCCGTCACCGACTTTCACGAAAAAGCCCACATCAACGGCACCCCTCTCTCCTCACTTTGGTCAAATGTCCTCAACGCGAGCTATATGCGCCTTTAATTTCTCAAAGCGTTATCCCAAATATAACATATAATTTTTTAACGCTTTTGCAGGATAAAATTTACAGTATTTTTGCACATACTGCGAACTCACTCACAGTAATTCAATGTAGTCTTTCAATATGTGACAAACACTTCTGTCATTGCCGATTTTTAACCCATTTATCAACTTCATCACTTGCAAAACATTTATACTATCAGCGTTGATTGAAGTTTTCACTTTCCCCAAAATTACTTTTTGCTTGTCTATCATCACTTAATGAATGCGAGCTAATTCATTATTAAATACAATCTCGATAACATTCAGCATTTGCTCGGTAATGCCTAATTCATTAAGCTCAGCAGGTCCAGAATAAAAGCCATGTAACTTATTTCCATATCACAAATATAAACGCTCAATAACATCGCCAACATTCTACTTCGATGAACCAAAATTTGTTTTTATGGGAATATGGTAATTATCTGATCAAATCTCACAAGTTGACTGGCATCTATCGCATCTGTTATGAGTTGATACGTGCATCCAGCGATATGCTCTTCTAATGTCCCAAGCATGCTGTAAATTTAGAAGCATTATTCAGTATTTCATCAATTTTTCAATCACAGTTGCTCTCTCAACTCTAAGCATGTGCTTGACTGCAGTTAATTCCTCAAATAAAATATACCCTCATCTCTTCTGGCAGATATTTACTGAGTTCTAAGACCAACAAATGTACTTTTGTTGCTGGCGCTGATTTTGATGGCGACAATAACGTACATTCGCGCATCCGTTTACACGCAAATTTTATAGCTCGTTTGGGATTACCATACTCTAACAACTTTTCGAATATATGTTCATCTGACTTAGAATATTTACCTATGCCCAACTGCCTAAACTTACTATCTAAATAAGATATGTACTCACTCCTGTGGTTGTCAGAGGTATAGTAATCAAAATGTAATATAAACCAGTATTCTATACATTGATTAGACCACGCTGAAGAAAAGCGATTTAATGATGTTTCATTCAATTTTTTAGTCTTTTCCTCAGCACTATTAAAATCCTTTTCAGGAAAATCATCTTTATCATAAACACACCAAATATTCGCCCCTTCCAAACTGTTTTGTTTCACATAATCCTCGGCCGCCTGTATTACTTGAAGAGTTCCTACCCCCAAACCCACAACCTCAACTTCTATCGAATGTTTGTATATAGGATTGCTGGATATGATTTCTTTAAATCTACTAAAATAGTTGACTTCCGTCTCGGTTCCTTCGCAGAAAATCACGATTTTCTGCGAAGGCTGAAATATTCCAATTCTACGTTGTTTTTTTCTATTGTGGGAAACCATTCAAATGCCCTCCCAATCAATAATTCGTTGCAGATAAGGGTCAGCGCCATATTTCCCTTCCAAATATCTTTTGCTATAATTGAGATCACTCCGCTCGCTTTTAATTTCTACAAGGGAATATAACATTGAATCCTGCTCATTTCCTTTAGCAACAAACCAAATTTCATCCCTCCTAAAAGTTTCACTATTCATCGTAGTTAAATCATGCGAAGTGAATATAAGTTGAGCTTTGTTTTTGTTTATTGTTGGATCAGAAAACAACCCTATCACGTATTTTAACAATAGTGGATGCAATTTAGCATCTAACTCATCTATCATTATAGTGGCTCCCCTTTGCAGTGAAAGCACAATGTAATGCAAAATGGCAAACAATTTAATAGTACCACTTGACTCTTCTCTTAGGTTAAGATCATATTGCTCGCCGCCGACATCGTGAGTCATTAAAACATTTAAATGCTTGTCTTTACGGATCATCTTATAATCAGAAATGTCCACATCCATAGCTTTCAACATTTTTAGAACCATTGGACGAAATTCCTTCCCTACCAGGATTCTTCCTTCTTCGGTTGGGGTGCCGTAATCTATATAGAAAAATTTCTTATCAATCCAATTTATAACATCTCTGATAATCGCATTCCTCTTGTGCGTAATTGCCAAATACGAAAGCAAAGTTAATTCTGAAGAAATATCGCTACAAGAGTAATTCTTGAGACTCCCATTAAGTTTTATTTCTTTACCGCTCCTTTTGAACAATGAAACATATCTTTTTCCCTCAAGACTTTTTTTGTCCAGAGTCTCATCAATAATTTTGTCCTCCAAAAAAGAAACCTTATACTGATACTCGTTTATATCTGTTCTAAAAAAGACCTCGTATTTGGTAGGATCCTTCTTTTTACAAAACTTGTAAGGTACTATAACTGATTCTGCATCTCTTTTTAAACATTCTTTTGTGTTGCAAGATACCGCGCAAATTGGTCGCATAATCTTGCAAAACAAACTATACAGCGCCTCCAATGCTGTAGATTTACCAGCTCCATTAGGGCCGTAGAGTACACTTAAAGGCAAAAACTTTTCTCCATCTTTACTTTGCAACAATGTTTCATTATGCTCGTTTATGTTGGTTGCTTGCATGTCAAGAGTAAAACTTTTCTTAAAACATTTGTAATTTGTAACTGTGTATTGGCACAACATACATTCGCTCCTCTATGTACTAATTATGTTAGAAAACACTAGCCTTATTCATGTTTTTGGAGATTTTTTCTCGTATTTACAAAATAATACTATGATTTTTAGCAACTGTCAATACAATTAAATTGTATTCCACATTTATTGTCATAAGATCATAGCAAGATTTTTGCCGTTTCGGGGGCGGGGTGTAGCACCGGCGGAGCGGAGTCAACGGGCGTAAATTGTCGCTGAAAAATTTAATGTCTTATTACCGCCTCTGGATTATTCAGATGCGGTTTTTATTTGCAGGCGGACTCTGTTTTTCAGACCGCTTTATTTTCTATATGATCGCTCAGCTGTTTCACTTGTGCGCCTTGCTATTCAGCGGACTGCCCTATTGGTTAGGCGCAAGCGTTCACCAACCAGACTGCCCTATTTTCTCTCAACAATTTCCGCTCTGCTCCGTTGACTGCCGAGGGGGAAATACGCAGTTTTCGTTCTTCTCCGCCTGCGCTCCTCCGCTGTTGCCGAAAGGCAAAATAAAACTCGGAGGTGAGCTCTATGGAAAACACAGTTTCCAGCTCTTGCAAAGCCGAAAGAAGCTATCTTGCCGAATTCGACTTTTTCGACGGTGACGATTTCGTCACATTCAACATCATCGGATACAGCACGAACCAATCCGAAATCCTTGTCGCGGTGACGGACAGAGGAAAAATCAGCCTTGTCACTTACGACATACTGACCGACCAAACCGGCAGACGGTATTTCGAATACGGCTGTATGTTCGACAGAATTTACATCGATGACTTCGTTACTATCACAGAATCGCTTTAAGGAGAAACGGACTATGACAGGCAAAGAAAAAGCAATTGAAATTTTGAAACAAATGGACATTTACGAGCCTTATATCGAGGGCTTCAAACAGAAGGACAATGTGTGCTTCTTCGAAGAATTCGCCGGGTTCTGGATTGACCAGGAGCCCGAAGCCTACAAAAAAATGCGGGAAATCGAACAGAAGCACGGCTGTAAAGTTTACGCCGTAACCCACGAATACACCGAATTCGGCGAATGCTGGGACTATCTCATCGTCACGGCTTATCCCGAAGAATGGGACGACCTCGTTTACAAAAACGGAAGCATGTTCTTTGCATTCGCCTATGTATGGAACAAGGACGACGAGTTGTGTAGCGAATTCGGAAGCGTCGGTGTCAGAAGCTTCGGCGGCGGCCTGAAACGCATAGCGTGAGGAGGACGACGAAATGACTCCCCTGAAAACCTACGCGCACATCAACAGTCTCGGCGGGCAGACGGACGAAATAACCGTCTTGCAACAAGTCGGCGACAACGACTATCTGGTCGATTACAAAGGCGTGAAGTGTCACGCAATTTTCAACCCGTTTGTCTGCGAATATTACGCAGACGACCTTTATACCGTCGTCGTCAAGGAGGACAGACAATGAACAACATGCAAAGACTCGCAACCCACGATAACAGAAACTGTAAACTTTTCGCCGATACGGTGACCTCTCTCATGTCGTCACAGGGCTTTTACGGCAGACTTTATCGCGCCGTCAACGAACTCGATGACGACGGTCTGTACGAACTCGAAGTACAAATCGCCCAACAGAACTTCCACGATACGCTCGACGTAGTACTCTGGTTGGAGTGCTGATATGCCTGCACGCCGAAAACCGAATTACGGCTACAAGGTGTGCTACCGCGGAGAAGGTGCGAAAGAATACGTCCGATACTTCCTGACGCACACCCGAAAGCAGGCTTCCAACGCGATGCGAAGTTACATACGCTATCCCCCAACCGCACGGGACGGCGACAAAGAACTCGTCAAACCGAAGTGGAAAGTCATTCCCGTATCGAAAAAAGAAACCAAATGCGGTATATGGAGAGAGTGTCCGTTTTAGCGGGCACTCTCTTTCACACCGATGGGAAACAAAATGATATAACTGAATTCCAAAGCTTTTTCAAGGAAACCGGAAATCGTAAACGCGCGAACATTGATCAATATCGACTGCGATACTTACCGTGACATATAACATTATTATGAACCCAATTATTGGAAAAGTCTGCATACTTGCTCATCCACTCGTTTTTCATAATCGTCAAATTTCCTCTTGTCATATTCTACTTTGCTATCATAGCAATCAATAAGTTTAAACGGAACGCCATAGTCGCTTGCTTTACGGGCAATAGGGGAAAGCGCATTGTATTCGAGCTTTTGTAGCAACATACCCAAGCCAGGAATAATATCCATATCAACATTTTCAACAATCGAAACCCAATATCTGAAAAAAACATCAAATATGCCAAGATATTTTACTAGATGATATTTGAAAACATTATAAACAAAGTCTGCGACCATTCGTATCGCTTCATCCTTTTTCTTAGGCGGAGTGTGTCGGTCTGTATAATATTCTATCATAGAAATAAATCCGCCTCTTAAATATGAACTTAACAGTACGGTTATTAAAGAATACTGCCCTTGTATTCCAACTCGTGACGTAATAAGTTGTTTAAGTTTTTCTTCCCGTACGATGGGCAATATCAAATCAAGAATTATTTGGAAACCGCCCCAATGCAAATCCTTGGCATTGCTCATCGCCAATTTAAGTGAAACCTGTTTAATAATATTTACTTCCTCCACAGACAATTTTTCTATGGCCTCATACAGCGACAGCTTGTCTTTAGGTCCCACAACTTTGAAACTATTAAAGACATCCGTTGGAATACCAGATTCCGATACTTTTAAAGAAATCGACTCCTTTTCTTGAAGATCCTTCGCGGACAGATATTGATCTTTTGTAATTTGATAGTCAACATCTGTTTTAGGGGTTTTGACATCATAATTTTTATGCTCCAACAATTCTGGGGCTCGGTCAATAATTTTTTCAAACCCATTATTCAAATCAATAACTCTTCCTGAATAGTGCTGTTGGAAACGACCTGCCCTACCCGCGATGTTTTTAGCATCAAATTGTTTGAGACTTTTTGCACCCTTTTTGCCTGATGTGATAATTATGTTTTTAGCCGATGTATTAACTCCCTCAGTTATTGTAGTAGTCGAAAAAAGGCAAATCAGTGCACCGCAATTGAATAAATTAATGATCTCTTTTTGGATGTATTTAGGCACAAGACTGTGATGAATCCCGATCCTTCCTCGTAATGCTCTCAATACAATCCAATCGTCCCCGAAGGTATTTTGCAGATGCTCCAAGAACATTTCATAAACGGGTGCATTCACATTTGAACATTTTGTTTGGAACGCAGTAATTAGTCCTTGATCGCTTAACAATTGTCTAGCATACGATTCTGTATCAGATTTTCGACTACAATAAATTATCGTATTTTCAGTTGAGGTACTTAATGCTCTAACAATATTGCCTATCTTCCGGGTTTTACTTGCTTGACCAATTTCAACCTCAATACCGTCAATAATATATTGCTGTTTACTCTTGACTGTTGTGTATTCCTTTGAAACGATTTCGAATTGGTTATATCTCAAAAAAACAAAGCCATTATCACGAGCAAAATTATTAAATGATTTTCGCGATTCTGTTTCCACTGTCGGCAAAGCCATATACGGTCCAGCAAGCAACATATCGTCCGCGAGAGTACAAATAAATTCCAACGCCAAACGATAAGCTATATCACGCTCATTCTCCCCCAAAGTCTCTTGATCAATATCAAAACTGTTGTCAATCTTATAGACTTCATCAATGAAAGCGAAATTGAAGTGAAGACTCGGATGTGAGTCCATAAAAGACAAAAATCGTTCAGGCGTAAAAATAAATATATTCTTTTGGGTAATATCAAATTCCTCTTCACTCAATGAATGAATAGCATAATCACTGAACGCTTCCGAACTACGAATCCGAGCATAATTTTCAGATAATAGGCTTATTGCAGGAAAAATCAAAAGCACATTTTGATAATGCATCTTTTGAATGATTTCATAGACCAAGAACGTTTTTCCAAAAGACGTGGGCGCAGTTAAGACATATCGATTCCGCTGTGAATAAAAAAAACAATCCAAAACTTGCTTTTGATAGCGATGTAGTTTGCTACGCCCTCTTATCAAACTGGCATCATGAAACAAAGCACTCATTGTGAGTGAATTGATATTTTCATAGTCAAGTTTGACATTTGTATACTTGGATTTCAATAAATCATAGTATTGCGGAATGCCGGCTTCATTTGCCAAGAACAACAGCAAATTCAAATCAGCATCAGACAATGACTCATTTTTGATAAAGTCAAAATAATTGCATACACTTTTTATGAAAGTGGCAGCATCCGCTGTATGTTTGTAGTTGTAATACTCTTTAATTATATCAGCGGTTCTTTCGAATCTATCCATTTAATTACACTCTCCTTAATATGCTTAACTTCTGACAATGGCAGGAAAATGAAGAAAAGTCGGTAGTCGAATGAAGCGGGAATGTTGATCCCAATTCTTGCATATTCGTTAGAAATATGATCAATGCACTTCTGTATGCTTTGAATGTATTTATCTTTGTCATCTTTTTCGTAAGCAATGAATATGGGATATATTAACCGCACCCCTCTTTCCTGCATTTCCTTTACCAAGTTAATATTGGGGTTATTAAACCAGGAATCCAGCAGTCCGTTCAGCTGAGCGTTATTTACTGAGAGGTGCTCACGTTCGGTTATGATTGCTATCAAATTTCGTGTCAAATAACCATCTGATAATGAAGTCTCTAATTTTTTCATCACTTCGGTTATTGCCTGCTTGTATTGTAAATGAAATTTTGCTTCCCCGAACCACAGATCAATGTTAGTATCGCGCTCCATCAAGTGGAAAGCATCAAACCCTTTAGCCTCACCGTTTTCAAGATGTGAATAAAAATATCCCCGTGCTACAATAACACTTGTCCGGAGGAACACCCTCAAAATCAAATCCAATAACACTTCACCATAAAAACCATATTTTAGCTTAGTTTCATCTGTTGCTTCTTCATCATATCTAATTCTGCTTTTTATGGCTCTTACTTGCTCGAGTGCTAAATCTTCGTAATTGATTTTGTACTCATTTACGGCAAATTCCACAATTCCATTATATATGACTTTTGCAATCTCATTAGGGCTATAGCTGCTAAAACATAAGTCATTTTGAGATGAGATACAGGATTTATCTAAACCGCTTTCTAGATGTGGCAACTTACATTCAAAAAGAATGGCGTTTTGGACAGCATTTCTAAGAGCATCCCGCATAGCCATTTCCTCCTAAAATCAAGTCCCTGAGTTAAACTCAACGAGCCTCTCCCAATCAATGCTTCCATCTTTGAAACAGAATTGTTGTGTAAATTCCCGAACCAAACGATTCGAAGCCTTTTGGTAAGAAACATCAAAATCTTCTATGTATTTCTCAGGCAACTGATCCATATAACGGATCAGTTTAATGTAAAACTCTTCATCACCTGTCAGCTCAGCCCAAAATTCTTTTCCGGCTAATTCAATATAAAACTTAGGTAAACCACGGTTAGAAGTTTTTTTATTGCCATAACCGTAGCCAACAATAGGAACAAACCGTTTTTTCGCCTGTTGAGCCAATTTGCTTGCCGCCATAAAGTTTTGCTCTTGCTTTTTACGGCTATCTGCATTAAAAACACTTGTCCCCGATTTTACTGCAATGGCATAAATAGTGTCGTTACGTTCTATCATAATGTCTACGCCCTCAGCTAATGCTTTTTGACCTTGCGCTGCAGCCGTTGCAATAGGCTCAAAAAAAACATTGCCAAAAATTGTTTCCTCAGAAGAAGACACGAACGCGGATAGAATTGCGTCAATGATTTGAGCAGCTCCATTCATAGCTTTAGCTCGGAAAAGATACGGGTTTTTGCGCCTCATTACAGCCTTGATATTCAAGCTATCTATCTTTTTGATTAGACTCTTATAGAAACTGTCAAGCGCGTTAGCAATGGCTTTTACAACAGCTTCTTCGCTATAAGAATTATTTATTGACACGGCAACTTCCTCCTATTTCTAGTGCAATCTTAAGTTTTTGATGGATATCTGTCCCTCTAAATCTTTTTGTTTGTATGGCGGCGCTTTTATCTGCAACCGATAAAATCGCCTTGCCCAAAGCCTCAGCCAGTCCAATCGGAACAGCATTACCGATTTGGCGATATCTTTCCGCATTTGTTCCAATAAAAATCCAGTTGTCAGGGAATTGCTGAATTCGTGCATACTCTCGTATGCTCAATGGACGATTTTGGGTGGGATGACACATCATAGTGGCTTTTTGCACGGGAGATGTAACTAATGTAGGAGACGGCTGGTTATAGGATAATCTACGATAAAAACCGACCTTGCCGCCACCCGATTCCAATGCACCTCCCATTGCTTTTTTCTTTAACTCCAAAGGGAGATCTTTCCAGTTTCCTCCTTCAGGAACAAGTTTTAAAAAAGCTAAGCGATCTTCGCTAAATACAGCACATTCACCACAATGCTGCTCCAAATCCCGTATCGTATCGCCTAAAGTTCTCCAACGATACGCTGGATCTTGGTGCATTTGAAAATGTGTAGGTAATGGCAAGAAAATGTCCTCGTTATCTCGGCTTCCAATTAATACGAAACGCTCTCTAAATTGAGGTACACCATAATTAACCGCATCCAATACACCATATACTGTCTTGTAGCCGAGTTTTTCAAATTCAGAAAGAATTATTTCTAAAACCGTTCCTGGCTTCTGTTTAGGATCATTTACATCTTGTTCCTCCAAAGGAACATGTTTCAAAGGCGCAGATATAATTCCTTTCACATTTTCCATAATAAAAAATCGCGGACGAATATAATCAATCATCCGAATAAAGTCCATAAAAAGGCTTCCTCTCGGATCATTAATTCCCAAGCGCTTTCCCGCCGTAGAAAAAGGCTGACAAGGTGGTCCACCACAAATCAGGAAAGGTTCTCCTGGCGCTAATCCAGTCATCCCCAATAAATCTACAGGCTCTATACATCGAATATCGCCATCTAAAACATTATGCCCATTAGCTCGCATGGTCGCAACGCACGCGGAATCAAAATCCTGTCCTACAGCAATATTAAGTCCCGCCTTTGCAAGTCCTATATCAAGTCCCATTGCACCGGAGAAAAGAGATATAATATCACGGTTTTGTGGGTTATTTTTAAAATGCAACACATCCATTCTCTTTCTCCTCTCAAATTTTCTCCCCGTTAGGAAGTACAAAACATCGCTCAAAAGAACAACCAACTGTCTCAGATAAATTCTCAAGATCAGAGATGGTAAAGCTTCCGCGTTTCATTTTTGAGTTAAAATTTTGAGGAGTCGTACCCATACGCCTTGCTAATTCTGCCACGCTAATATTCAAACGTACGCACAAGATTTTTATCTGTTCAGAAATAGTCATCCGAGTCATCCTTGCAAAATTAAATGTTATAATTGATAATATAAAATCAAATTCTTATATTTTCAACATAGTCCCTTTTGTTTATTTACTGCCAATTATAATATCACATATTGAATATAACTGCAATAGCAAAAACATGAACTCACATTTCAGGTTTTGCAATTTATCCCCATTTTCTAGCGTACATTATGTTGAAATTTGCTTGTAGCTCTGGCAAACAATTTTTCTTTCACAGCAAAATTTTAATAAGCATAATTTCAGTTTATTGACGATGGGGCGTGTGCTTGTCTTTGTACAAGTGGCGTCGCTGCGCTCCGCCAGGACAAGCACACGCCCGCACGCCACACCGCCGTCGGAAAGGTGCGGACGGAAGCGGCGTTGCCCGCTGAACCGCTCGGGCAATCGCCCGCTTTCACCATCGCGCTCCCCTTTCCGTTCGGCTTTGTCGGTCAGTTGCAACGGCGCATCTGCTCTATCACGTCCTTGCTCACCTGTCCTACATAACACCCTTCGTCCCAACACCCGAAATCGTCGAAGAGCAACAGTTTTCTGTCGTCAACTCCGACACGACATACCACATCGTCTTCCATAATGTCGGATATAAAAAATTGCGACAATCCCTTGGAATACACCACCTTTTCGCCCGTCTTTTCTATGTATTTGAGAATGTAGGCGAGTGCCTCGGCTTTACGGGATTGCTCGTCGATTGGTTCGAAATCCGACCTGCCGAAGCGTTTGTTAAAATAAGTGTTCTGCAAAGTCACCTGTCTTTGACGAGTGCCGAAACTGTAATCGTTCACTTCCACAAGTTCACCAGGCATTGTGCCAGCGGGGATATGAAAAACACCATGAAAATGCAATCGGTTCTTCTCCGGCGACCGCTCCCACACACCTATGTAACGCCATTTTTTGCGCGAGCTGAACAGACTCAGACAATTGGTGAGTTTTTTGCGAAACACACCCTCGTCATGGAGTTTGTCGTCGTAGGTAAAGGTGCAGAAATAGTTGAATTCCTGCAAATTGGCCTTTCTCGCAAGACGGATTTTCCGAGCTACAAGGTTTCGTATCTTGCGGTTGAAATTCTCCTCGACAAACATCTTTGCCGCAAATTCGTCTTGAAGGTACGGGAGCATGGCGGCGAGGATTGATGCTTTGCGGTCCTTGCGGGGCAAGTCGGCGGTCTGCGCGTAAAGCTGCTCGAAAAGGTCTTTGCGCGTCATTCGGACGGTTGCGGAGTTCTGCTCTTCGGGTTGCGGCTCATCGTCGAATGCAAAGGGGAAAGGCGCGGTTTCGGGAGTGAGATACACGCACCCTTCCTCGAAAATATCATCGTCCGAAAAGTCGGGTTCGGCGGTTGCCGTTCGTGCTTCTTTCGCTTCTTCGCAGACGGGTTCAGTCGATTGCGCGACTGTTTCGACAGACTGCTCCCTCCTGACTTCGATAAATTCCTCGACGGGTTTACGCCGGTTGGACGGCGGACGGTTGGTGTGCGGAATTGCGATGTAGTGACTGCCGTCGAAATAAACTTTGCTCTCGCGGTATATCATACGCTCCGTCCTCCCTGTCCGTCCTCCCCGTCCCTGTACAGCGAATCGATGAAATAGCTGTGCTGGGATTTGAGTTCTTCCACGCTCGCCTTTTCAGTTGCGTATTCGAGATAGCCGTCAAGTCCCACGGGCGCCCGTCTTGCCATATCGTCGAAATAGTCGGAATAACAGTCGGTGGAAAACCGTCTGCTGTAAATCTTCTTGCTCATGAGGTAGTAGCGTTTCTTCTCCGTCCTGCCGTCCATTGTTCCGCGCTCCTTCTCGATTTTCAGTACGGAAAAGCCGAAGCGATTGTAAATGCGGAGATTGCGCCGCCACAGTACCGCCACGAGCGATTTCAGGATATGCACAAGCAAAGTGTTGTCGCCCCTTCGGAAACGGAAGTCGTAGTAAAGGGATACGAACCTCTCGAACAGCCAACGCGAAAGCGCGTCCTCGATTGTGTAGAAAGGGAGCGCAAGCCGTTGCTCGCCCGCAGACACAATATGCAGAATTTCGCAAAGGTCGCGCGCGTCCGCACCCCAGCTCTCCGGCCGCTGTTCGTCGGTGAACACCTTGATGAACGGAAAGTTATCCACGGTCGCGGAATGACGGCACATTTTGAGCCACGAATTGAAAAGGTCGTTCTTCTGGTTGGTTTCCCGCGTGCCCTTCTTCACCTCTTTGAGTTCGAGATTGTTGCCGCGCTCCTTACCCACTTCCGTAATCGCCACGACGCCGAATTCGAAACTGCCGCTGTGCGGATTGTTCTCAATCACCTTTTTGCCGAGCCGCAACGCGTCGAAGTCGAGAATGTGCGCGTGTCTGCCTTCCGTAATGCCTTCGGGGAAGAAATCCGTCCGCCACACCGGAAAGTTGCCCGACGAGGAAATTTCGTTGTCCTCGCGCACAGAATAGTTGGACACGATAAGACTGCTCTCGATGACATATACGAAATAGGCAAGCGCGTAAGTTTCCAACACTTCGAACAGTCCGCTGACTTTGAGCGCGTCGTTGAACTCCCCGCCGTAGCGCGCTATATCGTAGCCGTAAAGCTGTGCGTCGGCGTTGCGATTCCCAGTGTAGCGGTCGCGCTTCAACGACACCCACTTTTTCACGGTGGCAAGGTTATACACGTTGCCGTGTTCCATACAGGCGCGCAGCTCGTCCTCGAAAGCAATCCACGGAAAATACGGCAGTTTCATATCCGTGTCGCGCAGTATCTCGAACGCCCTCTGTCGGAACATGACTTCCTGCGAAAGCACCATATCCGTTATCATCGTGGTCTTCTTTCTGCCCATACTTCCGCAAGTCATCGACACTATGGGAAGCTCGTTGATGAACCCACAGTTGCGCGCCTCGAAATGACGGAGCCGCATAAGCGCAATCCTCTTTCGGAAACGGTCGAAAATCACCCACAGAAAAGGCGCGGCGCACCACCAAGGGAAGTCGGCGAATATCACCTGCAAGTCCGCAACGAGTTTGCACACCTGCGTGTAAAGCGAGCCGAAATCGAACGACACGGCGAAGAAGAAATAGTACGCGAGCGTGCTCACCGCAATGCTTGCGAGATTGAGGTTGAACACCCATATCGAAATCCACATTGCTACAATCCATCTGTGCTCGCGGAGAAACGCCGCATACTCCGTCACCGCTTTTTTCAACGGCTGATATGTCACAGCCGAAACGCGCTTGAAAACGGCAAGAGGCAAAGTGTCCTTGTTGTGCTTTGTGTTGTGCGAGGAATAGACCGCCCGCACCGCAACAACGAGGAGCAGAATACACGGCAGAACGACTGCAATCACCTTGCCGAAGTGGCCCGCGATTATGCCCGCGTGAACGCACCATTCTCTGAAATTTTCGCCGTCGAAAAACAAGGCGAAAAACGCCTTCGCCGAAGCAACGAAACCGTCGAAATCGAGGGGCAGAAACAGGCTCAAATCCATAACGGAAGAGGACTCCGTGACTGTCGGCACAATGGAATGTTCGATACCGAATATTTCGCAGAAATAGAACTTTACCGACACAAATAAGTCGTAAAAACATTCCGATATGCGAAGATAGGACTTTTGAAAGACCAATGCGCCGAGCAGTATTAACCCCACGGTGATAAGCACTGTCAGGCAAATGTCAAATGCACGCTGTCTTGTCATAAGCCGCCTCCGCAAGCGTTTTCAGGACAGGCAAAATCTGCCCTGCTGCGGACACTCGGCTACCCGTAAAAACGAGGTAGCCGATGAGTGCCGCAAGCAATATAAGCGATATAACCGCTATTACAGTTTTTATTGTTCTCACTCTGTTTGTTTCTCCTTTTTCTTCTGCCTTTTGTTGCTTCTTTGAGCCTTGCAGTATGCGGCGAGTCTGAACGGCAGACTGACAATCCATACGATTGCGCGCGCTATCCAAGGGAGCAAGGGAACGAGCAACACGATGAGCAGTATGCCGAGCAGAATACCGAGCAGGACCTTCCACCACGGGGTGTCGTCCGGCATTTGCACAGGCGGCGTCACCGCATTGACGATGTCGATGGGGCTGGACACCACGGGAATGACCTTGTACACGCCGTCTTTATTGAAGGTGAGCTGTATGATGTCGAAGTCGAAAAACACGCTCTCCCACGCCCTGTACGCCTGTCCTTCCGTATGCTTATCGGGCAGAACCGTGCGGAGTTCCATAATGTCCACCGCCGCCGAGTAATAGTCGCTGATGTAAAACCTTCCCCGCCCTCCGTGGAGGTGGTGAGATCGTCCATAACGTCGATGGCGTCGTAATTCAAAGTGCCGCTGTCCGCAAACGCGACTTTCGGCTCCGCCGCAATGACGACGCCGAACGCGATGACGAACACGACAACAAGCAACATCGCTTTGTAAGCCGTCGTTTCCGTCAAAACACAATCACCTCCTTGTCGAGCGTTATCTCGCACACCTCCTCGTAGGCGGAAAAGTGAACGGTCACGGTCGCCTCGCCGTTGTAGGAAGTGATGACGAGAGAATACATATCGGCATATCCCTTGCCTTCGCAGTCTCCGATTTCGTTGTTCGGATACACGCCTTTCAACACGTCGTCTACGCCGCCTTTCGGGGTTACGGCGAAAGACTCCTCGCCGTATTCGATGTCGAAGCCGCCCGTCAGATTGGTTTCCGCCTGAAAGGAGTACGCCTGTCCGTCGAGGGTGAAATCGAAATCCTTGCCCTCGACCGCGTGCGGCACAACCTTTACGCTGTAACCCGATATGTCCCCGCCGAGAGAATTGAAAGCGTATTTCACGTCCACCTTCAAAGGCTTTTCGAGAGTTGCGTCGAACCCGCCCGCCGAGGACATAACGTCTTTGCCGTCGACGGTGACGTAGAATGTTTTGAAATCGCTTGTGAATCCGCCCGTGAATCGGACTATTACGCCCACGACTCCCGCAAGAACCAAGACCGCTAAAATGACCGCCACGATATTCACTGCCGTTTTACCCGTCTGTTTTGCGGTTTTCATAGTGCGCCCTCCTTAAAAGGTAATCGAGGACGGCGCAAGAGAAACGCTCGTGACGGTAGATTCGATGTCGATGTACAGCAGCGCTTCCACTCCGCTGACCTTGTCCTCGACCAACACATACCAACGGCAGTTGTCGGGGATACCGCCCGAACGGGGGTCGGTGTAAGGGCTCTTGTAGGTGAAGCGGTAACCCGTGCGGGGATAGCCGTTGATGTAAGAGGACTCCGAGCTTATGGCGTTGACTTTGAGTATGTTGCCCTCAACCGTCGCGGTGAGGAACTTTTCGGGCGTTATCGTGAGCGTTTCCTTTTCCTTGGTGACTTCGTGCGTGTAAGTGTAGGAACCTTCTTCGAGGTTGAACACTATTTCCTCGGTCGAAGCGATACTGCCGTTGACGATGTACTCCTTCGTCATTACGAACCTGTCCTGTCCGCGTATTGCGGTAATCTCGAAGTCGCCGAATTTGGAGCCCACCGCGCCGAGCGTGTTGCTGAGATTGAGAGCAATCTCGTTGGTCGTGCCGGCAGTCAGCACCACGCTGTCCGTGGTGGTCAGCTCCTCGCCGCCGTACGTAAAGGACAGCGTTTCGGGAGTACCCTCGAACATCACGAGGCAGGACGCAGTGTAGCCGCCGACGCGGGTGGTCGCGGTGACATACGCGCTTGCGCCCTCGAAACCTTTGTATGCGGTTACGGTTGCGGTCAACGCACCGTCGCTTTGAGGAGTGACGGAGAGATAATCGCCGACGTCCTCGCCTTCGAGCGGTACGCACCAGGTGAGCGACCAATCCACGGATTTGTCGGGTGCGTCAACGGGCAACACGGTTGCCGTAATGGTTTTCGACACCGACTTCGCGCCGGTCTCGGGCGCTGACGCGGTAAAGGCAATTCCCGCCGAAAGCGTAACCGCCCCTTCCGTTGCTTCCGATACGTCCGTCAAGCCGTCGCCGTTGCCGCCTTTCTCGGACCCGTCGGCACTCGGGACGGCAAATACCAAAGCCGCCGCCATACCACCGAGCAAAACCGCAATCAGCACGAAAACGATCACCCATTTGACAGCGTCGGAACGCTTGTGTTCATAGAATTCGTTGTTCATTTTTACCTCCGTTGTTTTTTCAAAACTGCGGCTTGATATGCTCAAACCGCAGTCGTAAAGTTGTCGTTCGTCGCTTTACGCTCTCTTGACGAGCATATTGAGCAGCGACTTGTCCGACGGTTTCGCGGACTTCACGGTGCACTCGTACACCTCGCCGTCCTCGTCCCACGAACGCACTGCGTAGGTGTTGCCGCTGACGACTCTGCCCGTCGTTTCGTCTTTGATTTCGTAGGGTTTCGCAACCAGCGCCACACGGTTTTCCTCGCCGAACACAATGTCCAGCACGGCATATCCGCCCTTGTCGGGAGGGGTGACCGCAACGCGCACGTCCTTGCCGCGTATGGTTCCGCTCACGAAATAGGAGAAGTATCTCCGTCCGTTCCTCTCATAGGGTTCTCTCTCGACGAATACCTGTTCGCCTCTCGAATTCGTCATATCTTTCGTCCTCCTTTTTTACTTGCCTCGTCTCTGCGAGCATTCCTTTGCCTCCGCTTTGCTCTTGCCTTCCGTGAGCGCCTTCTTGTACTTGTACATTCCGGCGTGGTCGGTCTGGCATTGCAGATATCCCGAGCGTATGCCCGCTTCGTAGTCCGTCAGCTCCCTGCCCTCTTTGGGACCGTGCTGATGAACCTTGCTCCTGCGCTCGTCCGCATATCCCTTCGCCCTCTTGGAAGGTACGGACCAGCGGCGTTTGTTGTACTTGCTGTTTTTGTCGGTAGCCAAAATCTGCCTCCTGTTGTGTTTTGTTTGTGCCCGTGTTGCCGATAGCGAAGCCGTTTGCCCGTCTCGCCGATAGCACAGCTATTAAGTTGTTGTTTATGGTTTCGGACATTGTTGGAACACTCCGTTCCGTGCGATATTCCGCGGTGAGTGGCCACTCTTATCTTGCAAGTACCGCACGATTTGACCGCTGTTTCCTCTTGTCCGTTACCGTCTTTCAATCGACGTACACTCTCGCGTACATCGTGGTGGGAAGCCTCTTCCCGTCTATGTGCCTGCGGCGGCAGAAAAGTATCTCGTACTCCCTGTCCCGCTCGGCAGTCCGCCTGAAAAAGGTGTCGTCGCTGAACAAGGCGTTGTTTTCCTCTCCGTCGTAGCGGATACCGATTTTCTGCCTGACGATGAAATCCCTCGTCCTGTACACGTTGGTCGCGCCTACCACGAATTCCGGCACTCTGTCGTTCATATTTCCGTTCCTCCTCTTTTTTCGATTTCGCCTTTGAAATACAGGCAAAGTTTCTGATTGATTTCCTTTATGTACTGCGGCGAATAGTTCCGCTCCTCCGCGAGCGACGACTGCGTTCTGCCTAGCACATACAGCGACACGTAAAAATCAAATAACAGCGGCGGCGCCTTTTCGGCTATACGGCTGTATCTCTCCGCCTTGCCTACGACTTCGTGCCGCACCTGTATCTCGTTCGCCTTGTCGAAAATCCGTCGGTGGGTGTAGTAGTATCGGATTTCCTGCAAATCTTCCCTCACCTTTTCCAGCTTCATTTGCCCGCCGTCCTTTTTCCGCCCGCCAGCGTGAACTGCGAAAGTATCGACTCCATGATTTCGGCGTCCTTCGCGGTCAGCCCCACGGACAGCCTTTCGAGCAACTCCCTTTGCTTTTCGGTGAGATACCTTCTCCCTAAGCGGTATCCGTCGCGCACCCACACGCCGCCGCCCGTACCCTTTGCCGTGAAAATCGGATAAGACAGAGAGAGTTCCTCGATGTCGTAGCAAATCGTTCTGCGCGACACGCCGAGTTCGAACGCCAGATTGTCGATTGTGTCGAATTTGCGTTCGCACAGCTCTTCGATAAGCCGCATTCGGCGTTCGTTTGCTCTCACCTGTCTCACCTCCTTTCCTTTGATGGCTGAATGGTATTAGGTCAATATGCAAGGTTTTTGCACATTGGAAAAATTTTTTTGAAGAAATACAAAAAGCCCCGACAAACAGACTTCCGTTTGGAAATCGTCTGTCGGGGCCTCTCGTTTTCTCGGCTTAACCCGCGACTGCCCGGCAATATGACCTGAAACGGGATTTACTTTTTTACGGTGCTTTTCCAACCGTCCGACCCGTTCCGTCGTTACGCCCTATTCGGTTTTATTCGTTCCTACCTAATTACTTATTATCTCCCCGGGCGGCGCAATGACCTCTATGCGCTCACGCCTTCTGCTCATTCGTTTGCCCACCATAACCAACCCGCACTTCGGGCAGCGGAGCTTGACGCAGTCCTTCTCGTTCCTGTATCCAACCACCTCGCTACCGCAATTCACGCACCGCCTTCTCACGGGGTTCCAACTTTCCTGCATAATCCATAATCCCTCCTTCACCGTTCACATAATCGTCAACAATATTTTTCTTAATCTCGACTTTACGCACACAAAACGCGCAATAAACTTCCGTTTCGTCGCAAAGTCAGTATAACTTGATACAACTCACCAGCACGCCCTGAATGTCGCACTCGTCGAGTTCTATGTCTTTCATACGCTTGTTTTCGGGGTGCAGAATTATCTTGCCGTCGCGGTGGAAAATGCGTTTCAGAGTGGCGTTTCCGTCCACCAACGCGACCACCACCTGACCGTCGTCCGCGCTGTTCTGCCGCCTCACCACGATGAGGTCGCCCTTCTGTATCCCGATGTCTTTCATGCTGTCGCCAAAGGTGCGGAGCATAAACAGCTCCCCGCTCCCGAACAGGTCTTTCGGGAAAGTGTAACTGCCCTCGATGTTCTCCACCGCGAAGTTAGGTTCGCCGCAGGCAATCTCACCGAGCAGCGGCACCACGGTAGGCTCCCCGCCCGCCAAGTTCGGCACGGTCTCAATCTTTCCGTCGGAGTCGCAGTTCAGTCTGCCCTCTCGCTCCAAAGCCTTGACATATCTCTGCACCGTCGCAAGCGACCCGAGCCCCACCGCGTGCATAATCTGCCTGAAACTCGGCGCCCTGCCGAACTCCCGCTGATATGCCACATTGTATTCCGCGACCCTTTCGAGAACGTCCCCGCTCATCACTCGCATACTACACTCCATTACAGAACGCGCCGTTTTGTTATGTTTCCCACATAATATCAAAAGCCAGCCTCCTTGTCAAGAGACTGGCATGGTATTTTTTATAATTACTTTTATCTGACTTTACTGTATTTATCCAATAATTCTCTAAATTTCTCTTTTTGTAAACCGTAATCTTCTAAGGCATGTATCTCTTCTTCAAATTTTTTATAATCCGTCCTCAATCCAAGTATCTTTTGCACTTCATTTTCCACTTCTACTAATAAATCAAAATAACATTGTTGGACATTATCATATAGTTCACAACACTTCTCATATACATCATTAATTTGCGGTTTTCTTATAAGTTTTTTCATACAATTAGTAAAATCGCAAAGCTTGTCAAACAAAACATCAATTCCACTAAAATGGTATCTGATGTTGTAAACATTGTGAATATAACACCTACATTGATTAGATAGGCTCATAATTGCGCCATACTCTTTATACAGTAGCGTTGTGCTTTCATAAGAAAATTTTGCCATCACTCCTACATCAAATATTGTGCTACTGTTAGAAAAACTCAATGCGTCTGTATGTATTAACTCTTTTGCTTTGATTATTAGATCAGTATGATACTGAATATATCCTCGTTGCTCATAAATCTTATTTTGCCACAGTGTTATAATACCTATCATTGCCGTAGCTAAAAAACCGATCCACCCCGCCAAAGCGGTATAAAAATTTGCGTGATTTGAGTCGGTATAAGAATAATGCATATTAGTTGCGAATGCAAAAATTCCACACAAAACAGCAATTAATAACAACACTTTTCTAACTTTTTTCTTGAAATTTTGCATTTGTTCCACCTCAATCATTACAAATCAATACGATTCCAAATTTTTTTATTAGCATAGTATATTTCACCATAGAATGTATTCCTGGCATTTTTCATCATTATATATCCAAAAAATCTACCATCTTTATGTGGCGGATTATATATTTTTACCCACTTTAAATTTGAATTAGAAAGATTAGCTACCTTTATGCTAGAATCAGTTGATGTCTTCTCGTTCCATATTTGATACAATGTTTTGGTGGGAACAATAGAAACAGCCTCTGTTTTTATTTCCGACTGCTCTACCAAAGCACCTCTTTGCTCATTAACAACATCTTCCTCAGCCCACTCTACATTCGTATTCTGTGTATCTCTGAATTGTTTTTTTGTATTATACATTTTTACTACATACCAAAATACAATTGAAAGTATTAATACTAGAGCAAGTGCCGATAAAAGATAGACTATCCAAAGTTCAACGTTTTCTATAAAAGATACCACAATTGAAGTTGCGCAAAGCAACATAACAATAATGATAACACATAACACAACTCTGGTCTGTCCCCCCATCCTTCTATTTCGTAAAAATCCGATGGAAAACAAAATTCCGACTATTATAGTTGCACTAGAAAAAGCAATATTAATGATTGCTTTTGCAATTATCTTATCTGCTAGAGCATTACCTGTTATCTCAGCAATTTTAGGTAAAAGCATGCCCACAATTAACAGAAAAATTACTGTTTGAAAAGATTTTTTTACCTTACTCATTTTAATATATTTACCCTATATCAACCATCGTAATATAAAGTTGATTTCAATTGACGGCAAGGATTAGTATGATTCGTTTTCAATTTTTTGTCTTTAGAATTTTTTATTGCCTTATCAACCAATTTCAAAATGTCATTGTTTAACCACTTATATAGTGTCCATACTACATAATCTTCATTGATTTTCAATTTTTCCGGAATCTTTGCCTCATCCAATTTGTTAATATCATCTATACATGATTCCAAGAGCACACCAATAATACCTTTTCTTGTGCCAGGAGATCCTTTTAACGCCGTATGAATTTCTCTATCAACATGTGGCCTTTTATACGTATCTTTGCCTATGATACACAGTAAAATATCGCATTGTTTCAATTTTTCACAAATAGATCTGTTTATTGTTTCGGCATATTGACCATTAAAATCAGCATCTTCTGGAACCGCATAATAATCAATCCCGACGTTTTCTAAAATATTTTCGACTTTGTGTCTATATTTTGTGTCCGCCCTATGATAGCTAATAAATACTTTCATCTGATCCTCCAATTATGCAAATATAGCTACAATTACCCCAATTGCAACAAGAAGAATAAAGCCATAGAAGAATAATATTGATTTGGAGAATAAACACTTCCAAAAGGAATTTTCAGCTGTTTTACATTCTTTACAGATTTTGAGACTAAAATCAATATCTTCCTCGTCTTTGCTACAGACCAAACCGTAGTAACTACGATATCTTCGCTCCAATTGTAGAAAATAAGAATCAAGGAACATGAACATCAAAATTGGGGCTAATGCTATAGGAATAAAAACGGTAACTGTTTTAGGCACAAAGGCAAACATCGCAGCAACAAGAGTGATAGTCCAGCCTTTAATCATGAATGAATTCTGTGCCATTCTGGTGATGATGTTCTGTATCATTTCAAGGTGTTTGATTTTTTTATCCATAGGAGCATCCTTTGGCAATAATTATTTGTCTAAACGATTAAAGCACCGTTGATATATTTAATGATAACTCATATATCTATCTTTTTCAAGATTGCATGTATACACTACACAAACAATTCACCATGTTTTCAAGAAAATCAATTTCAAATTCTTTTTTGTCTTTCGGGGAGGTGGGTATCGGGGGTGTTGGCGCGGGTCAAGGGCAAAAGATTTGCTTTTGACTGCAACGTCCGATATTCCCACGCAAGTCTTTTGCTCTACCCTTGACCGCTTCGCCGCCCCCGATTTTCTCCTTGTTGTCGAAAGACAAATCCAAAGACAAGGAGATTTTCTTATGAACAACGAATTTACCCTTCCCGTTACTTACCCGTCGGTTACCCGTAACTTACCCGAAGTGACCAAATTACCTACCGTCACTTACCCGCAGGTTTCTCGCGGACGAGCGGCGGACTGCTCTATACTGCAACCGAAAGTGAAAAGGCAAAGCCACACGCAAAGTAAGAAGCTTACCGGTTCGCTTTCGAATACGCAAAAAGGAGGAGGAATATATGACGGAAGTGCGCAGAACAAATACGGTTCGAAAAAGAGGCGACGAACTAAGATCGGTGCGGTTAGAATACGGAAAAACAGACTTTCGGGACATATACGGAACGGTCACTTGAACGACATCAGAATCGAAGAACTCATCACCGCGGAAGCACGGCGGCTGAGCGAACAATTCGGCAAAGCATTCCTCGACTGCGAGGACATCGTGAAGCTCACGGGACTCGGACGCGACAACGTGCGAGGGCTTATGCACAAGCGTTGTTTCCCCGTGGTGAAAGCGGGCAACAGACAAGTGGTGAGCATACTTGCATTCGTCACCTGGCAGATGACGGAGTATCTGAAAGGAGAAAATTCTTATGGCAAACTCAAAATCTAAAGCGAAAAAGAAAAAGGTCGTCCGTCGCGGGAAAAACGAGGGTTCCGTCTATCAACGGAACGACGGACGGTGGTGTGCCGTAGTGTCTCTCGGATACGACAGCGACGGAAAACGCGTACGCAAAATCTTTTACGGCTGGACGCGCTCCGAAGTCGCAATGAAGATGACCGCCGCGCTGGGCGAAAAACTCAACGGCGGTCACGCTTCCGTCATCAACGACGATTTGCGGACATTGATACACGACTGGCTTGTCACGTTCAAGCAGGCGAACGTCAGCCCCCGCACTTTCGAAACCGCGGAGATGCTTGCGAAGCTCCACGTCTACCCTCACATAGGCGAACTCAAACTCGCGCAGGTCACCCCGAACATCATTCAGGGCGTGTTGAACAAAATGTTGGTAGCGGGATACTCGCTGGCGTATGTGCGCAAAGTCAAATTCCTGCTCAACCAGTTTTTCGCCTACGCGAAGGCAAACCGGTTCATCAACGACAATCCCGTATCGGAGTGCATTGTCAAATCCACGCCCGAACACAAGGAACGCAAACAGGAAACCTACAAAGCAATCCCGATTGAAATCCGCGAGTATTTCCTTGAAGTCATCTCGAAAAACGACTTCATGAAGGCGCTGTGTATGATACAGATGTTCGCGGGATTGCGCATCGGCGAAGCGCTTGCGCTGAAATGGAAAAACGTGGATTTAGACAACGGCATCATCTCAATCGACTCCGCTGTCACCGAATTGCCCGTACGCAACTCGGAAGGCAAAATCGTAGACCACCGCACCGTAATCTCGGACACCAAGACGGCGGCAAGCGTGCGCGAAGTGCCTATGCCCAACATACTGAAAACCACTCTGCTCGAATGGAAGAAATCCCGTTGGGTGCAACAGCGCACGACAGGCAAGTCGTTCATCGGTCCGAACGACTTGGTGTTTGCCAACAACGAAGGGGAATTGCGCACATACACCGGAACAAAGACAATATTCCAACGCCTTATGCGTCAGAACGGATTGGCGCCGTACAAGCTCCACTTTCACTCCTTGCGGCACACCTATTCGAGTATGCTCTTTGAGTCGCGCGAAAACCCGAAAGTCATCCAGATGCTGCTCGGACATAAAGACGTCACGACGACAATCCGCACCTACAACAGCGTAGACCGTTCCTACTTCAAGCAAGCCGTCGACAAACTCGACTCGAAATTCCACTTCGATGACGACTGAAAAGGCAACGGCTCAACATTATAACAATCAATTTCGATAAATCTTGCTTCCTGCACGTTACTCATGTGTATTTCAAGAATGTATTTACAAACAGGCGGCAAGATTTTGGCTACATAAAAGACATGGAAAAGAATCGAGCTATATTAATTTTTCGTCTTAAATTGAGCCGAATTGCCGACACGTTGACCGATACCTTCCAAAGCAAGCGGGCTTCCACGTTCGGGGCGTCTCGTCATCGCTCAATTTTTCATTGCTTATCTTCCTGTCCGACGCTCCTGTATATACTGTTTTTCAACATTACCGCATTCATCAAGGTAGCATCAACGCCACATTTTTCAGCCTGCGCCACCAGTGCCGCCACATCTTTGGGCAAACAGTTTCCTCCGTATCCGCGGTTATCTTCATAGACGAAAGTGTGACTGCTGCCGATACGCGGATCGGCTACCCACATTTCTCGCACAACATTGTAATTGGCTCCAAGGGCGCACGCGATGTCAAACATCTCGTTGCAAAATGTCACCTTTGCAGCTAAAAAAGCATTCTCCATATATTTGGCGAACTCGGCATCTTTCGCAGTTCCTTGATAAATACTGACATTGGAATTCACAACTGTTTTGTAGGTCTTTATTGCCAAATCTATTCCCCGCTGCGAGCCACCGAATGTCAGCCAATTTCTCTTGGTCAAATCAGCGAAAGGATGCGCCACCGTCTCACCGAAGTATTCAGGCTGAAAAACTATCTCCTTGTCATATTTTTCCCTCATTTTGTCCGTAAAACCGACGGGCACGGTAGAACGAATGATTATCAGCGGAACATTTAACCAACTCAACACCTCTTCCACCGCACTCGTATCACATTCACCGTTACTTTTCGGAGGCGTCGGAACACAAATAAAGACGGTATCGCACAAATTCAGTTCCTCCTGTGCGCCCATACCCAAAAATTTATCGTAAACTTCGGCGTCCTTAAACAGTTCAAACATTGCTTTGCCAACGTGTCCGTAGCCCACTATTCCTATTTTCATCTTTCTATTCTCCCTCGTCATTTGACCTCAAATCTTTTATGTATAACTGCGCCTTGCTCGTCCTCGCCTTTCCAGACGATTTTCTGCCCTTCAAGTTGCGGTTTTATTTCCGTCCAATCTGTGTGCGGTGTTTCAAAAAACTTGATACCGTTCAATGCGTTGCCCCTGAATTTTAATTTTCCCCTGATTCCAATAAGCGTCAGTCTGGAAAATATAAATTCTTCCTGTTTATCCGAATATCGACTCAGCTTAAACCGAAAACTATCAGCCATTTTTCGACAAATCTCATTTTCGTCGGCAATACTCACCGAGGAATTTTGCACCGTTCTCAAACTTTTGTCAATTCTCGCAATCAGCGTGTTTATATCATCGCTTGCGGACCAAAATAATGCTGCGGACGCTTCCACAACTCGCTTATATTTCACGCCCACAATCCCATTAAACAATATAATTTGAAGCCCTTTTTTCACTACATCCGCAATTTCAGAATGACGCTCCATCAAAGATTCAATCAATTCTTCAATTACGGCAATGATGAATTCAAGAGAACAGTAATACTGTTTTCCGGACTGCGAAAAAGCAAAATTATTGATTATTCCGTAATGGGCGCAGAAATTTCTCAATGCGACTGTCTTTTCAAACAGCTCTCCCGATACTCCGACGTTTTTCAACACCGTTGAAAAGCGCAGATAATTGCCGTCTTTCAATTTTAGAGAATGATAAACTTCCTCTTCCAGTCTTTGCACCATCTGCAACAATCCGCCGCTCACCGTGTCGTTGATAGTGCGCATATCGGCGTTTTTGTTGCCGCTACACAGCATTAGCAAATCCTTATCCCGATAGAACTTAGGCTGATTCAACTTGTCGAAATTTACAAAATTCACATCGGTTAATTCGTCTATCTTGTGAATTTTGTTGTGCGCAAAATACGCTATTGCCATAAAAGACGGAACACGGCTGTTTAACTTAAGAAACAATTCCTCGTCTTCTATTTCCAAGCGATATTCCGAGTCATAATAACGCCCTATATTGCTCCCCGCGCTTATTGTCAAAGTGCTCCCGCCGCAATGTTTCTCCAATTTCCCTGCAATCCCATATGCTGGCGCATCCGTTTGCTTGCGCAAATCCAGACTGAATTTTATGACACCCGAATCTTCTCCTTCCAGCGCAAGTTGAGAATATAGCTTGCCCGCCATACTTTCCAACAAGCCGTCCCTCTTCTCGCCCGACGAAATCGGCAAATCATAATCGCACTTGAACACCGCCTGCAATTCTTCAGAAAGTTTCTCGCATTTCTTGTCCCAACTGTCGGACTTATAATCAGAATTCAGCGCATCTTCCAAATATCTTCTCAAGGCCTTCAGAAGAGACTTGCAGTTTTCCTTTCTCATGACTGAAAGCATAATTATCAACATACCCGCAACGGTAATTACGCCATCTTTGGTATATTGCACTCCCCCGCCAAGAGCCGGAAAAACATCAAAAAATCCGACAGGCACACTAAATTTCTTTTTCAGATCTTCGAATAAAACGGCATGAATGTTTATGTTACGCAATTGCGATAGCAGAAATAAATAAAACTCCAGCCCGCTATTTATCCGGCCACCGTAGGCTTCGCCATGTGAATATTCGACATTTGCAAAATTGTCATAAACAAACGGAAATTGTTTTGCGAACAATGCCCTGTCTGCAAATTGATACAACTTGCAGATATCTGCATAATAAACCGAACGGAACATCCTTTCGAGAACAAGAAATTCACGAGCGCATGCTCCCTTAAGCTCCCTGCGCTCATTGGGTTTGATATATCGGTTGGTAATTCCGTATATTTCGTCCAAACCCGCATTCAGAAGATATGACGAACCCGCTTTATACCCCGCTCTCTTATCTCCCATAATATTTCCTCCTCGCATTATCAAGCAAAACCGATTTTGTTGCGGCTTTGTTTTCATCGCTGTATCGCCCCGTTCGTTCCACATTGTCGAAACTGGGCTCAAAATAATACAGTGTGTCGCAAATAAACTCACACTTCCAAGCCTTGCTTATCATCGGCAGCATCACCGCGAAGTCTTCGTCTACCGTGACATACTCTCCGTCGATTTTCAAATCGGTATCTATGTCAGTGGCATCAAAAAGCCATCTGCGGAAGCACTTCGGGTGTACCCAAATATTGTCACCGTTGCGTTCCCATACGCGTTCAAACGATTTTACGCTGTACTTTTTCAACGGTTTATCATACCGAACGCAATTACCGCAGGTCAAATCAGCCCCATGCTCAAACCTGCTTACAATTACACCTATCGCATCATCGTTAACAAGAAAATCATCGTTGTCGACATTTATTACTATTGCGTTTTTATTCGTGATGACATTCTGCATTGCCACAACAAAATTCTCGAGAGCTCCGATGCTTGTATCGTTAAACAGCGCTATTGTTCTTTCTTTGAAGAAAGAATCGTTGCGCAACATAAACTTTGCATATTCTCCGCTTTCGTTTTCGGACGCGTCGTCCACATAAACGATGGAGAACCTGTCGTAGCTCTGCCTTTTAAGACTGTCGAATAACCTTTTTAGCTTTGTAGCAGGTGTATTGCGACCCCTTATGAAAATTACCACTTCTGCCTCGGTGTGAGGGAGCCACTCGTTTACATCATCCACAACATTTACTGCTCCATATTGCCTTTCGGGCAAAACACCGCGCCCTACCATATCCCGAACTCTCGCAATGAAGTTGCTGCGACTTTTGATTTTGTTTTCGGGATGCACAAACCAAAAATCGCCTCCTTGCATTCTGACGCTTTCTCCTCGTGGTAAAACGGAGTCGACTCCTCTGTGCCAAGCTAAAACAAACCTCCCTTTATCGACACGGTTAGGGAGAGGAAGAAAATCTTTCAATTTGTAAAGGTTCAGAAAACAGCAGCGCACCTCGCATCTGCACCCCAAACGCTCGGACTCGCGCCGCTTCCGAGCTATACTCGGAGCAACAGTAACCGCACCGTCGACAGTCATTTTGTATGCTGACAAAAAATCCGCCTGACTTCCGACATGAAAAACTATATCGCTGTCTGTTTGAAAAACATACGGCGTTTTTACATTGTCAAATGCGTACAGAGCGGCAAAAAGACCCTGCCCATTTTCCGAATGCCCGTCATCGCATTCTTTTGCAAAATATTTCTCATAAACACATTCAATTTGACCATCATTGTCCGATGCGGAAATTATCCTGTCGATCAAACCGTTGTCCTTTGCTCTCTCCAATTCCCGCAACAAAATATGCTCGTCGTCCTCAGCGTATTTTCTCGCTCTCTCGTCTGTACTCGTCAGATCCACGACAACGATTTTCTCAAAAAACCTGATGCCATTCGACAACTCCGTGACTATATGGCGCACATTATCGTAAATGCAGTCGTACTCCATCGGACAGGCCTTGATCAGCAGAGTCAAATTGTCAGCCACAAACGGCTCGGCAATCTTGGTACACTCAAATATGAGAAACTCCGACGCCTCCGTAAGGTTATCCGTATCGACGCCGTCGCTCTCAAAAACATTATCAATCGTCAGGCCGTTTTCGCGCAAAAGCAGTTCATAAAATTCGATTGGACGATGAAATTCTTCGCGTTCTGCGGACGACAAGACCAGGCGTTTGACAAACCTTTGAGACTGTCCGTACTTTCCCTCGATTCCTCCCTGTCTTAAAAGCGTGTTTTTTACGCCGTTGAAAAAAGGATTACAAATACTGATAACAGCTTTGCCGCCGTTCTTTAATGCCTTAACGATGTCAGAAACCACCATGCGGGCAGATGCGTCATCAATGCAGCACAGAACAAGGTTGCAGATTACTGCGTCAAAAGAGTTTTTCGCTATTTCGTTTCGCGTTTTCAATATCTTAACGGTCTTGTTCGCCCTGTCATTAAGGATATCCAGATCAATATCGTACACGCTTACATCGCATTTATCGGAAAGTCTATTGGCGATTTTGCATTTGCCGGCGCCGTAATCCAGCACGCGCTCGGGTTGTGAGTTATGCAGTATATCAAGTATAATATCGTCATGCAACGATTCTTTCGAGTAGGACCCCACCGCTTTCATAAGATTTTCGTATCCGCTGTTCAACGCATCGGTCAATCCGTCGTAATCCATGCAAACCAATTGCGTAAATTGCTGCTCATCGAGGAAATAATAGCGCAGCATCTGGTATGCTCTTTTTACACTTTTAGCAAATGCATCGGCAGAAAAAGGAAGTAGCGACCTACCGTAATCAATCAGCTTTATTCCATTTTCCGTTAAAATAAAATTTTCTTTTTTGAAATTTTCGAAAACTATGCCGTTTTCTTTGGCAAATCTCAGCAAATTTATTATTTCACGGCTGTGCCCGCCGTGATAAGTTTCACTTTGTTCAAACTTGTATTTGAGCACGGTGTATCCGCACACATTTAAAACATCTACTGCATACATCTGTGGACATTGTCCTAAAAGTTGCCCTTTTTCGCACAAAAATTCAAGGTTGTCGGGAGTATTGAAAAATATTTTATACACGTTGAGAGTATCCGTAAATACGATACCTTCCGCTCCGCTCCCTATCATTTTCACATCTTCTCTCAATCCCAATTGCGAAACTAACAAATCCTTGAATTTGTCCCGCATGCTTATACAAGCACGGCGATTCAACCTTTTTTCCATAACGGCGTGCGCCGCCATAGCGCAATATATATCGCCGTACACAAGTGCAATCCTAATAAAATCGTTAATTGCCGTGTCTGCGAACAAATTTGCATATTTACCGTCTCCCGTTATTGACAACAAACCTTGTATGCGGTAATAATTTGCAACGCATTTCACGAGCCTCTTAAGATAAAAACCGCGATAGCAGGCGGCAAACGTACGACTGCTTGCCTGCATACCGCACTGTCGGACGGCTTTGGTAAATGCTGCCCCTATGATATCCGCAATAAGTTTGTCCTGTTCGCGGACAATGTCAAACTCTTGTTTTTTTCTGTTGTGCAAAGTCGCAAACGGTGCGCTTGCAATCCTGTATCCCATTCTTTGCGCGGACAGCACCCAGAAATAATCGCCTCGTCTTCCCTTTCGGTCTCCCACTCGTATAGAATCATTGGACACCTTCAACAAATCTTTGTTGAAAATCAGCGTATTTCCACCGCGCCCCCGCGGTGACACAACTTCTCCGTCACGCAAGTATAAAGGACGACTGAGAGTATGCCCGGCAAAAATGTCTTTCAAGTCTCCCCTTCTGAACAATGCAAATGGCGTTTCGAGATGCAAAGAATTGCAGTCGGACAAATCGTAGTAATAATCTGTTTTGTCTTCAAGCGGCGCAGATTGTATGGGGAAATCGGAATTGTACACATAATCCAAAAGCGACGTGCGCAATGTGGATAATAGCGGCAAGGGCGGGTCCAGACAATATTGACCTACAACGGCATCGTATTTTTCTTTGTATGTTGCTATAACCCTGTCTAAGTTTATCTCGCACTCGTGCAACACTCCTCCGTCTGCGACCAATTCACTCAACTCCATATCGTCGTCGAGAATCCATATCACATCACCCGATACACTGTTATGATAAATGTATTGCTGCAGTATCGAGCGTGCTATTGCTATATCGCAGACTTTTCCGTCGGTTATGACAGTATTCGCGAGCTCTGTGTCGTCTCCCCATGAGGAACAACATCTTGCGAACTCTTCAAAACAAAACATCTTGAAATCGCAACCTGTTGCTTCCAGCGCAACACGATATTGCTCTTTGTCCCCGCCGAAATTCAAGAACACCACTATCTCTGTGTCTACGCGCCCAAGTTTGCCGATCTGTTCTATCAATCTCAATCCCAACTCGTATTCGGATGCGATAAAACCTATTATAAGGTGTCCCGCAAACGTGTTATCGCTGAACTTTCTATTTAATGTCACATCGTCTACGGAAAACTTTGTGAGATAGTTTTCATCCACCCCGAAAACTTCGCTTGCCCGCTTAAAAAATTTGCCTTTGACCTCTTCAGACATAAATTTACGGTACTTGTAATAGAACTTGCGCAACCCGTCGGCCTTTACGGTTTTATCGTTGGTTATGCGCGGTCTGTCGTCGCGGGCATCGGCATATACCAAATGTTCGTTCAAAACCCGATATGACGGATTCAGCATCATCACGCGGACAAAGAAGTCCCTGTCGGTAGTCGAACTCATATTCTCATCGAACATTCCCGCCCGCAAAAGTACTGTCAATTTAACAAATGTGTTTGACCCCTGTATATGAGGATTGCCTGACAAAAAATCGGAGATTGAGACGCTTTGCGGTATGGAAAGGCTTTCCACGTTTTTGCCATTATCGTACAACAATCCGCTTATCAGAAAATCTTTTCCGTCAATCGAATCCTCCGCTTTTTTCAAATACTCCCTGTCCCAAATATCGTCGTCATCCAATGTGGCAATGTATATGTCGTCGACACTTTTTCCAAGCAAAATATCTTCTTGCAGAATGCTGTATATCGCGGTATTGAGGGAACCTGCGTAATTATGTGTGGCATTATTTTCTAGAAAGTATACTTCGTTATCCGCACAAAGCCGACGTTCAAAAGTATTATCAACAGAATCGCATACGACGACTATCTTATCAGCCTTCCTTGTCTGCGACAGCACAGATATCAATGCTCTCTCGAACAGTGTCCGCCTGTTTTTAGTGGCGATGACCGCATATATCCTCATACGATTTGTTCCCCGGCTTTTATTATCTGTGCTCTTTCGGTGTCGCCGTCACACATCATGCATGCGGACGAATATTTGCCGCTGTAGAGCTTCTTCAATTCTTTTGCAAATTCACGACGAGGCAATCCGACATTTATTCCCTCATCCGCACAAAGCCCGAGTTTTGCAATAATAGCGGTTCGCGAACACAAATATATTTTTCCGTCGCAGAGCGAAACGCACCGTTTAATGCTGCACTCCTCATAACTGCTTTCTTTACGCGCTGCAACTTCCCCCATATCTCTCCATTCTTGCCCCGCTAAAAAAATGTATTTCACTCCGTTCGCCGTGAGCGCCTTGAGTAATTCCTCTCGTTTGTTTTGGGTGAATGAATAGTCACTGATTTGAACAACCGCTTTGCTGTTGGCCAAACATCCCAGAACCTCTTGGGAAGGAACAATGCTTCCGTTGGTCGCTATCCTCACCGATTTTATCTTTGGCTGAGAATCTACAAATTCAACAATAGTCTTTAACTCGGGATGAAGAAAAACTTCCCCACCGTGAATTTTCAATCTGTAAATGCAATCAACTTTTTCCAGTAGTAATCTCAAGTCTTCAGCTACATCTTCAAAACGCTCGTCCTCTTTAACTGTCAAATAAGGAATCAAATTTGAACAATACTTGCAACGCAAATTGCAACGTGTGGTCACAAACATTTCAACATAGGGTATCTCTGTTTTGTTTAAAACATATTGCCTTAAAAACAACTCCGCCTTATGACGAAGCAGGCTGTGTTGCGGAGCAATTTTTTGTAAGTAGTGTAAACTCTCGCAATATATCTTCCGTCTCATAATACCCCTGAAAAGACAAAATCCCGACAATGGTCGGGATATCAAAATCATTCCGATAAAACTACATAAGAATCTGCCTTATGTCGTCTCTTCGATGTCCAACATCCCTAAGCCGTTAATTTTATCTCGTATTTGAATAATAACACATAAACCAATAAATGTCAATGCGAGGGAATAACCCCCCTAATGATGCGATTCCCTGCGTCGAAAAATGATGACAGCCAAATGTTGCCAATGGGTGAAAAACAGGGGGTTTTAGGGCGTTTTTGGCAGGTCGGGAAAGGGAAATGGATTTTTCAAAAAACCAATCGACTTTTGACAATGTATCTGACAGCCAATGGGCGTTTTTCTGACAGTAAATCGAACTTTGTCGATTGATTTTTGAAGTTTTGGAAAATCAAAACGACCAGCTCAGCTGGTCGTTTGCTCATGCAGCCCTGCTGCATAT
>ERZ1643251.154-NODE-154-length-119701-cov-11.594387_pt1 | contig 119701 bp, 115 predicted proteins | sample MGYA00579261_ERZ1643251 | MGnify/ENA primary metagenome ERZ1643251 (study PRJEB29033, sample SAMEA4952267) | chicken gut metagenome | biome: Broiler Chicken; feature: Gastrointestinal Tract; material: Caecum | place: Ireland | collected 2018 | study: Broiler... | reverse complement strand
AAGACGGCGGTCATCGGCATTTCGGGCGGGCTGGATTCCACGCTCGCGCTGCTCGTCACGGCACGCGCCTTCGATCTTCTCAAAAAAGATCGCGCGGGCATCCTCGCCTATACCATGCCCGGCTTCGGCACGACGGGCAAGACAAAAAGCAACTCCCTCGCGCTCATGCAGGCGATGGGGGTGACGGCAAAGACCGTCCCCATTTCGGAGACCGTCCTCAGGCACTTTGAGGACATTGCACATGATCCCGCCGTCCTCAACGCGACCTATGAGAACGCGCAGGCGCGGTATCGCACGATGATTTTGATGAACGTCGCCAACGAGACGGGCGGACTGGTCATCGGTACGGGTGATCTCTCCGAACTGGCGCTCGGCTGGTGCACCTACAACGGCGACCACATGAGCATGTACGCCGTCAACTGTTCGGTGCCCAAGACGCTCGTCAGGCACCTCGTCCGCGCGGAGGCGCGCAGACTGGGCGGCGAGACGGCGGAAATCTTAGAGAGCATCCTCGCTACGGAGATCTCGCCCGAGCTCCTGCCGCCCGACGCGGCGGGCAACATTGCGCAAAAGACGGAGGACATCATCGGGCCCTACGAACTGCACGACTTCTATCTCTATCACGTCGTGCGGCGCGGCGATGCGCCCGAGAAGGTGTATTTCCTCGCGCAGCGCGCCTTTGCGGGAAAATATGACGCGGCGACGCTCAAAAAGTGGCTTGTCAATTTCTACCGCCGCTTCTTCTCGCAGCAGTTCAAGCGCAACTGCATCCCCGACGGCGTGAAGGTGGGCTCCGTCTCGCTCTCACCCCGCGCCGACTGGCGCATGCCCTCCGATGCCTCCGCCGCCCTCTGGCTGGAGGAAGCAGAAAAGCTATAAAAGGGACGCGGTGTATGAGTCAATGGCATCAGGTACAAATCCAATCCGATATCGATCAATTGCTTGAAACGTGCGGCGGTTTTCATGATTCCTGCATTGTATCTCTCCATTATGTAAGCGGGACGTATGTTGACGATGACAATGCAATGGTGTTTGGTTCCGATGACGATTTTGTACTGAACATCGTTTTTCAGAGGCAATGGGAGCCGAAGGGATTGGAGCTGTGTTTTTCAGGTGTTCGCCGTTTTCATGTCACCGCATTGCAAGATAATTATTTTGATGATATCTATGAAGCGTATCTTGCGTTTCATGACGGGATTCTGCCGGCAAAATATCGCGCACCAGATCGTGTGATCGTATGGGCGGACGACGCGGGCTTTTGCGTCAATGAACTGAGCGAGGCGCCTGTAGAGCCGGATGTTTCTTATGTGATCGCGACCGGACTGAAATGGCGCATTGTATAAACATAGTATCAGTTATGAGAGAAATGTCGCGCCGCGCTGATTCCTCAGCGCGGCGCGGCGTTTTTGTCTGCGGCGGCGCGCGCAGGCATAACGTACTGTTTGAAAAAAGCGGCAAAGCGGGCAAAAGAATGTATAAAAATTTCCGTCAAGAGATTGACAGCTGCCCCCAAGATATTGTATAATACAAAAGACAATGTCGTATCATGCCCCATATCGGGCACTATGGATAGAGTCAAATTAATACAGGGAGGCTGTTATGGAACATTTCGGCAGCCTGCTCCTTGCTACGATGGACGTCGGTCTTGCGGTCGGCCTGATGGTCGTGCTGCTCCTCGTCGGCGCCGGTGCGGCGTTCGGCGTCACCTGGTACGTCCTGAAGAGAATTTCCAAGAAGAAAGCGGAACAAAAGCTCGATGAGACGAGCAAGCGCGTGGAAGAGATGCTCTCCGAGGCGCGCGCAGAAGGAAAGCGCATCAAAAAGGAATCCATTTTAGAGGCAAAGGAACAGGAACTCAAGAGAAGAAACGAATTTGAACAGGAGATGAAGGAGAAGCGCGCCGAACAGCAGCGCATCGAAGCCCGTCTCAACAAGCAGGAGGACGCCCTCGAGCGCAAGGAGGCGGAACTCAACAAGAAGAATGAGTCGCTGGACGCGCAGAAGGAAAACCTCAACAAGCGGTTGGAGGACGTCTCCAAGAAGCAGGAAGTGCTGTCCCATCAGCACGAACTTATGGTACAGGAACTGGAGCGCGTCTCCCAGCTCACCAAGGAAGAAGCAAAGAAACTCCTCACCGAGGAGATTTTGGACGAGACCCGCCACGACGTCGCCGTTCAGGTGAGAAACCTCGAGCAGCAGGCGAAGGAGGAGGCGGACCTCAACGCAAAGAATATCGTCACGCTCGCCATTCAGCGCTGTGCGGCCGATCACGCGTCCGAAGCGACCGTATCCGTCGTCCCGCTGCCCAATGACGACATGAAGGCGCGCATCATCGGGCGCGAGGGCAGGAACATCCGCGCCATCGAGAACGCGACGGGCATCGAGCTCATCATCGACGATACGCCCGAAGTCGTCATCCTCTCGGGCTTCGACCCCGTCAGAAGGGAGATCGCGCGCCTGACGCTCGAGCGTCTCATCGCCGACGGCAGAATTCATCCCGCCCGCATCGAGGAGACAGTGGAAAAGGTCACCAAGGAACTCGATCAGCAGATCAAGGCGGCGGGCGAGAACGCCATGTTCGAAGTGGGCATCTTCGGGCTGCATCCCGAGCTCATCAAGCTCATCGGCCGCCTCAAATTCCGCACGAGCTACGGTCAGAACGTCTACCGCCACTCCATCGAAGTCGCGCAGCTCGCGGGGCTCATGGCGCAGGAGCTCGGCCTCGACGTCAATTTCGCCAAGCGCGCGGGCCTTCTGCACGACATCGGCAAAGCGGTCGACAGGGAGCAGGAAGGCACGCATATCCAGATCGGCGCAGACCTTGCCAAGAAGTACAAGGAAAACGCGATGATCGTCAACGCCATCATGGCGCACCACGGCGACGTCGAACCCAAGACCATCGAAGCGGTGCTCGTGCAGGCGGCGGACGCCATCTCGGGCGCGCGTCCCGGTGCGAGAAGAGAGACGAGCTCCAACTACGTCAAGCGTCTGGAAAAGCTGGAGGAGATCGCCGCAAGCTTCCAGGGCGTGGAAAAGAGCTACGCCATTCAGGCGGGCAGAGAGGTGCGCGTCATCGTCAAACCCGATCAGGTGGACGATGCCAAGGCGCTCTTCCTCGCCAAGGATATCGCCAAGAAGATCGAAGCGGAGCTGGAATATCCCGGACAGATCAAGGTCAACGTCATCCGTGAATTCCGCAGCGTCGAATACGCAAAGTAAAATGACAAAAACGCAGGGAATATCCCTGCGTTTTTTCGTGCGGCGGTTTAATTGCAACAGGTGCAGCAATAGGTAAGGGCGTACTGGCGGGCGTAATAGGCGTCCGAGCAGGCGTTACAGGAACTGCACGAGCCAAAACCGTTCGTGTCCGGCCCAAAGCCGCTGCCCGAGCAGCCGCAGCCCGAACGGTTCCATCCGTTGCAGGAATTGCAGGAATTCCAGCAGCCCGATCGGTTCTGTCCGCTACAGGAATTGCAGGAGTTGCAGGAGTTGCCGCAGCCCGAGCATCCGGAGCGGCTGCCGTTTGAGAAGGCAGAAGCGTTGTTGCAGCCGCAGTTGCCTGAGGAGCGGTTGCGTCCGTTGTTGCAGCAGTTGTTTGAACAGCAGCCGCAGCCGGTATCAAAGAGATTGGCAAGCGCATTTGCAAGGCTGCCCTGGCAGCCGCAGCACGATTGACAACAGGAATTGCACATATCAGACCTCTTATCGTAGAAAATTCGGCAAACTGCCGTACTTCATTGTATGCGCCGCGTGCCTGCTCCCGTGACGGAGCGCCTTTCTTATGCGGCGCCCGAAAAAAGTTTTGTAAGAGGGGACAAAACCCCTTGAAAGGCGGCGTGCACTTTGCTATAATATAGCGTGTACGAATGCGCATATCGGCCATCACGGAGTGAGTAATGAAGCTACATTTGGAAAAACCTACGTCAAGACAGGTCAAACGCTGTCTGGTCTATTGGCTCATCGTCATCGCAGGCAACTGTGTCGCGTCGGCGGGAAGCGCGTACTTCATCGTGCCGCACGGCTTTGTCATGGGCGGAACGACGGGCGTGGGTATCTTTGTCCGCAACCTGCTGGGCGCGGAAAACCCGGGCACCGAATGGGCGGTGACGGCGACCGTCTATATCGCCAATATTATCTTGTTTATCGTCGGTGCGATCTTCCTCGGCAAGCGCTTTGCGGCGGCGACCCTTGCGGGAACGCTCCTGTATCCTTCGTTCATGGCAATGCACACCCAGCTCAATAATCTGTATGTGCAGTCCACGGGGCATATCATCGCGGAGAACGATCCGCTTCTTGCGGCATTTTTCGGGGCGCTGCTGTTCGGCGTGGGAATCGGCATCGTCGTGCGCGTCGGCGCGAGCACGGGCGGCACGGATATCCCGCCGCTCATCCTCAATAAGCTCTTCGGCGTGCCCATCGTCGTGACTATGTGGGCGCTGGATATCACCATCGTTCTCATTCAGCTCGTGGCGGATGTCTCGCTCGAGACGGTGCTCTACGGCATCCTCATCACGCTGATCGCCGCGCTGCTCGTGGACGTCGTCTCGCCCGTCGGTCTGAAGCGCACGCAGGTCAAGATCATCTCCCGCAAGTACCGCGAAATCAGGCGGATGATCTTAAACGATCTCAATCGCGGCGTCACATTGCTGTACGGCAAGACGGGCTTTTTGAAGGAGAACTGCTACGTCCTGCTGACCATCGTCAACAACCGCGAGGTCGTGCGTCTCAGGAACGCCATCCGGAAGATCGACCCCGACGCATTCCTCATGTTCAGTGTCGTATCCGAAGTGCGCGGCAGGGGATTTTCCTCCGAAAAGAAGGCGCTGCCCCGCGAACAGGAGGCATCCGATCTCGTGGAAGTCGGTCCGGACGGAAAACCGGTCGAATAGTCGTTCAGACCATGCCGCCCGCCGCGCATCTGCGCGGCGGGCGGCATTTCAGCTGCCAGACGGCATCGGAAACCGCGTTCGGATTTTCTTTTACGTATTGACAGTTATCGTTGCGTATCTTATAATAATGACAGGCGAAATAAGCAGAGGAGAAATCATGAACAAGCGCATTTCCCGGAAAACACAATGCCTGTTGGCGGTCATCCCATACCTGGGATTTTTCCTGGTGTTTTTTATGGGCGCATATCAGATTTCCAAGAGAAAAAATCGTCTGTATGCAGTGTTGTTCTATTTGTTGTCGCTGATTCCCATTGCCGTTTTTCTGGTCATAGGCGTCCTCGCCCTGAGGTTTTGGGTCCTGCCCCTGGAGAACGTCGCCCTCGTTGTGGCGCTCTCGCTGATCGTCATGTTTGTCATCATGCTGTGCCTTGCATTTGCGGTGCTCGGGATCGAATTCTGTATGATCAAACGATTGACAAAAGAGGAGGAACTGCTGTGAAGATCATCGAGGGAGAGCAGGCGGATTGCCTGCGGAGCCGCTTTATTGATGCGTTTATATTGTGAATGAGGTTTCTCGTTTTCTTGGAAAGAAGTAGAAAAAATTGACGGGGTCGATGAAGATGAAACAGACAATGTATAAAAATCCGGGGCTGTCCATGCTTGTGCATTGGGGCATATTTATAGTAGCAATTATATGTCTTGCGGCACATACAATGCAACAGATTGTTCCATCATTGTGGGTTGGAATTGCAATTCTTATTGCAATTATTATATTTTTATTATTGTCAATTGTGTTATCGTTTTTTACATGGAATCCCAAGGTGTATTTTGACGATCAGACGATCTCCTATCGCGTTTTGCGGAGGCGGTATGTCTGGAAGTGGACGGATATCTCCGATTGTGAGGTAAAAGTCAGGTTCCCTTCGACAGGAAACCCCTATTCGGTCTGTTTCTTGTTTCATACGGTCAATGGCGGAAAAAAATTGACGCTGGAGTATAATGTTAACAGAAAGAAAATTTTGGTTGATATCTGCCCAATTGAGGAATTAAAGCAAAAAATGAAAAAAAATTTTCATTTAGAGGATTAGAGCGGTAGCATGTATCATTCGAAAGGGGATGGGAATTTCTCATCCTCTTTTGATACCTTGACAAGGGGGTCTACTTCAAATATAATATCAGCAGAAGATGCTGATCGGTCTTGCGTTCATCGTGCATGGCGCGGCGGCAATGCCGCGTAAGCCGTCTGCGGCGTCGATTTTTTTGCAGGAAATGTTCTCAAAACCCTTGTCTTGTGCGGTGGATTTGTGCTATAATGGTATCGTACCCGAGTTTCGGCAAAATTCGGGCTGAAAAGGAAATCTATAGGACACAATACAGGAAGGACAAGAAAAGACTATGGAAAGAAAACCTACCAAAATCAGTATCATCGGCGCCGGAGCAGTCGGCGCCGCCTGTGCGTTCTCCATTGCAACGCAGCGCCTGTGCGCAGAGATCGTCATCATCGACGTCAACAAGGAGAAGGCGGAAGGCGAGGCAATGGATATTAGTCACGGCCTCATCACGATGGGCACGATGAACATCTACAGCGGCGACTATTCGGACATCGTGGACAGCGATCTCATCGTCATCACGGCGGGCGTCGGCAGAAAGCCGGGCGAGACGAGATTGGACCTTGCCAACAAGAACATTTCCATCGCGCGCGACGTGACCGCCAATATCATGAAGTACTACAACGGCGGCGCGATCATGGTCGTCTCCAACCCCGTGGACGTGATCACCTATCTCATCCAGAAGGAGAGCGGCCTTCCCATCGGGCGGGTGTTCGGCACGGGTACCGTGCTTGACAGCGCGCGCTTCCGTTACTTCCTGAGCACCAAGATCGATGCGGATATTCGCAACATTCACGGCTATACGGCGGGCGAGCACGGCGAAGCGCAGTTCGCGGTGTGGAGCTCGGTACACGTCTCGGGCATGCGGCTGGATTCCTTCTGCGAAAAGAAGGGCATCCTGCTGGATAAGGACGAGGTCATGCGCGAGACCGTCTCCTCGGGCGCGCAGGTCATCAAGCGCAAGGGCGTGACCAACTACGCCATCGCCGCCATCGTGGCGGAACTTGCGGCGACCGTCCTCAAGAACAGGCGCAGCATCTTCAGCGTCACTTCTTTGCTCGACGACTACTACGGCATCAGCGACGTCGCGATCAGCGTTCCGTCCTTTGTCGGCGACGAGGGCGTCGCGGGCAAGCTCATGTACGACTTCACGCAGGACGAAATGGAGAACCTGCACAACACGGCAACCAAGATCAGGGCGTTCATGGACACCCTCGGGATCTGAAAATAAAATTTCGCAGAGGTAACGTATCACTATGGACAAGAAACAGTATGCATTGGACAAGCACAAGGAGTGGAAGGGCAAGATCGAAGTCGTCACGCGCGCGCCCATCACCAACCGCGAGGAACTCGCCGTCGCCTATACGCCCGGCGTCGCGGAACCCTGCCTTGAGATCAGCAAGGACGTCGATCTCTCCTACGTCTATACCCGCCGCGCCAACCTCGTCGCGGTCATCACGGACGGCACCGCGGTCCTGGGGCTGGGCGACATCGGTCCCGAAGCGGGCATGCCCGTCATGGAGGGCAAGTGCGCGCTCTTCAAGACCTTCGGCGACGTCGACGCGTTCCCCCTGTGCGTGCGCAGCAAGAGCGTGGACGATATCGTCAAGACGGTCTCCCTCATCGCGGGCAGCTTTGGCGGCATCAACCTCGAGGACATCTCCGCGCCCCGCTGCTTTGAGATCGAAAAGCGCCTCAAAGAGGTGTGCGACATCCCGATCTTCCACGACGACCAGCACGGCACCGCCGTCGTCACGCTCGCTGCAATGATCAATGCTCTCAAGCTCGTCGGCAAGAAGATGGAGGATCTCTCCGTCGTCGTCAACGGCTCGGGCGCTGCGGGCATCGCGATCACCAAGCTGCTCATGAGCAGAGGGCTCAAGAAAGTCATCCTCTGCGACAGAAAGGGCGCGATCTATGAGGGCCGCGAAGGGCTCAACGAGATCAAGGCGGAGATGGCGAAGATCTCCAATCTCGAGAAGAAGGCGGGCAGCCTTACCGAGGTCATCAAGGGCGCAGACGTGTTCATCGGCGTCTCCGCACCCGGCAGCCTGACGGCGGACATGGTCAAGACCATGGCGCCCGATCCCATCATCTTTGCCATGGCAAACCCTGTTCCCGAGATCATGCCCGACGAGGCGAAGGCTGCGGGTGTGCGCATCATGGGCACGGGCAGGAGCGACTTCCCCAACCAGATCAACAACGTTCTTGCCTTCCCCGGCATCTTCCGCGGTGCGCTCGACGTGCGCGCAAGCGATATCAACGACGAGATGAAGATCGCTGCGGCTGAGGCGATCGCGGGCGTCATTCCCGAGAGCGAACTTCGCCCCGACTATATCATCCCCGATTCCTTCCACCCCGCCGTCAAGGACGCGGTTGCGGAGGCGGTCAAGGCAGCGGCGCGCCGCACGGGCGTCGCAAGGATCTGATCGGCTTTTCTTTCAATTGCATCTTTGGCGCCCGCCGAAAGTGTAAGCTTTCGGCGGGCGCTTTTGCTTTGCGGCTTTTTCTGCCCAAACCCTTTACAAAGCGCGTCAAATGTGGTATAATGCCGGAAGTTAAACACAAGATATGCCATTCGGAGGGTTTATGCGCTGCCTGTATTGCAACTGTACGGAGAGCAAAGTCATCGATTCACGCTCGGCGGACGACGAGCGGACCATCCGCCGCCGCCGCGAGTGCATGGGCTGCGGCAGGCGGTTCACGACGTACGAGACCATCGAGGTCGCGCCCATCCTCGTCGTCAAGAACGACGGGACGCGTCAGGCATTCGACCTGGGCAAGATCAAGCGCGGCGTCATCAAGGCGTGCGAAAAGCGCCCCGTCCCCATTGAAAAGATCGACGCGCTTGCCGAGTCCGTCGCCAAAAAGATCTACAACTCCATGGAACAGGAGGTCACCTCCAAGGCGATCGGCGAAATGGTCATGGAGGGGCTCAAGGAACTGGACGAGGTCGCCTATGTGCGCTATGCCTCGGTGTACCGCTCCTTCAAGGATATCTCCTCCTTCATGGCGGAATTGCAGCAGATGATGGAGCGCAAGAACCAGGAGGAGAAAGTGAAATGATCCGTCAGGTGCGGGTGGGCAATGTCCTGCTGGGCGGTGGCAGCGTCGCCGTCCAGAGTATGACGACGACAAAGACGAGCGACGTGGAAAGAAGCGTCGCTCAAATTCTCTCGCTGCGGGATGCGGGCTGCGATATCGTGCGCGTCGCCGTCGCGGACGAGGGGGACGCGCGCGCCCTGCACGAGATCTGCGGCAGAGTGGGCGTGCCCGTCGTCGCGGACGTGCATTTTTCGGCAAAACTTGCGGTGCTCGCCGTGGAGAACGGCGCAGATAAGCTGCGCATCAATCCGGGCAATATCGGCGGGGAACGGGAGGTTGCGCTGGTTGCGGACTGCGTCAAAGCGCACCATGTCCCCGTCCGCGTGGGCGCGAACACGGGCAGCATTGAAAAAAAGCACCTGGAAAAGTATGGGCGGAGCGCCGAGGCGCTCGTTCTGAGCGCGCTGGATAATGTCGCCGTTCTGGAAAAACACGGCGTCGAGGACATCGTCGTCTCCGTCAAGGCGTCGGACGTCCCGCTTACCGTCGAGGCATACACGCTGCTGCGGAAACGCTGCGACTATCCGCTGCACCTCGGGGTGACCGAGGCGGGCACGCAGCACATGGGCATCGTCAAGAGCAGCATCGGCATCGGGTCATTGCTGCTTGCGGGCATCGGCGAGACCATCCGCGTCTCGCTGTCCGCCGATCCCGTCGAGGAGGTGTACGCGGCGCACGATATCCTGCGTGCGTGCGGGCTGGAAAAGGACTATGTGGACGTCGTCGCCTGCCCGACCTGCGGCAGATGCCGCTACGACTGCATGGGGCTCGCCTCCCGCGTCGAGGCGCGCGTCAGGACGGTCAAAAAGAAGCTCAAAGTCGCCGTCATGGGGTGCGTGGTCAACGGCCCCGGCGAGGCAAAGGGGTGCGATCTTGGCATCGCGGGCGGCGAGGAGTACTGTATCATCATGCAAAAGGGGCAGGAGAACGTGCGCGTTGCGGCGGCGGACGCCGAGCGCGAATTCTTTGCGCGGCTGGAATTGTTGATCAATGAAGAGTAAGCAGTATCTGGAAGAGATCAGGGGGAGCGCGGGGCTGGTGCGCGCCGTGCTCCGCAAGATAGAGGTCAAGGGGAAAACCGTGACCTTTTTCCTCGTGACGGATGTCGCGTATTCGCCCGAGGACATCGCCTATGCGCGCGGGGTCTCGGCGAAGTATGTACCCGCGGGGTTTACCGCGGAGGTCAAAGTCATCAAGTCCGTGCCCGACGAGGCGGGCGTGCGGCGCGCCGTCGCGGACATTCTCAAGACGCGCTTCCCGGGCGTCGCGGCGTTTGTCGATCCGGAGGACATCGCCGTCGCCATCGACGGGGCGGGCGGCAGGTTTTTCGTCAACGTGGGCGAGCTGGAGCGCGATAGGATGACGGGGGACGGCGTCCTCGACGCAGTGAGCGAGGAGCTTGCCAGGCGCTTTTGCGGCACCTGGTTCGGGGAGGTCAACTTCGTCAGCAAGGAGCGCGGAGAGATCGAATATGACGCCCCGCCCGAGGCGGAGTACGTCGCAGCGCCCCGCTTCTTCCCGATCGAAAAATATGAGCCGATCGACGGCGCCAACCCCCGGCAGGCGATCTATATCGCCGATCTTACCAAGGAGTTGACAAACGTCACCGTCTGCGGGACGATCGCCTACATAGAGGAGCGCGCCACCAAGGCGGGCAAGCCCTACTTTTCCTTTACGGTGACGGATGCGAGCGGCCAGCTGCGCTGTTCCTATTTTTCCAAGAAGGCGACCGTCGAGAAGGTGCGCGCCCTCAAACAGGGGGACAGCGTCTGCCTGACGGGGGACAACGAGCTGTTCAACGGCACGCTCTCCTTTCGCGCCAAGAACGTGGACTGCGGCAGCGCGCCCGCGGGCTTCGTGCCGGAAGAGCGCCCCTCCCGTCCCGTGCCGGCGCAGTACCGCGTCGTGTTCCCGACGCCTGTCTCCGATCCCGTGCAGGACTCTCTCTTCGGCAAGGCGCCGCTGCCCGATTCCTTCTGCAAACGGGAGTTCGTCGTGTTCGACCTGGAGACGACGGGGCTGAATAACTCGCCCGCGATGGGGCAGATGGACCGCATCATCGAAGTGGGCGCGGTCAAGATCAGGAACGGGCGCATCGAGGAGAAGTTCTCCACCTTTGTCGCCTGCCCCGTGCGCCTCTCCGAAAAGATCGTGGAGCTGACGGGCATCACGGACGACATGCTCGTGGGCGCGCCCGCGCTCGAGGATGTCATCGCCGACTTTTACAAGTTCACGGCGGGCTGCGCGCTCGTGGCGCACAACATGTCCTTTGACTACAAGTTCGTCCGCTACTACGGCGAGGAGGAGGGCTTTTTGTTCGACAACCCGCAGTACGATACCCTCGTCATGTCGCAGAAACTGCTGCGCATGAACCACCATAAGCTCAACAATGTAGCGGACTTCTTCGGGTTTACCTTCAATCACCACCGCGCCTTTGACGATGCCTTTGTCACGGCAAAGATCTTTTTGGAGCTTGTCCGCATGAACGGCGACTTTGTGTAAGCTTTTTCAAAAAATACGGCGGCAAATGCTTGCATTTTTATGGAAAAGGTGGTAAACTAAAGAGGATCTTAATCTGATGTCTGGATTGAGAGCGGGTTTCCGCTCTCATTCTTTGTATGAAGAAAAATCGCGGCCGTCTGCGAACCCGATTTGCCGCGAACGGGCGGCGCGGGAAAACGCTGCGCCGCGCAACGAGAGGGCCTATGAACATCAAACCCATGAAGGAAGTGGAGGCGTTTTTGGCGCCCGTCGCGGAGTCGGTCGGCGCGGAGCTCCTGGAGGCGGTCTGGAACAACCGCGAAAAGTCCTTGACGCTGTATATCGATGCGCCGGGCGGCGTCGATCTCAACCTGTGCGAGACGTTTCACCGTGCGGCGGACGCGGCGCTCGACGAGCTCGATCCCACCTACGGCGCGGCATACACGCTCAACTGTTCCTCGCCCGGGCTGGACCGTCCTTTCAAGACGGCGCGCGATTTCGAGCGACACATGGGCGAGGCGATCGAAGTGCACCTCTACGCGCCCTTTGAAGGCGCAAAGTACTACGAAGGGACGCTTACCGCGTATGAGGGCGGCGTCATCACCCTTGCGACCAAGAAGGGGGAAAAACACATCCCCTTTGAAAAGACCTCCAAGGTCTGCCTGCTCATCGAAGTATAACAGATGTGCACAAACATCCAAGGAAGGAGTAATATCATGATCAACAAGGATTTCTTTGCGGCGCTTGCCGATCTGGAGCGCGAAAAGGGCATCAGCGAGGAGACCTTCCTCGAAGCGCTGGAAACGGCGCTCGTCTCCGCGTATAAGAAACAGTACGTCGGCGAGGCGGGCAAGGTGGAAGTCAAGCTCGATCCCGAAAAGGGGACCATCCGCTGCTTCTTAACGCGCACCGTGTCGGACGCGGAGGAACTGGGCGAGGGGGAGATTTCCCTCGAAGAGGCGCAGGAAATAAAGAAGAACGCCAAGGTCGGCGACGTATTCCGGGACGAATTTGCGCCCAAGGACTTCTCCCGCATCGCCGCGCAGACCGCAAAGCAGGTCATCCTGCAGAAGATCCACGAGACGGAGCGCGACCACACGCTCTCCGAGTTTTCGGACAAAGAGGGCGAGCTGATGAGCGGGCTCATCCGTAAAGTGGACGCCCGCAACGTCTATATCGAGCTGGGCAAGGGGCAGATCGAAGGGCTCATGCTGCCTCAGGATCAGGTCCCCGGCGAGCGCTATAACGTCGGCGACAAGATCAAAGTGTACGTCAAGCGCATCAAGAGCGGCGGCAGGAACGCGCAGGTACTCGTCACCCGCGCCGCGCCCGGGCTCGTCAAGCGCCTGTTTGAAGAGGAAGTGCCCGAGATCAAGGCGGGCACGGTCATCGTCAAGGGCATCTCCCGCGAGCCGGGCCACCGCACCAAGATGGCGATCATGTCCGAGGACGAGCGCGTCGATGCAGTCGGCGCGTGCGTCGGCAACAAGGGCGCGCGCGTCAATGCGGTCGTCGCGGAGCTGAACGGCGAGAAGATCGATATCATCCCGTGGAGCGAAAATCCCTTAGAGTTCATCGCCAAGGCGCTCTCGCCCGCGACGGTGCTCTCCGTCACGCAGATGGGGGAGAAGTCCGCAGTCGCGGTCGTGCCCGACGACAAACTCTCGCTCGCCATCGGCAGGGACGGGCAGAACGCCCGCCTCGCCGCGCGCCTGACCGGCTGGAAAATCGACGTCAAGAGCGAGTCGGCGGCGGCAAAGATGCATCTCGAGGCGCCCGCAGAGGCGTCGGAGGAATAAATGCCCAAGCAGAAAAAGATCCCCATGCGCACCTGCATCGCGTGCCGCGAGGAAAAGCCCAAAAAGGAGATGCTGCGCATCGTGCGCAGCGCTTCGGGAGAAATTTCGCTGGATTTTTCGGGCAAACTTCCCGGTCGCGGCGCCTATATCTGCGACAGCGAGGCGTGCATCAAGAAGCTTGCGAAGTACCGCCTGCTGCACAAGACCTTCTCCCGGGAAGTGGACGAGAGCGTGTACAAGGCGATCGAGGAGGAGTTCCTGCGTGCAAAGTAAGCTGGGGACTTACCTCAATTTCTGCAAGCGTGCAGGGAAGCTGACGCTGGGCGTCAACGCCGCCAAGGCGGCGCGCGGCAGGGCGTACCTGCTCGTCGCGGACGCGTCTGCGTCCGAAAACACCAAAAAAGAGATCGGAAAACTCTCGAAAAAGTTCGCCTGTCCCGTCATCTGGGTGAACGATCTTGCGTCCCTCGTGCACAAGGAAGCGTGCAAGCTGGCGCTCGTCGCGGAGGAGCACCTCGCGGCGGCGATGCAGCAGGCGTACGGGGAAACGGAATAAAAAGACGCGGGAGGGCAGGCAGGCTGCCTGCATTATCGGAGGAGATATGTCATACGAAAACATTGAAAAGCTGAGCACGGTCTTAAAGGACGAAAAGACCGTCGCCCTGCAAAAGTCGATTGCTGCCGGAGAGAAGCAGCTCGCCGAGCTTTTAAAGAAGCTCGGCGAGATGGAGGCGGCAGCGGCGGCACGCCGCGCGGAGGAAGAGGCGCGCAAAAAGGAAGAGGAGGCTGCAGCGGCGCGCGCTGCGGCGCAATCTGCGCCCGCGGAGCCTGAGCCGGCGCCCGAGGTGCCTGTCGCCGCGCCCGCAGAACCCGCACCTGTTATAGAGCCCGCGCCTGCCGTCGAGGTCAAGGCGGAGCCCGCGTCCAAGGAAGCGCCCGTGACGCCCGCCGCTGAGTCCGCGCCCGAAGCTCCCGCAACTCCCGCAGTGCCTGCGGCTCCTGCGGCATCTGCCTCCGCGCCTGCAAAGACGCAGCCCGCAAAGACGCAGCCCGCGCAGCAGCGCCAGAGTGCACCCGCAAGAGAGGGGCGCGACGGGCGTCCCGCGCAGCAGCGCCAGGAGCGTCCCACCTATCGTCCGACGGACGGACGCACGGACAGCCGAAGCGCACGTCCCACCTATACGCCCGGTACACGTCCCCAGACGGGTACTTCCCGTCCCGGCGCACCCCGCCCGCAGACGTCACCCCGTCCCGGTGCGGCCGGCAGCGCAAGACCCGGCGCGGCACGTCCGCCCATGGCGCGTCCTGCGGCACCGGCGCCCACAGCGCCCCGCCGCGAGCCGCCCAAGAAGTTTGAAAAGACGTACGTCGAACAGCGGCGCGTCGTCAACAAGCGCGATCTGCAGCGCAGACAGGGCGCATCCATCGGCGATTTCGACGAGGACAAGAGCGGCTACAGAAAGGCACGCTTCGGCAAGAAGGCGGTGCGCAAGGAGACGCAGACCATCAAGATCGATCATGCCGTCGTCACCAGCAAGGAGATCCCCATCAAGGTGCTCTCCGAAAAGCTGGGCATCTCGGCAGTGGAGATCACCAAGCGCCTCTTCAAAGAGGGCATCATGAAGACGGTCAACGAGTCGGTGGACTACGACAACGCGGCATTCATCGCGCTGGAGCTGGGCATCGACCTCGAGTATAAGCCCGAAGAGACGGCGGAGGACGCGCTCTTGAAAGTGCACGGCGAAGGGGACAGCGAGAACCTCGTTTCCCGCGCGCCTGTCGTCACCGTCATGGGTCACGTCGACCACGGCAAGACTTCGCTTCTGGACGCCATCCGCAAGACCAACGTCACCGAAGGCGAGGCGGGCGGCATCACGCAGAGCATCGGCGCCTATACCGTCACGTTCGGCGAGGGCAAGAAGGTCACGTTCATCGATACGCCCGGCCACGCGGCGTTCACGGCGATGCGTGCGCGCGGCGCGCAGGTCACGGATATCGTCGTCCTCGTCGTTGCGGCGGACGACGGCATCATGCCACAGACGGTCGAGGCGATCAACCACGCGAAGGCGGCAGACGTGCCCATCATCGTCGCGATGAACAAGATGGATAAGCCGCACGTCGATCCCGACCGCGTCAAACAGGAACTCATGAAATACGACCTCGTGCCCGAGGAGTGGGGCGGCGACGTCATCGTCGAGCCCGTCTCTGCCAAGACAGGCATGGGCATCGATAAACTGCTCGAGGACATCGACCTCGTCGCCGAAATGGCGGAACTCAAGGCAGACCCCACGCGCAAAGCAAGGGGCGTCGTCATCGAAGCAAAGCTGGATAAGGGCAAGGGGCCTATGGCGAGCGTGCTCGTCCAGAACGGCACTCTGCGCACGGGCGACAACCTCGTCTCCGGCACCACGGTGGGCAAGGTGCGCGCCATGATCGACGACAAGGGCAGAACGGTCAAGGAGGCAGGCCCCTCTACGGCGGTCTCCGTTTTAGGACTGGAGGACGTCCCCAATGCGGGCGACGCGATCTTCGCCGTCGAAGCCGGCCTCATGAAGCAGGTGCAGGAGGAGCGCAAGAACAAGCAGCGCGAGTCCATGATTCACGAGACGACCAAGGTCTCCCTGGACGATATCTTCCGCCAGGTGGACGAAGGCAGCCTCAAGGACCTCAAGGTCATCGTCAAGGCGGACGTGCAGGGCTCCGTGGAGGCGGTCAGGGCGTCGCTTGAAAAGCTTTCCAACGAGGAAGTGCGCGTCAAAGTCATCCACGCCGCGGCGGGCGCGATCACCGAGAGCGACGTCTCGCTCGCGGACTCCGCAAACGCCATCATCATCGGCTTCAACGTGCGTCCCGATACCAAGGCAAAGGCGCTTGCCGAGCGCAGCCATGTCGACGTCAGGATGTACCGCATCATCTATGAGCTTTTGGACGACATGGAAGCGGCGCTCAAGGGCATGCTCTCGCCCAAGTACAAGGAAGTGTACATGGGCAAGGCAGAAGTGCGCCAGACCTTCAACATTACGGGCGTCGGTACGGTCGCAGGCTGCCTTGTCACCGAGGGACGGCTCGTTCGCGGCGGCAAGCTGCGCATCTACCGCAACGACGTCATGATCGTCGAGAACAACGTCAAACAGCTCAAACACTATAAGGATGACGTCAAGGAAGTTGCGGCGGGCCTTGAATGCGGCTGCGCGATCGAGAACTTCAACGATATCAAAGTCGGCGACTATATTGAATGCTATCTGATCGAGGAGATCAAGAACTAAGACGCATTGCCTGAGGGGGCGGAACCCCTCCGACGGGCTTCGCCCGCCACCTCCTCTTCGTCGCCGCAAACTTTGCCTTCAGGACTTCGCGCAAGCGCAAAGTCCAAACATGCGCCGTTGCGGCTCCTCTTCGCAAAAATCTTTTCTCCGAAAATATTTTTGCGAGGTGCTATTGATTCTTCTCTATTTATAGTTTCAGGGGAGGCAATGATCGCCCTTTGCTACCAATTATGGCGCAAGCAAAACCACGCTTTTGCGCCGCGCGCCCTTATTTGCCAACCCTTTGGCTTAAGCGGAAAGGTGAGCCGATGGGGGCTAAACTGTTGCCAAACCCATCGGCGAGAAAAACCGAACGCCGAGCCGCATTGCGGCGAACGTTGGGTTTTTCTAAAAAGTCGTCCGTTTATTTTTGTCAGTTCAAAAAGAAATGGACGAGATAAGGAGTTTATTTATGTCAAGACGTACCGACCGCGTAGGCGGAGAATTGCAGCGGGAGATCGCCGCGATCATCTCGGGCGAACTCAAAAACCGCGAACCCGATCTCAAGGGGCTGATCAGCGTCACCGAAGTGGACGCCGCGCCCGACTTTAAGACAGCGAAGGTGTATGTCAGCATCTATGCGGCAAGCGACGAGGAGAAGAAGCGCTCCTTTGCCATTCTCAGGGAGAACGCAGGACTTGTGCGGCACGAACTTGCCAAGGTCATGCGCATGCGCACCGTGCCCGCGCTCACCTTTTTGGAGGACGGGAGCATGGCGTACGGTTCGCACATGGACGAACTCTTTGCGTCGCTCCATCAGGACGAGGACGAACAGTGAACACGTTACAGGAAATTGCAGACGTCATCAAAACCTTAAAAAGCGCGGTGATCTTTACGCACTTGCGTCCCGACGGCGACACGCTCGGGAGCGCAATGGCGCTCTCCCGCGCTCTTTTCATGCTCGGGATCGAAAACGAGGTCGTCAACGAGGGCGATATCCCCGCGAAGTTTCTCATCTTTGAGGGCATGGACAAGATCGTCAAGACCCCTACGCTGGACGCGCAGGCGTATATCTGCGTGGACACCAGCGACGAAGCGCGCCTCGGCTATGCCCAGCCCGTCTTTTTGAGCGGCGTCAAGAAGGGCAAGGTGACGATCAATATCGATCACCACGTCTCCAATGCGCGCTTTTGCAAGTATAACTTCGTGCGCCCGCGCTCCAGCAACTGCGAGAACATGGCGGAACTTGTGCAGCTCCTGGGCGTCAGACCCGACAAACTGCTCGCGGGCTATCTCATGATGGGCATGGTCACCGATTCGGGCGCCTTTTCGCACAGCGATGTCAACGGCGATACCTTCCGCGCGGCGGCATATGCGGCGGACGCAGGGGCGGACGTCTCCGAGATCACCTATCAGATCTTCAAAAAGCAGACCAAGGCGCGTTCGCAGCTGTACGCGGAAGTTATCTCCCGCCTGCGCTATGACTTGGAGGACAGGCTTGCCGTCGCGCTCGTCACACAGGAAATGCTCAAAAAATACGGCTTGAAGCAGGATGCCACCGAGGGTATCGTGGACTTCGCGCTCACGGTGGACACGGTCGAAGTCAGCATCTGCCTCATGGAGGTCAAACGGGGACAATACAAGGCATCCCTGCGCTCCAAGGGGAGCGTCAACGTCAACGAGGTCGCGGGCGTGTTCGGCGGCGGCGGGCATATCCTCGCCTCCGGCTGCATGCTGTTCGGCAACTACGAAGAAGTCTTTGACAAACTGCGCTTTGCCGTGGCGCAGCGGCTGCCGCAATGACGGGCTTCCTCAACCTCTTCAAGCCCGAGGGCATGAGCTCGGCGCAGGCTGTAAACAAGGCAAAGTGGCTCACGCGCACGCCGTGCGGACACATGGGCACGCTCGACCCGCTCGCCTGCGGCGTCCTGCCCGTCGGCGTGGGCAATGCGACGCGGCTGTTTGACTACTTTCTCTCCAAGAAAAAGACGTACGTCGCCCGCTTTACCTTCGGCGCGACGACGGAAACGCTCGATCGGGAAGGGGAGATCGTCCGCGGCGGAGCGGTGCCGGCTGCGGCGCGGATCGAGGAGACGTTGCCCGCGTTTGTGGGCGAGATTGCGCAGATTCCGCCCAAATACAGCGCCCTTTCGGTGGGCGGCAGACGCGGCTATGACCTCGCGCGCAGCGGCGCAGACTTTACCCTTGCGGCGCGCAATGTGACGGTGGACTGCTTCCGCTTGCTTTCTCAGACCGCGCCCGATGAGTATGAGTTTGAGATCGTCTGCGGGGCGGGGACGTACATCCGCTCCCTCGCCCGCGACCTTGCCGCCGCCCTCGGAACGCAGGGATACATGTCCTATCTCAGGCGGGAGGCGAGCGGCGTGTTTACGGCCAGAACCGCGGTCGCGCCCGAACTGCTCACCCGCGAGAACGTGTGGGACTACCTCATCCCGACGGAGTCCGTCTTGCCCTTTCCCGAGCTTGGCGAGGTGGACGCGCGCATCTTCAACGGCGTGGGCGTCCCCGTGCAGGCGTCTAACGGGCAGTACAAACTGCGCCGCGACGGCGAATTTTACGGCATTGCGCGCGTCACAAACGGCGTTGCGCGCGCGGAGAAGAAACTATGCTGACCATGCTTGCGTCCGATGAGGGGCGCTTTTCGCAGCCGTGCGTCCTGCTGTTGGGCGGATTTGACGGCATTCATCTGGGACACAAGACGCTGCTGGACGCGGCGAAGCGGTACGATTTGCCCGTCGTCTTTACGCTGATCGCAGGCGGCAAGGCGGGCGGGGAACTCTTTACTCTTAGGGAGCGCCGCACCGTACTGGAGCAGCTGGGGGCGGCGGGCGCGTTCGCCTTTTCCTTTACCGAGGCGTTCCAAAGGACGAGTGCGGAGGACTTTTTGCACGGACTGTTTGCACGCTGTACGCCCCGCGCCGTGTTGTGCGGGGAGGACTTCCGCTTCGGCAAGGGCGCGAATGGGGACGCGGCGCTGCTTAAAAAATTGGCGCCCTGCCCCGTTGACGTGCTGCCCCTTCTGACGGCGGACGGTCACAAAATTTCCTCCACGTCCCTCAAAAAACTGCTCGCGGCGGGCGATATGCCCGCGCTCAACGCGCTGCTCGCGTATCCCTACTTCATCGAGGGCGACGTCGAGCACGGCAGGCACGTCGGAAGCGGGCTGGGTTTTCCGACCGTCAATCTCGATCTGCCCGCCGAAAAGGCGCCGCCCAAGGAGGGCGTGTACGGCGGGTACGCGCAGACGAAGTCCGGCAAATTCCCCTGCATACTCAACTACGGTGCGCGCCCGACGTTCGGCGTCGCGGAGAAGAAGATGGAGGCATTCCTTCTCGACTTTGAAGGCGACCTCTATGGCTCCGCGGTGCGCATCTATCCGACAGAGTACTATCGCCCCGTGACGGCGTTCCCGTCGGCGGAGGCACTCAAGGCGCAGATCGCGCAGGACGCGGCACGCGCAAAAAGGAGCAACGTATGATCAAATTCGGACCGAGCGGCAATTCTGAGTCCTTCTATGCGGCAGGCTATTCGCACACCGAGGAGGCGGCAACCTATGTCAGGGAAATGGGACTGGACTGCTTTGAGTACTCCTTCGGGCGCGGCGTGCGCATGGGGGAGGACAAGGCGCGCGCGATCGGCAGGGCGTTTGAAGAGGCAGGCGTGGAGATCTCCGTCCACGCGCCCTATTTTATCAACTTCGCCAATCCCGAGGAGGAGATGGTCGCAAAGTCCTACGGCTATGTGCTGGACAGCGCCAGGATGTGCCGCGCGATGGGCGGGAAGCGCATCGTCTTTCACCCTGCGGCGCAGGGCAAGGACGCGCGCGAGATCGCCGTTTCCCGCGCGGAGGACAGGCTGAAGGTTCTTCGCGACTATATCTATCTCAACGGCTTGCAGGACATGATGTTCTGTCCCGAGACAATGGGCAAACTTGCGCAGATCGGCACGCCCGAGGAGATCATACGCTTTTGCCTGGTGGACGAGGTCTACACGCCCTGCATCGACTTCGGGCACGTCAACGCCCGCGAGCAGGGGAGCCTCAAAACGGCAGCGGACTATCGGGCGCTGCTTGAGATGTTCCTCGAAAAACTGGGCTACGAGCGCATGAACCACTTCCATGTGCACTTCTCCAAGATCATGTATGGCGCGAAGGGGGAGATCAAACACCTCACCTTTGCCGACGAAAAATACGGCCCCGAATTCGAGCCGCTCGCTGCTGTGCTGCACGAATTCAAGCTGGAGCCGTATATCGTCTCCGAGTCGGACGGCACGCAGGCAGAGGACGCGCGCGCGATGAAACGCATGTATCAGGCGGTTTTGGCGTAAAAATAGCGCGTTTGCCGCGCGCATTGCGCAAAAAATATTGACTTGACGTCGTTCTTTTGGTATAATCAAAGCATGACGAAAGAGCAGTTGCATGAAATTTTTTCCGTCTGCGGGGCGGACGCCCTGTTTTTGGAGCAGGACTTCCTGCGCCGCTATGTGACGGGATTTTATTCGACGGACGGCTATGTCGTCTATGACGGCGAAACGTGCACCTTTGTGGCGGACGCAAGATACTTCGAGGCGGCGCAGAATGCGCTCGCGGGGAGCTTTGTAACCGTCAAAGAGGGGACGTATGCTGCAGCTATGGAACTTGTCAGGGGCAAAAAGACGCTCGGCGTTCCATTTCCCTATACCAGCCGCGCGGCGAGCGACAGGCTGGAGGGCGAGGGTTTTGCCCTTGTCGACTGCATGCCCGCCCTGCGCACGGCGATGAAGGTCAAATCCGAAGCGGAGATCGCTCTGATCGGGCAGGCGTGCGACATTGCCGAGGAAGGCTTGCTTGCGACCCTTCCCCGCCTCAAAGAGGGCATGACGGAACGCGAACTTGCCGCTGTCCTTGAGTATGAGATGCGTATGCGCGGCGCGGAGGGCGTCTCGTTCGAGACCATCGTGGCGTTCGGCGCGGGCTCCAGCGTTCCCCATCACGAGACGGGGGATACAAAGCTCAGATTCGGCGACGTCGTGCTCATCGACTACGGCTGCAAGAAGGGGGGCTACTGCTCCGACTGTACGCGCACCTTCCTCTTTGGCGACGACGGCAAGCACGAGGAGTTCAAAAAGCACTATGCGCTCGTTCTCGAGGCGCACGAGCTTGCCAAGGCGCGCATTGTTGCGGGCATGACGGGAAAAGAAGCGGACGAGATCGCCCGCGGCTATTTCCGCGAACATGGATTGGGCGGTGCGTTCACGCACTCCTTAGGGCACGGCATCGGGCTGGAGATCCACGAGCATCCTCTGCTCTCCCCAAAAAGCGAAGAAGTGCTGCTCAATGGCATGGTCTTTTCGGACGAGCCGGGCCTGTACTTTGCGGGCAAGTATGGCATCCGCATCGAGGACAGCGTCACATTACAGGGCGGCAAGGTCGTATCCTTCATGCACAAGACCGAGCACGGCTTACTCATTTTGTAAATTTTTAGTTGAAAGACAAGGAGAATAGATTTATGGCACAGATCATGGCAGGCGATATCCGCAAGGGCACCACGTTCGAGTACAAGAGCGGCGTCTATACGGTCACCGAGTTCCAGCACGTCAAGCCCGGCAAGGGCGCGGCGTTCGTCCGCTGCACGTTAAAGAACGTCGTCACGGGACAGGTCCTCTCCGACGAGACCTTCAACCCCACGGCGAAGCTTGAGACGGCGCAGGTCGAGACCAAGAAGATGACCTATTCCTATACGGACGGCGAGTTCTACTACTTCATGGACGAGGAATTCAACCTCACGCCTCTCAACTATTCGCAGGTCGAGGACGCGCTCCGCTACATCCGTGAGAACGACACGGTCACCGTCAAGTTCCTTTACGGGAATGCCTTTTCCGTCGATCCGGAGAACTTCGTCGAACTCAAGGTCATCGAGGCTGAGCCGGGCGTCAGGGGCAACACTGCGACCAACGTCACCAAGGCGGCAAAGGTGGAGACGGGCGCGACCTTCCAGGTCCCCATGTTCGTCGAGGAGGGCGATACCATCCGTATCGATACCCGCACGGGCGAGTACATGAGCCGCGTCTGATGAAATTTGTTGCACAGCGTGTGAGCAGAGCATTGCTCACCGTAGGTGGTGAGCCCGTTTCCGAGATCGGACACGGGCTCGTCGTCTATTTCGGCGTCAAGGTCGGCGACAGCGCAAAGCAGGCGGAGAAGTGCGCCGAAAAGATCGCACACCTGCGTATCTTTGAGGACGATGCGGGCAAGATGAACTTGTCCGTGCTGGATGTTGGCGGCGAGGTGCTGCTTGTCTCCCAGTTCACCCTGTACGGCGACGTGAAAAAGGGCAATCGCCCGTCCTTTACCGAGGCGGAGCGCCCCGAGCCGGCGGACGCGCTCTATCACTACGCCGCAGACAAATTGCGGGAGCTGGGTGTGCCCGTCAAGCTCGGCGTGTTCGGCGCGCACATGGTCATCGAGCAGGTCAACGATGGGCCGGTGACACTCGTTCACGAAGTTCTTTAAGCAAAGGCTCAAAGAACTTCGTGAGTTGAGGGTTCCGCCCTCTTGACGCGAAATTTAAGGGCTTACAATATAGCTTCGCGTCAATTCACCCGCTGAGGTCGCAAGCGACAAATTGAGTCCCGCTGCGGAAAGGCGCGACTTTCCTTGCGGCGTAATTGATAGTTCCTATCGGCTCACTTTTCCGCGAAAGCGCTTCCGCGCAAATAGGGATGCGCTGGCGCAAAAGCGTGGTTTTGCTTGCGCCAACAGTATAGCAAAAGGCAGGTTTGCCTCCCATGAAAATCCAAAGTACCAAATAAACTCGCAAAAATATTTTCGAAGAAAAGATTTTTGCGAAGAGGGTGAGGCGTGCGTTATGCGCATCAGCACAGTATGCTGTGCGCGCACGCCGAACTTAGAAATCGCCTTTTTCAGCGGCGATTTCTTGACCGCAGGCGGCGCATTCCCTTGGCGCCGACAAGACCGCAACGGCGCAACATTGGACTTTGCGCTTGCGCAAAGTCCTGTAAGCAAAGTTTGCGGCGACGAAGGGTGAGAAGCGTGTTATGCGCAACAGCGCAGTGCGCTGTGCGCACGCTTCGAACTAAGAAATCGCCATTTTCAGCGGCGATTTCTTGACCGCAGGCGGCGCACTACCTTGGCGCCGCCAAGACGGTGCCCCGCAGGGGCGGAAGGGTGAGAAAAACATATTCTCAATCAACTATCATAAACACAACTTTGGAAACACAATGAAAGTACAATATCTCGGCACGGGGGCGGCGGAAGGCGTCCCTGCGGTCTTTTGCAACTGTGAATACTGCCGCGGGCTGCGTGCGCGCATGGCGGCAGGAAGGGCGGGGCGCGAGGTTCGTTCGCGCTCGCAGGTCATCTTGGACGGCGAGCTGTCCGTCGACTTCCCGCCCGATGCCTATTCTCATTCGCTTGCGTATGGCGTCGATCTCTCGGCAGTTAAATATCTCCTTGTCACCCATTCGCACATGGATCACTTCTATGCGCACGATTTCATTCTGCGCGGCTATAAGTATGCGCACGAGATGACGGAGCCGCTGCTCACGATCTTCGGCAATGCCGAGGTGTGCAGCGTCTTTCGCGAGGACACCCGCCGCGAGATGAAGGACTCCGTCGCGCCCAACATCGGTCTGCGCACGGTGGGCGCCTATCAGGAACTTGCCTTCGAGGACTGGCGGGCGTACACCTTCCCCGCGCAGCACTCCTCCAAAGAGCCGCTCCTCTATCTCATCGAGCGGGGCGGAAAGCGCGTTCTGCACCTCACCGATACGGGCAAACTCCCCGATGAGAGCATAGATTTTCTCAAGGCGCTCAAGAAGCGCGTCGACCTCATCACTCTGGACTGCACCTTTCTCTGGGACAAGACCGAGCCGAATGCGCGGCACATGGGGCTGGACGAGGTCAGCTGCACCGTCGGAAAGCTGGAACGCGCAGGCGTCGCGGACGAGAATACCAAAAAAGTCATCACGCACTTCTCGCACAACAGTTCGCCGACCATGGAGGCGGTGGCGCGGGCAGAGCGCGAGTTTGGCTTTATCGCGGCGTATGACGGCATGACGCTGGAGATTTAGCCCCCATGAACGACACCCTCTACTTAAGCGATCTGGACGGGACGCTGCTGCGCTCCGATCAGACCTTGAGCGCATACACCTGCGCCGTCATCGACCGCCTTGTCTCGGCGGGCGTGCACTTTTCCTATGCGACGGCGCGCAGCATCGAGACGGCGAGCAAGGTGACGCGGGGCATCCGGGTCGCGCTGCCCGTCATTGTGCAGAACGGCACGTTCATCGTGGACAGCGCCACAAAAAAGCCCCTGTGGTCGGCGAAGTTCACGCCCCAAGAAGCGGAGACAATTTTCGAGGCGTTCCTGCAACGCGGGCTCTTTCCCATCACCTATGCGGTGATAGACGGCAGAAACCGCTTTTCCTATTTGCGGGACAGGTGTACGGAGCCGCAGTGGGAATTTCTGCTGACCCGCATTGGAGGCTCTGACCGCCGCGCGCGGGAGATCTTCTCGGAAGAGGATGCGCTGGACGGAGACTTGCACTACGTCGCCTGCATTTCAGGCGACGAAGGGGCGCTCCTGTCCGTGAAAGAGGCGCTGGAAGGCGGTTTCCGCTGCATCTTCTCGCGCGATATCTACACGGGTGCGCCGTGGCTGGAGGTCATGCCCAGAAGCGCCTCCAAAGCCGCCGCCGCGCGCAGGCTCAAGGAGATGCTCGGCTGTAACAAACTGGTGTGCTTCGGGGACGCCGTCAACGATCTTCCGATGTTTGAACTTGCCGACGAGCGCTACGCCGTTGCAAATGCGGCGCCCGAACTCAAGGCGATTGCAACGGACGTTATCGACGGCAACGACGAGGACGCCGTCGCCGGATGGCTGGAGAAAAATAACTTGATATAATAGCTGCGCGCCTCGCCGCTTCCTGCGGCGAGGCGCGCATTTTCAGGGGACGTATCCCGTTTTTGCAGCAAATGTATCGTCGTGCTGCAGGCGTGTCCCTGCTCCAAAGTGTGCAACTTGTGATAAAATTGTGAGATATGCTTGACATGGGGGATCTCACGGGCGTATAATATCATTTGTAAATCGCTATGTGTTATAGTGTAAGGGAAAAATACGAACCACGCTTTTGGCGGCGCACTTTCGGCATCTTTCCGCTCATCTTCCTTGCAATACTTGGGTATTGCGGCGTCATCGCGTCGCGGCAAGGCGCATTTTGCGAAAGTTCGGCTTACGCCAAACATTGCGCTTTGATCGCCTGCCGCTCCTTTTTCTCAAAATTCTTCATAAAGAATTTTGAGAAGAAGCTGAGGTACTCGCCAAAAGTGCTGCGCAATCAAAAGCGGCAAGATGTGCGTCTCAGACGCGGCGAAGTCCGCAGCTCGTGCCTGGTGGCACGGGCAAGGGCTTCAACAAAGTATGAGCGTACAGTTTCCGCTTTTGATCGGGTTCGCATTACTCCCTTACACTATAGCAATGCTATAAGGAGCAGTTATGAAAAAGACAATTTGTTTGCTTTGCATCGCTGCTGCCCTTGCCGTTGCGGGGGGCGCGGTTTCCGTCCGCGTCGATCCCGTGTCTGCGGGACAGGGCGGCGGGATCAATCAAAGGGTGCAATCGAGCGAAGAGTTGGCGGCCGTGGTGCGTTCCATGCCCTCTGCGTCCGATTACTACAATCCGTCGGGACTGATGGGACTGTCGTCCGTTGCGGCGACGGAAGGGGAGGGAGATGGGTACGACCTCTCCAACATGACCGTTGAGATCGACGACTCCTACTATCTCAGCAACGATTCGGGCAGCACGACGCTCAGGCGCAATCTGATCGCTTATTACACGCAGGACTGCGCGTACTATGAGGGCGATATTTATCTGAATTCGACGACGGAAAATTATGACACGGTCTATGATTCCACACGCGATGAGGTGCTCAACGTCTCCCAGCAGACGACGGCGCGCGAAGTGTATTCACTTTATCTCGCCGAGAATCTCGTGCTCATCCGGTTCGACAAGGTGGAGATGAATACTACCTATCGCTATACGACGGAGACGGGGCTTTCCGTCGATTACACGCCCGAGGAGACGAGCGATCCGACGGAAGAAATCAGCGATGCCATTATGGACGAATACCGCAATCATTACGGCGTCTGGATCAGGCTGAACATGACACAGGAGGATGTCCCGTTCGATATGTCCGCCGATATGGATGATCTTTCGGAGGATGAGATGATCGACATGCTGGTATTTTCGGCGATGTACGGCGTAAGTGTCTCGCTCGTGACGGGGTTGGTCCAGGTGGACGAAATGAACGATATGTTCTACACGGATATCGAGCGCCTTTTAAGTCTCGGCGATGAGTGCTATGATACAGTCGGCGGGCTGAAACTGCTCAACGATACGGGCAGGGATTCGGTCTCCCTGAGCAACATGACGAACGGCCTCAGATTTGCCTTTGACCTCTCGGACGAAGAGGCCCCCGCGATCATCTGCCACGACGACAGCAGTTTCCTGATCGACGGCGACGGGGGAACGGATGAAGTGATCGGAGGGATCATAGAGGCGCTCGGCTATAACTACAGCTACGAACAGACGATCCGCTTCCGCTATATCGGGAATACCGTGATCAACGCGCCCGCAGAGGGCGAATATCCCACGCTGTACGACGTATTCGGCGACAAGATCAAAGAGATTGTCTACGATATGTGGCAGGAAACGCAGGGCGAGTGAGGTGAGCAGAGATGGAAGATATGTCAATGGAAGAAGAAGTGATGCAGGACGCTGCGCAGGCGCAGACGGCGCCTGCGGAGGAACCTACGGATATGTCTGCATCTGAGGCGCAGTCCTCTGTGCCCGCCGCAAACGGTACAAACAAGCTGTTCAATATTTTAGGGTTGGTGCTCGCCATCGGATTTGTCATCCTCGATGTGCTCCTGCTCGCGCTGTTCACGCTCGGCGCAGCCAGCGCGTTTGACGTAGAGCTGAGCGTGGACGGGCTGACAGGGTATGTGCAGATGCTGCTGGCAGGGCTGTTTTCCACCAACGATGTCCTGGAAATCGTCATCATTGCCCTGTTTGCCGTCGTCTGGGCTGCCGACGTCATCTATATCCTCGTACAGAGCATCCTGTCCCTGATCGGCGTGTTCTCGCTGTGCAACCTCGATCGGCCGTATGAGGACGAGCGTCTCAAGCTCAGCAAGGCGAGCCGCAAGGTGCTCTCCTGCTACAGCCTGGCATCCATGCTCATCCTGCTCGCGGGCTGCACCGCCATCCGCGGTATCGGCGGCAATGGCGTCGCGGTTCTTACGATCGCGGCGGTGATCTATGTCGTCTCGTTCGTGTTCTTTACCCTCTTCAAGGCGTATGACAGGGAAAGCAGGAAGTTTGATTGGAAAGTGCTCCTCATCGACCTTGCCAAGAACGTCGTGATGGTGACGATCGGCGTCCTTCTGATGGTCATCTGCCTGACGCCCTTTCTGCAGGAACTCAACATCTCCTTCCGGCAGTGTGTAATGGAGTGGGCGGGGCTTCCCAACAAGGTGGCGCTGCTCTATGAGACCATCTATCAGCCGCTTGTCGCGTTCCTGTTCGCCTTTGCGGTGCTCGTCCTGGTCGGGCTTATCTACCGTCACTATATTCTCAACAACAGCAGAAAGGATATCAATCAGTTCCTTCGGAACAGGTTTATCGGGCTCATTGTGATGGTCGTCCTGTTCTTTGCGATCGACTGCATCGTGGGAATGACGGGAGCGGGCATGGAGATCGGCGATCTCTGGACGGTGTTCCTGCAAAACTATCTCGGCATCCTGCTGCTGTCCGTCGGAGGGCTTCTCTGTGCTCTGGCGTTCTGCCCCAAGTACGGCGGCGAAGTGGTCAGGAACTGACCAAATACGGCATAAAATTGCATAACATAAGCGCGCGGCGGCAACGAAAGTTGCCGCCGCGCGCTGTCTGTTTCAGAGGTTCAATGCGTTTTGCTCTCGTCGGGAAGTGCGGGGTCAGATTTTTCTTTTTTGCTGCGGCGGGGAAGGGGGACAAAGGAGAATGCCTTCATGCTTGACTGCCTCTTCCAGAACACAATCGCCAGCGGGACTAAGGTGATCAGGCTGCCCAAAAGGTGCAGGATCATGTCCTCCATTGTGTCCAGGATGGCGGTGCCGCGGCGGCTGCTCACGAGGTATGTTCCGTCGGGATAGCTCTCCAGGATGCCGTCCGCCCAGCCCTGTGTGCTGGAGGCGGGATTGATGGTGTCGACGGTGAACTCAAACACTTCCCACAAAAAGCCGACCGAGAGCGAGAAGAAAAAGGAAAAGGCGACGACCGCCACGACCTTTAACTTTCCCTCGGGCTGGTTGTAGGTGACCAGCGAGCCAAGTCCCAGCCCCACGGCGGCAAAGAGCACGCCGGAGAGGGAGTGCAGCACCATGTCCCATGCGGGGAAGAAGTCGTACATGCGCCAGACGTTGGAGACGGTGTTCCCGAAGAACCCGAACAGCATGCAGCAGATGACGAGGGGCATGCCCGCGCGGAAACGCAGCACCCACTCTGCAAGAAGGATGCCCGAAATCGAGGCAAAGCTGACAAAAAAGTGCAGCAGGCTGTAGGAAAAATTGCCCTGGCTGAGTGTGCCCGTGTTCAGGCGCACGATACACCAGATAAGTCCCGCGGCGTCCAGCGCGATGAGTACCGCCCAGACGGCAACGAGGATGATTTTGCGGTTGCGTTCGTTGATTTGCATGAAGTCATCTCCCAAGTTTGATTAGTTCTACTCTATCACGACTTGCCCCGTTTGTCAACGACATACAGGGGAAAAACGCACATTTACAATGCTTTTACAACTGAGAATATGCGCGGAAATGCGGGAAAAACGCACAAAGCGGTTTACTTTTTTTCCAAAAGAGTGTACAATAGTACTGTATAACCATGGAAAGGAGGCGGGCATGGCATTCTGGGACAAATTGCGCGAATTGTTTGCGCGCAAAAAGCCGCCCGTCGTCCTCGGACTTGCGCTCGGCTCCGGCGGGGCGAAGGGCATGGCGCACCTCGGCGCGCTCAAAGCGTTCGCGGAGGAGGGACTGACCTTTTCCGTCGTCACGGGCACGAGCATCGGTTCCATCGTCGGCGCGCTGCTCGCCAAGGGGTACTCCTGGGCGGACATGGTCAGCGTTGTGGACAGCGTGGATCGGGGCGCATTCGCCAAAAATCTGCGCCCGTTTTCCGACCTTGCTCCCATCGAGGCGTTTTTAGAACAGTACCTCGAGGGGGACATCTCCTCGCTCGCGCTGCCCTTTGCCTGCTGCGCGACGGACGGCGCGACCAACGAGAGCGTTGTGTTAAGGGAAGGGAAAATCGCCCGCGCGCTGACGGCATCCTCCGCCATCCCGCCCTTTTTCCGTGGCGTGGACTGGGAGGAGAAAAAGCTCTACGACGGCGCCTTTTCCAACGCCATTCCCGCGGACGTATGCCGGGAAATGGGCGCGGAGGTGGTTGTCGGCATCGACCTCTCGGCATATACGCGGCAGGAATCGGAGAAGGGGCGCGTCGAACGCTGGGTCGGCTCCTTTGTCGGGGCGATCACGCCCGTCAGAACGCTGGAGGACGCCAAGACGCGCGGCTATCGCGCCGCCGACGTCATGCTGCGTCCCAACCTCTACGACTTCCGCGCCACGAGCATCGACCGTGCCGCCGCCGACGCCATGTTTGAGATCGGCTACCGGGAGGCAAAGGCGCGCATGGAGGAGATCCGCGCGGCGATTGCCGACGCACAAAAGAAGGCGCGGCGGTCAAACCGGTGAGCGCGCGGAACGAGGCGAGACAGCGGCGGCGCATCATGCGCCTGCTGCGCACAGCGCTCGTGTGCCTTGTGGCGCTCGCCGTCGCGCTGCTGTTCTGCATTGTTCCCTATCGCTCTTTGCTTCCGGCGGCGCAGATCGACGCACGCGAAGAAGGGGAGATGCGCGTGCACTTTCTCTCCGTCGGACAGGGGGACTGCACGATCGTGGAGTTCCCGGGCGGGGATGTGCTCGTCGTGGACGCGGGCGACGGTTCGTTTGAGGCAAACAACGCGATCGTCTCCTACATCAAGGGGCTGGACGTGCGCTCTTTGTCGCTGCTCGCGACGCATGCCGATATCGACCACTACGGCGGCTTTTCCGAACTTCTGCGCGTCTTTCAGGCGGATACATTCTATCTGCCCGTGCTCTCTTCGTCGACGTCCGCCTATCAGCGCCTGCTCACGGCGATCGAAGGGGAGGGCTGCGGGACGCAGACGCTCACCCGCTATGACGTCATCGGGGACGCCTCGGGCGCATACGCGGTGTGCATTTCGCCGCATGCCGTGGACGAGACGGACGCCAATGCCGCCTCGACCATGCTCTATGTGAGCTATCAGGGCATCAATCTCCTGCTCGCTGCCGATGCGGACGCAGCGCGCGAGGAGCATATTTTATCCGAACTGACGCTTGCAGAGGATCTCCTGGACAGCGGTGCGTACCGCGTGCGCCTTGACGAGACGCACTTTCTCAAGGTGTCGCACCACGGCTCGGCGGGCGCATCGTCCGCGCAGTGGCTCTCCTTTCTCTCGCCCGTGGCGGCGATCGTCTCCTGCGGCGCGGGGAACGGATATCATCATCCTGCGGGCGAGACGATGGCGCGGCTCGCGGCGCTTGGCACACAAATTTACCGCACGGACGAACTGGGCGACATCATGCTCGCCATCCGCGACGGAAGATATACCTTGACTTACGCATGACGGAGGACAACATGAACATTACGACTGCCGGAGAATCGCACGGAAAGGGGCTGTTTTGCATCATCGAGGGGCTGCCCTCGGGCTTGACGCTCGATCTTGCGGAGATCAACGAATACCTCGCCCTGCGCCAGACGGGGTACGGGCGGGGCGCGCGCCAGAAGATCGAGCGCGACGAGGCGGAGATCCTCTCGGGCGTGCGCGATATAAAAACGCTCGGAAGTCCCGTGACGCTCGCCGTCTGGAACCGCGACTACGCCAACTGGAAGGACTACATGGCGCCGGAGGGGTGCGACGTGTCCCGCCGCACGCTCACCAAGGTGCGCCCGGGGCACGCTGACCTGACAGGGCTGAAAAAGTACGGCGGCACGGACGCAAGGAACATCCTGGAGCGCGCGTCGGCGCGCGAGACCGCCGTGCGCGTCGCGGCGGGCACCATCTGCCGCCAGCTGCTGCGCGAGCTCGGGGTCGAGGTCATCGGCTATGTCCGCTCGGCGGGCGGCGTGACGGACGAGAAAGAGTACTCCTTTGACGAACTCGCGGGCAGGCTGGATGAGCTTTACATGATGGACAAGGACATTCAGGCGCGGGCGATGGCGGTCATTGACGAATGCAAGGACGTGGGCGACACCTGCGGCGGCATCGCAGAGCTGCGCGTCAGGGGATTAAAGTGCGGCTTCGGCAGCTGCATGACCTCGGCGCAGAAGCTGGACGGCAGGCTTGCGGGCGCGCTCATGGCGGTGCAGGCGGTCAAGGGCGTGGAGTTCGGCATGGGCTTCGGTGCAGCGGTGCGCCGCGGCAGCGCCGTCCACGACGAAATTTACTATGACGAAGAGCGGGGCTACTACCGCAAGACCAACCGCGCGGGCGGCGTCGAGGGCGGCATGAGCAACGGCGAGGAGCTGGTCATCCGCCTCGCCAAAAAGCCCATTCCCACGCTGATGCGCGGGCTGAACACCGTGGACTATGTCTCGCACGAGGCGGTCCGCGCGGCGACCGAGCGCAGCGACGTCTGCTCCATCAAGGCGTTTACGGTCATTGCGGAGAGCGTATTGTGCACCGAGCTCTGCAAGGTCGTCTTGGAGCGGCTGGGCGGGGACAACCTCGCCGAGATCAAAGAGCGCTACGAGAGGCTGCCCCGATGAAGAGCGTCGTCATTCAAACGGAAAAGAAGGAAATAAGCCGCGTCACCTGCCGTAAGAACGTCTTGCAGCGCGCGCTTCCGGAGGCGCTCTCCGCCTATCAAGAGGCGTTTGTCTTTACGGATGAGAGGGTCTGGGCGCTGTACGGAAAGAAGGTGCGTGCCGCGCTCGGGGACGTGCCCGTACACGCGATGCCCGCGGGCGAGGAGCACAAGACGCCCGAGACGCTTTTTTCGCTCCTCGCCGCCATGGCGGGGGCGGGACTGCACCGCAATGCCTACCTCGTGTGTCTGGGCGGCGGCGTCGTGGGGGACATCGGCGGGCTCGCCGCCTCCCTCTATATGCGCGGCATCGCCTGCATTCAGGTGCCGACGACGCTACTCTCGCAGGTCGATTCCTCCGTCGGCGGAAAGACGGCTGTGGACTTCATGGGGGTGAAAAACCTCGTGGGCGCATTCTTTCAGCCCAAACAGGTCTTTGCCGATCCCGCCTTCTTTGCGACTCTCCCGCCCCGCGAGATCAGGTGCGGACTGGGTGAGATCGTCAAGCACGGCGCGCTGGACGGTGAGATCTACGATACCTTGCAGGCAAACCGCGATCGGCTCTTTGATCTTGACTTTCTTGCCGAGATCGTGCCTGCCAACATTGCGTTCAAGGCGCGCGTCGTGCGCGCGGACGCGACCGAGAAGGGCTTAAGAAAGTGCCTCAACCTCGGGCATACCACGGCGCACGCGTTCGAACTTTTGGACGGCAAGCTCTCGCACGGGGAGTATGTGCTCGTCGGCACCATGTTCGAAGCGGAGCTCGCCAAAAGACACGCGGGCGGGGACGCGGCGTATCTTGACGAATTGCAGTCCCTCTGCCTTGCGGTGCTGGGCGGTATGCCCGCGCTTCCCGACGCAGAAGAGGCGGCGCGCTTTGCGCTTCTGGATAAAAAGAACACGGGCAAGGGCAGCGTCGTCATGACCGTGCCCGTCGCCAAGGGAAACTATCAGCTGCTGGAACTCTCCGGCGAGCAGTACTGCGCGGAGCTTCAGGAGATCGGGAGGAAATTATGTTAAAACTTTGCGTCATCGGCAAGGACGTCTCGCAGTCTGAAAGCCCTGCAATGCACACCTTTCTCTTACACAAAATGGGCGCTGCCTGCTCGTATGAGGCGGTCAGCATCCCGCCCGCCGAGTTTTCCGCGCGCGCGGAGGCGCTGTTTGAAACATACGACGCCTTCAACGTCACCATCCCCTTCAAGGGGGATATCATGCCCTACTTGAAGTCGATCGAAGGGGACGCGAAGTCCTTCGGCGCGGTCAATACCGTACTTTCCAAGGAGCGGCGCGGCTTCAATACGGACGGGCTGGGGTTCATGCTCATGCTCGAGAACGCGGGCGTGAATGTTTCGGGCAAGTCCGTTCTGGTGCTCGGCACGGGCGGCGCGGGCAGGAGCTGCTTAAAAAAGCTCATGGAACGCGGCGCTCTTGTCTCTGCCTATGAGCGGGATACAGCGCGCCTCAAGGCCGTATACGAGGAGTTCGGCAGGTTTACGCCTCTTTCGGAAGTGGAGGCAAAGCCGTACGATATCATCTTCAACTGCACGGGCATCGGCATGCACAATACCGTGGGCATGACGCCCTCGGTGCGCACGGCGGCGGGGGAGGTCCCCGTCGGCAGGGAGCTGCTCTCGCTTTGCGATACGGCGGTCGATCTCATCTATGTTCCCGCGCAGTCGGAATTTTTGCGCATCGCCGCGGAGCTCGGCAAAAAGACGGTCAACGGCGCTTCGATGCTCTTCTATCAGGCGTACTACGCCGACTGCATCTATCTCGGAAGAACGCCCGACGCCGCCGAGGCGAAGGGGTACTATATCGGGTATCAGGGAGGAAAGGTATGAACATTCTCGTGGTCAACGGCGTCAACCTCAATATGACGGGCCGCCGCGAAAAGGGCGTGTACGGAACGCAGACGCTGCGGGAGATCAACGATGAGATCGCCGCATACGCGCAGCAGCGCGGCGTCACGGTCAAGTTCTTCCAGAACAATCTGGAGGGCGAGATCTGTACCGCCATTCAGAGCGCGGAGGGCAAGTACGACGGCATCATCCTCAACGCGGGGGCGTTCACGCACTATTCCTACGCCATCCGCGATGCGATCGCGTCCGTCTCCGTGCCCGTCGTCGAGGTACATATGAGCAACGTCCACGCGCGCGAGGAATTCCGCCGCAACTCCGTCTTAACGCCCGTGTGCAGGGGAGAAGTCCTCGGCTTCGGCAAAAACAGTTACATTCTGGCATTGGAGAGCTTTTTGTTATGAATATCGTACTGTGCGGCATGATGGGGGTAGGCAAATCCAGCGTCGGCGTCAGGATCGCCGAGCTGACGGGCAGAATGTGGTATGATACCGACGTGGTCATCACCGACCGCCACGGCAGGATCTCGGACATCTTCGAGTTCTACGGCGAGGCGCACTTTCGCTCGCTGGAGACGGAGATCGTGCGCGAGCTCTCCGAGCGGGACAATCTGGTCATCTCCACGGGCGGCGGGCTGGTACTAAAGCCAGAGAACAGCGAGATGCTCAAGAAGAACGGTCAGATCTTCTTTCTGCGCGCCAGCTTTGAAACGCTGTTGAAGCGTGTGCGGGCGGATGAGACGCGTCCTCTTCTCAAGAACACCGGCAAGACTGCCGAGACACTGGGCACGCTTTTATCCGAGCGCACGCCCGTCTATGAGCACGTCGCCGATCACATCATCGATACAGACGGAAAGAGCGTCGAGGAAGTTGCGGACGAGATCGTCGCCATTCTCGGCCCGGACGCCGTCGTCAAGGTATGAGGGCGCTCGTCACGGGCGGGACGCGCGGCATCGGGCTTGCCTGCTGCCGCCTTTTTTGCCGCATGGGCTATCAGGTGACGGCGACGTACGCTTCGGATATGGCCGCCGCCCGCGCGGCGAGCGAAATGCTTCCCGAAGCCCGATTTGTCCGCGCCGACGCGGCGGATGAGGGGGCGATGGCGCAGCTCTTCGAGCGCCTTCCCTCCCTTGACGTGCTCGTCAACAACGCGGGCGTCGATCTCTATGCGCAGGTGCAGGATACCTCGGCTTCCGACTGGGAGCGCGTCATGCGCGTCAATGCGGGCGGGGTGTTCCTCGCCACCAGGTACGCCGTCAAAAAGATGCTGGATAAGGGCGGTGCGATCGTCAACATTTCCTCCGTCTGGGGGGTGACGGGCGGCAGCTGCGAGAGCGCGTATTCCGCGTCCAAGGGCGCCGTCATCGCCTTTACCAAGGCGACGGCAAAAGAGCTTGCGCCCGCGGGCATCACCGTCAACTGCGTCGCGCCCGGCGTCATCGATACCGCGATGAACGCGAGATTAAGCGGCGAGGAGCGGCGCGCCCTCGAGGCGGAGATCCCCATGGAGCGGTTCGGCACGCCCGAGGAGGTTGCCGAAGCGGTGCTCTTTCTGGCGCGCGCGAAGTATATCACCGGGCAGGTGCTGGGCGTCGACGGCGGATTTTGCGTATAAAATTTTCAAAAATTTTGCGCAAAAAACAAGGATTTTTGCCCGCGTCCGCGAAATTACAATCGATGAAGGAAAAGACTTACGAAAAGGAACGCGCGTTCCTGTCCCCATATGCGACGAAGTCGTACGAGAGCAAGGGGCGGCTTAAAGAAGAGCCTGCCTGCCCCATGCGCACCGACTTCCAGCGGGACAGGGACCGCATTATCTATTCCAAGGCGTTCTTGCGTCTTAAAAATAAGACGCAGGTCTTTTTTGCGCCCGACGGCGATCACTACATGTCCCGCCTGACGCACACGCTGGACGTCTCGCAGATCGCCCGCTCAGTTGCGCGCTGTCTCTCCCTCAACGAGGACCTCGCCGAGGCCATCGCTTTAGGGCACGATCTGGGGCATACGCCCTTCGGACACGTCGGCGAACGGGTGCTCGCCTCGCTCAATCCTGCGGGGTTCCGGCACAGCGAACAGTCGCTGCGCGTCGTGGACGTGCTGGAAAAGGACGGAAAGGGGCTCAATCTCACTTTTGAAGTGCGCGACGGCATCCTCAACCACACCAAGAAGGGGCACCCCGCGACGCCGGAGGGGGAGGCGGTCTCTCTTGCCGACCGCATCGCCTACATAAATCACGACATCGAGGACGCCATCCGCGCGGGCATCATCACCGAGGAAGAATTGCCCGAGGAGAGCGTGCGCATCTTCGGGCGGGATACCTCGGCGCGCATCAATACCTGCGTGCTGGATATCTACGAGACGTCCGTCGGCAAGCCGTACGTCAGAATGTCGGAGGAGAAGGGCAAGGCGCTCGAAGATCTCAGGACATTCATGTTCGAGCGCGTCTACGAGCATGCGAACACGCTCATTCAGGAGAGCGCCGAACGGATGCTGCGCGCGCTGTTCGCCTACTTTTCCGAGCGTCCCGAGGAATTGCCCGTACTCTATCGGGAGACGGCGCAAAGCGATATCCCGCGCGCTGTGTGCGACTATCTCTCCTCCATGACCGACCGCTACGCGATCAATGTCTTCAAAAAGCTGTTTGTCCCGCGGGAGGGGAGTGTATAAGTGAGGGGAGCGCATGAATAGGGACAACTTTACAGACTTCATCCGCGTCCTGAAAGAAAAAAACGACATTGTGGAAGTCATCGGAAGCTATATAAAATTGGAGCGCCGTGGCTATAACTATTGGGCGTGTTGTCCCTTTCATCACGAAAAGACGCCCTCCTTTTCCGTCAACGCCGCAGACAGGTTCTATCACTGCTTCGGCTGCGGGGCGTCGGGGGACGTCATCGGATTTATCAAGAACTACGAAAACGTGGACTTCATGCAGGCGGTGCAGATCCTGGCTGCGCGCGCCCATCTCGAAGTTCCCGCCTACGACGACCGCACTGCCGAGGAGGCGGCGGCGAAGAAGAAAAAGAGGGACAGGCTGTCCGCACTCATGAAGGACGCCGCCCGCTTCTACCTCGGCAACCTCTATTCGGGACGGGCGGACGCGCACCTTTCCTACCTGCAGAAGCGGGGCATCTCGCCCTCGACGGCGCGGAAGTTCGGGCTCGGTGCGTCGCTCGACTATGTGTCACTTCCCTCCCACCTGCTGGCACAGGGCTATACCGCCGAGGAACTTGTGGACAGCGGTGCGTGCGCCCGCACGGACGAGGGAAAACTCATCGATGCCGAGGGCGGGCGGCTGATCATTCCCATCATCAACCACATGGACGAGGTCGTCGCGTTCGGCGGGCGGCTGCTGCAAAAGTCCGACCGTGCCAAATACAAGAACACGCGCGAGACCATGCTCTTTAACAAGAGCAAGACGCTCTACAACGTCAACCTCGTCAAAAAGGAGAAGCGGGCGGCGGCGATCGGCTCCCTCATCATCGTGGAGGGGTATATGGACGCCATTTCCCTCTATGAAGCGGGATTTCACTGCGTCGTCGCGAGTATGGGAACGTCGCTCACGAAGGAGCAGGCGCGCCTTGCAAAGCGGTACACGGAGAACATCCTCATCAGCTACGACGGCGACTTCGCCGGGCAGAAGGCGAACCTGAGAGGACTGGAGATCTTAAAGCAGGAGGGACTGAAGGTGCGCGTCGTGCCCATGCCCGAGGGACTGGATCCCGACGACGTCATCCGCCAGAGGGGCGCGGAAGGGTACCAGACGTGCCTGGATGCGGCGATGCCGCTCATCGACTTCCGCCTGTTCGCCGCCAAGCGCAAGTACGACCTTGCCAAGACGGAGGAGCGGCGCGCGTACGTCGCCGAGGCGCTCTCCATCCTGCGCGAGGCGGAGAGCGCGACCGAGCGCGAAGAGCTGCTGCGGCGCGTCGCACAGGAGACGGGCGTGACCCTCAACACCCTGCAGCGCGACTTTGAGAGCGCGCCGGCGCTCACGCGCACGGAGGAGGCGCCCCCCGTGCGGCAGGAGGACGACGCGGACGCCGAGCGCAAGGCGGCGCGCTTTGTTCTGGCGGCGGCGCTGCTCGGTAAGCCGTATGCGCAGAAGTGCGATCTCATGCAGTTTGAATTTGCCGACCCCACGCACCGCACGGTGGCGGCGTACGTCACCAGGGAGCGCGCGTCGGGCAGCGTGCGCGCGAGCGGCATCTTTGACTTAATGCCCGCGGACGGCGAGCTCGCCGAGATCCTCGATCTGGACTACGGCGACAACCTCGATTCGGCGGCGGCCGAGCGGTATTTTGCGGACAGCGTCGCGCTGCTTCTGCGCCGCCCGCTCATCAGCAAGGTTGCAAAGCTGCGTACGGACTACGAAAAGGCGCAGACCATGCAGGAAAAGCGGGAAATTCTCACCCGCATTGACGAATACACAAAGAAACTGAAAAGCCTGACGGCAGGAGGAATGGTATGAACGTAACCGAAGAAAAGCTCAACGATCTCATCAACGAGATCGCTTCCGACTACAAGATGAAGGGCAGCATTTCGACCAACGCGCTCTGCGACGTGCTGGAAAAATACGATCTTTCGCCCCAGCAGATCGAGCAGGTCTATAAGGCGCTGCCCGAGATGGGGGTGAGCATCTTCGACGAGGACGAGCGCGACAAGGAGCTCTTTGAACAGGCGCTCTCCGATATCGGATTGGACGACCCTGTCAAGATGTACCTGAAGGACATCGGCAGAGTGCCGCTTCTTTCGAGCGACGAGGAAATCGAGCTCGCCCGCAAGATGCAGGACGGGGACGAGGAGGCGAAGCGCCGCCTCTCGGAGGCGAACTTGAGACTTGTCGTCTCCATTGCAAAGCGCTATGTCGGGCGCGGCATGCTCTTTCTCGACCTCATTCAGGAGGGCAACCTGGGGCTCATGAAGGCGGTGGAAAAGTTCGACTATCAGAAGGGCTTCAAGTTCTCCACCTATGCGACGTGGTGGATCCGTCAGTCCATTACCCGCGCCATTGCCGACCAGGCGCGCACCATCCGCATCCCCGTGCACATGGTGGAGACCATCAACAAGCTCACGCGCGTCTCGCGCATGCTCCTGCAGGAGAACGGCAGGGAGCCCACGCCCGAGGAGATCGCGGAGGCGATGGGCGTGGACGTGGCGAAGGTGCGCGAGATCCAGAAGATCGCGCAAGATCCCGTCTCGCTGGAGACGCCCATCGGCGAGGAGGAGGACTCTCATCTCGGCGACTTCATCGAGGACGACAAGACGCAGACGCCAGGCGACTCCGTCGCGTTCATCATGCTCAAGGAGCAGCTTTTAGGTGTGCTCGACACCCTCACCCCGCGCGAGGAGAAGGTGCTGCGCCTGCGCTACGGCATCGATGACGGCAAGCCCCGCACGCTCGAAGAGGTGGGCAGGGAGTTCAACGTCACCCGTGAGCGCATCCGCCAGATCGAGGCGAAGGCGCTGCGAAAGCTGCGCCACCCCAGCCGCAGCAAGAAGCTTAAGGATTTCCTCAACTGATGGACCGCCTCTCCCTTATCTGCGCCCATATTCCCGCCTGCCGCGTCTTTGCCGATATCGGCTGCGACCACGGCTACTGCACGGCGTACGTTCTTGAAAGGGGGCTGTGCGAGCGGGCGTATGTGAGCGATATCAGCGCGGCGTGCCTGAAAAAGGCGGAGACGCTGCTTGCGGCCGAGATCGCGGCGGGGCGGTGCGTACCCGTCTGCGCCGACGGGCTGGATGGCGTAAAAGATGCGGACTGCGTGCTCATTGCGGGCATGGGCGGGGAGGAGATCGTGCGCATTTTATCGCGCGCGCCCCTTCCGGAGCGCTTTATATTGCAGCCCATGCACAACGTGGAGAAGGTGCGCCGCCATCTGCTTGCGCGCGGCGCGCACATTGAAGAGGATTTCACCTTCGAGGACGGCAAGTTCTACGATCTCATCGTGGGAAGCGCCGCGGGCGGGGATGTGTATTCCGACTTCGAATACCGCTACGGACGGGACAATCTGAAAGCGCCGTCCGCAGCTTTTTTGCGCAAGGTGAGAAAGGATGCGGACGTCCTGCGGGAAGCGCTCGCAGCGGGCGTCCGGGGCGAGCAGCGCGAGGCGCTGCGGGAGAAACTACACGAACTGGAGGCAATTTCGGATGCAATTGAAGAACGTCTATGAGCAGATCGACGCGCTCGCGCCCTTTGCGCTGAGCAAGGAGTACTGCGATACATACAAATTTTACGACAACAGCGGCGTGATTGTGGACTGCGGCGGCGAGGTCAGGGGCGTTTTGTGCTCGCTCGATCTCTCCATGTGCGCCGTGGAGGAGGCAAAAAAGGCGGGGGCGAACGTCATCGTCACCCATCATCCCGCCATCTATCAGCCCGTTTCTTCGCTGAAGCAGGACAGCGCGGTGCTCGCCTGCGCGCAGGCGGGGATCAGCGTCATCTCCGCGCACCTCAATCTCGATTCCGCCGCGGGCGGCATCGATGAGGAGCTCATGCTGGGACTTGGCGGCATCAGCGGCAGGAGCATGCACATTCTGACGGACGGCAGTTACGGCAAGGCGTTTGCCGTTCATGAGGAGCCGCTTGACAGCTTTGTTGCGCGCGTCAAGGCGCGCTTTCAGACGGAGCGCGTTGTCGTGTACGGCACGCGTCCCGTCAAAAAGGTCGCAAGCTTTTGCGGCGCGGGCATGGACGACGAGACGGTCGCCTTTGCCCTTGCAGAGGGCGCGGACACGTTCGTCTCGTCCGACGCCAAGCACCATCATATCGCGGCGCTCGTCGAGCATGGCGTCAACGTCGTCCTGCTCACCCACTATGCTGCGGAAAATTATGGCTTTGTCCGCTTTGCGGAAAACCTCAAAAATAAATTGAAAGGACTGCCCGTGACGGTGTTCACGGACGAGCGCCTGTTGTAAGGAGGATATCATGTCGGTTTTACAGGATTTGCTGGAATATCAGAAGGTGGATGCGCGCCTGCGCGAGATCGAGCAGGGCATTGCTTCGAGCGACGTCCGCAAAAAGTTTATGCAGGCGAAAAAGTTCATGGAGTCCGCGCGCGAGAAGTTCGAAACGCAGGATAAGCGCGCACAGGATCTAAAGCGCCTCCGGGACGATCTTATTCGCCGCGCGGAGGAGATCGGCAAGCAGATTGCCGAATACGCCGACCTCGACGAGATGGTGGACGAGGGCGGCGACGTCTCCTTCTACAAGAAGAATGCCCAGGCGCTTTTGGATCGGCTGCGCGGACTCAAGGCGGAGATGCAGAAACTCACCGCCGACATCACCGCGACTGCCGAGGAGTATGAGCGCTTCAAAAAGCAGGGCGCGCTCATGCAGAAGCAGTACAAGGAGTACAAGGAAAAGTACGATGCGCTCAAGGCGGAGCACGCGGACGAGGTCAAGAAGATCAATGCACAGCTCGCCGTCATCGCCAAAAAGCTCCCTGCCGATACGCTCAAGAAGTATCAGCAAAAGCGCAGGGAGAAGATCTTTCCCATCATCGTGCCGCTCTCGGGCGACCGGTGCGTGTGCGGCATGGACTTCCCGCTCGCCCAGCAGGGAAAGCTCGCGGGCGGTAACGTCGTCGAATGCGAGAACTGCCGCAGGTTCGTCTATAAGGAAGGTTAAATACTGCGCTGCTTTGGCGCTTCGGACGGGCAGGGTGTGACGGGTTCGGGCTTTTTCGCATACGATGAGAGTATGCAGGATCCCACCGCAGTCATCTTCCTTCCCGCCCTTTTGCACAATTGCCGCACGCTTTCTTCGCTTGCGGGCGTGCCGCTCATCGCCGTCGTCAAGGACGACGGCTACGGACACGGCGCGGAGCACGTCGCGCACGCGCTGGAACGGGAAGTATCTATGTTTGCCGTCGCGACGGCGGACGAGGGCGCGCGGCTGAGGGTCGCGGGCGTCTTACGGGACATCCTCGTCCTGACGCCGCCCTCCTGCCCGGAGGATGCGCTGCGGGCAGAGGCGTACGGGCTTGTGGAAGCGGCGGGGTCCTTTCGGACACTTGGTCTGTGCAGGGGGCGCGTGCATCTCGCCGTCAATACGGGCATGAACCGCTACGGTTTCCACCCGCGCGAGCTGCGTGCCGCCTGCCGCCTCGCGCAGCGGCGCAAGCTTTCCGTCGAGGGCGTGTTCTCTCACCTGTACGATGCCGCAGATATCGGGGTACGTACCGCGCAGATCGCGACGTTTTCCGCCTGTGCGGAGGAGGTGCGGCGCTTCTTCCCCGAAGCCATCCGCCACCTGAGCGCGACGGGCGGCATCCTCGCGGGGGACGCGCCCTTTGACGCGGTGCGCCCGGGCATCGGGCTGTACGGCTATGCGCCCGCGGGCTTTTCCTGCCCGCTGACGCCCGTCATGAAGGTATATGCCGACGTCCTGTCCTCGGGCGCACCTTTCGGCGGCGGCGCGGGATACGCGCACGCGCCCGCGGGAAGCGGCGCCTTTCACACGCTGGGCGTGGGGTACGGCGACGGCTTTTTCCGAAAGAGGGGATTGGGCTCCGTGGGCGCGCTGTGTATGGACGCCTGCGTGCGGCAGGGAGCGGCGAAGGTCGGCGCTCGAGTGTGTGTCATGGAGGATGCGGCGGCGTATGCCGCGCAGTACGATACGACGGCGTACGAGGTGCTCGTCCGCATCGGACGGGGCGTAAGGAGGGTATATGAACGATAAGCGTCGGCTGCGGGAGATGTACGCGGCGCGCCGCGAGGCGGCACATTGCATTTCGCATGACGAGGCGATCGCCCGCACCGTGCTCGAGCGTTACCGCGCGGCGCAGAGCTTCTTTGTCTATATCTCCGTGCGCAGCGAGGTCGCGACGGACAGGCTCATCGCAGCGCTGCTGGAAGAGGGGAAAGAGGTCTGCGTGCCGCGCATCGAGGCGGGCAGGATGCTCGCCGTGCCCTATGCAAAGTTGGTGCGCGGCGCATTCGGCATCCCCGCGCCCGAGGGCGGCGAGGACATGCCCTGCGACGTGGCGCTCACGCCCCTTCTGGCTTTTGACAATGAGGGGTATCGGCTGGGCTACGGCGGAGGGTTCTATGACGCCTACTTTGCCCGCCGCCCGGAGACGATGCGCGTCGGGCTTGCCTACTGCGCGCAGCGGGCGGACAGGCTCCCGCACGAGGAATGGGACGTCCCGCTGCATGCCGTGGTCACAGAAGAGGGCATTTTTCGTCCCGGCGCTTGACACGCACCCCGGATGCGGGGTATAATGAGAAACGGGCTTTGCCCATGGAGGAACTATGTTAAACGAACTTCCGAAGAAAGAAAAACCCAGGAAGCCGACCACCAAGTGGCGACTGTTCTGGCGGATCCAGAAGGAGTGCGCGCTGCGGGCAGTCACGTCCTTCATGATGTACCTCTTTTGCAGCCTCATCGCGCTCGCATTTCAGGCGCTCTCAGATGAGACGGAGGTCTACGAAGTCGTCATCGGCGCCGCCTGCATCCTGCTCGGCGCGGCGCTCAATGCGCCCATGGGCTATCTTGCAGGACAAAAGCAGTATGACTCCTACCTCACCGGCTGCATCCACCGCCGCAACGCCATCTTCGGCATTCAATCGGGCGGCGATCACAAGCCCGAGCAGGAGTACCGCTGGTGGAAGGGCTTTTTGATCGGCTTCTATGTCGGCGTGCCCGTCATCATCATGGGCATCTTTGCCGCCACTCCCGCGACCTGGGCGAGCGGGGAAACGGCGCTCGTCATGGTCGCAGGCTGGGCGATCTTCCCCATCCAGTGGGCGCGCAATCTGATGTTTCCCGATTGGAGCGGCAGCTATCCCGCCATCAGCGGCGGCTACTGCATGCTCATGATCTTGCTGCCCATCCTTATCACGGGCATTTCCTATATCGTCGGCGCGGCGGTGGAGAAGAAGAACAAGCAAAACGAGGAGGCGCGCCGCGAGCGCGTCGCCGAGGCGGGCAAGGCGAAAAAGAAGTGAGAATCATCGCAGGAAAACACCGCGGCAGAGTGCTCTCGCAGTTTCGCGGCATGGACATCCGCCCGACCGCCGACCGCGTCAAGGAGTCCCTGTTTCAGATCATCGGCGACCGCCTCGTCGGGGCGCGCGTGCTCGATCTGTTCTGCGGCAGCGGCGCCCTGGGGCTGGAGAGCCTGTCCAGGGGCGCGAAAGAGGTCGTATTCAACGATGTCTCCCGCGAAAGCCTCGCCGTGCTTCAAAAAAATCTGACTGCCCTTCGGGAAGAGGGACAGCTCATGCAGTCGGACTATGCCGCATGTCTCATGCGCGTGCGCGGAAAATTTGATGTCATCTTCTGCGACCCGCCCTATCAGATGGACTGCCGCGAGGACGTGCTCGCCCGCATATTGCAGTATGACCGGCTCGCTGCGGGCGGCGTCGTCATCTGGGAGAGCGAGTGCGAGGAAGAAGCGCCCGCAGGCTGGCAGCGCAGCGATCTGAGAAGGTACGGCAGGACGAAGATCGCCTTTTTTACAAGGAGTACGCCATGAAAAAGTGCGTGTTTGCGGGGACGTTCGATCCCTTTACCGTCGGGCACGAGGACACCGTGAAAAAGAGTCTCAAGATCTTTGACGAGGTCGTCGTCGCTCTGGCGGAGAACAAGCAAAAAAAGTGCATGTTCCCGCCCGAGGTGCGCGAGGAGATGATCCGCGCGACCTTTGCGGGTGATGCGCGCGTCAGGGTCGTGCGCTGGGAGGGCGTCATCGTCGATCTGTTGAAGCGCGAGGGGACAAACCTCTATGTGCGCGGCATCCGCAATACCGTCGATTTCGAGTACGAAAACGCCGACTTCTACGCCAGCCGCGATCTGGATGAGGACCTCGTCACCCTCTATATCCCCGCCGAGCAGAAGCATCTGCATATCAGTTCCACATTGGTCAAAAATTGTATCGCCTTCCAAAAGCCGTACAGGGAGTATGTGCCGGAGGCGGTCTACGAAATCATACAAAGAGAAGGTAAGAAGCATGTTTGAAAAACAGATCGAAATTCCCTCCGCAGAAGAAATTCTCGCCGAGGTACCCCTGCCCGCATCCCTTGCGGCGATCAAGGAAGAGCGCGACCGGCTCGCGAAAGCCGTCATCACGGGCGAGAGCGACAAGCTCCTCGTTATCGTCGGGCCCTGTTCCGCACACGAGAGCAAGCCCGTTTTAGAGTATGTCAGACGGCTGGGAAGGCTCAACGAGCGCGTCAAGGACAAGCTCGTGCTCATTCCCAGGATCTATACCAACAAGCCGCGCACCAAGGGCGTGGGGTACAAGGGCATGTTCTCCCAGCCCGATCCCGAAAAACAGGAGAATATCTTGAAGGGCATTTACGCGATCCGCGATCTGCACATTCACGCCATCGAGGAATCGGGGCTTTCGGGCGCGGACGAGATGCTCTATCCCGAGAACTATGCCTACGTTGAGGACCTCTTGACCTACATTGCCGTCGGGGCGCGCTCGAGCGAAAATCAGATGCACCGCCTGGTCTCCAGCGGCATCGAGCTGCCCGTCGGCATCAAGAACCCCATGGGCGGCAGCATTCCCGTCGCGCTCAATTCGGTGTTCGCGGCGCAGAGCTCGCAGGTGTTCAAGTACCACAACTGGCAGGTCGCGACCAAGGGCAATCCCTACGCGCACGTCGTCCTGCGCGGCAGAGTGGACAACTACGGCAACGATATTCCCAACTATCACTATGAGACGGTCATGCGCGTCCATGAGGGGTATGCCAATTCAAACGGCGAGCTGAAAAATCCCGCCGTCATCATCGACTCCAACCACTCCAACTCCAAGAAGCGCTTTCATCAGCAGATCCGCATCGTGGAAGAGGTGCTTCAGAACCGTATCTATGATAAGGACTTCAAGAAGATCGTCAAGGGCTTCATGATCGAGAGCTTCCTGGAGGAGGGCAACCAGCAGCACGATATCGTGTTCGGCAAGTCCATCACCGACCCGTGCCTGGGCTGGACGGACACCGAACGGCTCATCCTCGACATTGCGGAGAAGGTATAATGTCTGTCGTCGCCTGTCTGGGGCCTGCGGGGAGCTATTCCGAACTCGCCGCACGCCGCCTGTGCCCGGAAAAGGAGATCATGCTGTGCGCCAACTTTCCCGCCGTCTTTGCGGCGGTGATGGGCGGCGCGGCGGACGCGGGCGTCATTCCCATTGAGAACTCCATTCAGGGGGGCGTCCTGCAAAATCTCGACCTGTTGGAGACGCAGGACGTCTGCGCCGCCCAACAGACGCTCATCAGGATCGATCACCGTCTCGCCATGCTGGAGGGGGTGCAGCTCTCCGAGATCCGCCGCGTCTACTCGCACGAGCAGGCGATCGGGCAGTGCTCGGAGTTTCTGAGCACCCACCTTCCGCAGGCAGAGTGCATCTTCACCGATTCCACGGCAAAGAGCCTGTCCCTGCTGGACGGGCACTCGGCGGGCATCGTCGGCGCGCATGTGGCAAAGGCGGGCGTCGTGCTCTCCGAGGAGAACATCGCCAACGAAAAGAATAACTTCACGCAGTTCTTTCTCATCCGCCGCCGCGCAGAGGGACTGCCCGATCACGGACATACGGTGTTTTTTGTCGCCGTGTGCGAGCATCGTCCCGGGAGTCTGCTCGCTATCCTCAGGGGATTTTCCGAGCGCGGCATCAATTTAACGCGCATCGAGAGCCGTCCCATCCGCAACGTGCTGGGGGAGTACCGCTTCTTCATCGAGATCGACGGCGACATGAACGATCCGCACGTCCATGCGGCGCTGGACAGCGCGCGCAGCCATTGCAGAATGTTCAAGGTGCTGGGCGTCTATGACGCGCCGCACCCCAGCGCGAGGGGATAGGCGAGCAGCGCGGCGACGATCGCCTGCGCGAGTTTGACAAGCAAAAATTTCCCGAGCGGAACGCCCGTTCCCGTAAGGAAGGTCCACTGCTGCACCAGGACGCACAGTCCGCCGAAGGTGACAAGGAAGGTCGCAAGCGAAACGTGCAGCGCCGTGGGCGCAGCGAGCAGCCGCGCACAGCCAGACGTCATCTCCAGGAGTCCGACGAGGAAGCCGCCCGTCGTCTCCGTAAGGGGCAGGGGGGATAAAAGGTCGGAGAGCATGCAACCGAAGCAGTAAAAGAGCGCGACGGCGCCGCCCACCGTCAGCACGGCGAGCACGGAAGTAGAGAGCGTCTGCGGGAGATTGGAAGTCCCCGGCAGCGCGATCGCCCCCGTCAGTCTCTCCCTCGGCGCAAAGCGCGCAAGGAGGAATACGGGCAGCAGGATGCCCGCAAAGTGGGCGCAGAGCATCGCCCAGCCGATTGCCGCATCTTTTGCCATCGCCGCACCTGCGACGCCCACCAAAAAGGCGGGGCCGCTCGTCGAGGCGAGCGCAGCGGTGCGAAGCATCTCATGTTGGGAAATGGCGCCCCGCGCATACGCGTCCGCGATCGTCCGTGCGCCCGCGGGATATCCTGAGAGCATGGAGAGGCAGGCGCAGCAGCCGCCCGTGCCCGAGACGCCGAAGAGGCGGAAAAAGGGCGCAAGCAGCCGCGCGAGGCGGGCAAAGAGGGGCGTCCCCGCAAGCAGTCCCGTCAGAAAGAGAAAGGGGAGTGCGGCGGGCAGGACGCTCACCGCCCACAGCGAGACGCCGTCCCGCACGCATTGCAGGTAGCGGGCGGGAAAGAGGAGAAAGAGCACAAACGCCAGGAGGACGACCGCGGAACAGAGCGCGGTCAGAGTACGGGTTTTCACACCAAAATATACGAAAGGGAGGGATAGAATATGAGCAAAAAGTTGGGCATTGCGCTGGGTGCAGGCGGCGCGCGCGGTGTGGCGCACGTCGGTTTTTTTCATGCGCTCGAGGAAGCGGACATCCGCGCTGACTGCGTGACGGGCTGTTCGATGGGCGCCATCGTCGGCGCGTGCTACTGCGCGGGCGTACCCATGGAACAGCTGCACGACGTCGCGCTCTCCTTAAAACTTTCGCGCATTGCGGCGTTCAACGTCAATCCCATCCGCTCCAGCGGGCTGATGCGCCTCAACAAGGCGCGCAAACTCATGGAGGAGATCCTTGGCGGGGACATACAGTTCTCCGATCTCAGGACGCCCTTTTCCTGCGTCGCGACCGACCTCATCTCGGGCAAGACGGTGGAACTCAAAGAGGGGAGCGTCATTGACGCGGCGCTCGCTTCGAGCACGGTGCCCGGGGCGTTCTCGCCCGCGGAGATGGACGGCATGTTCCTCGTGGACGGCGGCGTCCTCGAGCGCGTGCCCGTCAGAGAACTCAAAAAAATGGGCGCGGAGGTCATCGTCGCGGTGGACGTGCTGGGCGACCTCGTCTCCATTTCCCAGGAGCGTCCCTCCAATCTCATTGAAACGATTTTGCGCTATATCGACGTCATCGATACGCGCGTCACGGACAGCAAGCGCAAGTCGCGCATGCGCACGATCGACCTCTGGCTGGAGCCCGAACTCGGGAATATGGACCAGTACAAGGTCAAACAGCTTGACTTTGCCTATGAAAAGGGGTACGAACTGGGCAAGGCAAACGTGGAGAAGATCGGGGAGCTCATCAGATAATGGATCTGTTTGATTTCAACGACAACGAGGAAAAGGCAAAGCCGCTCGCGGAGCGCATGCGCGCCAACTCCATGGATGAGTTCGTGGGGCAAAAGCACCTCGTCGCGGAGGGCAGCCTTCTGCGGCGCGCCATCGCGCTCGATCGGTTGGGCAGCTGCATCTTCTGGGGGCCGCCCGGCACGGGCAAGACGACGCTCGCCAACGTCATTGCGGCGCGCACCAACGCGGCGTTTATCAAGCTCAACGCCGTCAATGCAGGCGTTGCGGACGTCAAAAAGGCGGTCGATCAGGCGCGCGACAACCTGAAGATGTTCGGCAGGCGCACCTACCTCATGCTGGACGAGTGCCACCGCTTCAACAAGACGCAGTCGGACTCCCTGCTCCCCGCGATCGAGCAGGGCACCATCGTGTTCATCGGCTCGACGACGGAGAACCCGTACGCCTCGATGACGCCCGCGATCGTGTCCCGCTGCCGCGTCTTTGAGTTCAAGGCGCTCACCGTGGAGGAGATCCGCGGCGCGCTCGTGCGCGCCCTGCACGATAAGCGCAAGGGGCTTGGCGCATACGCAACCGAGGTGGAGGACGCGGCGCTCGATCATATCGCCGTGACGGCGGGCGGGGACTTAAGGACAGCTTATAATGCCCTGGAGCTCGCCGTGCTCACGACGCCCCCGCAGGCGGACGGCGTCATCCACGTCACCCTCTCGGACGCCGAGCAGTCCATCCAGCGCAAGGCGCTCTCTTATAATGAGGACTTATATTACGATCTGCTGTCCGCCTTCTGTAAGTCGCTGCGCGGCAGCGATTCGGACGCGGCGCTCTACTATGCGATGCGGCTCATCGAGGGCGGGTGCGATCCCATGCTGGTGCTTCGCCGCCTTCTCGCGCATTCGGCGGAGGACGTCGGCATGGCGGATCCGCAGGCGCTTGTCGTCGCGACGGCGGCGCTCACCGCCTTTCAGAACATGGGCTATCCCGAGGGGCTCATCCCGCTCTCCGAGGCGATCATCTATGTCTGCGAGGCGGAGAAGAGTTATTCCGTCAAGAACGCGATGCTCGCCGCCAAGAAGGATGCGCGCGAGAGCCGGGACGACAACGTGCCCTCCTATCTGCGCGATACCTCCTTCGGCAGCCGCGAGATGAAGCAGGAAAGCGCAAAGTATCTCTTTCCGCACGACTACGGCGGCTGGGTGGAACAACAGTATCTGCCTGACTCCCTGAAGGGGCATGTCTATTATCACCCCTCGCAGTACGGGTACGAACAGCAGGTCAAAAACACGCGCGACAGAAAGGGAAAACCGCAGACATAATACAAAGAGGGCGTCCGGTCAGGCGGACGCCCTCTTTGTATGCAGTTGTCAGCTCCACAATGATAACCCCGCGAAGACGCCCAGAAACGCAAAGGCAAGCAGGAAAACGACGGCAAGCACAAGCAGCACGATCTCCACGATGCTGATGACGATGCCCGCAGACGCGAGAGTCTTTCCGTTGCCGCCGCACGTTTCCGCCTGCTTTTTTCCGATGATCGAGCAGGCAAGCCCTGCGACGGGCAGGATAAATGCGAGAATAAATCCGATGATCGCTAAAATATTGGTTGTATTCTTTTGCGGCGAAAGGTCTCCGATCTGAACGCCGCAGTTCGGGCAGATGACGGCTTCGTCATCGATCTCTTTTCCGCAATGTTTGCAAAACATAATTATTCTCCTTTGAAAAAGCTGTTGAAAAAATGACGTCCGAAGCGGATCGGACGTCATTTTTAGGCTTTAAGATAAGCTGCTCACTACATCATTCACAATAGATGCTGCAGCTGCTGCGCTTGCGATGACGATGATCACATACAGCACAATAGTAATAATGCTGATAACGATTCCCGCCGTTGCAAGCCCTTTGCCGTTTCCGCCGCATTCATCGACTTTACTTTTGCCGATGATGGAGCAGATCAGACCGACGATAGGCATCAGGAATGCAAAAATAAACCCGACAATCGCCAGTACGTTGGTCTTAGGTGTAGGCGTTGAAAAGTTCCCCACCTGTACGCCGCAATACGGGCACACGATTGCGTCGTCTCTGATCTCTTTCCCACACTTTTTGCAAAACATCTCTCTTCCTCCTTTTTGTAAGCTAACTTTATTATATTCCCATTATAGTGGGAAGTCAAGTATTTTTCCCAATTTTATGGGAGAAATAAAGGAATGAAAGAGGTATTTTCGGAACGATTAAGGGAATTAAGACAGGAAAGAGGATTGGGGCAGGTACAGCTTGCAAAAGAGTTGGATGTCGGCAAGTCGGTCATCAGCCTGTGGGAGCTGGGCAAGTGCGAACCGACGCTCTCAAAACTCATTGCCATGGCGCGCTTTTTCGGCGTGAGTATTGACTATCTTGCAGGGCTGGAGGACTGACGCCCTTGCGTCACCGGACAAAAATGGTGCGCCCTTCGCGTATCGCGAAGGGCGCGCAAAATATTGGCGTCGTTCATTGAATATAGGGGCCGTTCTGCTGCAGTCCTTCAAAGATAGTATCCATGATGATGCTGGTGAAGATGGCAGACAGGATCATCATGACAATGCTGACGATGATGCCTGCGATCGCAAGCCCTTTGCCGCTGCCGCCGCAGTTCTTGGCGTTGTTCACGCCGATAATGGAGCAGATCAGCCCAACGAGCGGGATGAGAAATGCAAAAACAAATCCCACGATCGCAACCGTGTTGCTCCTGGTCGGCTGCTGCTGAACGGGCATGCCGACCTGTGTGCCGCAGTAGGGACAGACGACGGAATCGTCGCGGATGTCCTTTCCGCATTTCGGACAAAACATTTTTCTATCCTCCCAGATTAGATAATTAAGGTACATTCATTATATGCCTTCCCAAGCGGAAAGTCAAGGGGGAAAGAGAAATTTGTTTTCCGTTCTGCGTCCCGCGTCATTGGAGCATGGGAAGCGGCTTTTCTGCCAGAATGCGCTTCTTGTGGCAGACGCCTTTTGGCCGTCAGATGATACCGAAAATGAACATCATCCAGTACAAGATGACGGCGGACACGACGAGTGCCGTCGTGACGATGCTGATCACGATGCCTGCCGTGGCGAGGTCTTTTCCGCCGCCGCCGTATTTGGGTGCGTCGCGCCTGCCCAAAATGGAGCAGATGAGCCCCGCGATGGGGACAAAAAAGGCAAGGATAAAGCCGGCGACGGCAAGAATGTTGCTCTCCCCGGCAAGGGTCGGCGTCGGGGTATTCGTGAACGCGCCGATTTGTGTGCCGCAGTAGGAGCAGAAGTTCGCGTTGTCGGGGATCTCTTTGCCGCATTTTCTGCAAAACATGGTTGCATCCTCCCGGATAAGAAAATCGAGGTACTTTCATTATATTTCTTCCGGAGCGGAATGTCAATAGGGCAATTTGTTTCCCGTCGTGCTATTTAAGAAAGGTGAGCGTCTCTTCCGTCGGCTTGCGCTTTTTGGGACGGATGGGATCGCCCTCCTTCGCGTAGCCGAGCGCGACGACGTAGGGGATGCGCACTTCTTCGGGCAGGCCGAGAAGGGGACGCAGCTTTTTTTCGCTGCGCCAGCCGAGGATGCAGGAAGCGAGCCCCGCCGCCTCCGCCGCAAGGACGAGGTGCGCCGTCATGATGCCGATGTCGCCCGGGGTGAAGTTCTGATCCTTGAGCCTGTCCCCGAGTCTTGCCGTCAAGTTGCTCTTGCCCTCCGTAACGACGACGAACGCGCCCGCATCGCTTGCAAACTTGTTCATGCCCAGCCCCTGTACGCAGGCGGCGACGTCCCTGATTTTCTCTCCCGTCACGGCGTACAGGTGCCAGGGCTGCGCGTTGCAGGCGGAGGGCGCGAGCAGGGCAAGTTCGCAGACCTCTTGGAGCAGCTGCTCGGGCACGGGTTTTCCGTCAAAGGCGCGGCAGCTCTGCCTGTGGGTGTATAAAGCTTTGATATCGGATAAATTCATAGATACTCCTTAAAAGAAAGGCTCGGGCGGGCGCCCGAGCCTTCGTGCTTTACTTGTTCATCGAAAGTTTTGCCTTTTCGACGACGTTCTCGACCGTGAAGCCGAAGAGCTTGAAGAGCTGGCCGGCAGGGCCGCTCGCGCCGAACGTGGACATGCCGATGATCTCGCCCTTGTCGCCCGCGTACTTGTACCAGCTGTAGGGTGAACCCGCCTCGACGCAGACGCGCGCCTTGACGGAGGAGGGGATGACACTCTCCTTGTACTCTGCGCTCTGCTTCTCGAACTCCTCGATGCAGGGCATGGATACAACGCGTGCCTTGATGCCTTCCTCGGCAAGCTTTGCCTTGGCACCGACGCACTGCTCGACTTCCGAGCCGCTCGCAATGAGCAGGACGTCTGGCGTGCCCTCGCAGTCCTCGAGCACATAGCCGCCCTTGAGCGCGACGAGCCCGCTGCCCTCATACTGGGGCAGGTTCTGTCTGGTCAGGACGAGCGCCGTGGGCGCCGTGCCCGTGAGTGCGGAGATCCATGCCGCCGCCGTCTCCTTGCCGTCTGCGGGGCGGTACACCTTCATGTTGGGGATGGAGCGCAGCGCGATGAGCTGTTCGATGGGCTCATGGGTGGGACCGTCCTCGCCGACGCCGATGGAGTCGTGCGTCAAAATATAGGTGACGGGGATGTTCATGAGCGCGGAGAGGCGCATTGCATGCTTGCAGTAGTCGGAGAAGATGAAGAAGGTCGCGCAGTAGCAGCGCAGTCCGCCGTGCAGCTGCATGCCGTTGGTGATCGCCGCCATCGCGTGCTCGCGGATGCCGAAGTGCATGTTTCTGCCGCTCTTGTCGCTTGCGGAGAAGCTGCCGTACCGGACGGTGTCTGTGTCCTTCATGTCGGAGAGGTTGGAGGGCGCAAGGTCCGCCGAGCCGCCCATGAGGTCAGGCAGGAGCGCGGCGATCTTGTTGAGCACGACGGAGGACGTCTGACGGGTCGCCATGGGCTTCTCCCACTTCATGAGGTCCTCGACCTTCGTGAGGTCGACCATTTCGCCCGCCATCGCCGCCTTGTATGCCTTGGCAAGTTCGGGGTAAGCCTTCTCATATTCGGCAAACATCTTCTTCCACGCCTCTTCCTCGGCAGCGCCCTTCTTGCCTGCCTCGGCGGTGTGTGCGAGCACCTCGTCGGGGACCTCGAAGGGCGCCCACGTCCAGCCGAAGTGCTCCTTGGTTTTTTGCAGGTTCTCCGCGCCCAGAGGGGAGCCGTGGCACTTGTGGCTGCCCTCCAGGGGCGTGCCGTAGCCGATCTTGGTCTTGCAGATGATGATCGTGGGCTTGACCTTCTCCGCCTTCGCTTCCTCGATCGCCTTGGAGAGCAGGGCGACGTCATCGGGATTGGCGACGAGGTCGACCTTTAATACCTGCCAGTGCTGCGCCTCGAAGCGCATCGCGACGTCCTCTTTGAAGGTGATGTCCGTATCGCCCTCGATCGTGATGTCGTTGTCGTCATAGAACAGGATGAGCTTGCCCAGCTCGTGCGTGCCCGCAAACGAGCATGCTTCATAGGAGATGCCCTCCTCAAGGCAGCCGTCGCCGCACAGCGCATAGGTGTAGTGATCGACGACGGGGAAGCCCTCGCGGTTGAACACCGCCGCGAGGTGCGCCTCTGCGACCGCCATGCCGACGGCGTTCGCAATGCCCTGACCGAGCGGGCCGGTCGTCGTCTCGATGCCCACCGTGTGGCCGTACTCGGGGTGTCCGGGCGTCTTGGAGCCGAGCTGGCGGAAGTTCATTAAGTCTTCCTTGGTCAGCCCGAAGCCGTACAGATAGAGGAGAGAGTAGTCGAGCATAGAGCCGTGTCCCGCGGAGAGGACGAAGCGGTCGCGATTGTCCCACTTGGGATCGGCGTTATTGAACTTTAAGAAGTTCTGCCAAAGCGTGTACGCGATGGGCGCGGACCCGATGGGAAGCCCCGGGTGACCCGAATTTGCCTTCTGGATCGCCTCCGCGGAGAGGATGCGGATGGCGTTGATGCTGGTCTGTTGAACGTTCATAGTTACATGTCTCCTATATCATATATTTTTTTTGAGATTGTCCGTGTTGAGGAAGGGGTACTTGGAGAGGAACTCGTAGAGCTCGCGCATGATGACTGTGTTGCCGCCCGCGCTGTCCGATTCCACGTTGATGGGCATGATGGGCTCGTGCAGGCTCATGCGAAGGAGCGCCCAGCCGTTGCCGTGCGATGCATCGAAGTTGACGCGCACGCCCTCGCAGTTGTCGGGCGCGAGCGTCATGTAGGGAGTCTGCTCTGCGTGCGCGGTGAAGTCGGCGATGACCCCCTTGCCCAGGTTCTTGAAGTCGCAGCCCGGGATAAAGCCGAGGCGCACTTCGGCTGCCTCTGCGGGCTCGGGCAGATCGGCAATGAGCGCCATCAGGTCTTTGCCTTCCTTGGCGCACTGCGCGAGCGCGATGAGAAGGCGGGTGACGAGGTATGCGCCGTCGTCAAGGAAGTAGTTTTCCCTGAGCGCCGCGTGACCGCTCGTCTCGATCGCGAGCGGGGAGTTCCTGCCTTCCCCGTTGAGGCGCTTTGCCTCGTTGATGACGTTCTTGTAGCCGCGCTTGAAGCGGCGGTGGATGCCGCCATGCGCCGCAATGAACTGCGCCAGACCGTCGCTCGTGACGGAGTCGGTGACGATGACCGCGCCCGGCTGTTCCTGCAGGAGGATGGCGGAGATGAGTGCAATGAGGCGGTTTCGGTTGATCTCCTCGCCGTCGGGGGCGACGGCGCCCGCGCGGTCGACGTCGGTATCGAAGATGATGCCGAAGTCCGCCTTGTTTTTGACGACCGCCGCGCAGACGGACCCCATCGCCGTCTCGTTCTCGGGGTTGGGAATGTGGTTGGGGAAGGAGCCGTCGGGATCGAGGAACTGCGAGCCCGTCGTGTCCGCGCCCAGCGGCTTTAAGACGAGGTCTACATAGAACCCGCCCGCGCCGTTGCCCGCGTCGACGAGGATCTTCTTGCTCGCGAGCGGCTTGTCCGAACCGCATGCCCTGCGCACCTTCTCCACGAGGTCCGCCGCATATTTTTCAATGTAGCTCTTTTTTGTCACGCTTCCCTTGCCTGAAGGGAAATTGCCCGCCGCCGCGATTTTTAGGATATCCGCGACGTCCGAGCCTTCCAGTCCGCCCTCCTTGGAGAAGAACTTGAGCCCGTTCTTCTGATAGGGCAGGTGGCTCGCCGTGATCATGACGGAGACGTCCGCGCCGAAATCGTCCTGCAGGAGCATGAACATGGACGGCGTGGAGGAGAGCCCCGTCAGGATGACGTTGCCGCCGCATGACGTGACGCCCTCGGCGACGAGCGATGCAATGTGATCTGCCGAGAGGCGGGAGTCGTGCCCGACGGCAACGGTAGGGCAGGGCTTGCCCGTCTTGTCCGCCGCCCAGACGCAAAACGCCTTGGCGATCGCGAGAACGGCTTCGTCCGTTAAAGTGACGGGATCGTTCTCGACGCCCGCGATCGCAGTGCCGCGCACGTCGGTGCCGTTCCGTAAGTTGAGAAATTCTTGTTCTGTCATAGTCCCCCCACGGGCAAATATTAGTCGTACGACCTGCCCGCATGCTTCCATTATAATGGTTTTGGGTGGTATTTTCAATACCTTTTTGAAAAAAGAAAAGATTTTTTTGAAAAATCTTGCGATTAAGGCGTATCTATGATATAATGTTACAAAATATTTGGAGAGACACTATGTACAAATTTACACTTTCAACAGATTCGACTTGCGATCTGTACCATGATTTTATCGTGGAGAACGATATCAAGTTTGTCCCGCTCACCTTTACGATGGAGAAGGACGGCAAGATGGAAGATCACCTCGATAACTTCACCGAATACAGCCAGTACGTCGATTTCTACAATCAGCTGCGCGCGGGCGGATTTTCCCGCACGAGCATGCTCAACTATGAGTCGCACTACCAGCACTTTCTGAAGATGGCGCAGGGGGGCGCGGAGGACGTCGTGCACTTCACGATCTCCTCGGGGCTTTCGCCCACCAAGACGGTCGCTGCCAAGGCGGCGGCGGACGTCAAGAAGGACTATCCCAAGTTTGAAGTGTATGTCGTCGACCCGCTCACCGCAACGGTGGGGCAGGGCGCGCTTGTGCGCATTGCGCTCGATTGGAGAAATGCGGGCAAGACGGCGCAGGAGACGTACGACTACGTCAACAGCCTGCGCCTGCATATTCAACACTTCGTCGTGGCAAACGATTTGTATTACTTAAAGCGCGGCGGCAGAGTTTCGGGCGTGAGTGCGGCGGTCGGCACCATGCTCAATATCAAGCCCATTCTCACCTTTGACAGCGAAGGAAAACTGCAGGTCATCGATAAGGTCAAGGGCAACAAAAAGGCGATCGCCTTCATCAAGGCGAAGATGGAGAAGGAGGGCCCGGACGAACATAAGCATGTGTTCATCGTCCATACCGACAACGTACCCTGCGCAAAGGAGCTGGAGGAGTACGTCAAGGAGCGCTTCGGCATTCAGCCGTATGTCTCCATCATGGGGCCCGTCATCGGCTCGCACGTCGGGCCCGGCGCGTTTGCTTTGGGGTATCTCTCCAAGAGTCTGAGAGGAGAGATATAATAAAACTGTTCACGAATTTTCTCACGCAAAGGCGTGACAAAATTCCGTGATTTGAGAGGGCGGTCGCGGGCACGCCGCTCTGCGGCTGACCGCATGTCTCGTGCGGGTAGCCCCCGCCCTCGGTCAAGAAATTGCCTAGCACATGGCAAATTCTTAAGTTCGGGCATGCGCCGAAGCCGCACCGCGGCTATCGGCATGACGCACGCCCTCACCCCTCTCTTTGTGCAAGAAAGGGCTTACAAAATAGCCTCGCACAAATTCACACCCTCCCCCATGCTGCGTCAGCAGCAAATAGGGGCATACTGCGGAGGGGAACCCTCCTTGTATCTGAGATTTGATTCACGCTTGTCCGCAAAAGCGCTTCCGCGCAAATTGGGTACCGCTGCGGAAAGACGCGACTTTCCTTGCGGCATGTTTATAGCAAAGGGCGGTGCGCTTTTCCTGCCTCCCCTGAAAATCGTAGATTTTTAGGGGAGGTGCCCCGCAGGGGCGGAAGGGTCATCAAGGTTGCAGCACACTTCATTGTGCGTTTCAGCATACAATTTCAAACCGATGGGGGTACGCCCGCTGCGGCGGGCGTTCAATAGGGAAGAGAGGTCATTCCTCCGCAGCCCCCGCTACTGTTCGGCAGCGCACGCATTCACTGTGAAAACGGGAAGGATGCGGCAAGATGTGCGCCGGGAAGTCGTCACGAAACAGCGTTTCTTTGCCAAAGATTTTTGGTGAAGAGGGTGAGGGACGCGTTATGCACATCAGCACGGTGTGCTGTGTGCGCGTTCCGAACTGCGGTTTTTGACATAGCCGTCAAAAACCGTGACCGCAGCGCGGAATCCACCGCGCAAGAAAAGCAGGCGTAAGAAGCGTGACATTTGGTGTAAGCCAAATGCCCGCAATAGGCGCCTTGCTGCGACGAAAGCCAGGAGACCTGCCACCATCGGAACACCTCGCTCTTTTCGGGTCGGAGAAGAGTACGTCGGGAAATCAGGGTACGGCGCGATGCGCCTCGCCCTTGTTTCGGCGCGCTCTTTGCTCCTACCAAAGGGCGCGCTTTCTGATTCCGACGGCTGCGCAGGGCGCTGTCCGCGGAAAATACAATGTTTCATGCCCGGTCGGGCGATTACGTAGGAGGTAATCTATGAAACAAATGAGGACTATTTTTGTTGCGGGTGCGCTGGCGGCGGCAATGCTGTGCGGCGCGCTCGCGGGCTGTACGCCGGACGATGCGAGCGGCGAGCGCGGGTTTGAAGTGCGGGTCTATGAGAGCGACCAGACACGGGTGCTTCTGCGCGTCATGGAGACGGAGGATAATAAGAGCATGTACGATGCGCTTGTCGCCCTGCAGGAGGACGGGCGGCTCACTTTCGACGGCAGTGAAAGTACATACGGCTTCTATATTACGTCTGTCAACGGCGTTGCGGAAACAAGCGAAAATTATTGGGGCGTCTACACGACGCTCGGGATGTATGAGGGCGTCAGCTATTCCGATGCAACGTGGGGGACGATCGAGTATTCGGATACGCTCGGCAACACCTATACGCTCGCAAGCGCGAGCTACGGCGCTTCGGGACTTCCGCTTGTGCGCGGGGAATGGTACGCCCTCGCCCGGACGGCGGTCGAAAGTGATGCGTGAGCCATGAAGGGCAGAAAGCAACGTGCGGGCGGATTGGGCGAGAGCGCCGCGCGGATGGTCGCCGTTTGCGCCGTCATGACGGCGCTGCTCCTCGCCGTGCAGTGCGCGCTCTCCCTTGTTGCGGGCGTGGAGCTGGTCACGGCGTTTTTGCTCGTCTTTTGCTATGTGTTCGGCGCAAAGTACGGCATGATCACGGCAACGGCGTTCTCCCTGCTGCGCAATTTCATCTTCGGTTTTGCGCCCGACGTCATCGTGCTGTACCTCATCTACTTTAACGCCTGTGCGCTGTTGTTTGGTGCGATGGGGAAGCGGCGCGGGTATGTGGCAGAGTACGTCTGTCCCGCGCTCGTGCTGCTGCTCGCCGCAGGGACCCTCGCCCTGGCGATTCTCGGGCTGCCCGTCTCGCCGCTGATGGCGGCGCGGCTGGAAGTCATGCTCTGGGCACTCTATGCAGTGCTTGTCGCCCTCTTTGTCGGGAGCGTCGTGCTGCTCTTTTTGGGCGACAGGGCGCGCATCGGGCGGGAGGCCGCTGTACTTTCCGCGCTCGCTGCGTTCAGCACGGTGTGCTTTACCCTCTTAAGCGATGTCATCACGCCACTTTTTTACGGCTGGAGCATGGACGTCGCGATCGGCTACTTTTACACGGGATTTTTTGCAATGGTGCCGCAGACGCTGTGCGCCGCAGTGAGCGTCGCGCTGCTCTTTTATCCCCTGGAGCGCGCCTTTTCCATGGCGCTGTCGCCCGCGCAGAAAAAGCGGCGCGAGGCGCTCTTCAGGGCGCGTACGGCAAGAAAAAGGGGAGGAGCTGAACAAATCCCGCCCTCAAATGATGGACGAACGCAAAAAGATATGGTATAATAGCCATATCTATTTTTTTATCTTTCGGAGCTTTTTTATGGCAAAGGACACGTTTGTAGAACAGATCGCCGACATTGAGACCGATTTCCCCCAGTGGTACACCGACGTGGTCGTCAAGACCAAGCTGGTCGATTACGGCCCCGTCAAGGGGACGATGGTCATCCGTCCCTACGGCTATGCGATCTGGGAAAATATTCAAAAGGAACTGGATGCGCGCTTCAAATCATACGGCATCGAGAACGCCTATTTCCCGCTGCTCATCCCCATGAGCTTCATGACCAGGGAGGCGGAGCACGTCGAGGGCTTTGCGCCCGAAGTCGCGGTCGTCACCCACGCGGGCGGGGAGAAACTCGCCGAGCCGCTCTGCATCCGTCCCACGTCCGAGACCATCATCGGCAGCATGTACAGCAAGTGGATCCAGTCCTACCGCGATCTGCCCGTGCTCATGAATCAGTGGGCGAACGTCATGCGCTGGGAAAAGACCACCCGTCCTTTCCTCAGAACGAGTGAATTTTTGTGGCAGGAGGGGCATACCGCCCATGCGAGCGAGGCGGAGGCAGTCGACATGACGCTTAAGATGCTCGCCGTCTATGAGGAGTTCGCAAAAACCTGCCTCGCGATGCCCGTGCTCACGGGGCGCAAGACGGAGAAGGAGAAGTTTGCGGGCGCTGTCGCGACCTACGGCATGGAAGCGATGATGCACGACGGCAAGAGCCTGCAGGCGGGCACGTCGCACTACCTCGGGCAGAACTTCGCGAAGGCGTTCGATATCAAGTTCCTGGATAAGGATGGCGTGCAGAAGTACGCCTATACGATGTCCTTCGGCGTCTCCACTCGCCTGATCGGTGCGATCATCATGACGCACGGCGATGCGCGCGGGCTCATTCTGCCGCCCGTTGTCGCACCCGTGCAGGTCGTCATTGTGCCCATTGCGTCCAAGAAGCCCGGCGTCATCGAGGCGTGCAGGGACTTAAAGGACACGCTGACCAAGGCAGGCGTGCGCGTCGTGTTGGACGAGAGCGAAAATTCGCCCGGCTGGAAGTTCAACGAATGGGAAATGAAGGGCGTGCCCGTGCGCATCGAGCTCGGCCCCCGCGATCTGGAGGCGGGCAAGATGGTGACCGTGCGCCGCGACACGCACGAAAAGACGGAAGCGGAGCTCTCCTCGGCTGTGGAGACGGTCAAGGCGCTGCTTGCAACCGTGCAGAACGACATGTACGAGAGAGCCAAGGCGCGCATGGACAGCCGCATCGTGCGTGCGAACTCGCTCGAAGAGCTGCTTGCGGGCGTGGAGGGCGGAAACTTCGTCCGTGCCGGCTGGTGCGGCTGCCGCGCATGCGAAGACAAGGTCAAGGAGTTTGCACAGGCGACGGCACGCGTCATGGACGACGAAAATACGTCCGAGACCTGCATCGTCTGCGGCAAGAAAGCGGAGCAGACGGTGGTATTTGCGAGAGCTTACTAAAGCTGTTCACGAATTTTCTCACGCAAAGGCGTGACAAAATTCCGTGATCTGAGAGGGCGGTCGTGGGCACGCCGCTTTGCGGCTGACCGCACGTCTCGTGCGGGTAGACCCCGCCCTCGGTCAAGAAATTGCCTAACAAATGGCAATTTCTTAAGTTCGGGCATGCGCCGAAGCCGCACCGCGGCTATCGGCATAACGCACGCCCTCACCCCTCTCTTGACGCGAACCTTTCAGGGCTTACCATTATAGTTCGCCCGCATTCACTCCCACCCCCAAGCTGCGTGAGCAGCAAATAGAGGCATACTGCGGAGGGGTGAACGGCGCGATATGCGCATCGCCATAGTATGGCGTGCGCGCGCCGCGAACTGCGGTTTTTGACATAGCCGTCAAAAACCGTGACCGCAGGCGACGTTTTCCTTGCGTCGCCAAGCCCCCTCCTTGTATCTGAGATTTTAACAAAAGGCATAACAAGTGAAGCCTTTTCCCGTTATTCATAACAAGGGCACGGGGCGTGACTTTCCTTGCGGCGTAATTGGAACGGGTTCACGCGAATCTTTTTGCAAAGGCGTAATTCCGCGATTGGAGAGAAAATGCCGCCGCGATACAGGCGATAAGGAGATAAACATGCGTCAGCTTCCAAAGTGGCTCTCGGATGCGGTGTTCTATGAGATCTATCCGCAGTCCTTTCAGGATACAAACGGCGACGGGATCGGCGATATCCCCGGCATGATCCAAAGGCTGGACTATATCAAATCGTTAGGCTGTAATGCGATCTGGGTCAATCCCTGGTACGATTCTCCCTTCGGCGACGCGGGCTACGACGTGCGCGATTACAAGAAGATCGCGCCCCGCTACGGCACCAACGACGACGCCAAGAACTTTTTCGACGCGGCGCACGCGCGGGGGATGCACGTCCTCATCGACCTCGTCCCCGGGCATACGTCCATTGAGCATCCCTGGTTCCGCGCGTCCATGCAGCCCGAAGAAAACGAGTATTCCGACCGCTATATCTGGACAAACTCCATTTGGGAGAGTACCGATCTCGCCTGCATCCGCGGCATTTCGCAGCGGGACGGCTCGGCGGCGGTCAACTTCTTTTCCAATCAGCCCGCGCTCAATTACGGATATGCAAAGCGCACCCGTCCGTGGATGATGCCGCCCGATTCGCCCGCCGCGCTCGCAACGCGCGAGGCGATCAAGGACGTCATGCGCTTCTGGCTGGACCTGGGCGCGGACGGCTTCCGCGTCGATATGGCGGCGAGCCTCGTCAAGGCGGACGAGGGTTGGACGGAGACCATCAAACTTTGGCAGGATTTCCGCGCCTTTCTCGATGCGGAGTACCCGCATTGCGCGATGGTGTCCGAGTGGGGCGTTCCCGCCAAGTCCATCGAGGGCGGCTTCCACATGGACTTCATGCTGCATTTTGGTCCGCCCGCCTACAATTCGCTCTTCCGCTGCGAGCATCCCTTCTTCTCGCGCGAGGGCAAGGGGGACATCACCGTGTTCCTCGATACCTACCTTGCCGACCTTGCGTCGACGCAGGGCAGGGGGCTGATCTGCATTCCTTCGAGCAATCACGATATGCCCCGCCTTGCGCGCGGCAGGGATGCGCGCGATCTGAAGATCTGTTTTGCATTTCTTCTGACGATGAGCGGCGCGCCCTTCCTCTATTACGGCGACGAGATCGGGATGCGCTATCTGGAGGACGTCACGTCGGTGGAGGGCGGCTACGACCGCACCGGGTCCCGCTCGCCCATGCAGTGGGAAAAACGCACGGGATTCGGCTTTACGACGGGCGATACGCCCTACATCCCCTTCGATCGGAGCGCGGATGCGCCCACGGTCACGGAGCAGGAAGCGCGGAAGGATTCTCTGCTGAATGCCGTCAGGGCGCTTCTCCGGCTGCGGCATGCGCACGGGGCGCTGCAATCCTTCGGGGAATTTGTCCCGGTGTATGCCGAGGCGGGCAAGTATCCCTTTGCATATGAAAGGCGTGCGGACGGCGAGCGCATCCTCGTCATTCTCAATCCCGCGGACAGAGCGGAGAAAATCTCCTTTGACTGCGCGGGTGAGGTGCTCTTTCAGGTCGGCGGCGTTCCGGAAGACGGAACAATGCCTGCGCGCAGCGCATGCGTCATCAGACGATAGGTCGCCCGGCAAAAAGCGTATTGCGGCGCATGCGCAAAAGAAATGGCGCGCCGTGTACGCGTAAAACAAGCAAGCTATTTTTGGAGGATTCCAAATGAAACATACCGATATTGCAAAAGTACTCAGGGACGCGTCCCTGATGGGACAGGAGGTCACCGTCTGCGGCTGGGTGCGCACGGCGCGCGATTCGGCGGCGGTCGCCTTTCTGGAGATCACGGACGGGACGAGCTTCTCCCGTCTGCAGGTCGTCGTTGACAAGAATAAACTTGCGCTCGATCCCGAATGCACCAAGTGCGGCGCGTCCGTACGGGCAAAGGGCGTCGTCGTCAAAGCGTTCAAGGGGGACGGGGCGGAGCTCAACGCGACGGAAGTGACCCTTCTTGGAAAGTGTCCGCCCGAATACCCCATTCAGAAGAAGCGCACGACGCTGGACTTTTTGCGCGGCATCCCGCATCTGCGGCTGCGGACCAACACGTTTGCCGCCGTCTTCCGCGTGCGGAGCGTCGCGGCGCAGGCGGTACACCGCTATTTCCATGAGCGCGGCTACTATTATATCAACACGCCCCTCATCACCGCGAGCGACTGCGAGGGCGCGGGCGAGATGTTCCGCGTGACGACGCAGCCCTGGGATGCAAAATATGAGAGCGAGGAGGCGTACTACAAGGACGACTTCTTTGGCAAAAAGGCGGGGCTTTCGGTGTCCGGTCAGCTGGAGGGCGAGGTCGCCGCGACGGCGCTGGGCAGGATCTACACCTTCGGTCCCTCCTTCCGCGCGGAGAACTCCAACACGACGCGCCACCTTGCCGAGTTCTGGCACATTGAACCGGAGATCGCGTTTGCGGAACTGCCGGACGTGCTGGAGGTCGCCGAGGAGATGGTCAAGTACCTCATCCGCGCCGTACTTTCGGAGTGTCCCGAGGAGATCGCGTTCTTCGATAAGTTCATGGAGCCGGGGCTTAAGGACAAGCTCACGCACGTTGCAGAGAGCGAGTTCGGCGTGCTCGACTATACCGAGGCGATCGAAATTCTGAAGAAGGCGGGCAAGGAGTTCAAGTTCCCCGTCGAATGGGGGTGCGATCTGCAGACGGAGCACGAGCGCTATATCACCGAGGAGGTGTTCAAAAAGCCCGTGTTTGTCGTCAACTATCCCAAGGAGATCAAGTCCTTCTATATGAAGCAGAATGTGGACGGCAAGACGGTCGCGGCGGCCGATCTCCTGGTGCCGGGCATCGGCGAGATCATCGGCGGCAGCGAGCGCGAGGCGGATCCCGACAAGCTGCTTGCCGCGATGAAGGCGCGCGGCATGGATCTCTCCGCGTATGAGCAGTATATCTCCCTGCGCACCTTCGGCACTGTGCCGCACGGCGGATTCGGGCTGGGGTTTGAGCGCTTTGTCATGTATGTGACAGGCATGGAGAATATCCGCGACGTCACGCTCTTCCCGCGCACGGTCAAGAATATCATGTGACAAGAAATACTTTGCGGCGCGCCCCTTGTGAAAGGGGCGCGCCGTGCTATTTGTCAGATATTTTTTCGGGAAAAAAGTGCGTCTGAGCGCGTCTGAGAGCCAAAACCAACAGCCTGCCCGGGACTTTTCCCGGGGCTTCGAGGAAGGGAAATGCGGCGAAATTGCGGCGCATTTGCGAGGGGAGAGGGGGTGAGGTAAAGGAATGGCGGGCGCAGTCTTGCGGGCTGCGCTGTTTTTTGTGCCAAATGCCCGTAAAAGAGGATGTTTTTGGCATTTTTCATAGTATTATGTGACACATAGTACTATGAAAAGAATGAAATTGTTACGTTTCAGGAGTATGCGCGGGCCATGGAAATGGCTGTGACAAATCTTTGAAATTATATTGACAATGGATTAGTCGTCAGGTATAATTTTATTTGCAGTTATCTGCATAAAATCAGGCGTCTGCCCAAGGGACTGCATTTGAGAGGGGAATTATGAACGATGAAGGATTTCGGGTAAACAGAATGAAGTTTTATCCATGCCAAAGTGTTGGTTCCAAGGTAGCGTGTTGCTTTGCGGTTTGTTGGTTTTTACCGTTATTGATTATATTTATCATATTCTATCCAGAAGTGCCGCTATGGTCTGTCCTCCTTTTGGGTTTTTGGATATGCTTTTTGATATTCGCAACTGTTGCCTGTTTTTTCCATGGAGTTATTTTTGACGAAAAGAAAGGGATTTTGTCTTTGCGAGCCATTTATCGGAGAACGGCAAAGTTTTCAGAGATCAAGGATATTCGGATCAACAATCGTCCGAGCGTCGATCCGAGGAAATATTGTTTCATTGAGGTTTCCTTGAAAAACGGCAAAATAATAAAGATGGCAGGCTATAGTTCTTGTTTTCGTTTAAAACATGATGTGGAGAAGTCGGCAAAAATTGTTTCGGAAATCAAAAAGCGTTTGCAGGAGAAGGGATATCTGAAAGGAGTATTGGAGCAGGTCATCAGTTACGAGGAATAGGGGACTATGTGCAATCCAATCTGAGAAGAGGCAAAATACATTGCCTCTTTTTTGCACTGCAAAGGAGTGAGTGCTTTGATATTGGTTGCGTTTTTTTACATAACAATCCGCCCGCCGCACAGTTGTGCGGCGGGCGGATGCTATCATTCTTGTGTCGGCTTGATGGGGCTGCGTGCTTTTCCTGCGGGCGACAGTCAAGAAATCAGTCGTTGATGCCCTTCTGGATTTCGTTCTCAAAGGGCGTGTTGTACAGCTCGTCCTTGTTGAGCTCAAAGAGCGGGTAGCCGTCTTCGCGGAACTTGACTTTGAGGACGTGCGCGTGACGGTTGTGGTCGTCGAGCGGGTCGCCGACGATCTTTTCGTAGTTGCGGAAATGTACCATCGTCAGCCACTCGTCCTCGTCGCCCCGCACGAAGCAGTTGTGCCCGGGCCCGTAGACCTTGAGTTCTTCGTCCGTCTTGAGCACGGGCCAGCGTTCCTTGCTCCAGGAGCGGGGGTCGAGAAGATCTGCGTCCTCGTCGGCGGTGAGCATGCCCATGCAGTAGCAGGCGCCCGTTGCGGATGCGGAATAGGTCAGATAGATCTTGCCCTTGGTCTCGGGTCCGTACAGGACGGAAGGGCCTTCATTGACCCAGAAACCGCCGTCGCGCTCCCAATCGTAGTCGGGCGAGGTGATGCGTACAAATACCGTCTTGAGCTTTGTGGGCGTTTCCAGCTCCGCGATAAGCAGATCGGAGATGGGCTTTTCGGCGCGTTCACAGCCAAATTTCTGCGCCCAGACGGCATACCATCTGCCCTTCATTTCAAACACCGTCATGTCGAGCGAGAAGTCGGTGAAGGGATAGGGGTCCTCGTCTGCGGGCTGCATGGGAACGGCGTCCGCCTCCCATTCGTCCGTCATGGGGTCCTGCCCCTTGCAGATGAGGGCGTAGGGGCGGATGTCCCAGATATCGGGATAGTGACCCGCCGCAAAGTAGATGACCCACTTGCCCATGATATAGTGCAGCTCGGGCGCCCAGATATGGGACGCCAGCTCGCCTGTCTCGTGCTTCATCCAGACGACGCGGCCCTTTGCCGTCGCGATGCCGTTGACTGTGTCCGCGCAGCGGATCTCCAGGCGGTCATACAGGGGGCAGGTCGCCGTGAAATAGTACTTGCCGTTGCGCTTGCAAAGATAGGGGTCTGCGCGCTGAGGCGCAAGGGGAGAAAGGTATTTTGCCATAAAATTCCTCGCTGTTTGATTTTCGATCGGATGGCGGGCGGGACGCCCGCTTGGGGACAAATTGTTCTGCTTTTATTATAACCTACTTTTTGCGCCGCGTCAACGGGCGCGCGGAAAATTGTCTGCGCTTTTTTGGATATTTTTTGCAGCGGGCAGAAAAAGCTTTGCGTGCGGACGCCGCCGGAACGCAGCGGCTTTGCGCGTCATCTGCGCCTGTTACGGTCTTTTTCGCGGGGCAGCAGGAAGATATAGACGCCGACGATGAGCAGCGCCAGCACGGTCAGGATGATGATGAGCGCGATGCGGATCGCCTCTGAGCCGTCGTTATCCAGCATGTCCGCCGTGACGGTCGCGTGGAACGAGGAGTCGTCGGTCAGGCGCGCGGTGTAGGTGCCGTCGCCGTTGTCAAAGAGCTGTACCTGCGTGCGCTCGGTGACGAGCCGCTCCTCGCCCGCGTCGTTGGTAAAGAGGATGCCGTCCGAGGGCTTGAGATAGGAGAGAGTGTACAGATCTCCCGCCGCGGGACCGGGTGAGACGGTCGTGAGATAGGACGCGGGGACCCAGCCGCGCTGCACACTGCGCGCGTCCGTCTCGTATTCGATGAGGGCGTAGGTCATGTCGGGTGCTTCCACGGTGCCCAGAAGCGTGACCTGCGTGCCGCGTGCGAGCGTGAGATCGATGAGCGGGGCGTCGAGGCAGGGCGCAAAGTATGCCGAGACCTGCGAGGAGAGATAGCGCGTCTCGCCCGCCGCTTCTGTCCAGCTGCTGTCGGCGGTCGTGACGGCGTCGGCGCGGAGCAGTTCGGCGGTGTAGCTGCCGTCCTCCTCCGCAAAGAGCACGACGGCATAGCCGCCCGGATTGGCCGCATTGTCGGCAAGAAGAACGCCGCGGCGCGCCTCCGCGCTCCTGCCGTAGCGGACATAGGGGAAGCTGTCATCGTCCGTATCGCGCAGCGCTTCAAGGTCGACGGTGATGCCGACTGCCTGCGCGGCGACGTCTACAATGAGGTTTTCCTGCGTGTGATGGGAGAAGATGGCCTCCCTTGCGTCGCCGACGGGAAGTTCGGAGAGCGTCGGAATGGAGGCAAGCGCGCCTTCGGCGGCGTCTGTGCTTGCCTGTGTCGCGACGATATAGTTGCCGAAGAGGAAATAGACGGCGTCGTCCTCGTATCCGAGGGCGTAGGAGCGCGCCTGCGCACTGTCCGCGCCATAGACGAAGTCAGTGCCGTCGATAGCGGCATACGCCTGTCCGTTGCACATCAGCGTGCCGTTTGAAAGACAGTAAAGGTTGCCCTCGAGGTCCGCGCGCAGGGCGGTCGCGCCGACGGGAAGGATGATGCCCGTGTCCGTTCCCGTGCTCTGGGAGAGAAACTCCTCCTCTGTGTACATGCGCACTCTGCCGCCCGTGTAGGAGAGGTAAATGTTGCCGTAGAGGTCGGCGGTCATGCCGTTGGGAGAGGTGCTCGTCTCGATCGAGTCGCCGCCCACGATGCCCCGCGTGCCGTTGCCCTTGACGTAGTAGGTGCTGCCATACAGCACGCTCAGCCCCACGACCTCGGTACCCGTGAGCTGGGCGGAGGTGAATGCCGTCTCGCCCGCTGCGTAGTTGCAGGTGTAGACCTGCGTCCCCGACGCGTATGCGATGACTTCGCCGTCTGTCGCGACGCGCTCGGGTTCACTCTCGCAGGCGAGGACGGTGTAGCTGTCCTCTGCGCTGTTGTAGACGGCGATGCGGTCGTTGCCCGCGTCTGCGGTGACGATCAGATCGCCTGCGCGCACAATGTCCGTCGCGCCGTTTAAGCGGTTGGGAGAATCGGACGCGGCGGCGATCTCATAGTCGGTGTATGCTGCGCTGCCGTCTCCGATTTCGATCTCGCGGACGGAGGAGCCTCGGATGCAGTAGAACTTCCCGCCGTAATAGCTGAGCGCCGAGACGCGGCAGAAGTCCGCATCGTCGGAAAGCAGGGTGGGCGCGGCGTCGCTGCCCGGGGCGCGGCGGAACAGTCCCGCCGCAGAGGAGAAGTAGAGATAGGTCCCGTCCGAACAGAGGGAGGCAATGTGGCGGTTGACCGTCGTATCGGTGGAGATATAGTAGCTGAGCATGTCGCCGTACATGCCGTCGGGTCCGGGATAGTAGATCTGATCGCTCACCGTGCAGTAGAGCGTGCCATCCGCGTAGGAGAGCCAGGGTTCCGTTCCCGTGGAGAGCTCGCCGAGGAAGGTGCCGTCCGACTGCAGATCGGAGAGGCTGCGCTGTGCGAGCGTCGTCACGCCTTGCGAGATAACCGCCGTATACAGCATGTCGTTTGCTATGAGGAAGGTAGAACAGTTGAGCGAGGGGATCTGCTCTGCCTCGCTCGTTGTGCAGTCGTAGCGCCAGAAATAATTGGAAGTGCTGCGCACGGTAAAGTAGAGGGTGTCCCCGACAAACTGGATCTTGCCGATGGACGCGCTCTCGCCCGACGTCGTATAGGCGACATAGCCGGACTGTGTACCGCGCTCATAGACATAGAGCGACCTGCCGTCCGCGATCGCGATATATTCGTCCGAGAATGCGGCGTCGGAGGGAGAATTCAGCTCGAGGTACTGTTCGTAACTGCCCGGAAGAAAGAGCGAGGCGTTCTCCGTCGTGAGCGAAACGCTCTCTTCTTCCGCCTGCGCGCTCACCGGGGGATTGAGTTGGGATGCAACCGTACAGATCGCGCCGCACAGAAGAAGTGCGGCGAGTGCGGCTGCGCTCTTTCGTAGTAACATATAACTATTATAACACGCGCGCGTGAAAAAGACAATTGCATGCAGGCAAAAATTTTATGAAAGTCCGGGAAGACACAAAAAAACCGTCGGTTTGAAAAAAATTTGAAAAATCCGGAAATTTTTTTGTCATACAGGCAGCCGTCTGTCATATTTTCATGCTATGATAAAAAGGCAAACAAACGTTCGTATTTGTTCGGGCGAAGTCCGGACAGCAGGAGGGGGCAGTGGCAAACGAATACGCAAAGGTGATCCTGTATGCATATCCCTATCTTTCGGCGCTCAGCGACGCCGTCGGAGTGGGCGCGGTCAACAAGGCGATGTTATCCTTTCGTTCGCAGGAGGACGCCTTGCAGACGGCGGAGACCATCGTGGAGGAGCTGGCGGTCAAATCCAGGCTCATGCGGCTGGAAGATGCGGTGAATGCGGCGCTCTCTTCGCTGAGCGACGAGGAGCTGTATCTGCTGGAGTACAAGTATTTCCGCCGCAAGCGGGTGCTGCGGGAAAAGTATGCGGGATACTGCATGGCGTGCTCCGAGCGGACATACTACCGCAAACAGTGCGCCGTACTCAAAAAGTTTGTGTGCCGTCTCATGCAGCAGGGCTGGCAGGAACAGACCTATTCGGAGGCATTTGGCGGTTTCGCGCCCTTTGCACGCGTGCTGGACGCGCTGAAGGCGGGGCGGGAGGGGGCGATCACGCAAAAGCGCGCCCGCAAAGAGCGGGGCGCGTGATCAGAAGTCCTGCGGTTCATCCGTCTGGCGGCGCTTGCCGCGCATGAGGATGATCGCGATGGCGACCGCCGCGCCGCAGGCAAGGCAGATGACGACGATCTGCGTCGCGCTTACGGGGCTCTCCGCGGCGGGCGTCTGATCGGTTTCGCCGTCGCCGCTCGTTGCGGTGAGGTAGTCGGTGTTGTGCTCGTATTCGGGCGGCGCGTCGGCGGGGATATAGCCGAAGGTACCGTCCAGGAGCACATACAGGTAGAGTTGCCCGCTCTCGTAGCGGTCGCCGTAGTAGACAAAGGTGCGTTCGACGGAAGTGAAGGTGTCGTCGCCGAGGTCGCCTGCCTCCGGCAGGGTATAGGTGACGGTGATCTGCTTTCTGAGGTAGGGGCGGACGGGAATGAAGTCGACAAAGAGCAGCTGATCGGTGCGGCAGTACCCCAAAAGTTTTTTGTAGGGCAGGTCGTCCACGAGATATTCCACGGTGGAATAGACCTCGCCCTCCTCGAGGACGCGGACGTAGTATGTATCGGGAATGAGAAAAAGGCGTTCTTCCTCGCTCGCGCCCGCGTAGAACCAGACGTCCTGCTCGCAGACGGCATACCGCCCGTCGGCGGCGGAGGCGGCGAGGGGCGGGGCGGGAAACAGGAGCACCGCAAGGAGCGGCAAAAGGAGGATCAGACGTTTCATGTCTGCTATCGTAGCGCGTTTGCGCGGGCGGGCGGGGAGCGGTTTTGACGAAAATGAGCGAATTATCGGTAAAACTCAGAGCGGTGGAGGCGGAGATCGCCAGGCGGCAGGCGGCGGACCACCTCGCGCACTACAATACGGGCAGAAAAAAGCACAAAAAACAGCTCGCCTTCCATAAGTGCAGGAAGCGCAACCGCTGGGTGTTCGGCGGCAATCGCTCGGGCAAGACGGAGTGCGGTGCGGTGGAGGCGGTGTGGATGGCGCGCGGGTGTCATCCCTACCGCAAGAACAGGAAGGACGTGTTCGGCTGGGTCGTCTCGCCCACCATGCAGGTGCAGCGCGACGTCGCGCAGAAAAAGGTGCTCTACTACCTGCGTCCCGATCAGATTGCGGATATCGTCATGGTCAGCGGCAGAAAGGACAATCCCGCCGCGGGCATCGTCGACCAGATCATCGTCAGGAACGTTCTGGGCGGGACGAGCGTGATCGGCTTCAAGAGCTGCGACCAGGGCAGGGAGCGCTTTCAGGGAAGCTCTTTGGACTTCGTCTGGTTTGACGAGGAGCCGCCGCGCGATATCTACGAGGAATGCCTGATGCGCGTCGTCGACCGGCAGGGGGATATCTTCGGGACGATGACGCCCCTGAAGGGGCTGACCTTTCTCTACGAGGAGATCTACCTCAACCGCGGGAACAATCCCGAAGTCTGGTATGAGTTCATGGAGTGGGCGGACAACCCCTTTCTCTCCAAGAAGGAGATCGCGCTGCTCACCGCCTCCATGGACGAGACGACGCTGCAGTCCCGCCGCTACGGCAGGTTCGCCGCGCGCGAAGGGTTGGTCTATCCCGAATTTGACGAACGGGTGCATGTCATCGAGCCTTTTTTTATCCCGCCTGACTGGCAGGCGAAGATCAGCATCGACCCGGGGCTCAAGAACCCGCTCTCGGCGCACTGGTACGCCGTCGATTGGGACGGCAATGTGTATGTGATCGCCGAGCACTACGCCGCGGGGAAGGATGTGGACTACCATGTGCGCGCCATCCTCGCGATATGCGAAAAACTCGGCTGGAAGCGGGACGCGCAGGGGAGGGTGGAGGCGCTCATCGATTCGGCAGCGGGACAGCGCACGCTGGCGGCAGCAAAGTCAGTCGCGGAGCTGTTCGCAGAGCGCGGCATTCTCGCTGATACCCGCGTCGAGAAGGACGTCTTTTCGGGCATCGAACGCGTCAAGGGGTACTTAAGCCGCGATAACGGGCTGCCCGACCTGTATATCTTCTCGGGGTGCGTCAATATGATCCGCGAGTTCAAGAGCTATTTCTGGGGCAGCGGGGAGAGCCCCGTAAAAAGAGACGATCACGCGATGGACGAGTTGCGCTATTTTCTGATGGATCGCCCGCAGCCCGCGCGGACGGTGAGCGAAAAGAGCGCGATTGCGAGGGACAAGGAGAAGCGCATCCGGGCGCTGAGAAGGGGAACAAAACACAAAAAATGACATGGAACATAGTATTATGTCTGACATAATACCGTGAAAAATGCCAGAAAAAGGAGGAAAAGTCGTTGGATGCAGGAGGATAAAGTCAGGGATGCGGTGCTCAAAGTCGCGCTCGGATTCCGCGTGGAGGAGGTGACGGAGGAGTACGGCATGGAGGACGGGGAGATGCGCCTCGTCAAGTGCAGAAAGACGCACAAGGACATCCCGCCCGACTTAAAGGCGGTGCGCCTTTTATTGGAGGGAACGGACTACGCGTCCTTTACGGACGAACAGCTCGAAGCGGAGAAAGAAAAGCTGCTCAGACAACTTGAGCGCGAAAAGGAGAATGCATGAACGGGGAAATAACAGAGAAAACGGCGAAAGAAAAGCGCGCCGAGGCGCTGGTGAAGGACGTGACGGCGGATTTTGAAGCGCGTCGGGAAATGCGGCGCAGCCTCGAGCGCGGCTGGCAGCTCAACATGAACTTTGTCAGCGGCAATCAGTACTGCGATATCGGCGCCGCGGGGGAACTGGAAGAGGAGACGGCGGAATTCTACTGGCAGTCGCGCAGGTGCTTCAATCATATTGCGCCCACTTTGGATACGCGCATCGCGCGCCTTGCCAAGGTGCGCCCCAGTCTTGAAGTGCGCGCCTTCTCCGATTCGGACGACGACATGAAGACGGCGCGGCTGTGCTCCAATATCCTGAAGGCGGTCAGAAACAGGATCGATCTGGACGGCATCATCGACCGCGCGACGCTCTGGTCGGAGACGTGCGGCACTGCATTTTACAAGATCGTCTGGAACTACGAGGACGGCAAGGTCATCGGCACGGACGATACGGGGCACTCCATCCGCGAGGGAGACGTCAACGTGGTGGCGCTCTCGCCCTTTGAAGTGTACCCGGACAGCCTCACCGCGGAGGGAATGGAGGAGGTGGAGAGCCTCATCCACGCCAAGGCGGTGCCCGTGTCGCAGATCAAGGAGCGCTTCGGCGTGGAGATCGAAGGGGAGACGATCACCGACTTTCCCTTTGTTCCCTTCTCGTCGGCGAGCGGCTGGAGGCGTCCCATAGACGGCGCGGCGCAGCCCGCGCTTCAGGACGCTGTCATTTTAATTGAACGGTATACCCGTCCGAACGGCGAACACCCGAACGGACGGCTTGAAATCGTGGCGGCTGACAAACTCTTGTACGAAGGAGATCTTCCCTATCGCAACGGCGACCGCGGCGAGCGCGTGCTGCCCTTTGTGCGGCAGACCTGCATCGCCCTGGCGGGCGCGTTCTTCGGGACGAGCGTCGTGGACAGGATGATCCCCCTCCAGCGGGCGTACAACGCGGTCAGAAACCGCAAGCACGAATTTCTCAACCGGCTGTCGATGGGCGTCATCGCGGTCGAGGACGGCTCGGTGGACGCCGAGGATCTTGCGGAGGACGGGCTGTATCCCGGGAAGGTGCTCGTCTACCGCAGGGGCTCGGAAAAGCCGGGCTTTCTCGAGAGCGGGACGCTGCCATCGGAGTTTGAAAAGGAAGAGGAGCGGCTTTCGGGGGAATTCATCCTCGTCTCGGGCATGAGCGAGATCTCCCGCAACTCCGCGAACCCGACGCACGTCACGAGTGCGACGGGGTTGCAGCTGCTCATCGACCAGGACGTCAACCGCATGCACATGAGCGTGGAGAGCATGGAGCGCGCTGTCAGAGAGACGGGCAAGCAGATCCTGCATCTCTACAAGCAGTTCGCGGGCGCTTCGCGCGTCATGCGCATGACGGGCACGGGCGGGTATGCCGAGCTGTTTGAGTTCAGCAGAAGCGACATCTCTGCGGACGATGTGCAGTTCGTATCCGGATACGAGCGCACGGCAGAGCAGAGAAAGGAGGATATCTTATACCTTCTGTCGCTCGGGCTTCTGCGGGACGAGAACGGCAACTTTTCGGACGACACGCGCAACCGCGTACTGGAGGCGCTGGGGTACGGGTCGTTCGACAACGCGCGGGATATCTCCCATCTGCACCTCAAGAAGGCGGAGAAGGAAAATATCCTGCTGGAGACCATGGACGTGGAGGCGGATGCGTATGACGATCATGCGCTGCACACGACCGAACACGTCCGCGCCCTGCTTTCGGGCGGGGAGGAGGACGCGGTGCGCAGGGAGCGCATCCTCAGGCACCTTGCGTCCCATCAAAAATTCGGAGGAGAGAAATGACGGAAGAGGAGAACACAACGCAGGGACCCGAGGACACGACCAAAGTCGATCTCGGAAAATTTCAGAACGTAGACGCCCTCATGCGCGCTTACAAGGAGCTCGAGGCGGAATTTACCCGTCGCAGTCAACGCCTGCGGGCGCTGGAGGCTGCTGCGGCGCAGTCGGACGAAGCGCAGCCGAAGCGCGCAGAAGCGGACGCTCACGAAGAGCTGTACCGTGCCGTCAAGGGGGACGAGGGGGTCTGCGCGCGCATCGTGGGCGAGTATCTCGCCTCGTGCAAGGGCGTGCCCCTTCTCGGGGGCGGAGGTGCGGGCGTCACGGCGCCCGTCAAACGAGCGCAGACCTTCAAAGATGCAGGCAACATGGCGCTCGGCTACTTCAAATTACAAAAATAAAGCAACAAGGAGAAAATTAACATATGGTTACTACCACTTCGGCAGACAGCGCGCTCCGTTCGTACTACCTTGACGCAGTCACGGAACAGCTCAACAGAAGCGCCAATCCCTTCCTCGCGGCGATCGAACAGACCACCTCGGACGTGTGGGGCAAGGACGTCAAAAAGACGGTCGTGTGCGGGCTGCACGGCGGCATCGGCGCGGGCACGGAGGACGGAGATCTGCCCGCTTCGTCGACCAACGGATATGCACAGCTCACCGCGACGCTGAAAAACCTCTACGGCAAGATCGAGATCAGCGACAAGGCGCTGCGCGCCTCCCGCAATGACGAGAGCGCGTTCGTCGACCTGCTCAATGAGGAAATGAACGGGCTTGTGCGCAGTTCGTCCTTCAACCTCGGCAGAATGCTCTTCGGCGACGGCACGGGAAAGCTTGCGACGATCTCCAGTGCGACCGGCACCACGTATACGGTGGACAGCACAAGAAATCTGGCGACCGGGATGATCGTCGATGTTATCTCCGGCGAGGGCGCCGCGGTTGCGACCGCGCGCACGATCACCGCAGTCGATCACAATAAAAAGACGGTCAGCGTTTCGGGATCGACGGTCAGCGGTGTAACAAACTGCGGTCTGTACGTCCAGAATTCACGCAATCTCGAGCTGACGGGGCTGGGTGCGATCTTTTCTGATTCTACGACGCTCTACGGGCTGAACCGCTCGGAGAACGGCTGGCTGACGCCCACGATCATCAAGGAGGTGGGTACGCTCAGCGAGCTCAACGTACAGACCGCGATCGACAGAGTGGAGGAGTCCTCCGGCGGACAGATCAACTTCATCATCTGTTCGTGGGGCGTCAAGCGCGCGCTCTACAACGTCCTGAGCAAGTACCGCCAGTGTGACAGCGTCACGCTCGAAGGCGGCACGCGCGCCATTACCTTCAACGGCATCCCCGTCGTGGCGGACCGCTTCTGTCCGAGCGGCACGATGTATCTGCTGAACACCAACGATTTCCACCTGCATCAGCTGTGCGACTGGCAGTGGCTGGAGGGGGAAAACGGGCGCGTGCTCAATCAGATCCCCGGCAAGCCCGTCTATCAGGCGACGCTCGTCAAGTATGCGGAGCTCATGTGCTACCGCCCCTGCGGGCAGGCGATGATGAGCGGCATCACGGAGAAGTAACAAGGAGGGCGGTATGCTCATCAAGGATGTGCTGATCACGGCGGCGGAGAGCATCGGCAGGACCGACCTGACGAGCGCGATCGAGTCGGCATACAGCGCGGCGGTCAGTTCGGGGACGTCTCCCTCGGGCGAGGCAGCCGCCCTGCTGCGGTGCTACCGCCTCGTGGAGAACGAAGTCGCGCTCGATCATCTGCCGCTTCGGGCGCAGGATACGCTTTTGCCCGTCGACGGCTATGTGCAGTTTTCCGATTTTTCCCATTCGCCCGTGGACGTGATCGAGGTCAGGGACGCGCAGGGGAGCAAGACGGAGTTTGAGGTCTTAGCCTCCCGCCTCTATGTGGGGACGGGGAGCGGGTCCGTCACCATTGACTACACCTATGTGCCCGAACAGCCCAAGATCAGCGATGAAACGGCGTTTTCGGACAAGGTGTCCGCCCGCTTGCTTGCCTTCGGCGTCGCCAATGAATACCTGCTCACCGCGGGACGGTACGCCGAGGCGGCGGTGTGGGAAAAGAAGTACCGCGATGCGCTGGCCGCGGCGGGGCTCTCGCGCAGAAAGCTGTGCGTGCGGGCACGGAGGTGGGTATGACGCCCTCGCATAGGACGTATACGCTGCACTATCCCCTCGCCGAACTCAGAAAGGGCGGACGCATCCGCCGCCTCCGGCTGGAACACTTCCGTGAGGAGAGCGGTGCGCTCGTGTGCGCAGAGGGGGAGAGCTTTGCGTATTCGCTGCCCTCGTCCACGACGGACATCTTCTGCGCCGACAACCGCCTGTTCGCCTATGTGCAGAGTTCGCAGACGGGGAAGTTCATGGATACGGGCGTCTCCTATCCCTCGGGCGGCAGCATGCACAATTTAGTCGCGCTCGTCGAGGCGGAGGGCACGACGCGCTTTTTCGCCATCGGAAACAGCTACCTCAACTACTTTGCCAACACAGCGAACAGTATCGTCACCTTTTCGCCCACGCCCTCGACGACGGCGCTCGCGCTGCATCATGAGCGGCTCTTTGGCGCAGTCGGGACGCGCGTCTACTACACCAAGCCGCTGGACTTCCGCGGCTGGGAGGAGTACGGCGAGCACGATGCGGGATATTTTGACCTGCTGCCGGGTGCGGGCACTGTCGTGGATATCTTTTCCATGCGCGACAGAGTGTTCTTTCTCAGGCGATACGGCATCACCCGTCTGACGGGGTACTGCGACATCTACAATTTCCGCCAGGAGGAAATGCCGTTCGGCATGGGGGAAGTGCTTTCGCGGGCGGCGGTCATCGGGGAATATGCCTACTTCTTCACGCGCAAGGGGCTGTGCCGCTTTGACGGGACAAGCGTCGAGCATGTGGAGGACGCGTCCGACGAGGATATCTCCCTGCTTCACGAGATCCGCATGGGCGCGCTGGAGTGTATGCATGCGGCGGCATCCGTCACGCTTTCGGACGGCGCCAAGGCGATCTATATCTACGATCCCGTGTCTGAGCGCGGCAGATTTATCCGCCGCAGTTACGATGCGTGCGCGTTCGGGCTGTACATTTATACGAAGCGCGGCAGTTCTGCGTACCGTCTGACGGGCAAGGCGCTGCCCTCGTCCGGCTCGTGCAGACTCCTGACGGAATTTACGTTTGCCGACCTCGGCGAGGGGGAGAAGCGGCTGGAGGCGGTGTACCTCGCGGGCAGAGGGAACTTTTCGGTGACGGCGGCGGGCGAGGAGAACTCCGTGACGCTGTCCGTTCCGGCGGGGGAGTGGACGCGGTTTCCCGTCGCAGTGCGCGGGGAGAACGTGACGCTGACCGTCAGCACGAGCGAGAGTACCGCATCGCTCAAGGAACTTGATCTGCGCGTGAGGAGGGAGGACAGGATATGACCATCGACATCGTCGATCTGACCGATGAGAAGTACAGCGACCTCAATGCCGTGCAGATGGCAATGGTGCGCGCGGCGCAGGTCAAAAAGAACGAGATCGTTGCCGAAGCGGAGGAGGAAAAGGCTTCCATTCAGCGGGAGCTGGTCGCCAACAACTTTGCACGCTCCTATGTGCAGGTCATGGCGAACGCGCGCATCAACGCGGCGCAGCTGGAGGCGATCAACGCGCTCAAGGAGGATTTGGACTACCAGCTCGCCTATGAGGCGCTCGCTTCGGAGGGGAACGAGATAGGACCTTACCAGTATCCGTCCAACCCCAACTACAACCTCACGCCCTCGCAGCGCTTTCTCGTCGTGCGCGAGTACTACATGAGCGTGACGGACGACCCAGACGCCCGCTTGCAGGCGTACGCGGGGGACACGCTCGCACGAAGCTATCTGGGCGAATATTACGCAACGCTGTACGATCTGCTCGCATCGTACTGCTGAAAAAAGGGGCAGGCTCCGCAACATGCGGAGCCTGCTTTTTTGACGCTTTAATATGAATAAACCCCCGGTGCCTTATTGCTTATTCGCGATAGTTGTATTTTTCTTGCTATTTGGTGTCTCAATCCTAATAGCTGAAAGGCAAGTTGTTGGGACGAAAGCGTACTCATCGGCGCTGTGAGTAAAGACGTGATACGGCAAATGCTAAAGTCGAACTGAAAATTATTTTAGGAAAGTTTGCCGTATATATTGACTTTGTGGCTGAATATGGTATATAATATAGGTACAAGATAATATGGAGGTAAAAGCTATGACGATCATTCCGATGAGAGACTTAAAGGATACCGTCGAGATAGAGCGCCGTTGTATGGAGGAAAAAGGCCCCGTCTTTGTTACCAAAAACGGTTACGGCAAGTTGGTCGTAATGGATATTGAGTATTACGAACAGACTATGCGCAGGATATACGAAGCAAAACAGATCAATGAAGGACTGTCCGATCTGGCAAACGGCAAAACTGTTGACGGCGACGAAGTAAAACAGAAATTGGCGGCGAAATATGGCATCTGAATACGGGTATCGCTTCACGCGGCAGGCAGAAACGGACTTATCCGGGATTCTGCAATACATAAGCGAAGACTTATCCAATCCGAGTGCGGCAACCGCACTCGGACGTAAGGTCTTTGCAAGCATTGAGGATATAAGACAGTTTCCGCAGTCTGGTATGATTGTGGACAATCCCTTTTTGACGGATAAGGATGTGCGTCGCACGCTGATAGATAATTATATCCTCTACTACAAAGCCATAGACGCTGAAAAGATTGTGTATATCATCCGTATCGTGTATGCAAAGCGCAATCTGGACGAGATATGCCGCGAATTGGAGATATAGCGCGCACAAAGCAAAACAAGCTATTTTCCGAATGTACAAATGCGGCTCAAAAAACGGAATGTGCAGCAAGGACCCCTTCGTCTCGCTGACGCTCGCCACCGTCTTGGCGGCGCCAAGGTAGTGCGCCGCCTGTGGGCACGAAATCGCCGCCGAAAATGGCGATTTCTTAGTTCGGCGTGCGCGCACAGCGCACCGCGCTGATGCGCACGACGCACGCCTCACCCTGAAACTTCGTTTCAGGGGAGGTATAACAAAAATACGTCATTTCGATTGCGGCGATAAGATTTATTTATCAATCAATTGCAAAAATTCTGTTGACAATTTGCTCCGCTTATCGTATAATGGCAGAAACCGATGAAGTGAAAGAGTAACGCGATATCAGCGGACTTCCAGAGAGTTCCCGCAGGGTGAGAGGGGAGCAGGCCGACGCGCGTGAATGGGTCACGGAGGGCGGGCGTGAACACAAGTAGCGTCCGACGGGGCTTTCCCGTTACAGGAAGAGAGCATGTCAGTGCTTACAACGAGGCAGCCGATCGGCTGTGAAATTGGGTGGCAACACGGAGAGATTCGTCCCAAACGGATCTTTACCGTGTATTTTTTTGCACAAAATATTTTATCAGGAGGTAACACCATGGCAACCAAGCAAGTCCCTTACAAGATCTATCTGTCGGAAGAGGAGATGCCTAAGGCATGGTATAATGTTAAAGCGCACATGAAGACGGAGCACGCGCCTTTCATCAATCCCGCGACCATGCAGCCCTGCACCAAGGACGACCTGCGTCCCGTGTTCTGCGACGAGTGCATCGATCAGGAACTCAACGAGACGGACGAGTACATCGGCATTCCCGACGGCATCCGCGACTTCTACCGCACCTTCCGTCCCTCGCCCCTTGTAAGAGCGTATTTCCTGGAAAAGCTGCTGGACACGCCCGCCGAAATTTACTACAAATTTGAGGGCAACAACACATCCGGCTCGCACAAGCTCAACTCCGCGGCGGCGCAGGCGTACTACGCAAAGCAGCAGGGGCTGACGTCCATCACGACCGAGACGGGCGCGGGACAGTGGGGCACGGCGCTCGCAATGGCGGCGGCGTTCTTCGGACTGCACCTCGACGTGTACATGGTCAAGGTGTCCTCCGAACAAAAGCCCTACCGCAAGGAGGTCATCCGCACCTACGGCGCCAACGTCATTCCCTCGCCCTCCGATACGACCGAGGCGGGCAGAAAGATCCTCGCCGCGTTCCCCGGCACGGGCGGCTCGCTGGGCTGCGCGATCTCCGAGGCGGTGGAAAAGGCGGTCACGACGCCAAACTGCCGCTACGTCCTCGGCTCCGTGCTCGATCACGTCCTGCTGCACCAGTCCGTCATCGGCCTGGAGAGCAAGGCGGCGCTCGATAAATACGGCGTCACGCCCGATATCATTATCGGCTGCGTGGGCGGCGGCTCCAACTTCGGCGGCCTCATCGCGCCCTACATGGGCGAGCGGCTGCAGGGCAAGAACAACATCGAGTTTGTCGGCGTCGAGCCCGCAAGCTGTCCTTCGCTGACGCGCGGCAAGTTCGCCTATGACTTCTGCGACTCCGCCAAGATCACTCCCCTTGCAAAAATGTACACGCTGGGCTGCGGCTTCATGCCCTCGCCCAACCATGCGGGCGGTCTCAGATATCACGGCATGAGCCCCATCGTCTCCCAGCTCTATCACGACGGCTATCTGCGCGCCGTCGCCGTGGAACAGAGCAAGGTGTTCGACGCGGCGGTCATGTTTGCCAAGTGCGAGGGCATCCTGCCCGCACCCGAGAGCTCGCACGCCATCCGCGTCGCCATTGACGAAGCGCTCAAGTGCAAGGAGGAGGGCAAGAAGAAGACCATCCTCTTCGGGCTGACGGGCACGGGGTACTTCGACCTCGCCGCCTACAAGCAGTACAACGACGGCACGATGACCGACTACGTTCCCACCGATGCCGACCTTGCAAAGGGCTTCGCGACCATTCCCGACTGCCCCGTCAACAAGGGCGCACTGTAAAATTTCATGCGGCAACTGTCAAATCGGCGCGCCGCCGCGCTCATCGCGCGGCGGCGCGTTTTGTTCTTTGGGGCGCGGTGGCAAGGGGCGCAGCCTGCGAAATTGTCACGATGCTTGCCACATGAATTGCGTGATTTTACACATATTTCATGTTGAACACAAAAATAAATGGAAATACCGTCTTTACACGCGCTAAAAAATGTGATATAATAAACAAAAAAGCGACGGGGGAACAATGAAGCAAAATTATGAAAAACCAGCCGCCGAACTGCTTGCAGAGCACGGCGTCACGCAGGAGAGGGGGCTCACTGCGCAGGAGGCGTCATCGCGGCTGGAACTGTACGGCCCGAATGCCTTTGAAAAAGAGAAAAAGACCAAGCTGATCGTTAAAATTCTGGCGCAGCTCAAGGACGTGTCCGTCATCATTCTGCTCATCGCCGCCGTCCTCAGTCTGACGATGGCGATCATCGAGTGGGAGGGGCTGCACAGCCTCATCGAGCCGCTTGTCGTCTTTGCCGTCATTGTGATGAACGTCATCCTCGCCGTCACGCAGGAGCGGAGCGCGGAGAATGCCCTGGAGGCGCTTGGCAATCTCTCCTCGCCTGTCTGCCGGGTGCTGCGGGACGGCTCTGTCGGGGAGTGCGACCCCAAGCACCTCGTCCCCGGGGATATCATCCTGTTAAAGACGGGCGACCTCGTCCCCGCCGACGCGCGCCTTCTGAGGTCGGAGAGCCTCGCCGTGGACGAGTCCTCGTTGACGGGCGAGAGCGTCCCCGCCGAAAAGGACGCGGACGCGCAGCTCGAAGGGGATATCCCGCTGGGAGACCGCGCCAATATGGTGTTCTCGGGCTGCCTTGTGACGGCGGGCAACGCCGTTGCCATCGTCACCGAGACGGGCATGCAGACGCAGATCGGTAAGATCGCGCGTTTCCTCACCGAGACCAAGCAGAAAAAGACCCCCTTGCAGGTCCGCCTGGACAAGGTGGGTAAGATCATCAGCGGCATCGCCGTCATGTCGGCGATCGTGCTGTTTGTCGTCAGCCTCATTCAGAATGGCGGTGTACTGACGATGGACATGATCATCGTCGCCATCACGCTCGCCGTCGCCGCCGTGCCCGAGACGCTCTCGCTGATCGTCACGCTCATTTTAACGCAGGGCGCCAAGAAGATGGCGGCAAAGAACGCGCTCATCCGGCAGATGCAGTCGGTGGAGACGCTGGGCAGTACCTCCGTCATCTGTTCGGACAAGACGGGAACGCTCACAATGAATAAGATGACCGTCAAGCGGCTCTGGGTGTTCGGCTCCGAGCCCGTGCCCGAGGACGCGGACTTTGACGGGCAGAAGATGCGCTTTTTGGAGCAGCTCGCCCTTGCCTGCACCGCGACCGTCGGCAAGGACGACGACGGGAACGAAAAGATCATCGGCGACCCCACGGAGACGGCGATTGTCACACTTGCCAAGGCAAAGGGCATCGACTACGAGCATTTGGGCGAGAAGTACGAGAAAGTAGGGGAGGTCCCGTTCTCGTCCTCGCGCAAGATGATGACCGTCGTCGTGCGCCGCCCGGAAGGGGGATATCTCGTGCTCACCAAGGGCGCGTTCGACCGCATTCCCTTCGACCGTTCGGATAAGAATGTGCTTTACGAGCTGGAGCAGATGCACGATTCCTTTGCATCCGACGCGCTCCGCGTCATCACGCTCGCGGGCAAGGTCGTCGATACGCTGCCCGAAAATCTGGAAGAGGTCGAAAGCGGGCTCACCTTCTACGGCTTTGTCGGCATCATCGACCCGCCCCGTCCCGAGGCGAAGGCGGCCATCGCCCGCGCCAAGGCGGCGGGCATCCGCACGATCATGATCACGGGCGACCATGCCGCAACGGCGGGCGCGATCGCGCGGGAGTTGGGCATCATCACGGCAAATGAGGGCATCATCACGGGGCAGGAACTGCAAAAGCTGTCCGATGAAAAGTTTGCCGAAGTCATTGAATTTTACTCCGTCTACGCGCGCGTCTCGCCCGAGGACAAGATCCGCATCGTCAAGGCGTGGCAGGCGCGCGGCGAGGTCGTCGCAATGACGGGCGACGGCGTCAACGACGCGCCCGCGCTGAAGGCGGCGGACGTCGGCGTCGCGATGGGCAAGAACGGCACCGAGGTCGCCAAGAGCGCCGCAAAGATGATTCTGATGGACGACAAGTTCTCCACGATCATCGAGGCGGTCGCCGAGGGACGCAATATCTTCTCCAATATCCGTAAGCTCGTCTACTTCCTGCTGGTGTGCAATATCTCCGAGATCATCGTCATGCTGTTCGCGCAGTTCATGTCGGGCGAGGGCTGGGGTCTGCCGCTTACGCCCCTGATGCTGCTCATCATCAACGTCCTGGGCGACGGTATTCCCGGCATGGCGCTCGCCAAAGAGGAGTCGGATAAGCGCATCATGAACCGAAAACCCATCGCCCGCAACGAGAGTTTCTTCGGCGGCGGGCTGATGGAAGTCATCATCCGCCAGACCTTCGTGTTTGCGATTGTGACGCTTGCGGCGTACTACATCGGTCTGCATGTCACGCTCGGCGGCGTCGCACCCACCATCGAGGCGGCGCAGACAATGGCGTTCCTCGTCACGGGCTGGACGTCCATCCTGCATGTGCTCACCGTCCGCAGCAGAAAGAGCATCGTGTTCTACCGCGTCAAGGACAATCCCCGGCTGTATATCAGCTGCGCGGTCATGCTCGTGCTCCTCGGCGGACTTGCGGGGCTTGCCGCCATTCCTGCCGTCGGCGAGGCGCTGGAGATGAGCGCGCTTTCCGTCTGGCAGTGGCTGATCGTCGTTGCGCTGACGCTCGCGCCCACGATCGTCGCGGAGTACGGCAAGTTCTGGGACTATATCCGCTCGCGCAATGCCGAGCGCACCCGCGTCAGGTAATTTTTATATGACAACTTCAAAGCGCCGCCTCGGACGAGGCGGCGCTTTGTCGTTCAGATAGGGCAGACGATGACGTCCGCGTGGGCATGCGATCAGTCCTCCAATTTTCTGAGCGCTCCTACGGCATAGGCGTAGTCGTTCAAGATCGAATACAAACGTATTCCAATCTGCCCGATGCTTGAACCCTATATCACAGAAAATCCCGTCATACAAAGTGATCGCTATATCGAACGAAGGTACAAAAGAATCCTCCCGGGACATAAACTTTACGATATGCGAACTACTTTTTATACGCGATGCAAGGAATGCGGGGTGGATAAGGCAGCGATGGATGAGATGGTAGGGCACTCCTCCGGGGAACTGGAAAGGGCCTACACAGATTTATCCGATGAATACCTGATCCGTGAGGTGAAGAAAATAAAATACAGCCTGCCTCCAATTCTGTCCCCAAATTTGTCCCCAAATTGACAGTTTCACGCGTTGGGAAGGCCCAAAAAACAGCAAAAAATGGGCTGAAAACAAGCAAAAATGCCCATTTTCAGCCCCTTTTGGTCGAGGTAACGGGATTTGAACCCACGACCTCTTGGTCCCGAACCGCGTCGGCGCAGGCTTTGCTCGTTTGTCGGGCGCTGCGCTTCCGACGAACCATCGCCGCCGCGCCTCCTTTCCCCACAAAAATGCTGCGCCTTTTTGCGGGGGCCCCTTAAAAAATAGCGCGCTTGGCAATGGGACACAAGAGGTCGGAAGTCCTATTCCAGTACAACAAACAAAAACCCCGCAGAGCAAAAGCTCTGCGGAGTTTTTGGTCGAGGTGACGGGATTTGCGCCTTTGGCGGCGCGCCCCGGTGAACAGCACACCGTGCTGTTCAGTTTGCGTCCGTGCTTTCTGTTTTCTTCTCTATCACGCAAACCGCTCGCTCTACTTCGGGCTGCGCCCTCGTGCGCCATGGCTGCGGAATGCTTCTGCAAGCAGGCATTCCTTGCTCATGTCGGACACTCGCGCCTCCACCCTCAAATCCCGTCAGTACGCGTATCCCAACCAAAAGGGCGAACAGACAAAATGTCTGTTCGCCCTTTTGGTCGAGGTGACGGGATTTGAACCCACGACCTCTTGGTCCCGAACCGCGTCGACGCAGGCTTTGCTCGTTTGTCGGGCGCTGCGCTTCCGACGAACCATCGCCGCCGCGCCTCCTTTCCCCACAAAAATGCTGCGCCTTTTTGCGGGGGCCCCTTAAAAAATAGCGCGCTTGGCAATGGGACACAAGAGGTCGGAAGTCCTATTCCAGTACAACAAACAAAAACCCCGCAGAGCAAAAGCTCTGCGGGGTTTTTGGTCGAGGTGACGGGATTTGAACCCACGACCTCTTGGTCCCGAACCAAGCGCGCTACCAAACTGCGCTACACCTCGACAGCCAAACTATTATACCAAACAACCGTGCATTTTGCAAGCGATTTTCATGTGCGGCTTTTTGCTTGTCACATTTTTTTCGCGGCGCGGATAAAATGAGGTGAGCTTTCTTGCCAAATGGGGCACAAAGACTTGCCATTTGCGCAAACTTGCGGTATAATAACTGTCAGTCATCGGAAATTTTCGCCATGCGGGAGGAGATATGATCGCAGCTATCATCATTGTGGCAGTCATCGCCGCGCTCATTGTCGCGGTCTGCGTGCGGGGCGCGTGGGAAAATCATGCCCTGCAATGCAATCCGCTCACCGTGGAGGACGAAAAGCTTCCCGCCGCCTTTGACGGGCTGCGGATCGCCCACATCTCCGACCTGCACAACACCCCCTTCGGCAAAGACCAGCAAAAGCTGATCGAACTGCTCACGAAGGCAAAGCCCGATCTTATCGTCGTGACGGGCGATCTCATCGACAAGCGCCGCCCGGGCATGCGCAACGCCCTCGACTTTGCGGCGCAGGCGGTCAGGATCGCGCCCGTCTACTACGTCCCGGGCAATCATGAGGCGGCGTCCGCGGAGTACCCCGAACTCAAGCGGCGGCTTGCGGAGCTTGGCGTCATCCTGCTGGAGGATAGGGCGGTGCGGCTGGAGCGGGGAGGGGAGGCATTGACGCTGATGGGCGTCGCCGATCCCCGCATGTGCGTCCCCAACGAGAATGGGGCGATCGCGCGCTGCATGCAGGAGAAGCTGGCCGCGGTCACAGAGGGCGCGGAGGGATGTCAGGTTCTGCTTGCGCACCGCCCGGAGACGCTTACGCAGTACGCGCAGGCGGGCATCGACCTCGCATTCTGCGGGCACGCGCACGGCGGACAGTTCCGCCTGCCGTGGGGCGGCGTCATCGCGCCCAATCAGGGATTCTTTCCCAAGATCACCGCGGGCATCTACAGGGAGGGCGGGACGCAGATGGTCGTCAGCCGCGGACTGGGCAACAGCTGGATCCCCATCCGCCTGTTCAACCGCCCCGAAGTGCTGCTCGCCACCCTGCGCCGCGCGAAAACGCCCGTTTCGGAGAAAAAGTGACCGCGCAACGATTGGTCGCGTGACATTTTCCCGCATTCGTGCTATGATGAGAGCACGGAGGGAAAACTATGACGCTTGGCGAAAAACTTAAAACCTATCGCGCGGAACACAACATGACGCAGGAAGAACTTGCCGCAAGGCTGTTCGTGACGCGCGCCGCCGTCTCCAAGTGGGAGCGGGATGCGGGTTATCCGGGCATTGACAGCCTGAAGCTCATTGCAAAACTCATGGACTGTACGCTGGACGAACTGGTCTCGGACGACGACGTGGAGGGGCAGAAGCTGCGCGATCGGCGCGCCGCCGGGCGCGCATACGTCTGCGCCGTGGCGTGCTTTGCCGTCGCTGTGCTGTTTGCGCTGCTCGCCTATTTTCTTGCGCAGCCGCTGTTTCTCATCGGCGCGGGAAGTTTTTGCGTCGCCTATCTGGTGTTCGCCTTCTTTTCTCGTCCGCGTTTCAAGCGGCTCGCGGGCAACGGCGTCTATCGCGCCGTCGTGCTCGTCATTCTGCTTTTGCTCATCGTGTTCATTACCGTCATGGGCATAGTATAAGCAATATAATATGGAAAAGGGGATGTGATGCCGCTCCCCAATGCCATGAGACCTGTGTGCCGCGCGCCCCGCAATATTTGCGGGGCGCGCGGCTATTTTTGTATGGAAGTGTTCCGCAAAGCATACAAATTACAAAGTTGCACAAGTTTGTAGCAAAAGAGACAACTTTCCCGACTTGTAAATTCTTTTTTACAAATTGGCAAAATAATTTACAAGACTGTGACAAAATTGTGCAGGAATGATTACAAGCACATGCTATGATATAGGCACAATTTGAAAAGAGACAAGAAAGAAAAGGAGAAAGAACAATGAAGAAGAAGTTTTTGGCAATCGGCGTCGCTGCGGCTCTGTCTGTTACGGCAGTCGGCATGATGGCAGGTTGCGGTGGCAACGGTGCAATCGCGGATAGGATCACGACGGCAATTTCCCGTACAGCAGGTTCGGGTACGCGTGGCGCATTTGACGAGCTTGTGACGGGTACGGACAGGGACGGCAACGAGGTTGCGCTTGAGGATATGGATCTTGATCAAGAGTGGGGTTTCAGCGTCGGTACGACCGGTCAGGTCGTTACGCAGGTTGCAGGCAACCCCTCCTTCCTTGGTTACATTTCGCTCGGCTCTGTTGCAGCGAACACGAACAGAATCAAGGCGGTCCAGGTTGAGGGCGCTGACGCGACGGTGGACAGCGTCAAGGCAGGGGACTATCAGCTGTCCCGTCCCTTCAACCTCATCTATGATGCGGAAAAGGTTTCCGCAAACCCTCTTGCAGCGGACTTCCTTGCATACATTTGGTCGGATGACGGGCTTGAGATTCTGCGCGAAGAGTATATCGACGCCGAGAAGCCCGAAAGTGTCGGCACCTATACGGCAGGCACCGTGACGAGCGGTTCGATCTATCTGCACGGCTCCACCTCCCTTCAGCCTCTGATCGAGGAGCTCGCAGGCGCATACATGGCAGAAAATCCCGGAACCTCGATCACGTTTGGCGGCGGCGGCTCGGGTGAAGCGCTTGCAGCAGTTGAGGATGGCCGTGCCGTGTTTGGCATGATCTCGAGGGCGGCAAAAGGAGATGAACTCAATTACAGCGTTATGCAGATCGCGATCGACGGTATCGCAGTGGTCGTTCACAAGGACAGCCCTCTCACGAACGTCACCTTCCAGCAGCTCTTTGATCTGTATGCATACGGCACCCCGATCGAGTGCGAATAACAAACAAATAATCCGATTTTAGGATTGGACCGAGAAGGGTTCCGCCGCCGGAAAGCGGCGGAACTATCTTTGCATAGGAGCTGCTCATGACAAAAGTATCATCGACAAAAGTAAAGGATACTTCGGCAAAAGTACTCTTTATCGTCTGTGCTTGTCTGTCCATTTTTGCTGTCTTTGGCATCATCGCCTACATTCTTGCCGCCTCCATTCCTGCGTTCCGGGATGTTGGGTTCTTCCGGTTCCTGTTTGGTGCGGATTGGAATTTCAACACGAGCACGTACGGCATTTTGGCAATGCTGTGCAGTACGCTTGTCGTCACCCTGCTCGCCGTCATTCTCGGCGGGATCATCGGTGTATTCACGGCAGTCTTTATGGTGTTCTGGTGCCCGGATAAGTTCCATATCAGGTACAGCGGGAACAGCAAGTTTTTGCAAAAGACGGTGGCATGGCTCAACAAGATCAATCTGCGCACCATCTTCGACCAGATCATCAAACTGCTTGCCGGCATTCCGTCCGTTATTTACGGTTATTTCGGCATCATTGTCCTTGTGCAGGGCGGGTTGGTCTACATGGACCCTTACTATCGCGGCTACGGCGTGCTTGCAACGTGCATCGTGCTTGCGATCATGATCATTCCGACGATCACATCGCTGACCAAGAATGCACTGGAAGCCGTCCCTTCGCAGTACTTCGAAGGCGCGCTCGCCATGGGCAATACCAAGGCGCAGGCGGTATTCCGCGTCGTGTTCCCTGCGGCACGCTCGGGCATCATCTCCGCGCTCATCCTCGGCATCGGCAGAGCGGTGGGCGAAACGATGGCGGTGCAGATGGTTTCGGGCGGTTCGGTTAATTTCCCCACGGGGTTGTTCATTCCCATCCGTCCGCTCACGGTCAATATCAACATGGAAATGGGTGAGGTTGTCCCGGGCTCGCTGCATGAGTCGGCGCTCATGGCTACGGGATTTGTCCTGCTCGTCCTCGTCCTCATCATCACGCTCTCCGTCAATCTTGTGCCCAAGGAATTCAAGGGTAAGCGGGGGACCAAGGTGCTGCACGGCGGCGGGGAGGAGGCGGTCTATCGCAAGAAGGGCCTTGTTCCCGAGATCCTCAAATATTGCGGTATGGTGTGCGCGGCGATTGTCGTGATCTCCCTTGCTGCGGTCATCCTGTTCATCTGCATCAACGGAATCCCCAATATCAGCTGGAACTTCTTATTCGGCGGGGACAGCTATGACGGCAATTCCCTCGCGCCCGCCTTCCTGACGACGTTCTACGTCATCGTCTTTACGCTGGTCATTGCGTTGCCCCTCGGCATCGGCGCGGCCATCTTCCTCAACGAGTATGCAAAGCCGGGCAGCAAGTTCGTCAAGGTCATCCGCACCTTCATCGATACGCTCTCCGGGGTTCCCTCCATCGTCTTCGGTCTGTTCGGGTACCTGTTCTTTGCAAAGATCTTCGGGACAAATGTGTTTGCCGGTTCGTTCACGATGGTTCTCGTCATTTTGCCCACGATCATCCGTTCGACGGAGGAGGCCCTGCGCGCCGTCCCCATGGAACTGCGCGAAGCGAGCTATGGTCTGGGCGCAAGCAAGATCAGAACCATCTTCAAAGTCGTGCTTCCCTCGGCGTTCCCCGGTATTGCCACGGCGACGGTGCTCTCTATCGGGCGTATCGTCAGTGAGTCGGCGGCGCTCATCTACACGGCAGGCATGATGGCAGTGGCAAGTTCGTCCGTCTCGAGCGCGATCGACCCCACCAATATGGGCAGCACGCTGACCGTCTTCATGTATTCGTTCTTCGCGGAAGGCCTTGCTTACGAAGAAGCGTATGCAACGGCGTTCGTTCTGCTCGTCATCACGCTCGTTCTCAACCTGATCGTCTACTTTATTCAACGCAGCGTCAAGAAAAAGAGGTAAACTATGTTCAAAGCAAACAAACAGGATGCGCCCGAAGCGGGCGTGAAGGAGAAAAAGAATTCGCTCGATATCTTTGATTTCTCGGGCGAAAACGCGATCACCGTCAAGGACGTCGACCTCTTTTACGGCGAGTTCCAGGCGCTCAAGAAGATCAATATGCAGATGCCCAAGTACAAGATCACGGCAATGATCGGGCCTTCGGGCTGCGGCAAGTCCACGCTCATCAAGTCGCTCAACCGCATGAATGACCTCGTCGAGGGCTGCCGCGTCGTGGGCGAGATCAAGATCGGCGGACTGAATATCTACGACAAGCGCGTCGATTTATCGGCGCTCCGCAAGAATGTCGGCATGGTGTTCCAGAAGCCCAATCCCTTCCCGATGAGCGTGTACGACAACATTGCCTACGGGCCGCGTACCTTCGGCATCAAGAAGAAGTCGACGCTGGACGAGATTGTCGAGCGCTCCTTAAAGCAGGCCGCCATGTGGGACGAGCTCAAAGACCGTCTCAACAAGTCGGCGCTGGGACTTTCGGGCGGTCAGCAGCAGCGCCTGTGCATCGCGCGTGCGCTCGCCGTCGGCCCGCAGATCCTTCTCATGGACGAGCCGACCAGCGCGCTCGACCCCATCTCCACGGGCAAGATCGAAGATCTTTGCGAGGAGCTCAAGAATGACGTCACGATCGTCATGGTCACGCACAACATGCAGCAGGCGGCGCGTATCTCGGACAAGACGGCGTTCTTCCTGCTGGGCGAGATGATCGAGATGGGGGATACCGAGCAGGTGTTCTCCGCGCCCAAGCATCCGGAGACGGAGCGCTACATTACGGGCAGATTTGGTTAATATTTGGGAAGGAAAGGTAATATATTATGGTTATGGCAAGAAAGACTTTTGAAGAGGAACTTACCGACCTGCACGATACGCTCACCAAGATGTGTTCGCTCGTCGAGGGCATGATCGGCAACGCGGTCACGGCACTCAAGACGCTGGACAGAAAGCTTGGCGCCGCCGTTTCGGAGGCAGACAGAGAGGTGGACGATCTGGAGATCGCCATCGAGAAGAAGTGCATGCGCATCCTGTTGAAGCAGCAGCCCGTCGCAAAGGATCTGATGATGGTCACCACGGCGCTCAAGGTCATTACCGACGTCGAGCGCATCGGCGATCAGGCGGCGGACATCGGCGAGATCGTACGCAGCTATCCCGATCTCAAGCTCTTTAAGGAGCCCGAATACATTGCGCGCATGGGCGATCTTGCAGTCGCAATGATTCACCAGAGCGTTGAGGCCTTTCTCAACGAGAGCGTGGGCGGCGCGGATATGGTCATCCACGCGGACGACGAGATGGATTCGCTGTTCAATCAGACCAAGCAGGATCTCATCGACAGCATGGTCAAGCATTCCACCCTTGCGGATCAGGCGATCGAGCTTCTGATGGTCGCAAAGTATCTGGAGAAGATCGGCGACTATGCCGTCAACGTGAGCGAGTGGGCGAAGTACCTCGTCACAGGCGTCCACAAAGAGTACCAGTAAACGGAACAATGGGGAGGCTTTGCCTCCCTGTTTGTAAAAAAAAGTATAAATTTGTAAAAAACAGGTGACAAGTCTCTCTTTCCTTGGTATAATGGTGTCGTACGCTTCTAGTCGTACGTTTCTAAAGTGACACCAAAGATCAAGGAAGGGGAATATGGAATACTTGTATCTGATCCTTCAACTGCTGGGCGGCTTGGGCGCATTCCTCGCCGGCATGGAGATCATGTCGGACAGCATGTCCCGCCTCGCGCACGGCGGGCTCAAGCGCATGCTCAACAGAACGGCGAACAACCGTTTTGCGGGCGTCGGGATCGGCGCCGCGTCGACGATGATCATCCAGAGCTCGTCTGCGACCACCGTCATGGTCGTCGGCCTCGTCAATGCGGGCATCATGACGCTCTTCCAGGCGACCGCGAGCATCATGGGCGCCAACATCGGCACGACGATCACGGCGTGGATCGCCTCGCTCGGAAGTCTGGACGTTTCGGCGTTTCTGCTCATTCTCTCCGTCATCGGTGTATTCATGACCATGATCTCCAAGAAGGAGAAGGTCAAGACGATCGGCAATGTGTTCACGGGGCTCGGGCTCATTTTCGTCGGGCTTGCGTTCATGTCGGATGCAATGGATCCCGATCTGCACCCGGAGATCATGCAGGTCATCAAGGATGCGCTTTCTGTCGTGCAGAATCCCGCATTGCTGCTTCTGATCGGCATTGTCGCAACGGGCATCGTACAGTCCTCCTCGGCGGTCACGAGTATCGTCGTCGTGCTCGCCACGAGCGGCGTGCTCATCGGCGGCACGGGGGACGGCGTCTACTACGTCATCATCGGCTCCAATATCGGCACCTGCGTCACGGCGCTTCTCTCTTCGATCGGCGCATCGCCCAACGCACGCCGCGCCGCGATCATCCACCTGCTGTTTAACTGCCTCGGGGCGGTCATCTTCGCGACCTTCCTGCTGTGCTGGATCCCGTCCGGGACCACCTTCTCCGAGACCGTTCTGGAGGCGATCTTCCCGCCGGCAGCGGATGGAACGCCAAACTACCAGTTCCAGATCGCGTTTTTCCATACGCTCTTCAACGTCACCTGTACCTGCCTGTTCCTGCCCTTTATCAAAGGATTTGTATGGCTCGCCAACCATCTCATCCGCGACAAGAAGCCGGAGCCCGCGAAGGACGAGGTCATGGGCGGGCTGGACGAGCGCCTCTTGCTGCAGCCCTCCGTCGCGCTCTCGCACCTGTATCAGGAGACGGGCAAGATGCTTGCATATGCCAAGGAGACGCTGGATCTTGCCTTCCACGCCTTCCTGGAGAAGAACACGGCGGCAAAGAGCGAGGTGCTCGAACGCAACCGCAAGCTCTCGGATGCCAACAAAGAGGCGGTGCAATATTTAGTCAAAATTTCCGCATCTGCGCCCACCATAGAGGATGAAAAGGCGATCTCCTCCATGCATTACGTCCTCAACGATATCGTGAGGATCGGCGAACTGGCGGATAACGTCACAAAATACACCGATCATTACGTCAACGACCCGTTGGTATTCTCCAGCGAGTTCCTGACGATGATCCGCGAGATGTACGAAAAGCTCACCGCGCTCTACGACGTCTGCTACAAGGCGTTTGAGGAGCGCGACTATGCCGCACTCAAAGTGGTGGACGAAATGGAGGACACCGTGGACAAGATGCGGCGTGAACTGGTCAACCAGCACATCAAGAGGCTGAACGAGGGCAGATGCCAACCGCAGAATTCCAGCGTGTTCATCAACCTCGTCGGCAATCTGGAGCGCGCGGCGGACCATATGACGTACATCGCACACTCCATTGAATAAGGATTTTATGGATCAGGTCTATCTTCTGGAAGACGACGAGAGCATCTGCGAGCTCGTCCAATGTACGCTGGATATGCAGGGCATTGCCTGCAAGACTTTTCCCACCGTCAAGGCATTTACCGCAGCGCTCGACGAGGGCGTGCCCGACGTCGTCCTTTTAGACGTCATGCTCGGGGACGGCAACGGACTGGACGTGTTGCAGGCGGTCAAGTCGCGCTATCCGCAGGTGAGTGTCATCATGCTCTCGGCGCTCGGAAAGGAGACAGATAAGGTCAGGGGACTTAACGCAGGCGCGGACGACTACATAGCAAAGCCTTTCGGCGTTCTGGAGCTGGTTGCGCGCGTCAACGCGGCGCTTCGGCGCTCCAGAAAGACGGGGTGCGTGCAGAAAGGCTCGCTCATCCTGAATACGGATACGATGACCGTCACTTTCCGCGGAAAGCCGCTCGATCTGAGCAACAAGGAATATCAGCTGCTGCGCTACTTTATGCTGAACGAGGGCAAGGTGCTCGCGCGCGAAAATATCCTCGCCGAGGTGTGGGGGTATGACGGCGGCGAGACGCGCACGCTGGATAACTACGTCGCCCGCCTGAGAAAGATGGGACTCAACTTCGAGACGGTGTTCGGCGTAGGCTATAAATTCATCGCGGATTGACAAAAAAACTGACTGATGAGGCGGCGGCTCGTCCGATGGGACGGATCGCCGCCTTTTACAAAATCGCACGTTGCGGAGACAGCTATGAAAAAACGCATCATGTGGACGAGTTTCGCGATCACGGCAGTGGCGCTCATCGTCTTTTCCATTCTTACGACGCAGATCTGCTACAACAACAGCGTGGAATATGCCCGCCACTACCTGCGCGGGTATATGTCCGTCTTTGACGAGACGCGCTCCATCGAGGAGCTGGACGCGGCGTACGCGCAGGAGCTGTCCGCCACGCTCAACGGTGCGCGCGTCACCTTTCTGACGGAGGACGGCGCGCTCATCGCCGATTCGGAGGATGAGGAGGAGGGCTCACGCGCGCTCCGTCCCGAGGTCGCGGACGCCATCGAAAGCGGCGAGGGCTTTGACGTGCGCACCTCTCCCACGCTGGGGGTGGACTTCCTCTATTATTGCAGGCAGTTTGACGGCTATCTCGTCCGCATTGCCGAGCGCACCCAGTCGCTCTGGGACGTCCTGCTCGCGTCGCTGCCCGCGGTCCTCGGCTATCTCGTCGCGGACGCCGCGGTCTGCCTGCTGCTCACCTATCTCGCGACGGGTTATATCCTGCAGCCCCTGGAGGAACTGGGCAAGCAGGCGTCCTACCGCAAAAAAGTTAAGGCGACCTTGCCTGAACTGGAGCAGTTCGCCGCCATCGTCAACAAGATGAACGAGGACGCCGAACAGCGCGTGCGCGAGATCGACGAGGAGCGCGAACAAGCCATCAAAGCAAAGAGCAGCAAGGACGAGTTCATTGCCAACGTCACGCACGAGATGAACACGCCGCTCACCTCCATTCACGGGTTTGCAGAGCTGCTCGCTTCGGGCGCACTGGAAGGGGAACGCCGGCAAAAGGCGCTCTCGACCATTCTGACGCAGAGCGAGCGATTGCAGAGCCTCGTCGCGTCCATTATCAACTACAGCGAGATCGACAGCGAGGATCTTCCCACCTACGAGGTGGACGCCTCGCATATCCTCAGGGAGACGCTCGCCGCGCTTTCGCCCGAGATCAGGGAACACAAGCTCGTGCTCCTGTCCGAGGTCAAAGAGGGCGTCATATTGAACAGCCGCCAGGAGCGCGTCACCGAGATCTTCGGCAATATCATCCGCAACGCCATCCGCTACAACCGCGAGGGCGGGAGCATCTCCGTGCTCTTAACGCGCGAGGAGTTTACCGTCTCGGATACCGGCATCGGCATCTCCGAGGAGAATTTGGGGCGCATCTTCGACCGCTTTTTTACGGTGGATAAGTCGCACAACGGCAAAAACGGCGGGTTCGGACTTGGGCTCTCCGTCGTACGCAAGCTCTGCAAAAAGCAGGGCTGGCAGCTCTCGGTGGAGAGCAAAGAGGGCGTCGGCAGCACGTTCCGCGTCGGTTTTCCTCAAGAGAATGAAAAAAACAACGCCTGAATAAAATTTTTTCTTGCAAAACCTGCTTAAGGACGCTTTTCCTGCGGCAGGTTTTGTGCTATAATACAGCCAAAAGTTTGCACCGACAGAGGTTGAATATGAAGATCACGTTGCATGAAGCGGGAAAGATCCCCGTCCGCGCGGGCGGCGCAGGGCTGTTTCTGGAGGACATCAATTACGCGCTGGACGGCGGCCTGTACGCGGAACTTTTGGAGAACCGCAACTTCGAGGCGAAGAAGGTCCACGGGAAACTGTATGACTATCTCGTCGAACGGGACGGGAAATACGCCTGGAGCGAGTACCCTGCGGCGGCGTCCGTCGCGCTCAAGATCAAGGACGACCGCCCGCTGTTCGTCGAAAACCCGCACTACATGCGCATCGAGGCGCATGCGGACGGCTGCGGCATCGTCAACAAGGCGTACGACGGCATCTACTTAAAGCGCGGCGAGGGGTACAAGCTCTCCTTCTGGGTGCGCTCCTATGACTACAAGGCTCCCGTCACCGCGGGCGTGTATGACGGCGAAGGCGCGGTCTTTGAAGTCAAGTGCAAGCCCAAGGCAAACGGCGCATGGCAGCGTTTTTCCTTCCGCGTCAGGGCAGCGCGCGGCTGCGAGCGGGCGCATTTCCGTCTGACGCTCGCCAAGGCCGGCATCTTGCACGTTGACAACTTCTCGCTCATGCCCGAAAACGCCGTCATGGGCATCTTCCGCCGCGACATTGCCGAAATGCTCCGCGCGCTCAAGCCGGGCTTTTTACGCTTCCCGGGCGGCTGCGTCGTCGAGGGCAATACGCTCGCCAACCGCTATCAGTGGAAGAATTCCGTCGGACAGACGGAGCGCCGCCGCCACAACTGGAACCGCTGGGCGGTGCACGGCGTGCAGGAGACGGGGGACGTCACGACGCCCTTTGCGCACTACGGTCAGACGCTGGGCATCGGCTACTATGAGTACTTTCTGCTCTGCGAATACCTCGGCTGCAAGGCGCTGCCTGTCGTCTCGGTCGGCATCGCCTGCCAGTACATGTCCAGGCAGGCTGTCCCCGTGGACGATCCCGAGCTGGAGTCCTATATCCAGGACGCGTTGGACGTGGTGGAGTTCGCCAACGGCGGCAAGGATACCGTCTGGGGCAGGGTGCGTATCGAGATGGGGCATCCCGAGCCCTTCGGACTGGAGTATCTGGGCGTCGGCAACGAGCAGTGGGAGACCAAGGAGGCGGACTTCTACAAGCGCTTTGAGATCTTCGCGGCGCGCATCCATGAAAAGTATCCCGAGATCAAGGTGATCGGCACCGTCGGCCCCACGGTCGGCACGCCCTCTCACGAGGACGCGTGGAAGTGGACGCGCGGACAGCTCGCAAAGGATCCGGGGTTTGTGTACGCTTCAGACGAGCATTTCTATATGCCCGCCGAGTGGATGTTCGCCAACACCGACATGTATGACGGTTATCCCCGCGACGCGCTCGTCTATGCGGGCGAGTACGCGACGCACATTCAGGCGGCGGGCGCCGGAAAATTCAACGCGCCCGAGTCGAACACCTGGGAATCCGCGCTTGCGGAGGCGGCGTTCATGACGGGCATGGAGCGCAATGCGGACGTCGTCGTCATGCGCTCGTACGCACCGCTTTTAGCCCGCCTTGGTTACACGCAGTGGAGTCCCGATCTCATCTGGTTTGACGGCGCCTCGGTGTACGGCACGCCCAACTACTATGTCCAGATGATGTACTCCCTCTTGACGGGCGAGGTCTCCTACAAGACGGATACGGACGTAAAGGACACCTATGTCTCTGCGACGTCATCGGGCGATCTGACGTACGTCAAAGTGGTCAACGCGGGCGAAGAGACGCTCACGGCGCAGGTGGAAGGGGACTTCGACTTCGGCGAGCTTCTTCGCATCGTGCGCATGGAAGGGGCGCTCTCCGACGTCAACTCCATGGCGGAAAAGGAGAAGGTTGCTCCCTTCGAGGTCGCACCCACCGCGCCCCGCACGGTGGAGATCCCCCCGCGGAGCTTTCAGGTGCTGGTATTCAGAAAATAAGTTCACACTTTTTCTTTCGAACTGACGAAAGAAAAAGTCGTGATTTGAGAGAAACCCAACGTTTGCCGCATTGCGGCTTCTGCGTTCGGTTTCTCTCGCCGATGGGATTGGCAACAGTTTAGCCCCCATCGGCTCACTCTTCTGCAAAAGCGCTTTCGCGCAAATTGAGGGAAAAAAGGCATAACGTAGTGAAGCCTTTTTTCCGTAATGATAGCAAAAGGCGGAAAGGCGCGACTTTCCTTGCGGCGTAATGATAACAAAAGGCGCGTGTGATTTTCCTTGCGCCATAATTTACAAAAAAACGTGGTTTTGTTTGCGCCAAATACGATAGCAAGGTTAAAGGCTCTCCCGACGGAGAGCCTTTGTTGTGTTTTGAAAATTCTCAGATGGTTTGGCGTTGCGGCGTGCCGGCGACCTCTTTCGCAAATCACGGAAAAATCTCGCGCCTTTGCGTGAGATTTTTCGTGAACTTTCTCAGACCGTTTCGATCGCGCCGGCAAACAGCACGGTATCGTAGCGGTCGGTCAGAAGAAATCCGAACGCCCGATCGACGATGAAGTCGAGGTAAACGTCCTCGTATTCGTCCGGTCCCGGATCGCCCGCGGCGGGCAGAACGGTCGCCGCCGCGCCCTCGATGCCCGTTTCGTCGACGGTGAGCGTCGCAACGTGCCTGACGCCCGTGCAGAAAGCTCCGTCGTCGGTCAGTGCGGAGAGATCGCTCTTTTCGGGAGAGAACAGGTCGGTGACGCCGAATGTCTCGGAGAGGACGTTCATCGCGTCCACGTTGCTGCTCGCCGAGAAGGCGGGGAAGATGCAGCGCGTGTAATATCTCTCAAGTTTTTCCTCGTCTATGGCGGCGTAGTCGGTGACGGCGGCAAGCTCGGAGAGGACTTCTGCGGTCATCACGTCGTCCACCGTGTAGCCCTCCTTGGGCAGCAGGAATTTGATCTTGTAGCCCGCGTAGGTGTCGGCATGGAAGGAGGTGAACGTCTCGCTCTCGTACGCCCTGCCCGCCACGGAGTAGCCGCGCAGGAAGAGGGCGGTCACGCCGTTTCCGTAGCGGTCCGTAAATACATAGTCGCCCGCCGTGGGCAGGTCGTCGCCGTATCCGTTCCAGACGTCCTTCAAGTACAGCGCGTTGATGAGCGCAAAGATGGTCTCCTCGGAGAGCATGAAGCTCTGATCGATGAGCCCGTCCGTCTGCTCGGAGACGAAGTTTCGGACCGCCTCATTGGCTGCCCGGTTGTCGCTCCAAAAGTCCGCCGCATAGGAATAGCAGTAATAGTCGGAGGCGAGCGTATCGAGGCAACTGTCATTGATCTGCGTTCCTTCGTTTACATAGATGGCGTTGGCAAGGTGCAGCTTCGTGCGCTGCTTGCCCGTGTCGTCCTTGCCGTCTGCCGTCAGGGAGCGGTAGAAGGGGGCAAAGCCTGCCGAGAGTTGCTGTTCCGTCACGCCGAGCGCGGATAAAAGCTGCGCCTTGGTCTCGCCCTGCGCGCACGCTGCGGCGAGCGAGAGCCCCGCGTAGACGGAGACGGGGGAGAGGACAAAGTTTTGCGTCTCCTCGCGGCGCTCGTACATGGCGGCGGTAAACGCCGTGGAGAATTGCTGCGCGCCCGCCGTGACCGCCGCAAAGGACGCATCGTCGCGCTCGGTATAGGAAAGGGGCGTCGCCGCATCCGCTTCTCTGAGCAGCGTCCCCTTGCCCGCGCAGGAGCACAGGGAAAGGACCATCGCGCCGCAGCACGCGAGCGCAAGTGCGCGTAACATCTTCTTCATATTTTTACCCCCTTACACGGTCTTACAACAATATAACGCACAAGCGGCGCATTTTACTCACCGTTTTGCAAAATTCGTCCACAACTTGATTATAGCGGCGGGGAACGGGAATGTCAATATCCGCCGCAAAAAATGCAAAGGGCAAAGTTTGCGTGGCCTCTGCCGGGCGCTATCAGGTTGACGCTTCAAATTAATTATGGTATAATCAATCAAATTTATATCAGGAATGTGAAGGAAATGAACTGGAAAAGGCGTACGATTTTTATAATTTTGACCTTGATCATGTTGGTCGCGATAGGGTGCGCAATCTTTTTTGTGGCATGTGACAAAGAGGTTTCGGATGCCGGGGAAGCGCCCGACGGGTCTGTGTGCCCTGACTTTACGGTGCAGATCTATGACAATGCGACGGGCGAGCTGACCGAACGGACTTACTCTCCTTCGGACAGCCGCGGCAAAGTGACCGTCATCAACTTCTGGGGAACCTGGTGTCCCTACTGCATCATGGAACTTCCCGACTTCGATCAGGTCGCGCGCGAGGATCCCGACGTCGTCATTGTGGCGGTGCACAGCATCTCTCGCATGGAAGAGGCGCCCGCATACATTTCCGCCAATTACGCAGACAGCAATATCGTGTTCGCGCAGGACAGTGTGCAGGCGGCGGACGGCGCACGGCAGGACGTATGCACGCTGCTCGGCGGCAGGGGCTCTTATCCCAGAACCATTATTCTTGACAGCGAAGGCGTGATCACGTTTGAGAAGACGGGAATGATCAGCGCTCAGGCGCTCGCGGAGGCGATCGCGCAAGCAAAGGAGTAAACGGGACAATGAGATGCGGCGTGCCCGGTGCGGAGCACGACGCAATTACGTCAGCCCGCCATTTGCGCCGCAAAAAATGCAAAGGGCGGGCGTTTTCCCTTTACAAAATCCGCAATTTTTACTATAATATCCCTATGATTCGCATTGCCGACGGTTGGAAAGATTACGAGGTCATCGCCACGGGCGACGGCTATAAGCTGGAGCGCTGGGGGGAGCACACTTTGCTGCGGCCCGACCCGCAGGTCATCTGGCATGCGCAGCGCGACCTCTTCTCCTATCCCGGGCTGGAGGCGGTGTACCGCCGCAGCGAAAAGGGCGGCGGCGCATGGGAATATAAAAAGCCGCTGCCGCAGTCGTGGAATATCTGCTACAAGGACCTCACCTTCAAGGTCATGCCCATGGGATTCAAGCACACGGGGCTGTTTCCCGAACAGGCTGCGAACTGGGAGACGACGGGCGAGATCGTCCGTCGCGCCGTCCAAGGGGGGCGCAAGGTCAGGGTGCTCAACCTGTTTGCCTATACGGGCGGGGCGAGCGTCGCGCTCGCAAAGGCGGGGGCGGAAGTCACCCACGTGGACGCCGCCAAGGGCATGGTGGAGCGCGCGGGCGAGAATGCGCGCCTCTCCGGGATTGCGAGCGGCATCCGCTATATCGTGGACGACTGTAAAAAGTTTGTCGCGCGCGAGATCCGCCGCGGCAACAGGTACGACGCCATCGTCATGGACCCGCCTTCCTACGGCAGGGGACCGGGCGGCGAAATGTGGAAGATCGAAACGGAATTATTTCCCTTCGTACAGATGTGCAGCGAGGTGCTCGCAAAAGACGCGCTCTTTGTGCTCATCAACAGCTATACGACGGGTCTGCAGCCCACGGTGCTCTCCAATATTCTCACGCTGACGCTGGAAAACGCGCGAGGCGGGAAAGTGGAGGCGTACGAGGTGGGGCTGCCGACCTCAGAAGGCATCCCGCTTCCCTGCGGGGCAGGAGGACTCTATACCAATGCGTGAGAATTATCAGCCCGAAATTTTATATGAGGACAATCATATCCTCGTCGTTCTCAAGGAGCAGAACCTCGCGTCCTGTCCCGACGAGAGCGGGGACGAAAACCTTCTCGATCTCCTCAAAGACTACTTAAAGCGCACCTACGACAAGCCCGGCAACGTCTATCTGGGACTCGTGCACCGGCTGGATCGCCCCACGGGCGGCGTCATGGTGTTTGCCAAGACGAGCAAGGCGGCGGGAAGGCTCGCAGAGCAGATGAAGACGGGCGACTTTGAAAAGCGGTACTTAACCGTCCTCAACGGCGCGCCCAGTCCTGAGAGCGGCAAGCTCGTCAACTACCTCAAAAAGAACACCATCAACAATATGGTGTATCTGTCCACCGAGGGCACGGACGGGGCGAAGTACGCCGCGCTCGATTACCGCGTGCTGGAAAAGCGGGGCGGGCTCGCCCTCACCGAGGTCAAGCTGCATACGGGCAGGTCGCACCAGATCCGCGTGCAGTTTGCGGGCATTGCGCATCCCGTGTACGGCGACATGCGCTACGGCGGCGAGTTCGCCATCAAGGGCAGACTTGCGCTGTGGGCGTACTCTCTGGCATTCACGCACCCCGTCACCAAGGAGCGCATGCGCTTTCTCTCCGAGCCGCCCGCCGAGGAGACGCCGTGGAAGTTCTTCTCTCTTTCGGAGTTCGTCAAGCCCGTGTAAATCGCATGAAAATTGTATTTTCCTGCAAGAGCGAGGCACTTACCGCTTGACGAAAGCGGAAAATTTGTGTAGAATGTATAAGATACTCGAACAATAGTGCATTCTGGCGCGCATGCGCCAAGGATCGGAGTTTTTTCATGAATAAGGTCAAAGTACATTTCGTTGCAATCGTCTCCCTGATCGCCGCGCTGCTCATCACGCTTGCAGCTGCGTTTGGGGCGACTTTTACGGGACGCATGCCGGCATCGGCAGAGATCACGCCTGTCGATTATTCGCCCAGCTCGATCTTTGCATCGGGCGGCGTCGCGGGGACAGTCGGCGCGTCCGAAGGGGATAAGAGCTACATTGAGTTCACCTTCCGTGACGGCGGCAGAGTCTATTTCCGCCGCGATCTCGCGTATAAGTGGTTTACCGCGGATACCGAGGCGGACAGCACGCTCGCCAATCCCGGAAAGGCAAACTATTTCTCCATGGATTTCACCCTTCCTTCGCTCGACTTTGAGACGTTCACAATCTCCTTCGAGAGTGCAGAGGAGAGCGTCACCGAGGAAAAAAAGGCGGTCAACGATATCGTATTCCGCATGTCGGACGATACGCTTCAGGTCGCAGTGAAGGATGCCGGCCATCGCGATACGGAAAATGACGAGCTCACCTGGAGCGATCTCGCGACCGGTGAGTCGGCGGAGATTTCCCTCTCTTTTGCGGAGGGCGAAAATATCGGTGAATTTGCCGTCAGCGTCACTTGCGGCGAGACGACGGTAAAGGGGGCGCTCACCAATATCGGCGGCAACTATGCCGAGTACCGTTCCTCCTCGTCCTCTTCGCCCAATACGCCCATTACCTTCAGCATGACCATGCCGGAGGACGCTGAGAGCAGTGCGGAAGCGAGCGTCTACATGAGAAGGCTCAACGGGCAGAGCTTCCGGCTCGAGGACGGGAAGGTGCAGGACGATACCGCGCCCGTGCTCGCCGTCAGCGAGGACGTGTACGCCTTCACGCTCGGTCAGCGCTACTCCTTTACTTCCTATGAGGCGATCGACGTCTGCCGCGATTCCGTCACGGTCACCCGTCAGTACTATATGGCAAAGGCGACGGAGAACGGGTACGAGATCGCGGACGAGAGCGCGACCGGCACCGATTCCGCGTATGCGACCCTGTCCACGTCGACGACCTTCTTTATGCCCACGGCGGACAACGAGACCGTCACCGACGAGTATGTCTCCGTGCGCTTCAGCCTGGACGACAGCAGAACGCGCGAAGAGGCGGATATCCTCAACGAGTACGTCTATCTCACCTGGTATGCCGCAGATACCTCTGCGGAGGGCGGCATCGTGCAGACGCTTACCTCCTCCGACGGTGAGGATGCGACCAGCCAGGACTTCATCATCGTCACGGCGGATGAAAAGGAAGGGCCCTATTACGTCGGGCTCACGGCGGATGAGGAGACGGGCACGAACGTTGCGACCGAAGAATTTGAAAACGCCGTTGCGGCTTATCAGACGGCAGTGAACGAGGCGGCCGCAGAGGCGGGCGCGGGCGAAGGGGCATACCTCAATCTTCCCTCGCTGCGCGGGCTTATCGCAAGCGACTATGCGGACTACCGCAACCTTGACTTCACGATTTACTACTGGCACGAGTCGGCGGAAGTCGGTTCCTCGCCCTCCAGCACTTCCACGCTGGACTACAACGGACTTCGCTTCGAAGTCGCGCAGGAGGGGCTTTACACCTTCCGCATCGTGGCGACCGACTCCTCCGGCAATGCGATGCAGCTGTATGACAGGAACGGCGAGCTCGTCAGCCTCAGCAGCTCCAATGTCGGCTACGATGACGACGGCGAGGACTTCCTGGTTGCAGATATCCCCACCTTCACGGCGTACATCGATTATGACGGCGCAACCATCGAAGATCCCGGTTCCCAGGACTATGGCTACCGTGACCGCAGCTACTCCATCGATGATTTCGAGGTCATCGCGCTGGAGGGCTACGCGTCCGACTACACGCTCTACTATATCGATGAGGACAGGCTTGCGGACGATCAGCTCACGGACGGTCAGGCAGGGTTCACCTATGAGGATTGCGTGGACAGAGCATACGAGCTGTTCTTTGCTGAAAATGCGCCCTATGCAAACGCCGTCGTCGAGATCAACGTCTACAACAGCGACGTCACCGAGGACGATGACGAGTGGGATGATACCGATAATGCGTATCATTGGAACCCCGATTCCTCGCTCTCCTTCACGCCCCAGCGTTCGGGCATCTATCTTGTCAATCTCACCGTGACTGAGACGACGGGTGCGACGGTCAGCTCGTACATGGCGATCGAAGTGAGAAACCCCGTGGATATCATTCCCGGCGTCTCCGAGTGGCTGCAGAATAACACGGCGTCCGTCGTGCTGTTCGCGATCTCGGGCGTGCTGCTCATCGCGATCATCGTGCTGTGCGTCATCAAGCCTTCGGACAAGAAAGTCGAGGAAGTGGACATCGAAAAGCTCAAGGGCAAGAAGAAGTCCAAGAAGGACTGATCTGAAAACCTATGACCGTTCCGCCATTTCGGCGGAGCGGTTTTCGCATATGACACCGCGCGCAAAGGGAAAAGCGGGACGTACAAGCAGTCGATGCCGTGTATAATTGCGCCTACCTCGCACACACTGCGAACAAGGAGGGAAGCATGGTATTTTTCAACGTCCTGTCGTATATCCTCGTCCTGCTCGGCGCAGTGAACTGGGGACTGTTCGGCATCTTTGATTTCAACCTCGTCTCCGCGATCTTTATGGGGCCGCGCAGCGTGGGTTCGATCATCGTCTATTGCCTGATCGCGGCGGCGGCGATCTGGCTGATCATCTCGCCGTTCATCACCAACGGGATGCTCAAGTTGCAGGGCAACCGCGAGGCACGCACCGTCAAGGAAGCGTAAACGAACAAAAGCAGATGCGGAAGGGGACATAAAATTGTCTCTTTCCGCATTTTTTATATGTATGACATTGTTTCAAACAAAGCGCGGGGCACGCGTTGCCGTCGCCCGCGTCACAGCTGAGCGAACACTTCTTGACCGGCTCAGTGTCCTCGGCGTCCGCACGGGCGCACAGCTTTTTGTCCTCAAAGTCTCCGCCCGCAAAAAAGTCTGGTACGTCCGCACGCCCTCTGCGACCATCGCACTGGGCGCAGAACTCGCCGGTGCGATCGAGGTGACGGTGTGAAATTGCTGCTTGTCGGCAACCCCAACGCGGGCAAGAGCACGCTGTATAACCGCCTGACGGGCGGGCACGCGCGCGTGGGGAACTGGCACGGCGTCACGGTGGGCGCGCTGGAGGGACGGGCAAGCCTGGCGGGAGGGCAGGTGACGGTCGTCGATCTGCCCGGCATCTACACGCCGCAGGGCAGGAGCATGGAGGAGCGCCTGACGCGCGCCTATCTCGACGAAAATAGGGACGCTGCCGCGTTCTTTGTTGCGGAGTGCGCCTCTCTGCCGCGCACGCTTCCGCTCCTGTTTGCGCTGTGCAAGGGGCGCAAAACGGCGCTCGTCCTGACCAAGCGGCGCGCCTTTGAACGGCGGGGCGGCAGGGTGGACGGCGCGGCGCTCGCGCAGCGGCTGGGCTGTCCCGTTTTTTTTGCCGAGGGGAAAAAGCGCGAACTCTTGCAGGACGCGGGGCGCGTCTTTTCGGCGCAGCCGCTTGCAGAGCGCAACATTTCCCTGGACGGCGTCTGGGCGGCGGAGCGGGAGGATCTCGGGCGGCCGGATGCGCTGCTCATGAACGGCGCATTCGCGCTGCCTTTTTTTGCGATCTTGCTCGCCGCAGCGTTCTATGTGACCTTCGCGCCCGGGTGCCTCGGCGATTTCCTCAAAGGCGCAATCGAGCATCTCTTTGTCGATGTGCTCGGCGGCTGCGCGGCTGCCATTTCCTCGGCAGTTGTGCGCAGCTTTGTCATCGACGCGCTGCTGGCTGGTCTTGGGACGGTGTTAGGATTCCTGCCGCAGATCGCACTTCTCTTTTTCTTTCTCATCGTGCTGGAGGAGAGCGGCTTCCTCTCCCGCCTCGCCGCGCTGACGGACGGCGTCTTTGCCAAAGTCGGGCTCAACGGCAGAGCGGTGTTCTCCCTCGTCATGGGGTTCGGCTGTACCGCCGCCGCCATTCTCTCCACGCGCGGGCTGGACGACAGGCGTGTCCAGCGCCGCACCATTTTGTGCCTGCCCTATATCTCGTGCAGCGCAAAGCTGCCCGTCTATCTCACGCTCGCCGCGTCCTTTTTTGACAATCCCTTCCTCGCCGTGCTGCTCCTGTACGCACTGGGGGTGGGAATTGCGCTGCTCGTCGCCGTGTTCACGAGCCGCGGACCACGCGCGCCCTTTTTGCTGGAACTCGCGCCGCTGCAAGTTCCCGGTGCAGATTTTGTCCTCAAAGCCTTGCTCTTTCAGATCAAACAGTTTATAATAAAGACGGCGACGGTCATCCTCGTCTTTTTTGCGGCGAGCTGGTTGCTCTCCGGCTTTGGCTGGGACTTCCGTCCCTGCGATGTGGAGGACAGCATGCTTGCCTCCGTCTGTACGGGGCTGAAGTGGCTGTTCGCGCCCGTGGGCATGGGGGACTGGCGCATCGCCTACGCCGCGCTCTCGGGACTGATCGCCAAGGAGAACGTCGCGGGAACGATCGCCATGTTCTACGGCGCCTTTCCCTACGGCGGCGCGAGCGCGTTCGCACTCGCGGTGTTTGTGCTGACCTGTTCGCCCTGTGTCTCTGCCGTCGCCGCATCCGCGCGCGAGCTGGGGGTTAAGCGCGCCGTCCTGTACGCCGTCCTGCAGACGCTCACAGCCCTGCTCGCGTGCTATCTCGCCTATTTTCTGTGGACGGGCGGGATCGTCTACGCGCTTCTTCTCTGCCTGCCCGTCGCCCTATTCCTGCTGTTGAGGTCTCGCCATGAAAGTGTATGTCGCAAAAGAGGACACAAAACTCTCCGCATTCACCGATGACGTCTGCGCCGCAGCGTCCTTCTGTCTCAGGACGCTGCTCAAAAACCGCGGCGTCCGTGTCAACGGCGTGCGCGTTTCCTCCGATGTCCCGCTCAGAAGGGGGGACGAGGTCGCCTACTACCTCTCCGCCGCGCAGGCGGCGCGCACGGGCTTTGCCGTGCTGTTTGAAGATGACAACGTCATCGTCGCGGACAAGGAGAGCGGCGTCAATTCGGAGGCGGTGTTCTCCGCGCTCTCCGAGCGGGGCGAGGCGCACTTTATTCATCGTCTGGACCGCAACACGGCGGGGCTGCTCATCTTCGCGAAGAACGCACAGGCGGCGGAAGAACTGCTCGCCGCCTTCCGCACGCGGCGGGTGACAAAGGAATATCTGGCGCTCGTCGTCGGCACGCCGAGCCCAAAGCACGCGGTGCTGACCGCCTACCTCAAAAAGGACGCCGCCAGCGCGACCGTGCGCATCTCCGGCCGCCCCGTCGGCGAGAAGATCGTCACCGAATACGAGGTGCTCGCCCCGGGCGACACGGCGCTCCTTAAAGTGACGCTGCATACGGGCAAGACGCACCAGATCCGCGCCCACCTCGCCCATATCGGACATCCGATCGTCGGAGACGAGAAGTACGGCGATCACGCCTTCAACCGCGCGCACCACGCGACCCGCCAGCGCCTCATCGCCAAGTCCCTGACGCTGCATACGGAAGGAGAGCTCGCCTATCTTGCGGGCAGGACGTTCATTTCTGCGCACAACTTCTGAAAAAAGCCTCGGCTGACCTTGACAGCGGGGGCTTTTGCGTGGTATCATATGAATACTTATTCAAATATTGGTCTGACGCTTCCGCAGGGTCGGAAGGGGAGGGGATATGCACAAGATCATTAAAGTGCGCAATCTGCACTGTGCGGCGTGCGCGGCGGAATTGCAGGAGGAACTTGCGGCGGCGGACGGGCTTTCCGAGGTCTCCGTGGACTTCGTCACCCAGCGCATCGCGCTCGACTATGACGCGCCCGCCTCGCTTGCGCGGGCGATCGACATGATCGTACGCTTTGACAAGGTGGAGATCATCGACGGCAACGCGCCCGTGAAAGGAGAGCGGCACCTCAAAGAGCTCATCTCCATTGTCATCTCCGCGCTGTGCTTTGTGCCCGCGCTCGTCTTGCACCTGTTGGGCGGGTTTGACTGGGTCGCGTTCGGGCTCTTTCTTGCCTCCTTTGCGGCGGCGGGCTGGACGGTCGTCGTCAGCGTTGCGCGCAATCTCCCGCGCGCCTTCCGCGGCGGCTTTCATCCCTCCGTCCTGCTGGATGAAAACCTTTTGATGCTCGTCGCGGCGGTCGGCGCGTTTTGCATCCGTCAGGACATGGAGGGCGCCGTCGTCATGCTGCTCTATCAGATCGGCGAGTACTTGCAGCGCCTCGCGGTCGGCTCGTCGCGCAGCGCGATCACCAAACTCATGGCGCTCAGGTGCGACACCGCCATCCGCCTGAGGGAGGGCGCGCCCGAGGAAGTCGACCCCGACGAGCTCGTCCCCGGGGATATCATCCTGCTCAGAAAGGGGGACAAGCTCCCCGCCGACTGCCGCCTCATGGGTCGGGAAGCGGCACTGGACACCAAATCCATGACGGGCGAGAGCATGCTCAAAACCGTCTGTATGGGCGAAGAGATGCTCGCGGGCTGCGTCAACGAGGGCGGCGCGGTGCGTGCCGAGGTCGTGCGCCCCGCCTCCGAGAGCGCCGTCGCGAAAATTCTTGAACTGGTGGAGAACTCCGCCGCCAAAAAGGCGAAGCCGGAGAAGTTCATCACCAGGTTTGCGCGCTACTATACGCCCATCGTCGTGCTCATTGCCGTCGTCATCGCCGTCGTGCCGCCTCTCTTCCAGGGGTACAACTTTATGGACTGGATCGTGCCCGCGCTCAACTTCCTCGTCATCTCCTGTCCGTGCGCGCTCATCATCTCCGTGCCGCTCACCTATTTTTCGGGCGTCGGGACGCTCGCGCGCTATGGCGTGCTTACAAAGGGCGCGGTGTATCTGGACCGTCTCGCTGCGGTGAAGGTCGCCGCCTTCGATAAGACGGGCACTTTGACCGAGGGCAGGTTCACGATCGCGGGCGTGCAGGGTGAGCGCGCACTGCCCCTTGCCGCCGCGCTGGAACAGGCGTCCTCACACCCGCTCGCGGGCGCATTTGAGGGCATTGCCGCGCCGACGGCCTGGCAGGTCGAAGAACTTGCGGGGCGGGGCATTGTCGGCATGGTAGACGGCAAGCGCGTCCTTGCGGGCAGCATGCGGCTCATGCAGGAGCAGGGCATTGCCTGCGCGGAAGGAGATGCGGGCGCCCTCGCCGTCCATGTCGCGGAGGAGGGAAAATATATCGGCTGCGTGCTCATTGAGGACAGGCTGCGTCCCGAGGCGGCCGAGGCGCTTATCCGGCTGAAAGAGGCGGGCGTGGAGCATATCGCCGTTCTGACGGGCGACACGGCGCAGCGCGCGCAGGCGGCGCTTGCCTCCCTTCCCGTGGACGAGATCTGCGCGGAGCTGCTGCCGCAGGACAAGCCCGTCTGCGCCGAGCGGCTCAGGGCGCGCGGGACGCTTTTATACGTAGGCGACGGTATCAACGATACCCCCGTCATGGCGGCGAGCGACGTCTCGGTCGCAATGGGCGGACTGGGCAGCGACGCGGCGATCGAGGCGAGCGACTTCGTCCTCGCGTCGGACAATCTTCTCGCGCTTGAAAAGGCGGTCAAGGGCGCCAAAAAGACGCGCAAGATCGTCATCGAAAATATCGTGTTCTCCATCGCGGTCAAGCTTGCGCTCATGGTGCTCTCGCTGTGCGGACTGCTGCCGCTCGGCATTGCAGTGCTGGGCGATACGGGCGTCATGCTGCTTGCGGTGCTCAATTCCATGCGAATGCGTGCAAAAATCAAATAAATTGTGCGGCGCGGCTTGAAAAACAGGCCGCGTCGTGCTATAATCGTATGCATGAAACAGTTGATCGATTGCGCCATGAAGCGCGAACCTTGTGACCTTGTCATCAAAAACGCCCGTATCCTCAATGTGTTCACGGGCGAGACAGAGGAAGGGGAGATCGCCGTCAGGGACGGCATCATCGTCGGCATCGGAGAAGGCTATTCTGCCCGTGAGGTGTACGACGGCGCGGGCATGATCTTTTTGCCCGGGCTGATCGACGCGCACATTCACGTCGAGAGCACCATGCTCACGCCCGAGGAATTTGCGCGCCTTGCCGTGCCGCACGGCACGAGCGGCATTGTCGCCGACCCGCACGAGCTGGTCAACGTCTGCGGCATCGCGGGCGCGGAGTACCTCATGGAGGCGTTTGCGCGCCTTTCGCCGTCGCCCCTTGACGTCTATACGCAGCTTCCCTCCTGTGTGCCCGCGACCCCCTTCGAGACGAGCGGCGCGTCCTTGGACGCCGCAGAGACAGAAAGGCAGCTTGTCCGCGATGCCTTCTTCGGGCTGGGCGAGATGATGAACTACGTCGGCGTCATCGCGGGGGAGAAAGAGGTCCTCGGAAAGCTGAAGGCGGCAAAATCGCGCTCCAAGATCGTGGACGGTCATGCGCCGGGCGTTACGGGGGATGCCCTCAACGCCTATCTCTGCGGGAGCATCGCGACCGACCACGAGAGCCTTTCCGAGGGCGAGATCAGGGAGAAGATCGCGCGCGGCATGTATGTGCAGATCCGCTGCGGCTCGTCGGCAAACAACATCGCCTCCGCCGCTGCGTGCATGACGGCGGAAAACTTCCCGCGCTTTCTTGTGTGCTCGGACGACAAGCACGCGCACGATCTCATTACCGCGGGGCATCTGGACGATGCGCTCCGCCGTCTCGTCGCGGCGGGCGTCCCGCCCTATTATGCGGTGCGCGCGGCGACGCGCAATGTCGCGGAATGCTATCACTTACAGGGCAGGGGCGCGATCGCACCCGGGTATCACGCCGACCTCGTCGCCGTGAAGGACGTTACCTCCTTCCGCGTGCAGGCGGTGTTCAAGGGCGGACGGCTGGTCGCCGAGCACGGCAAGGCGCTCTTTTCGGCGAATGAAGCCTATCTCCCGGATGCGGTGCGCGGGACGGTGCATGTTAAGGACGTCACGGCGGATGACTTTCGCATTGCCGTCAAGGGCGATCGGGCGCGTGCAATGTACGTTCTGCCGCACGAACTGGTCACCGAGGAAGTTGTCGTGCCCGCTTCTAAGTCGGACGGGGACATTGTGCTGCGCGGCACGTCTCTTTGTAAACTCGCCGTCGTCGAGCGGCACTTCGCGAGCGGGAATATCGGGCTTGCGCTCGTCGAGGACTACGGCTTAAAAGGCGGCGCGATCGGCATCTCCGTCGCGCACGACAGCCACAATCTCGTGATTTTGGGCGACGACAACGCCGCCATGGCGCGCGTCGTGGCGCTGTTAAAGGAAGCGGGCGGCGGGATGGCGCTCGTGGACGGGGAGGGCGAGGAGGTGTTCCCGCTCGACGTCGCGGGGCTGATGAGTTCGCTGCCCGCGGAAGAGGTCGCCGCCCGCATCGAGCATATCTCCAAGCGCGCCTATCGGATGGGCGTCAAGACGTGCTATGACAGCTTTATGACGCTCGCGTTTTTGTCGCTCCCTGTCATTCCGCACCTGAAACTGACGGACAGGGGACTGTTTGACGTGGATAAATTTACCTTTACGACAACGGAGATCAAAGCAGATGAATGAGAACATGACGGTGGTTGCAGCAACGGGCAACGTCCACAAGCTCAAAGAGATCAGGGAAATTTTCTCTGACTGGCACATTCTCTCCGAACAGGAGGCGGGCTTTTCGGGCGAGGTCGAGGAGACAGGTACGACCTTTGTCGAAAACGCGCTCATCAAGGCGCGCGCCGTTTGCAAGGCGACGGGGCTCCCCGCGCTCGCGGACGACAGCGGGCTGTGCGTCGACGCCCTGGGCGGCGCGCCCGGCGTGAAAAGCGCGCGCTATTCGGGCGGCGGCGATGCGGAGAATCGCGCGTTGTTGCTCAAACACATGGCGGGCGTCAAAGATCGCGGCGCACACTTTGCATGTGCCGTGGCGCTCGTCTTTCCGGACGGCAGGGAATATACTGCCGAGGGCGCGTCCTATGGTGAGATCTTGCACGAGGAGCGCGGTACGGGCGGCTTCGGGTATGACAGCCTGTTTTATAGCGCCGACCTCAAAAAATCCTTTGCCGAGGCGACGGAGGCGGAGAAGAACGCCGTCTCGCACCGCGGCAGGGCGCTCGCCGCATTGGAGAAGTTATGCTGAGCTGTATCGTCCTGTCCGATTCGCACGGACGGCTGAAAAATATCCAAAAAATAAGGCCGCTCTTTCTGGAGAATGGCATGGTCATTCACCTCGGCGACGGCTCGTCCGATATCCGCGACTTCGCGCGCGAGCACCCCGAAAAGACCATCGTCATCAAGGGCAACTGCGATTTTTCCTACGGCATGGAGGAATATGTGCTGGAGGCGGGCGGCGTGCGCGTCTTTTGCTGCCACGGGCACAAGTACGGCGTCAAGTCGGGGCTGGAGCGTCTCATCGCGCGTACCAAGGAACTTGACTGCACCGTCGCGCTGTACGGGCATACCCACCGCGCCTTCAATGAGACGGTGAACGGCGTCCTCTGCGTCAATCCCGGCTCTGCGGGCGACTACGCCGCGCCCTCCTACTGCTATCTGGCGTTGTATAACGGGAAGGCGACCGCCGTCATCGTCAATCTTTGAAGCCCCTTCCTCGCGGGATACTTAGAGATAATCTGCGCCGCCCGACGATCGGGCGGCGCAAATTGCCCTTTAAGAGAGCAAAATGATGAAAAACTCTTGACAAATCCGCGGGGAGGGGTATAATAACAGTAAGTAAGTTTTGGAGGGATTTATGAAAAGACTACTCAAAGCATTTGTCTCGGTTGTCCTGTCACTCTGCCTCGTATTCGGATTGGCGGCATGCGCAGAGGGCGGCAATGGGAACACGCCGAGCGGAGACAATCCGAGCACAGAAAACCCCGGCGGAGAAAATCCGGGCAGTGGGGAGATGCAGGCGGCGGCGCTCCTGGATGAGGCACTCCTGACGCTTACTGGGCAGGATTACGTTACCTTTGATTTTGATATGACCGGGCGGCAGATCGGCGGTACGGACGATGCGCTGCATACGGCAGAAATGCTGGTTCAGCTCGCGCAGGATGAGAAATATGGCTATGATATCTTTGCGCGGCAGTCGAGCGACGGCGAAGTGATCAGTGAGTCGCTGCTCGTGGACGGGACGCAGTATGCAACTCAGATAATAGACGGTAAACTGTGGTACTACGTGTCTGGAAGTATGGGCGGATCACTCGGCCCTAATCCGGATCCTGTTCCTGATACGCCTGCTGAGGTGACAAATTCCGGCTCAATGGCGAGCGGCAGCGCAACGCATAGCTGGATAAGCCTGATCCTTAGTTCCGGCAAACTGTTTCAGACGTATGGCGCGCTTCTTTCGCTTGTTGGACTTGATTCCCTTGCTGGCATTGAGGGCGCCGTAACGCAGACGTCCGGCGGGACGCAACTTTCTCTCACGGTACAGTTGGACGAAGCACGTCAGAGTCTGATCGATTGGCTGAATGCGCTGAAGTCGCAGTCGCTTGACGGGCTGGAGATGGTCGTCAACGAACTGTATGATGAAGATATCACTGTCGTAGAGTTCCTCGATAAAATCAATTCCGTTCTTTCGCCCAACGGGCTTGCATTGGAAGAACTTCTCAACGATAAGTATATTGCCACGGTGCTGATCACGGGCTTTTCCGACGGAATGCCGCCTGCCGATATTTTGGAAACCATCTATGGCAATACCGCGCAGTACCTCTATGAAGTTCTCATGGAGAACGCGGGGGAACAGATCGGAAATATCCTGTCCGAGCCAAAGGCGGGAGAGTCCGTCTATACATATGTCCGTCGCATCTTCGGTCAGTTCAAGGTGACAGGCATCATCGATATGATAACGGGCGAAACGGGCAGCGGCGCAGAAGGATTTGCCGAAATCAAGGAACAGTTCTCCGCCTGGGCAGATGGAAAGTCTGCATACGACGTAGCAAACTTTGTCATTCAGCAGATGACGGGAAGTGATTCTTACGAAGAGTTTGATGCTGTAGTTCTTCTGCAGGCCTTCACCTTTGAAGAGAGTTATGCGGAATGTTCCGTCACATTGGACGGTAATGCGCGCATTACGGAAGCCTCGTTTGAAATGGACTTTACGATGGCCGATACGAACGATGCAGATGATTATTATGTGGACGATATGCCCCGTCTTCAATTAAACGGAACGTTGAATGTCTCCTATGATGCCTTTACGCTCACCCCGCCCTCCGAAGATCAGCTGTTGCCTGATTTCGGCACGCCGCAGATCGATGAAGCAGAACGAACAGTCTTTATTCCCGTCGAGTGGAATGGCGCGCAGCCGGGCGATGCGGGCAGCGATGTTTGTCTTAATTTTGTTGCGTATCCGGAGGAGGGATTTGTTGGCGGGGAGGGGTCTCTTGAGATAGATCTTCCGATAGAACAGACGGCGGAAGGGATTCTGATCGACGTCGATCTTACGGAAGAATGGCAGGAACTTCGCCGGATGATCGACAAAGAGCTTGCGCAATTTGCTCCATTTGATACAGCTTATTTTTATGATATACAGATAGATATAACGATAGGCGTCTTCTGCCTTAACCTGTCTGTTTTCATAGAATATGATGCAGAAGGAAATGAGATCACAATGAGCAATGTGATGGTTTGGTAATAAGTGTAAGCCGCCCGCCGCGTCAAAAGACGCGGCGGGCGGCTAATGTTATTCCTGTTTTTTCTCATCGGGCGGCGGCAAAGGGGGCGCGTTCGTTTCGGGCGGCGCGTCTGCTTCGGTCAGCGCTTCGGTCGCCGTCACCGCCGTCTCTTTGCGCGCACGCACTATGTGATACGCCCACTGTCCGACGGCGGCGGCAATGATGACGGCGTAGCCGATAAAACTCAGCGTCTCGGGCACCTGCTGCAGGAACACATAGCCCAAAATCGCTGCAAAGAACACCTGCATGTAGTCAAAGACGGCGATCTCCTTGGCGGGGGCGAGGCGGTACGCCGCCGTGATGAAGAACTGTCCGCCCGTTGCCGCAACGCCCGCGAGCAGGAGCCAAAGAAGCTGCATGCCCGTCATGGGTTGATAGCCGATGATCAGAAAGGGAAGGGTCACGACGGTGGAAAACACCGCGAAGAAGAACACCGTCACCATGCCGCGCTCGCCCTTGACGGCGAGGATGCGCACGCAGGTATAGGCAAATCCCGCGCACGCGCCGCTGCCCACGCCCGCAAGCGCGGGCAGGACGGTCATATCGAAGCGGGGATTGACAACGCAAACCGCGCCCGCAAAGGCAATGAGCACAAATATGAGTTCAGGGATCTTTGGCTTTTCGCGCAACAGGAGCACGGAAAAGAGGATGGCAAAGAAGGGGGAAAGCTTGTTGAGGATGGAGGCGTCCGAGATGCTGCCGATATGATCGATGGCATAAAAATTCAGGATGACGCCGAGTAGCCCCAGCGCCGAGCGCAGAAACAGCCACGGAACGCACCCCTTGTTTGCAATGCGGAAGTGGGGCTTCTGAAAACAGAGGATGACAAAGACAACGACGCTCGTCAATGCATTGCGGAAGAATACCTTCTGCATGAGGGGCAGATCGCCCGCCATGTTGACGAACAAGTTCATCGCTGCAAACATGAGCGCCGCGCCGAGGATGAATAGGATGCCCAGTCCCTTTTTTCCCGTCTTTTCCATACGCTGTATTATATGCCCCTTGTGCAAAAAAGTCAAACGTGCGGGGCGGTGTGCACCGACCGCAAAGAAAAAACGGACGCAAGCGCGTCCGTTTCCGGTGTATTTTTAGCTGATATTTTTCGGACGTTTGATCTGCTTTGCCAGCGAGAAGATCATGACTCCGATGCCGATCGCAGTAAATACAAGCAGCATTGCAAGATTGGTGTAGAAAGCTCTTGCATAGCCTTCAGGGTTATTTTGCAGCTGCCAGACCATGTTTTCCAGCAGTTCTCCCAGATCATTGGTCATGAGAATGGAGGCGTCCTCGATCAGGTTCGCGGCGACAAATCCGAGCAGGATAAAGATGAGGCTGACCACAGATACAATGACGATCATGACGGTATTGGGCTTTCCGCCGAACTTGCGGTAGAGGAAGGCGCCCAGCATGACGGCAATCAGCGCGGCGACGGAGGCGACATATCCTAAAAAGTAAAACCCGATGACAAGCCCCGCGCCCACGACGCCGCCGATGAGCGCGCCGCAGATGCCGCGGATGTAGTTGTTGGGCGCATTGGCAAAGGCGCGGTTCTCTTCATCGATCTGTTTGTTGATCGAGCCGACGCAGTCCGCATTCAGCGTCACGGAGAATCCATCGATCGAGCAGCGCTTTTTGTTCGCCGGATCCAGCGGCTGACCGCAATAGGGGCAGAACTCCGCGCCGGGTGCTTCATATTGTTTGAGTAAGTCCGTCAACCGTTGGAAGATGACAGGCAGATTTTTGATCAGCGAGGACATTATGAAAACGGGATAGGCGACCTTCAGGCCGTAGGCGGTCAACGCCGCGCCCAGCCGGGGTTTGCTTTTGGCAAGCTCCGCCGCGATCGCATTCTTTTTGTCCTCCGTGGCGTAAAAACTGGCGTGGATATAGCAAAATTGCTCCATCGTGTTGGGGACGCGAACGCTGATCTCATATCCTTGTATGACGCCGTACGCCATATTTTCGAACACCGTCAGGTTGTACTGCTGTAGCAGGGCTGCAAGTTTCTTGTTCATAGATCTCTCCCTTATTGTGTGAAATGAATTTACATGCATTATAGCATAACAATACGTTATCGTCAAGAGGAGATGATTATTTTGTGAAAGAATTCCTAACTGAAAAACGGGACGGCGTTTGCCGTCCCGCGGAATGTCAGATCGTCTCAATATTGATGAGGTTGGAATTCCCGCTCTTGCCGTTGGGCGTGCCGCCCGTAATGACGATCGTGTCGCCCTTCTGCACCAATCCCGAATCGCGCGCCGCGCACTTCGCGAAGTGGAACAGGACGTCCACGGAGTGGTATTCCTCGCTCATGACGGGCATCACGCCCCAGCTTAAAGCGAGCTTTCTGTAGCTGCGCTCGTCCGTCGTCATACCGATGATATCGATCATCGGACGGAAGCGGGAGACCATCTTCGCCGTCCCGCCCGTGCGGGTGCACACGACGATCGCCTTTGCCTTGACGTCGCGCGCCAGCGTGCAGGCGGAGTGCGAGAGGGCATCCGCAATGCCGCGGATGCGGTAGCGGGATTCGTCGATGGTCTGAATGAACTGCTGTTTGCTCTCCGCCTGTTCGGCGATGCGCGCCATTGCCGCGACCGCCTGCACGGGGTAGAGCCCCGCCGCCGTCTCGCCCGAGAGCATGACCGCGCTCGAACCGTCGTAGACGGCGTTTGCGACGTCGGAGATCTCCGCACGCGTCGGGCGGGGCTGCTTGATCATGGACTCCAGCATCTCCGTCGCCGTGATGCACCGCTTGCCCGCCATGCGGCAGGCGTTGATGATGGTCTTCTGAATGTCGGGCAGTTCCTCATAGGGGATCTCCACGCCCATGTCGCCGCGTCCGATCATGATGCCGTCCGAAACTTCCAGAATGGATTCCAGATTGTTGACGCCCGCGCGGTTTTCGATCTTTGCGATGAGGTCGATGTCGTCCGAGCCGTGCTCGTGCAGGAACTGGCGGATATCCAGAATGTCCTGCGCCTTGGAGACGAAGGAGCACGCCACAAAGTCCACCTGTTGCTCGATGCCGAAGAGAAGATCGCTCTTGTCCTGTTCGGATAGATAGGTGAGGTTGAGCTGTTTTTCGGGGAAGAACATGGACTTGCGGTTGGAGAGTTCGCCGCCGATGACGACCTTGCACATGACATTGGGCGCCTTGACTTCGACGACTTCAAACACCATCAGCCCGTTATTCAAAAGGATCTTGTCGCCCGGGTTCATGTCGGCGCAGATGCCCTGGTAGGAGACGGCAACGCGCGTCTCGTCGCCTACGATGTCCTCAGTGGTGAAGGTGAAGGGGTCGCCCTCTTTTAAGAAGACCTTGCCGTCCTTAAAGGTCTTGATGCGGAACTCCGGTCCCTTGGTGTCCAGCAGAATGGGGAGTGGAATGTTCTTTTCGGCGCGCACTTTTTTGATGACGGCGATCTTTTGTGCGTGCTCTTCGTGCGTGCCGTGCGAGAAGTTGATGCGGGCGACGTTCATGCCCGCGTCCGCCATCGCGGAGATGACCTCCTCCGTCTCGGAAGCGGGTCCTAAGGTGCAGACGATCTTGGTTTTCTTCATAACTCATCCTCACTTAAAAAAGTTCTACTATTATTCTATCATATCTCGCGAAAAAAACAAGATTTTTTTTGAAATTTGTGCTATAATATCTTTCGCTTCGAGCGGACTGCGCGGCCGCGGCGTACCCCGAGTACGACGAGGAAAGTCCGGGCATCGCAGGGCAGGACGCCTGATAACGTCAGGTGAAGGCGACTTCAAGGAAAGTGCAACAGAAATAGACCGCAGTGCCTTTTGGCGCTGTAAGGATGGAAAGGCGAGGTAAGAGCTCACCGACGGGACGGTAACGCCCCGTGCCATGTAAACCCCGTCCGATGCAAGGTTGGGAGGTATTCATATGGGTTGCCCGCCCGAATACCGCCGTGAACACCGCTTGAGCGTATCGGCGACGATACGCCTAGATAAATGACCGCGCTCGACAGAACCCGGCTTACAGGTCCGCCTCGAAGTATTTTTGAATAGAATGAATTGTCAAACTAAGTGCAACACTTTGTGAGATTTTCTTGGAACAAATCT
>ERZ1643251.153-NODE-153-length-119733-cov-6.819240_pt1 | contig 119733 bp, 143 predicted proteins | sample MGYA00579261_ERZ1643251 | MGnify/ENA primary metagenome ERZ1643251 (study PRJEB29033, sample SAMEA4952267) | chicken gut metagenome | biome: Broiler Chicken; feature: Gastrointestinal Tract; material: Caecum | place: Ireland | collected 2018 | study: Broiler... | reverse complement strand
GAAGTAATAAACTTATAGAATAGTGTGATAGGCAAACTAAGAAATTAGGGAAAACTATTTTATGAAGTAAAATCAGATTTAATAATTGATATAACAGGTACGAAGTTTATTAAGTCAGATGTTCTTGATATAAAGTACAATAAAAAGGCTGAAGACAATAAAGACAGTGATTATTATTTGCTAGCTACTACGGTTCCCAAGGAAGAATACAGAGAGTGGGTTAGTAGACTATATAAGTATACTGGGGAAAGCAGTGAGGATTTAGAAGGACAGAAGTGTAAAATAATAAGAAATCCTTTTAAAGATAACAGAATACAGTTAAGAAATGGTGAAAACCTTTAGAGTTTAAAATTATACAGTAGAGATGAAGTTGTAGAAGCTGGTCTAAAATTAGATATACTTAATGAAGTTAGTGTAGGTAAAACTTTTTAGGTATATACAGCTTACATAAAAATATAATAACACGTTGTAAATGATATAAGATAGCAATAAAACCAGAATTAGGCGGTGTTTTAGTTTATGAGCAACTTAGAGGATGCTGAGAGATATATAACAAAGCTAAAAATGCTTGGTAGTAACATGAATAACATTTCTCATTTTGATATAACTATTAAGGATGGGAAAGTTATACTTAATAAGTACGTGATAGGGTCTAGAGATTTCAACAAAGGCAGTTTATAGTGTGAAATTCCAGAATTCACAGACCTTGTAGCTTTTAATTTCTCAGTTGAGTTTAGTTGTAAAACTTTTAATAAAATAAGTATAACGTCTAAAAAGTAGAAAATAAAAAATTTATCTATTTTGATAACTATGTTTTAGTATTGTACCTACGAGTTAGATTTATAGAGTGTAAACTTTGAGGGGTATGAAAGTCTAAGAAAATTATTCTTCGAAGCCTCTGATTTAAGAAAAGTAACTTTAGGTTACGGAGGAACTACAATACGGGATGCTAGTTAGATGTTCTGCAGGTGTGGGTAGCTTGAGGAAATAGACTTTAATAAGATGGCATTAAACAATGTTACAGATGCTGCAATACTATTTAAACAGTGTGAGTCTTTAAAGCGTATAGATTTAAGTTGTTTTAAAGGCTAGAGAATCATTGATGCTACTTAGATGTTCTTTGCTTGTTAGATTGAATCAGTTGATTTAACTCCAATAAACTGGTAGAGATTGCAGGGCGCTGAACAAATGTTTGAATAGTCTAAAATAAGAACAATAGACCTAAGATGCGTTCATTAGAACAGTCATGTAAATGCCAAGAACATGTTTTTAAGTTGTAATGAACTTGAAGATGTGCAATTAGGACAAATCTAGAGTAACGGTATAAATTGCTATCAAATGTTTGCAGACTGTAAAAAGTTGAAATACATTCATTATAATGGATTTTCTTTTAAAGGGTGTGAATACGCTTAGTTAATGTTTAGCGACTGTAAATCTTTAGACTTCAGTACCTTTAAATTATAGGAATTAGAGCCTGAGGATTTAAATGATATAACAATGATGTTTGATGGGTGTTCAATAAGAGATATAGATTTATCTAATTGTAAACTAAATAATATCCTTGACAGTTATAGAATACTATACAAGTGTACCGGAATACGTAAAATAAACTTAAGAAATACAGAAGCAAGAAGAGTTACCTAGCTATATAGACTTCTGAGCGATTGTGAAGTTCGTGAAATAGACTTAAGCTACTGTATATTTTCTAATTAGTTTCCTGAGGATATAATGATGCTTTTATATTTAGATGGTCTTGAAATACTAGACTTAACAGGAACAAAGGTAACAAGTAAAAATATAGAAATATCCTCAAAAATAATAAAGAACTGTATAAAAGGCTATAAGGTTAAAGTAAAAGAAACAAAAGGACTTACAATATTTACAAGCGACGGAGTATTTAAAGTATAAAACGGTTAGACTTGGGGAGATAGGCATGCTTGAAGATAATAAATGCTACAGAAATACATCAGATACTTTTGTAACAACTGAGATGCTTAGGGAATATGAAAGATATAATACAAAGTTAAAGCTTATAGGAGGCTTTAATGAGCAGTCAAAAAATTAGCAAATCTAGTGTTAGTTGAGAGTAAATCCTAAAAGTAACCTGGTGGAAGATATATGTGTTAAAAGACTTCAGATATATGGGGAGGTCTTTGAACTTCCTTAGTTCATAACCTAGTTAAAAGGTATAATAAGCGTAACGATAAAGAGCGATACAAGAAAAGTTAAAGTAATTCATCATAACAATAAGATAGGTAACTTAGAGTAGATATTTGCTGGCGTTAGCGATATAGATGTTTTAGACCTTTAGGAATTTGATTTTACAGGTATAAGAGTTGCTCAAGACTTATTTTACGCCTAGGGATTCAAGACAGTTATATTTGGAGACGGTAAATATAAAAAATAGTTTAAGCCTTCTGATGTTGCTAGCATGTTTTATAGTTGTAAATACTTAGAGGAACTTGATCTTACTAATATAGATTTTTAGCAATGCAAATAGTTTAGAACGATGTTCTGTGATTGCGAGAAATTAAGGTCAGTTAAATTTGATGAATCTACTAAGTTTGAAGAGGTTCCTATGGGTAGAGACCTTGGGAGCATGTTTAATAACTGTCAAAATTTAGTATATACCAATATAGGAAAATGTAAAATACCTGATGTTGATAGGTAGTACTACATGTTCAGTGATTGTGTAAGCATAGAGGAAATAGATGTATCAAATATCCATGGTGGATACTTTGCAGGTTTTAATAAGACTTTCTTTTAGTGTAGAGTATCTGGAATGTTTCAGAACTGTACAAGTGTCAAAAAGATAAAGCTTGGAGAAATGTTTAGATATGGTGTTCTAGACTTAGATGAAACTTTTGAAGACTGTGAAAACTTAGAAGAATTGGACTAGATAAATATAGTAAAGTTGCACGACGGTATAAGTTTAAATGACGCCTTTTAGAATTGCAGAAGTTTGAAGGAAATAGACCTCAGGGGTTTAAGGGATACAGACATAGTATAGATGAAGAAGGCTTTTTATAAATGTAAAGAACTTAAGAAATTGAGACTGTACGGATAGTTTAAGTATACGAGAAACTTCAGGAGTGCTTTTAGTCATTGCGAAAAATTAGAAGTACTTGATATTGTAGACACAATCAAGGAAGATGGATAGAGTAGCAACAGAACATCCGATATAAACGATTGTTACGGGTACTGCAGTAAGTTAAAAGAGATAACTCTTATGAATATGTAGATGCAGTCTTACGAAAAAACGCAGTAGGCACTGTTTAAATGTGACAGTCTCGAAATCCTTAGAATACCGACTGTGACTTTAAAAGAAATAGTAGATGATGCTAAATTGGGTATAAACTCAAGATATAGACAGATATACTTTGAGATTTATGAACTAAGCAGTAACAAGAAGTTAAAAACATTAGTTCTTGCAGATAATACTTATGATTTAAGTAAAGGCAGTAAAGCAAGCATGATATTTGAAATGATATATAAATTTAAAATAGATAATTATGATTGGATAGACTAAACTTATAGAGAATGGACGTGAATGAATTGAGAAATATACAAAGCAAAATCGAGAATAAACAAAATAGAATCGAGAATAGAATAATTAGTTTATTAGTGTAGTTCTCAATACTATAGGCATTAACTTTAGGATTTTCTGGGTGTACAAATACTTTATATAGTGAAAGGCAGTTAAAGAGAATAGCTACTGCTGAGACTGCAGAAACTGCTTAGGGTGAAAGTGCTAAGAGCAGTGATAATGATGGTAAAACAGCAACTCCTGAGACTTCAAGTGACTTGCAGGAAAAAGTTTCAAGGTCTATGCGAATTCAAACAGAGCCTAGAGATCAATTGACCTCTGAGGAATCTGTAAGTGATTAGGCTATTAGTAGTGACTTAGGTGCTGAAGCAACTACTAAGAAAGCTGATAAATATACCGTAAATCTTGTTAAAATAGATGAATAGACTTTAACAGTTGGAGAAAGTACTTTAACAGTAAACGATATAATCAATAATAACAGCTAGGCAATCTTAGTTGGTAAGTGGAACTCTTTAAAACCTTACTATGGTACGATAGAAATTTAGGAGCAGTTGTTTATCAAGGCAGTAAATGATTTGTCAAGTCAAATACTGTAGATTGATGAAGCTAATCAATATGAATTGATGGACTCTGATGAAACTTATTATACATCTAAAGAAAATAGTGTAGAGACTATAAAATATATAATAATTGATAATTCTGGATTTAAAGCAGTGTATGTAATAGCTAGAGACCTTGAGACATCAGAAGTTGGGCTGTATAGATTAGATTATAAAGCTAACTTAGCTTTAGCTAAAGATCCTAGTCCGTTTAAAGGAAGTTTGAGATTAGACGAGTTAAGCCCTGTAAGATTATATGAAAACGCTGAAAAATATTAGCAATTCAAGGTTGTTTATAGTGTTGACCCATAGGTAGCTATAAAAAACATGGCTGCTGGGGATGTAAAACTTGAAGATATAAGAAACATCAGTGTAAGTATAAATTAGTTTACTAGGAACGTAGAACTTGATACTCTTTATATGGTTAGGAATCCAGGTGAAAAATCAGAATAGACAATTAAAGCCTAGGTAGGGATTTATAACCCTGATAGTGGAGAAATAGTTACTTATAGTGGTACCTTTGATTATGATAATACCTCTAAAGAAAATGTTATAAACCTTTATGAAATTGTGAATAACAATGAAGTATTAGAGAGTATTACAAAATAAGTTTCTACAATAAAATATAAAAATATTTAACTTTGAAAAATTAAAAACTTATAAAACTAGTTAATTACTTAAGATAGAATTGAACGAATTTTGCGATTTTTGTGAAATGCGTTCAATTTTTTATTGCTATTCATTACCTAAAAATAGGGTATACATTGCACATCAGACATTGGTTTTAAAAATTTGCGAAATTTGAAAGTTTAGTTAGGCGTTCAAAAGAGATAGACAGTTGGAAAAATATAGGATATCAGTTTTATATTAGTATTAAATTAGTATTAGGTGGGTTTTGTTTTAATGAGTTTTTGAATTTATATGAGGAATACTCAATGATTGGAGGAAACTACAGTATGTTGAGTTATGAATACTTGAGTTTAGTTTACGAGAAACTAGAAAAGATAGAGGTGTGCAGTAAAGTATATTATATAGGCTTAATTGAACGTTGTGATGCTTCAAGTATACCTGACTGGCAGTCTGTGGCGAAGTTGGTCTATGCCACAAAGAACTCTTCAATAGAGGAAAGACAATTCAAAGAGGGAATGTTCGGTAGAATGGATGTGTATGATTCAGAGTTTAACTTATTGTTGTCTACTGATGAGCCTGTAACAATTTATAATTTCCCTATAAATAATAGTATAGCTGTTATGCTTGCAGGACTTGGCTACAATAGGGTTTGTTACGCTTTTAATATTCGGGGTGACTTTTTATATTCCACTAGGGGCTTTGTATCTATTGAAGATATAGGAATGTTAAATATAGTGGCTTGTATAACAAAAGATGGAAAGCGTGTATTATACGATTTAGACAAAGACAAAATACTTATAGACAAGGATATAATAGGAATATACAAATTAACTCAAGTAAAGACAGACCCAGATAAGCTAATGAAATATTTTAAAATTAAGCTAGACTATGATGTACTGACTCCTGACATACTAAACGATACGAATATCGTTATAGAATTGGACGATGATTTATATGAAGCAAAGTTTACAAGCGGTGTAACGAATCGTCATAGAAATGGAACTGGCAGTCTTCTAAGTGTGGTATACAAGTTATCTGGTAAGATATGCAAGATATTTAACCTAAAGGCTTATATGTCTAATAATGGAACAATGATAAATACTAGATTACTGAGCAAGTTAATTACTGACTGTAATGTTTATAGGTATGTCCTTAGGGGAAATATACTGGAAGATTTAGGATATGCTGATAAATCTGACAAAGGGTTGTTAACTGCAAAACAGTTTGTTCTAAAGAAGATACATGGAGAAAATTATAAGAACTATATAATAGGTTCTTAAAATTATACTATAAAGCTATAGGTGGTAAATTTATTTATATTATAAGTTTAAAGGCAATAGTTTGGTGGTGAAAAGCAGTGGAAGAAGAGAAAGAAGTCAATAAATTAGAGGATGGCTTAGATTTATATGATGATTAGCAGTCTGAAATAAATTCTAAACTTACAGAATTTTTTAATATACCTAATATAGTAGTGTTAAATACTGATGCTAAAAATACAAATACTTTAAGTTTCAAATGTTTAGACTGTGGAGTCTCTTGGAGTCTAAGCATTGGTTGTACGGTTGAGCAACTATATAAAGTGGATAAACATTCCGAGAGAATAAGTAAACTTAAAGATAAGATAAAATGTCCTAATTTAAAGTATCATTAGAGTGGATACAAGGCAGAAGTATATAAAGACCTAAGACTTACAAGAAAACTGAAAGACGTCAGTATTAAGTTATATAACGAATACGATAAAGAAAATAACGTTAAGAAAGTTGACAATGTACAGATAGGAGATACAAGTAAACGTCGTTGGGTATGTCCTGACTGTGGAAGAGGCTGGTATGCTTCTCCTGCTGAGAGATATAACGTAGAAACTGGAGAGATAGTACTGAACTGTAGATTCTGTGAGCGTAAAAGAAAATATACTGAAACAGGTCTAATTCCTAGACAGACTGAAAAATAGGTAAAAAACTTGGTTTATAACCATCCTGAAATGCTAATGTACTTTGACGGTTATTCGAATTACGTTGATATTTTTAAGATATAGAAATCTTAGAAATATGAAATACATTGGAAATGTTTCAGATGCGGGTACGAATTTGATTGTAGCCCACACGATATAAATTATAACAATATTTGTCCTGCTTGTGGGCGTAGGCTAATAAAGGGCTTTAACGATTATAAAAGTATGTACCCTGAGCAAAGTCTTGATTTAGACTTTGCTGAAAAGCTAAACAGTAAGAAATCAAGTGAAGTACATTACAAATAGAAAAATTTACTTCACTGGAAATGTAAAGACTGTGGGCATACCTTCATGATAAGTCCGTTAGATACTATATTGAAACAAAGAACTTGTCCAAAATGTAATACAATAGGAAATAGATGGAAAAACTTATTAAATTTTGTAAATACAGATTTGAATTAGGTTGAAGATATAGAGAATTTGAAAGGTGATTCTCCTAGAAAAGTTCATTGGACTTGTGAATATGGTCATAAATACGAAATGAGTTTAAGGGATAGGACATCTAATTTCTTTGGGTGTCCTGAATGTATAAAGAACGAATACATTGATTGGTAGTATACAAACCTTTTAGATGTATTGACGTCTTATAATATAGAGTATAAAGCACTTGATAAAATAGGAAATACTCAAGTTAAAGATATAAATAACAATGGAATTTTGAGCAAATACGTCCAAATTAAGGGTATGGTAATAAGGGTTTAGTAGGAGTATGTAAAATTAAGTTAGGCTGAAACAGTTAAAACTGGAAAAGACTTTAAGAAAGTTGCAGAACAATAGAGTTTAGAGCCTTTTGAGATAGTTGAAACAGTGAACCAAGTAAGCACAGACCTTAAATTTTAGGAGGTAGACAATAAATTTGAAGTTCCTCTTAATAGATGGTGTGACAATATTTATTATATAAATACAATAGTGAAGTGGTTAATAAACTATAGAGATTTGGGGTGATACAGATTATGGTGGGGATGAACAACAGAAACAATTTAGATAAGCTTAAAAGACTCGTGTGTGCAGACATAATAGAAGATGCTAGAGGCTTTAAGAGATATGTATGCTACGATAGGGAACTTAATTTATACAGATATTTACCTCGTAATAACTTCATAAAAGCAATAGAGAAAAACGAAGTAGAAGATGCATACTTATAGAAACTAAGGATGGGTAATGTTAGAATAAATGCTAAGACTCATATAGAATATGAGATTAACATTTAGAGACCTGCAGATTACATGATATTAAAGCCAATAGACAATAGTAATAGTTTATTTAAACTTGTTGATACTAGGTATAACAATGATGAAAATATAACTATACCTAAATGTGTGGTAGAAGTTAGACCTGGAGCTTTAGCTAATTGTGTTGGAGCTAAGTATATACATGTGGATAACTTATAGAATAGAGATATAAGCTTACCAGAAATGTGCAAAGGTATGAAATCTAAAGAGATTTGGGTTGTGTTCTAGCATCCTGAAAGAGTGATTGACTTAAGTGGTCTATTTAAAGACTGTAAGAACTTAGTTAAAGCTGGTGTGACTCAATTAAGTATACTAAATACTAAGTAGCTTAGAGAATTTTTCTATGGCTGCGAGAAATTGAGACAATTCAATTTTGGAGATAATAAAAGGCTTTAGAAATCTGTTAGAACAGCAATAACTTAGCTAGAATATGCTTTTTATGACTGTAGATACCTTCAAGATATATCACCTCTAATGAGTTTAAATTTGTAGAAGAATAAGAGTTTAAAATATACTTTTGCATTATGTCATAGCTTAAAGCATATAAACTTAGATTATTTTGGTTAGGACGTATTAGAATATATGACAGGCTGTTTCTGTAAGTGCAGTTAGTTGGAGACAGTGAGCTTTGTAGGAAAAGATAAAACTTTTAAAGTACAAAACAATATACCTAGAGACAGAATGTTTGAAGATTGTGTCAGTCTTGATAGAGAGTAGAGAGATGCAATTAAAAGAAATCTAGGTATATAAGAATATTACTTAGGTAACAATGGGGATATTTCAATATCGTTTTAAGGTGTTGAATTATCTCCTATTTTTATAAAATGGTACTTATGAAAAATAAGTGGGAGAACGGTTGGTATGTTTGATAGATTTGTAGATATGTTATAGGACTTCTTGGATTTAGACTCAGATTCAAAAGAGACTAAAGAAGAAAAAGAATAGGCATTTCAAGATTTAAAAGATAACTTAGATAATTTGGATATTACAGCTTCTAAGCTTGATGGGATATGCGAAAGTTTAGATGGGATGTTCCTTGATTTAGATAACGAGAGCGATTTTGAGTTGGGCGAAGTATCTAATTTTGCTTATGACTTAATGTTCTCTACAGATGACGAAGAGAGAAAATTAGGGGATCAGTTAGATTAGGTTATAAAGTCTATAAATAATTTAATTGATACTAAAAATGATAGCATGATAGAAAAACCTCAATTGACTTTAGATTACGAGTATACTCCAGCAAAGCGTGACAATGACTCTGAGAGTGAAGAAACTCTTAGTGAAGAAGATAAAGCAGAGCTATAGTAGGTAGAGCATGTAAGCAATAGAGGAGTTATCAATGGTTTAAATGTAGATGAGCTACAGAAATCTGTTAGCGGGGACAGTTCGGAAGTTAAAGTAGGTGGATGGTACGATGACTCTTTAGAATTTGAAAATACTTTGAGGAAGTTTGATAATATACTTGACAATAATGAAACTTTTGATAAGGAGAAATATGGCTTAAAGATTGCAAATACTAGGTCTTTCAACGGTATTACTTTAAAACTATAGACTTTGCACGATTGTAGGATGGTGCTGGCTAATTACCTTCAATACGCTATAGTTTCTGAACATATACTTTCTAATAATATGGTGATAGTTCAGTTTATAAAAGGTTGTAGACTTAATAATAATTCTAGAATACTTGTCAGAAGCAACGATCCGAAGGATAAAGAGCTTGTTGAGTAGAATATAAACAATGTGTTTGGAATAGACTAGACAAACCTGCATAGTACATGTAATAAAGTTATAAATCATTTATATTTGATAGTGCCGGACAATCAAATAAGAGGAACTGCGGGAGCTTTATTTAGTGAGATACATATAAATCATCTGTAGCTCATAGGTATAGATTTTCAATACTTGGCGCGTATAGATAGAATACTTGATAATTCTGATATAAATACAATAGACTTAAGCAGGTGTACTTTTGATTGTTTTGACCTAGGTCAGCTTAAAATTAAAGCTGACTCCTTAGGTATACAGTTATTAAACTTAGATAAAGTTAAGGTCACTGGTAGTTTAACTTAAGCAATAATAAGGTGGGGAAACGTGAGATGACTAGAGAAATAGGTAAACAGGACATTTTAGACTAGCTTGAACTACTAAGGAAGTACAAAGTCAATTACTTTAAGTATAAAGACAAAATAAATAAAGCTGATACTGATATAGATGATGTGGCAGTCTTTGGTGATTAGGCAAGAGACGTAAAAGATAGATATAAGTAGCAGATAGAAGAAGGAAGAAAACTATTAAAAACTTTGAAAACTCAAATAGAGCAGTTAGAAGAATCAATATTCGATGCAGTTGATGCTTATAACTCTGATATAAATACGATAGACGCTGATAAAATAAGTTTAAATCATGATGACTTGCTGTATAGTAACTCAGAAAGTTTATATAACAGATTATATTACTGTAGATACAAAAGATGGTTTTACAAGCAAGAACAAGCGGGAAAAGTGCCTCTAATCGAGTGTCTTGTAGATAAAGCATACAGGCTATGGATAGTTTAGATAAACTTATTAGATTATCCTAATGATACTTTTAATGTTTGTAATTGTTCTGGAAATATTATAGAATATAAAGGAATATTGGGGTATCATGAGGTAAAGTGGGAGCTCAAAAGAGAAAGCTTCTTACCCGTTCAGCCTTTTGTGAAATACAAGTATCCTAAGTTTGGACAGGCTGAAGAATTTTATGATACTAGAGTTGATGATTAGACTATAAAGACTAATGCTACTAAACTTTCAGTATCTTTTGGTAACTACAATTATCAGGGGTAGATAAACAGATTGTTATATGAGAATAACTTTATAGAAGATTTTACAGTGGAAGCTGGGCTAATATATCAAAGAGATTTAGACAGTATAGTTTTTAGATGTAACAATTTAAGCAAATTAACTCTTAACTTAGATGTAAGAGTAGCTGTAGTTAATAGTATAAGCTAGTATTGTATAAACTTGAGTAAGATAAATATTGCTGAAGGGTCTTATTTAGATAGACTAACTCGTTGTTATTCACTGTCAGACCTTACTGGACCATCACTGAAAGGTATACGTAAGAATTACATAAAAGCTAGTGCAAATATAGGGTACATCGAAAGAGAAATAGAAGAATACTTACAGAATAATGCAGGTACAAATGGAACAAAACCAATAATATATCAAAATATAAAGCCTGACAGTGTAGAAAATAAGGATAACATTAACAAGTGGTAGTATAGGCTTGCTTATTTACCTCCTAAGTCTGAGTAGACAATAACGATACCATGGTTTATTAGTAGTTTTGGACTTGAAACAGATGAAAGTTTAGTCTAGGCTTTTGAAGATTTAGAGGGAGATTTAACAATAGATATAAATAACAGTTTAAATTTTCCTTTAGACCTATCTTATATGTTTTACAATACTAAAAAGATAAGATAGCTTAGAATAGTTATAAGAAATCCTGGTTTAATTACAAATATGGAGGGAATGTTTAAAGGGTCTGATGTTGAATAGATAGAATTCCTTGGTATAACATAGGATAACAAAGTTTAGTTTAAGGAAATCTTTAAGGATTGTAAGAAGCTCAAAAGTGTAAAATTTGGTAATTCTTATTTTAATGATATAATAAGCGTTGAATAGATGTTTGAAGGCTGTGAGTAGCTGGAGCAGATAGACTTGACTCATCTTACTATAGACAGTTGTATAACAGTTAATAGAATGTTTTATGGCTGCAAGTCTGTTAAAAGCATAGTATTGCCTTTTATACACTTTAATTATATTGAGTCTCATAGAAGTATGTTTGAAAACTGTTACAGTTTAACGAATATAAAAAACCTTGATAATTATGTCAGTAGTCATTAGCTAGATACCTCTAGAATGTTCTTTAACTGCAGGAGTTTAAAATAGCTTTACTTAGATGGATTTAAGATGGACTCCGTAAAGTAGACGATGTGCATGTTTTCTGGTTGTGAATAGCTAGAAAGTATAGACATTAGAAGATGGTTAATCTGGTAGTTACGGAGAATGGACGGAATGTTTTAGGACTGTGTAAAACTAAAGTATCTTCAGTTGCCTAGCGGAAGCGAGACTTATGTTTAGACCTTTGACTTCATGTTCTTAAGATGCAAGAGCTTAGAAGAAATTAGGTTTACTTTCAGAATAGCAGACGGTAACACTGTGAGATTAAAAGGCTTATTTGTTGGTTGTGATTCTTTGAAACTTGTAGATGTGAGCTAGTTGTATTTGTATAGATAGAAGTATACCTGTGAGGGAATTTTCTTTGATATGTCAAATCGTGAGGAAGGTCACGGAGGGCGTATAATAATTGGACATAATGACGTAACAGAGTTAGTAGATGACTCTGTAAATGGAGAGACAGTTAAAGCTGAGAACAAGTTAATATTGAAGGGTAAAGTTGAAATAACTGATAGTAGCAAAATCGCAAGGGATAGCATGCTTAACAATTAGTATTATACATTGATATAAGAAATTAAAACAATAAGAAAACTTGCAAAAAACGGAGGGGCGCTTATGAAATATTACAAGATACTTGGTTTGGCTTCTGATAGTCAAAAGGGTGCTGACGCAATCTACCGGTGTTTGGATAGTACGGGTATGAAAGTTAGAATGCATAAGCAATCCATTGTAATGCTTTGGAAGTGTGGAAGAATCGTAGTTCCTGAGAGAGATAAAGATAAGGAACAAAAGCAAAGGCAGTAAAAATTAGATTAGTCTATTTATACTACTTGGTATATGAAGAATAGATATAAATTTTATAAATTAGATTATAGTTTGGAAGGTTGATATCTTTAATGGAAAGTGACAGTAATACTTTATCTATTATACTAATGGCAATATGTTTAATATTGTAGGCATTCTTTTCTGCTTCTGAAACTGCATATTAGTCTTTGAATCAATTGAGATTGAAAAGCAGGGCTGAATCGGGGGATGCTAAGGCTCAGAGAGTTTATGAGTTATCTAAAAAATACGATAAGTTAATAACAACGATACTTATAGGTAATAACATTGTAAATATTTCGTTATCTTCTATGGGTACAGTATTATTCACTGCAATGATTGGAGCTACTTATGGACCTAGTGTTGCGACAGTAGTAATAACTGTAATAGTCTTAGCATTTGGTGAAATAACTCCCAAGAGTTTAGCAAAGGAATTTCCTGAAGGAATAGCTTACAAGGTAGAACCAATATTTACTATGTTACTTTGGTTGATGACTCCCATAACTTGGGTTGTTACAGCCTGGAAAAATTTTATAGCTAAGAGATTTAACAAAAGTAATAATGACAATATTACTGATGCTGAGTTAGTGACCTTGGTAAACGAAGCTGAAAATGAAGGAGAGCTTTCAAATCATGAGGGAGAACTCATAAGAAGTGCAATACAGTTTGACGACGTGTAGGTTCAAGAAGTATTGACTCCTCGTGTTGATGTTGAAGCTGTTATAGATAGCTAGAGTATTGAGGATATAGAAAAGAAGTTCGAGGAGACAGGGTTTAGTAGACTTCCTGTTTACCACGAGACAATAGATAATATAACAGGTATCATCCATGAAAAGGATTTTTACAGTAAAATAAAGAGATATACTGTAAATAAAGAAAATAATAACAATTTGGAAAATTTCAAAATACAGGAAGTAACGAGTTAGACTTTATACACTACCCCATAGGTCAAAATAAGCGAGTTGTTAATGACTCTTAGAGAAACCCACCATCATATGGCAATAGTAGTAGACGAGTATGGTGGAACGGCAGGCATAGTTACTTTAGAAGATATACTTGAGGAATTAGTTGGTGAAATCTGGGACGAACATGATGAAGAAACAGAGGAGTTCCGAAAGAAGCCTAATGGAAGCTGGTTAATAGCTGGGTCTGCTAATATAGGTGACGTCTGTGATAAGTTGGGAATAACTGATAAACCTGATATTGAAAGTCTTACGATAAGTGGTTTAGTACAAGAGTATAATAACAAAGTACCTAGAGTTGGGGATAGATTCGAACTTTCAGACTATGATGGCGTTGTAATAAAGGTAGCTCATCGTAGAGTTTTAGAGGTTTCTATATAGAGAAAGAAAGAAGCAATTGAAAACGAGGTGGACAATAAATGAATATAGCTAATGCAATTGTGTTTGGACTTTGCTTCGGTGTCGGTTATGGTATAAGCAATAAGCTAGTTAATAAGTACTTATTGAAAAAGAAGAATAAAAGTGACAAGTAATTGATTCATATAAATTAGGCAGTTGAAATTTAACAAATACAGTAGATAAGGAAGGTGAATCAAATGGATAATAAAGAAATGTCAAATAAAGAGATGTGGAACAAAGTATTTAAGAAATTTACAATAGTCAGTTTAATGATAGCAATAGTTTTAATAGCTTGCTACATTATGAATGTAAATGGCTTTGGGGATAGAAGAATAACGGCAGGTAGCAAAGGCAGTAAGTTGGAGGAAAAGCCTTCAAATAACAATATAGCTTCTGAAGTTTTAGAGAATAGCAGTTATTTAGAAACTTTAAAATCAGAGATGTTTAATACTCCTGATGTAGCTAGAGAAAACTTAGATAAGTTTTATATTATAACTGCCGAACAATATGAAGGTGCTTTAGATAATAATGGAGAATCTTCTGGAGATGCTGAGCCATCTGAAACCGCTATAAAATACGGTAATGAAGATTTATATGCAGTAAGTAATGAGTTGAATCTTCCTTTTGAAGTACAAATGGCCTTGAACTTTGACGCAAAACAGATTGGAACCCTTCAGGGCATAAATACTTATTATAAATACTTTAAAGATACTGATGGAAACTTTGGACTTGTGGAGATACCATTCATGAGTTTAGAAGGCTCAGAGTTTATATTTAACGAAGACTATAATAGAATGAGTCAATATACTGCTGGGGTAAATTTTAATGTTGTGGTTGATAAACTTCCTAATAACGATATAACGGTTGAGGATTTGATAAATGACTATTTAAGTAGAACTTCTGGTCGTGATGTTATATACAATGTAAATGATGCTAAAACTTTTGGATATGTTGAATATCAGTATACAAAAGACGATTACATGACAACGGGTGGCTCTGTAATGCCTTTTGGTACAATGTATATGATAGTAGATTCTTTAGGAAAAGACAGTGGTTTTACAGATAAAGCGTTAGTAACAATCAGTTATAACTACCCTCCTTTAAGCCTTGAGGACATGCAAAGTCTTGGATATGACGAAGAATACTATGCCGACTATGAAGTACAAAGAGATAAGAACAGTAAACTTTTACAGAAGTACTGCAATTACTTCGGGATAGAGCCTCCTAGTGGGTTGTATAAATAGTGGGCGGTTTAAGTATAATGTGGGTTTAGTTAATAATCTTACCTGTCTTGTTGTTAGGGTTTATAATCAGTATAACAATTATTGGTACTTATATAGAATATAAAATACGTAAAGAGTATGAGGAACAATGTAGTAAAAATAAAGGTAAAGAAGCCTCTAGTGATAAAACTGATATCAATATAAATTGTTTTGTAGACAATAAATAAAAAATTAAAAGACAAAGACAAGGTGTTAAAGGATGTTAGAGATGTAGAACTTAAAAAGCTTAAAGACTATAAAATTAAATGCAAATATACTTAAGATGTTATAGATTATACTGTTAAGCTTACCTTTGGCAATCTTCTCTTTAGGTTGGTTTAACAGTATATTTTAGTTTGTAACAATATGTTGTTTAGTTACCCTATTTATTTGTTAGGTATACAAGCAAATACGGGGAAATAGCAGTGTAAAGTGTAAAGGAAATGTAGAAGTATAGATATACTTAATATTATTTGTTATAACAGCTTCTTTTATATGGATATACTTTTCTGGTATTGGAGGATTTTCAAGACAAGTAGATGATTACTGGGTTAGAAATCCTATATACAATGATTTAATACAGTTAGACTGGCCAGTAATATATGACTTATAGAAACAGCCTGAAAGCGTACAGAATATTTTAGATACAGATAAAGTTTATATGGTATACTACTTAATGTTTTGGGTAGTACCATCTTTTATAAGCAAAATACTTGGGCAGACTAGTGGGTATACAATAGTAAGTAATTAGGTACTATTTACATGGAGCTATATAACATTACTATTGATAATGTTTAATCTTATAATATGGTATAAAAACTCCATAACTAGTAAGAGTAAACAAGATATTAAGACAGCTGTAGCATTGATTATATTTATGTTCTTTGGTGGACTTGATATAATCTTTAATATTGGTGGGAATGTAGATATATTAGAGTCTTGGGCATCAGGGCTTAGATATGTAGGAAATACTTAGTAGTTATATTGGACTTTCAATCAATAGTTGCCTGTTTGGCTTATATGTTAGTTATTGATAAACAGTAGGGCTGAAGATATAGCAGTAGATTTATGGGTATACAGTTTGGTTGTTTGGTACAGTTCATGGGCTTAGATAGGATTGATACCTTTAGTAATTGTAAGACTTATAGAGAATCCTAAGAATTTAGTAGAAATACTTAAAATTAACTTGAATAAAGCAATTATTGGTTTAAATGTACTGTATATATTGTTAGAAGCAATCATATCAATATAGTATTACAGTTAGAATAGTGGGAATATATCTTGTGCTTATTTCATATTTAACTCTGACTAGATAATATAGAACTTATAGATGTTGGTAATATACTTAATATTTATACTTTTAGAAATTGGGTTTATGCTAATATTTATGAGAAGTCAAAAATGTTATGAATGTTATAACAGTTCAAAAATACAGTATATCGTCGTAGTAGTTTAGTTACTCTTGATTCCTATGTTTCATGTCAGTATAAACAATGACTTTTGTATGAGAGTGAGTATACCTTAGTTATTCTACTTGAGTTTATATTGGTCGTTGTTTATAGTAGATAAGGCTGCACAAAGAAAGAGAAGTACTAAAGTATTGATAGCAGTTATACTTTTATTGCAGTTGTAGGGACAATTTAAAATGATGACTACTAATATAGTTGCTAATGTTCGTGGAGTAGATAATAGTAACATACTTTATGTAGGTGAAAGCTTCTAGAATATGAAAGTTGATTCTACTGAGGAAAGTTTAAGAATCGTAGACTAGCAATTCTTTAGTCATAATTTTGAAGATAAATTCTATTATAATAAGATAAGTAAGCATATAGAATAAAAATAAAACAGAGGTGAACATATGGATATACAGATAGATATAAAGAAAATCAAAATATTGTAGATAGTATATCTTGTGTTACCTTTGATAATCTTTTAGATTTTCTGGTTAAAGACAATAGTTTAGCTGGTATTCGTGTCCGTATATTTATATGCAACTTATAGATATATAAAGAGCAATAAAAGTGATACAGATTGCAGTTATAAACTCAATATAAGATTGATAGAACTTTTAATATGTTTGATACTTCTATAGATTTGGATACATTTTTAGGGTGTGTAGCATCTTACTTATCAAAGTGCTGATTTCTTTGTAAGAAATCCTATGTACAATGATTTAATTCGAATGGACTGGCCTCTTAAATATGATTTATAGAAACAAGCAGAAAACGTACAAAATGTAATAGGGTCAGATACTGTTATGTTTTAGTACTATATGTATTTCTGGTTAGTGCCTTCTGGAATATGTAAGATACTTGGAATAACTTAGCAGTTTACTTAGTTTATAGTATTAGGGACTTGGTTTTATATAGGAGTAATACTTGGTTGGTTATTGTTAATCTTTTATGTAAAAGGCAATAACATATTCAAAACCTTGACATTCATGTTCTTTTGTGGATTTGAGAATGTTTATTGGTCAGTGTTTGCTTTATTAAAGCCTTTAGGATTGAACGATGGATTCTTATATAACTTGTTAAAACCTCTTACAGATAAAACTTATATAACAATATGTGGAAATACAGACTTATTTTATAACAGTTTTAATCAAGCTGCGATGTTGTTTATACTACTTAGCTTAACTTTACTTGAAAAGAGTACAATAGGCAAATTGTGGCTTGGCAGTTTGGTTTTCGTATATAGCCCATTTACAATATTTGGGTATATTCCGATATTGATAGTACAATTACTTTAGGATATGAAGTTTAAGAAAGACAATATACTAAATTATATTAAGTCTTTAGAATTTTACGAATACTTGATACCTGCAATAAATCTTATAATTTTTGGAGCGTATTATACTTGTAATAGTTAGAGCATTACGGAAAAGGGTTGGATTGTTAATGATTTTAACAATCTACAAGAAGGTATAATATATACTTATATTTATAGTAGGAAATTTCTTACCTTTTGTAGTAATACTTAACAAAAGAATAATAAAGACTCCAATTTTATTGACTTAGTTTATAATTTTGACAGTTATACCCTGGTATAAAATTACTCCAGCTGACGACTTTTTAATGAGGTCTTAGATACCTTAGCTATTTATAATAATGATAGTGATTTTAGGTTTAACTGACGAGCTTAAATTAAACAATAAGAAATTAGCTAAAAATATAGTAGTCGCTGTATTTGTAATTGGTGCTTTATAGAATCAGATGATAGAATCTGGTATATGTATGGTAAACAGTGTAGGATTCGATACAAGTCAGAGTGGATTTGTTGGTGATACTTTTGAAAAGATGCATGGGCAGCAAGGTCATATAGAGACAGTAAACAATCAGTTCTTCTGCCACGATTTTGATAATAAAGTCTTCTATAAATATATTGGTAAAACTTAACAATTAAGTCTGACTTAAAGGCTTATAGAGTGTGAGTAGTAATATATTTAATAATTTAGAAGGTGATGACATGGGGTATAAGTTAGTTGCTCGTATAAGAGATGATAAGGTCGCTGTTGGTTATATAATACAAGATACTAGGTCTAAGACTTATGAAATATTATAGGTCGTAGATACGAATATATTAGCTGCTCATGGAGAAATAGAAAATGCTTATTTGAATAAATAGACTAATACGCTATCTGGTATTGGTACTGATTTAAGAAAGTTGAAGAACATTTCTGAATCTAAGGCAGACGATATAATAAAGGGAAAGAAGCCTAAGTCTAGAAAAGCAAAGGCATAGACAGATATATAGAAGCCCTTTGATAAGTATAAGAATCATACTAGATTATACAATATACTTATTTAGATGGACGGATTTTATAGTGGACTGACAGAATCTGATATAATGTAGAGCAATATAGGTTTAAGAGAAGCTCTTGGACATAGTAAAGTCATGCGAAACGATTATCAATATCCTGATATTCCGAATATAGTAGTTAAAGATTTATTAAAAGTCATCAGATATAACTTAAATGGCGTTGGAAGTTATATAAAACCTATAAAAGATTTTGATATAGTGGACTATTATGTTTAGGACTTTGCTTTAAAATTTCTAATCTATATAGATATCAAGTTTAACAATGCAAAGGGTTTAAAGAATACTACTAAAGACTTAAAATAACAAGTTAAAGAATAAATATATAAAGTGATAACATGATTGATGGCTTTATGGATTTAAGTTAGTCAATCATGTTATTATTGTGGACAGTTGATTGTTGTTGGATAGGAGGAAATATAAATGAATATAGCTTTTGATTTAGATAATACTTTAGTTGATTATTCAGGTTTTATGATAAGGAAACAGAAGGAATTCGAAGAAAGAACAGGTATAAAATACAATATAGACTTGTACTATTAGGAAATAGCAAGATTTAAAAGCGATAATGACTTTGCAAAATTCTGGAATATGTATACCCTTGAATACATTTAGCAACCTCTTATACCTTAGATGGTTGAGTGTATGCAAGATTTATTGAATAAAGGACATAAAGTTTACATAATATCTGCAAGATTGCCTTTTGGTTGGTTTTCTGACAATCCTAATTTTGATATAGATAAAGCTACAAAGGAATAGCTTGCTAAACAGGGTATAAAATATACTGATGCAGTATGTACATTAGGCAAACCTAAGACAGATTATATATTAAAGTGGAATATAGACTTAATGGTAGAGGACAAAGGTTTTGATGTTTAGATGTGCAATGGCTGTAAGTTATTGTTACTAGACAAGCCTTATAACCGTAAAGACAAATGTGATTTCAGGATAGACAGTGCTAGAGATATAGAGTATTTCATAAAATAATCTAAAGTTAAGATAAAGGGATAGAGATTTAAGTTGCTTTGAAACTTAGTCATCTATCCCTTTTATTCTTTATATAAATCTTTAGAATAGTTGATAGTATAAATTTTAAGTTAAATAATTAAAGATATAATACTTGTGTGGTGATAGGCAATCATGAGAATTGTTATAAGTGCTTTACAGTCTCCTAATCAGTATAAATTGTTTGATATAGATACAGAGAAATTTTAGGATATATCTGAACAAGAGCTATATAGAGATTTATGTTCTGATTCAGATATACAAAATGCATACCTCACTATGGATGGAGATATACACCTTGCAAGAGATGGAAGAGAATTTGCAGAACTTTATAAATATCAAAATATCAGTTCAGATGATGAATACGTAAGTGTAACAAGATTACCTTAGATACAGTTTGAAAACTTATAGAGACAGGAAATACTTGATAGATATTATAGCAAATATAAGCTATTAGGTAAAGAGCCTGTTGCAAAATTAGAAATCATAGATAATAAAATAGCTATGACTAAGGTAAATGATAAAGACAGTGATGGAATTTTTGAAATACCTGAATATATAGAACAGATAGGAAAATACAGTAACCCTTATTAGATAGATCCTAAGTTAAGCGATGAATACAATCATCCTTTTTCAGGGTGCCAGTTTAATAAGGTTATAGTGCATAATAAAAGAGGAAGGCTTACTAAATTGAGCTATGCTTTTGTAGAGATGACAAGTAGCTGTTTAGTTTTGGAGGTAGACAATCCTGATTGTATAGTTGATATAGATGGAATGTTTTACAGGTCAGATATATCTGCAATAGATATGAGTTGTATAACTTATGAGAATACAGAACATGCTTCCGCTATTTTTGAATATTGCTATTATTTGCAGTATGTGAAACTTAGAGATTTTAAAGACAGTAATATTTAGAGTATAAACTCTATTTTTAGAGGTTGTTCTAGTATCATAAATATGGATAACTTAATAAAGAGTGTATTAACTGATAAGATAGAGGACGCTAATCAAGCTTTCTAGGCATGTGTTTTTCGTGATAAGCTTGATTTTAATAAGTTGAATATTAAGGGTTTGAGATAGTAGGTTTTGATGTTTGATTAGGCGGCTTTCAGAAATTAGATTGAGATAAAAGGAGTAGAGTTTAGCAATCTAGAATTATAGAGAGCTATGTTTAGACAGACAAAGATTTACTCTAATATAGACTTTTCTAATTGTAAATTTCCTGAATTAGAAGATGTTGAGGTCATGTTAGAGAGCTAGACGGCTTATAATTTATTCTTCGATAATTGTTATATGCCTAAAGTACGTAAGTTTAAAACAGTATGTAGAAATATGAAAGAATTGGCGTCTGTGTCTTTTAGAGGAGCTAAGATGCCTCTATTAGAAGATATGAACTCTTCTTTTTCTGTATGTAATAGACTTACAGAAGTAGTATTTGACGATGCTGAATTGCCTAATCTTATGAGTCTTCAGCAGACATTTCAAAAGTGTGAATAGCTTAAGAAACTAGACTTTGGAAATGTTGATTTATCTTATTTACAGTGCATAAACTTCATGTGTGTTAGTTGTGTGTCTTTAAGATATGTGAACCTAGGCAACGCTGGAGATAAAGTTAAACAGTTTTGGGAAGATGATGGAGCTTTTAGGTTCACTAAATACGTTAGTATAGTAAGAAGATCAAAGTTTAAGTCAAGATAACAGTGTGGAGTTTAGGGGTGACACATTTTGAATCAAGTAGATGTTGTACAGTTTAATAAAGATACTTATGAAACTGAACTTGGGCATACAGTGACTTATGATGACTATGTAGAATATTTAAGACGCCTTGATTTAGTAGGCAGACTTGACGACGCGCCTTTTAAAATCGAAAAAGCTAGTGGTGGAAAAGTAATACTCAAAGAAATAAATCCTATATATAAATAGTGTACTGGAACTCTTGTAATTCCTTAGTTCGTAACAGATACAGGTTTTAAATACTATGATAGAGGTAACTACCTTTCTATAGATGGTAGGATACTCAACGATTTTAATTTCAGACGAATAGTTATAAATAATACTTCTGACAATAAAGTATAGCTAAAAGGTTTGTGCTATGGAATAAAATAGACAGTACTTGATATAGAGATTAAAAATCCTAGAAACATAGTAGATACGTAGTTGATGTTTGGCTGTTGTAAAAATTTAGAAATCGTCAATATTAGGGGTATTGACTTTAGGGGTGTAAAGGAAGCTGTAGGAATGTTTTATGCGTGCATGTCATTGAAAGCAATCATGTACAATAATTTAAGTAACTTAAAGATTAAAAATATGAACTTTATGTTCTGTGAGTGTAGAAGTCTTGAGAATATAAATGAAATATATAGAGACTTAGACTTTTAGAAGTGCGAACAAGCAGTATCTATATTCAAAGGATGCAATATGCTTACGGCAATTAACTTATAGCTTAAAGATTTTAGGAAATTAGAAGATGCTAGGTTTATGTTCTCTGCGACAAGAATAGGTGAAACAGATGCAACTGTAGCTTGGGCATCAGATATATACGGAGCTAATGAAACAATAGACTTTTAGTAGTTGCAGAACGCTGCTGGAATGTTTTATGATTGTTTAATGTTAAAGTAGATGAATACAGGTAGATTTTATATGCCTAATGTAGTCTAGTTAGATAATTTTATATGCTCATGTTTCAATCTTAGATAGCTTATAATAGATTAGAAATACCTAGCGAATTTAGAAAATATGAATGGATTTGCAGAGGGATGCAATATCTTAAAAACAGTTACAATCCGAGGAGACTTTCCTAAGCTGAAGATTACTAGAGGAATGTTTTAGAGATGCAGTGAACTTCAATAGATAACTTTTGAAAATTGTTAGTTTAGCAATGTTGAGGATATGGCTTATATGTTTATGGGTTGCTATAATATTATGAGCATTGACTTATAGCAAGTTAGATTAGATAGTGCAACAATGCTGAATAGAATGTTTGCTGAAACTTCTAATCTAAGAGTAGTCAAATTCCCAGACAATATGAAAAAGATATAGACAATAAAGAATATGTTCTCGTACTCTGGAATAAGAGAAGTTTACTTTGGGGATATGGCTTTGAACAATATAGTTGCTTGCTATAGTGTTTTTGAATGTGCAAGCAAGCTTACAAAAATAGTGACTAAGCTGCCTAATATAAGCAGCAAACAATTAAATCTGATGTTCATACCTCAGTATGCAAAAGATAACTTAGAAATTGTTTGTAACTACAAACAATAAAGTGTAAATATACGGAGGGTAAAATATGATTAACAATTATAATAGCAGTTACGACATTACAGATGATGCGATAGATACTTTTGTTGATAAGTTCTATGCGCTACGAATAGCAGTCAAGTATACGACTTTGATAGTCATTCCAGCTGTATTGATAACTTTAGTGAATTTAAAGTTTAAACTAATGGATTATACTACTTAGACATTATTAGCAGTATGTATAGCAATGATACCCGTAATTCATCTTGTGATTAACCGGTGGAACTTAAATACCAATAGATACGGCTATGTGTATACTAAATATGACAATAGACTGTATATCATAGATTAGGCGAATAACATGGTAGGACTTGGTCAAGGCATTAGTGAACTTGGGGGAAACTCTCCTTTAGGTGCATAGCTTATAGTACTGGGTGAAGCAGACAGAGTTAAGAGAATAACTAACATTAAAAAACTTAAAAACTCTCAATTAGTTGCGGAATACTTAAAATATGTCGGAGCTGTTGAAATTGTAAGCGTTTCTTCAATAGCAAAGAAAGGCAAAGGATATAAATGTGAAGTTTATGCAAGAAATTGTAGATGCTTCAAAGAAGATAGAAATGACAATGAAGTCTATGACTACGAAATAGTAATAAACAAAGGATACAAAGACTTAGATGACTTAATAAGTTTATTAGCAAGCAAAATGGTTCGTGGATAAGCAGCGAGATTCGTGGATAAGTAGTGGTATTCGTGGAGTGATTGGAATGACAGACTTAGAGGAGTATCAGAGATACATAACAAAACTTAAGTTACTCGGAATAGAATAGCCTCTTAAAATAGATATAGATTCATCTGATAACAAAATAACTATTATGGGAGTTGACGAGAATTTTTTAGATATTGATGCTGATTTAGTAATTCCTGAGTTTATACAGTCTATTGCGCTGGGTGGACTTAGATTTAAAAACATAAAGCGTGTAGTATTTCATAATAAGCCTGACAGAGACTTGAATTTACAAGGAGCATTTTGTAATACAAGTGTAAGTCGTATTCAAATAAGTTTCGATCATCCTGAAAGAGTGGTAAGCTTAGAAAGTGCATTCTAGTCTTCTTATAAACTAAAGGAAGTCGAATTTGAAAATCTTAATCTATCTACAGTGCCTGAACTTCAGAATTGTTTTAAATCTTGTGTTAATTTGCAGTCAATCGTATTTCCTCCTTTGGGGCAAATAGAATACGAGTAGGAAAACAGAGTAGAAAATATGGCTGGTACTTTTGATGGATGTAAGTCTATGAAAGACTACCAATTTTTAGAGGGTATGGACTTATAGAAAGTTAGAAAGATGCAGTCTACTTTTGAGAACAACGACAGTATAGTTTATATAGACCTTGGAGAGCTGAACCTTGAATCGGTTGAGGATATGACAAATACTTTTTGTTTTTGTGGAAAGCTTAAGAGTATTGGACAAGATAATAATAACAAAATTATAAGCCTTCCAAAGCTGAAAGATATGAATAATACTTCCTAGTATTGCTAGAGTTTAAAAGAGTTTAGTTTTTAGAATTTCAGGCTTCCGTCATTAGAGAGAATGTACGAGACTTTCCTTAGCTAGGGTTTAGAGTCTGTAAACTTTGCAAATATTAAGCTACCAAGATTGATGAACATGCAAGGTTGTTTTTCTCAATGCACTCAGTTACAAAAAGCTAGACTGGCTATAGTTCAAGACGATACATGTCTATTAAGAAATAGACAAGCTATAGATATGTAGTGGATATTTAATGCAGACCCAAACTTAAAAACGGTAGATATACCTTACAGGTTGGCGGTCTCAGTTATGACTGGAGCTTTTAAAAGTACTGGATTTACAGATTTGGATTTGTAGAGCATTATAATAAAGAAAAATCCTTTTAAAGATGAAAAGTTTAGGGGTTATTTGCAGAAGTCTTGTGTAAGAATGTTGAAAATGCCTAAGTTTGAAGAATATGACTATAATGGAATGAAAGACTTTTTAGGTGAAACACTAACTTGTATAAAAGCTGATAATCATTGGTTAAATACCGTGTATCTTGGAAGACAGTATAAGAAGTAGTTAGATAAGAACAAGGGCAGTCTAAGTAAAGAAGGATACGACAGTTTAAAAAAGGAAAGTGAAAGGGATAAAATATATTACAGACTTAAGTTAAAAGTAAGTCATGATGTACAAAAACAGTTAGAGAGTTTAATTGACTTATACAGTGATTTTGAGGCTTATATCGAGATAGAATATATTTGAATCCTGGGGGACTAAAAACAATGAACGCATGCTTCGTAGTAACTCATAGATAGTTTTAGAATAAAAGCAATAGTACAATATATACTCTTTGGTGTCTAAATTATAGACAGCTTAAGAGATATGAATTTTTAAGAAACGGCAGCTTAAACTCTGATAAAATTCAGGTAAGCAGAAAAGAATTAGTTAATATGCTTGCAGAAAATAAGTCAGACTATTATAAAAATTGCATAATACTTAACGCTAAGTTGATAAGTCTAAAAAATGGTGGGTATAGAATAAGTGTGGACTACGATAAAGCTGTTCAGTACGACAGGCTAATTAACAAGATAAACTTACTAGGGGATAGATTCCCTTTTGATGTTGAGTTTAATGACGAAGGTTTACTTAAGCTAAACAGATATAAAAATTATGAGTATACAGGAAAAGTAACAATACCTCCTATAATTAAAGCATTTAGACCAGGGTGTTTCGAGCACTGTCAGTTTACAGAGATAGAAATTCATAATTCTCTTGATATTGACTTAAGTTTAAAAAGCGTATTCTAGTATATGGAATAGCAGTCTTTAACAATATAGGTTGAATACCCAGAGCGTATAGTAAAGATAGACAGGATGTTCGAATGTAGCAGTAATTTAAAAAGCGTAACTTTTAAAAATTTGACACGTGCTAATATAAAATAGATAGATAACTTATTTTACGATTGCTAGTAGCTTAAAATAGTAAACTTCGACGATACGGACAGGTCAAGACCTAAATTATTAAGAGTTGAGACAATGGAAAACTCTTTTGAGAATTGCAGAAACCTTAAAAATATTAAGTTTATGCGGAAGTATTTCGATTTATGGGCAGTTCGTACTATGAACTATACTTTTAAAAATTGCGAGAGAATAACTGAACTTGATTTAAGAGGGCTTAATTTAAGCAAGCTTGTCGAAGCAGACGGAACTTTTTATTGTTGTAAAAGGCTTGAGAATATCATATATGACAATACAAGACTTGTGGAACTTCCTGAGTTAAGGGAAGCTGCTGCAATATTTCAAGGATGCAGTCAGATAAAGTAGTTTGACCTTAGCAGATTCAAGATGGACAAAATAGAAAATTTGAATAATGCTTTTAGATATTGCAGTAACCTTAAAGATATAAAGTTTAGTAGTGGAACTAAAGAACAATAGGCGTATCCTAATCTTCAAAGCGTAGCGGAAATGCTAAGCTGTACCGCAATAACTTAGACAAAGCTGTAGAAAACAGTTTTTAACTTAGATACAAGTTTTAATCGCATGATGGCTGATTGCATATACTTATAGGATGTTGATATAGACTATAAAATTAAAAATTATCTTGACCTTGAAAGATTTGACGGGCTTTTAGTGAGATGTAATAACATTAAACATATTAGATTTACCCAGTAGGATATAAAAGAAGCTGATAATATAAGTTGTGGAATACAAAGGTTATTCTTTGTAAGTATGGATATAAAGCTTTAGCATGATATAGCAATCAGAAAACTTTAGGAATCTGGCTTCGCAAGCGATAAAAGTATTTAGGAAATTGACAAGTATTCTAATGCTGAAACTTATCCTATTAGAGGGATATACTTTAAAGATGAGTTAGTAGACATGCAAGAATTACTTGAACTCAATTAAGGCTTGAGAGCAATTTTGAATAAAATACAGTTTATGAGTGAGGGGCCTGATAATATGTAGTTGTCTGAAATGAGAAAGATGGAAAAACAGTTAGAACCATATAGAGACCTTATAGCTGACTTACGGAAGCGAAATTATATATGTGTAAGGCATGATGATTCAAAAGTATATTTACAAGATTCTTAGAGTCATCATGCAGAGATTGATATTTAGCTTTTGTTAAAGTTATACAAACTTGGAATTTCAACAGAGTTTCATATAAGTTGTTTAATATTTGACAATGAAACCGAATAGTTTATCTTTTCTGATTAGCCTGGCTTAGCTGAAAACACTAGGAAATTCTTTAATAGAATTACTGATACTTTAGATAAGTTAGATATGTACAATAGAAAACTATCATTGCTTGGAAAATCGGGGTAGATGCAGTTTCAAATAAACGAGTTCAATTCTGGTGTAGTATTAAAACGCTGTGATGAAACAGTAGGCGATTATATAAAAGTTCCTAGCTTTGTGACTTGTATAGAACGTAATTGTTTTAAAGATACAAAAGCTAAATATGTTTATATCGACAATGATGAGTATGAAGACTTTACAATAAATTCAGGAGCTTTTTAGTTTATCAATGTACCAGAATTAACAGTAGAGTTTAGTCATCCTGAAAGAGTAAAAAGACTTTAGGGTGCTTTCATGCAGTCTTTATGCAGTAAGGTAACGCTTAAGAATTTTGATTGGTAGAACATAGAAAGAGCGGATAAACTTTTTAAAGAAAGTTAGAATCTTGAGGAATTTGATTTAGGTTCTGGAATATGTTAGAAATTAGTCTCGTTTAGTGAATAGTTCTCTAGATGTTATAAATTGAGAGACATCTAGAGTTTAAAGAAACTATTATTTCCTAAACTTGTAAATTTGAGTTTAGCTTTTTCCTGGTGTCAAAAACTTAGAGTTGCTGATGTTTAGACACTTTTTATATAGAAAGACCTTACAGATGTGTAGAGAATGTTTGAATATTGTAAATAGCTTAAGGATGTAAAGTTAACTCCTACAAAATCTGATATAGATACTTGGTATAGTAAAGAGTTTACAGGTATGTAGGAAAGATTATACAAAGATTTATTATACGACGTTAAGAATGGATTTGGTGAGATATAGAATATATACGATGCTTTTGGTAGCTGTAAACAGTTGGAGTATTTAGACTTATAGGATCTAAATCTTAGATAGCTTATAAATGCTGAATAGACATTTGATGATTGTAGGTCTCTGAAAGAAGTAAAGATTACTGAAAATTATAAACTTGTATACAGTGATAAGAGTTATAGTAATCCTAGTATCGAACAACTAAAAGCAAGCGGAGAATTGTAGAGACTTGCAGTGACTAGGCTATATAACATGGCGAGTATGTTTGCAAACTGCGAGTAGATAAAATACGCTGACTTATAGGGTTTAGACCTCTGTAGTTTACATGATTTAGACAATACTTTTGAAGGGTGCAGTTCTTTAATAACCGTTAAATTCGGTAAAGCAAGATTAAGCAGCCTTGCTGAAATGGAAGAAACTTTCTTAAAATGTAAAAGTCTTATTAAGATAGACTTGAGTGATGTGTATGCTCCTAAACTTAGATGGTTAATCAATACTTTTACTGATGTTAGAGACTTAAAAGAAGTTAGATTACCCAAAGAATCAAATAAAAAACTTATGTTTAGATAGGTCTTCGGTATTTAGAGTAGTGCTGTAGTATCTAGAAATAGGCTTGGACTTGAATAGGTAATGACTTAGGATGAGTGGTCATTGCAAGATGAAACTGATCCTGAGATTGAATTTATAGAGCCTATTGATTTTTACGTTCAATCAGTATACGATGATGACGTGACTGTGGGAAATATATGCAGTATAGTCTTTGAAAAGATATCTGATTCTCAGCTGATGGTAGACAAAGTATGTAATAGAATAAGGACTCTTCATTTAAGGGATAAAACTTATGAATAGAAAGACTTACGCAAGATGTTAGAAGATTAGATACATGGAAGATAAGCAATAGCAAAGGTTTATAGGAGGAATGACTTTTGAAAAAGAAGAAAAACAATAAGAAATCAAATATGCCGGTGTATAAGCCCGGATACAATTCAAAACCTACTATAAGCATTTATGATAAAGACGGGTCTATAAATGACAAAGAATTAGACCCTGAGATAAAAATTGGAGCTATTTTTAAAATAGTTGATGTTGAAAGGGACGCGAATGGGCAAAAGATTTATGTCCTTTGTTAGACTAGTGGTGAAATAATAAAAAACAATCAAGATAATGTAATAGGCTTAGTGGATAACGGATATGTTATAAATGCTTGGTTAAGACATAGGAAATCTAGCAAACTTGACAGTTTCAATAGATATAAAAACGTTGAGATTGTAGTTACTAATCTAGATTCGATTAAAGGAGCTCCTCCTAATATAGAATCTAAAATCGTTCCAGGTAAAGATTAGACAATCGAAAGGTTAAAGTCTTTTGAAATTATAGCTAGATATAACAGAAAAGAAAGTTTACTTGGTAGGAAGTAGAATTTAGAATTTGATATACTAAAGGACGGGAGTATAAGGCTTTATAGACTTGTAGATAACAATGTAGAAGAAGTAAAAATACCTAGCTTTGTAAGGTATCTCAAAGGAGAGTTGTTTAGAAACTCTCAGGTAAGTAGAATATACTATGATAATGTGCCTGGAGTACCTCAGAATTTTTAGAAATTATTTCGTAATTAGAGAGCAAAAGACATTCAGTTCTTTATGAGTCATACAGATGAAATAGTAAGTACTGAATAGATGTTTTATTGGAGTAATAACCTTCAGACAGTAAAATTAAGTGGTTTTACTTGGAGAAACCTAAAGACAGCTGAGTCAATGTTTAATATGTGCAGACAGTTATGTTAGGTAGATCTTGGAGATTTGTAGACCACTAATAATTTAGAAGATATAACTTAGATGTTTCAAGAGTGTGTCTAGCTTAGAGATGCTTAGTTCATAGAAAATATGAATGTATCTAAGGTATTAAAAGCTGAATCAATGTTTAAAACTTGTGGAATGCTAAACAGTATAGACATTTAGAAATTTAATTTTAGCAGTCTTATTCAAGCAAATGACATGTTTAAAGAGTGCGGGAACTTATAGCATGTTAAACTCTGTAAAAATTTTGATAAACTTATAGAATGTAAACAAATGTTTGAAAGGTGTAGATAGTTACAAAGTATAAGTCTATCAGGGTTTAACTTTAGGTCTCTTAGAGATTGTTCGGAGATGTTTTATAGGTCTTAGATTGAAAGTATAGATTTGAGTAATATAAACTTCAAGAATTTATAGGTATGTTCTAGAATGTTTCAAGATTGCGTACTATTAAAAAGTATAAACTTGTAGAAAACTTATATGCCTGAGATATGGAGTATGTAGCAGATGTTTAATGGGTGCAAGGCTTTGAAAGAGGTTAAGTTTGAACCTCAAAAAATGTCAAAGCTTGAAGACTTGGGGCATACTTTTGCAGGGTGCTTAGAATTACAATAGTTGAACCTTCAAGATTTAGTATATCCACAATTAAAATGTGTAGATAGCTTAGCTTATGAAGCTAGAAAACTTAAAGAATTGAGATTTAACGTTTAGGCTACAAATTTAAAGTACGTTTTAAAAATGGTAAATCATTCTGGAATTGGGAGAGTATACTTACCTGGTATAAAGTGTGAGACTCTAGGAAGAATAGAGGACATTGAGAATCTTGAGGACTATACAGCTCTAGTGCATAATATAGTTGCTTATAACCTAGAAGACAAGAATAAACAGAATGGAATAGAGTTAACTCGTTATAAAACTTGTATAATCTTAACAATGATAGGATACGGACCAGCAGGTTCTACTTATATACCGAATTTTATCTTTAAGGACTATGTGATATATAGAAAAGACATATTAAAGAGCTTAGGCTATAGTATGGAATAAGTTTTTGTTGAGATGTATAACAGTTTTATATCTTGAGTAATATAGATAAATACTTGTAAATAATAAAGGCGCTTACGTTGTTTATACGGCGTAGGCGTCTTTTAGTTTATACTGATTTAAGATTGACTGATTTTAACAAATATGTGATAATCTTGCCTACAAAAAAGTTATACAAATATAAAAATTTTTTGGTAAAATGTGTTGACAAATTATATTTTGTGCGATATAATAATGGTGTAGTTAAGGAAAGGAAATAAGAGTAAAGAATTTCCTTCTTAGTAAAAATATTAAGGAACGTGAGGTAATAAGTGATGAGCAGTGAAAAAATGAATCTTGGCATCCAGAAAATGATTGATAGCATTGGCGATAGTATGGCTGATGCTATCTTTGAGCGGATGAACGATACTCTTCAGAAGAAAATGCTAGGCAAGGTTGAACCCGCGGGAACTGAGGAGCTGGTCGAAGCTGATGAGCCGGTAACACTGGGATATACCAGTGCAGTCATGAAGAAGCTGGTCGAGCAGACCGAGCAAGATGAACAGGCGGAGCAGGCTGAAAATGTCGAGCAGGCGGAGCAGGTCGCTGTTGAAACTGAGGACAGTGACATGATGAAGGTGCTGAAAGGCAAGTATATGATGTTTGCTGGCTATGTGAGCAAGCATCGTACCTTTGCTACTTTCCTTTTTGACGAGCAGAATAAGACTATCAAAATCCTCAAGAACAGCGAAATTCCTGTGGATTGCAATGTCAAGAATCTGGATGGCTGCGGAGTTGTGCAGTATATCAAGATTCGTGATATCAGTACTCTCACGGTGTGTAGCCGATACAAGTGTGTGGCTTCTCAGGATCGTTATGACCTGTGCAAGCTCATCATCGAGAACGGCGGCATTCCTGGTATCAAGGACAGTACCGCAAAGAACGGTGTCCGTGTGAATACTGATGCTGCTCCTGTTTATCGGTTGAATCAGGATAGTGAGTGGATTGATTACCTCTATGCTTTGCAGATTCTCTACGGCGATACCGCTATGAGCTATGCGAACTGGTACAATGTATTTACCTGTGAGACTGTTGGCGCTTACCTTACTCGCAAGGATATGCGTATCAGCAAGGAAAATGGTCGTGGTGGTGAAATCGTGGAACTCAAGACCAAGGAGGGTGAGGGCCTCGAATACAAGCTGAAAGACGGTGGCAGTGTGTCTGACGGGTATCAGTATGTGCCTACTGAGTCTCAGATGGCGTCTTTTAAAAGGCATGGTATCGACGGACCTGTTCCTGCTCCTCGTCATAAACCCCGCAAGAAGGCTGACAAAACTGCTTAATACTCAATATCTTATATAGATACATATAAAAAGAAGGGAGTAGTCACCTTGTAGGTTTTTAATATCTAGTTGATTATGTTTTATTGTTTTAGGCGCTCATGGCATGCTGAGTATGTATGTTGTGGGCGCCTATATTTGTTATATACGTATAGGCAAGCTTGAAATACAATATAAAGTATAAAATAAATTTTAATTTAGGTGATACTTATGCAAAATATGACTAATCATCAACTTGCTGAAAGATACATAGCAAAATACAAATTACTCGGTCAAGAACCTCTTATGAAATTGGAGTTTCTAGACAATGATAGAGTTATTATTACTGGTGTAACAGACGATACAATTACTGAGATAACAATACCTAAGTTTGTTACCGACTTCTTTTATCAGTAGGACGAATTATTTGGAGATGTATCTTGGTGTTATGGTTTAAAGCTTCGTAAGATAGTGTACAACAATTCAAATAATTCTAGAGTTCTTTCAGATTTATAGGGTTTTGCGTGTGGAGTAGATTCTGAAGAGCTAGAGGTTTATGTAGAGAATACTTCTGGGATTTTGTATTTCAATGGTATTTTCTAGGAGTGCAAGGCTGAAAAGATTACAGGACTAGAGAATTGGGACTTATCAAGTGCAGAAGAGCTTAAGAAAGCTTTTTACAGGTGCAGGTTGACAAATTTGAGTATACTCGAAGATTGGGATGTATCTAATGTTACTGATATGGAGGAACTCTTTGCAAGAGCAAATAATCTCAAGAGTTTAAAAAGTATCAGGTATTGGAAAGTCGGAAAAGTTAGAAATATGCAGGATACTTTCAAGAGTTGTGTTACTTTGAAAGATTTGAGCGGTCTTGAGCAATGGGATGTGTAGAGCGTTACAAATATGAAAGGAACTTTCTAGCATTGTAGCAAGCTGTTTGATTTGTAGGCTATTAAAAATTGGGATACTTAGGAAGTTTTAGATATGTCTGAAACATTCAGAGGATGTCATTAGATTCAAGATGTTAAAGCATTATAGAATTGGAAAGTTCATAATGTTTTAGATATGTAGAACATGTTTGGAGATTGTTTAATGCTTACTAAGCTAGCTGGGCTTGAAAACTGGGACGTATAGAAAGTAATGAAAATGAGCAGTATGTTTTCTAATTGTCAGTGGTTAGAGAGTGTAAAGCCTCTGAAAGATTGGGATGTACATAATGTAATTTAGATAAACCATATGTTCTTCTGGAGTAACAATATAGGAAGTGCTAAATGTCTTGAGAATTGGGATGTTTAGAGCGTAAAGCAGATGTAGGCAGTATTTACTTATAATAACAGGTTTTCATATCCTAAGTGGTTCAAGTTGAATACTCAATAAAATAAACAGGTATAACTAGCAAGACTAGTTTATATTTAATGATAAAAATAAAATTATACGAAAAAGGCAGTCAAAAAGAAAAGGAGACTACAATGAAAAAAGTCAAAGATCATCTTGGAAATGAATTTAACAGTATAACTGAAATGTGCAGACATTACGGAATCAATCTTAATTCTTACAAGAATAGAATTGAAAGTGGAATGAGTCTAGAGAAAAGTTTGACTACTCCTGTGCGAGAAAAACATAAGAAGTGTAAGGATCATCTCGGAAATGAGTTTGACAGTGTGGTAGAGATGTGTGAGCATTATGAAATAGATGCTAACTTGTTCCGTTGTAGGGAAAGGCTTGGATGGTCTTTGAAAGATATACTGGAAACTCCAAGGAAAGTAACGGACAGAAGAAAAGAATATGAAGACTCAGATGGAAATAAGTTTAAAAATAAGACTGAGTTAGCAAACTTTCATAATATGTCAGACGTTAGATATTATAGGCTTATGAAAAGTGGATATACTTTAGAGGATGACGAGAACCATAAGTGTTATGTAAGAAGCTGTAATGTAGTCACTGATCCATTTGGTAAAACTCATAGGACACTGAATAATATGCTTAAATATTATGACATATCTAAATCTTCTTATTTTGGGTATATTGTAACTGGCAGAACTCTAAAAGACTTGTTAATTGATAAAATGAACAATAGAGTTCAGAGATTCGACAAAGGTGTAGGTCAGTATAGCACTATGGACCATATGGGGAAAGTTTATGAAAGCTTGTCAGACATGTGCAGACATTACAGGATAGACATTGAGGCTTTAAGAACTAGGCTGTTAAGTGGTTGGACTCTAGAAAAGGCTTTAACATGCCCTGTGAAAGATGTGAATACTGAAGCTAAAAAGTCAGAAGATCATTTGGGTAATAGATATAATAGTATTACATCTATGTGTAAATCTTATGGGTTGGGTATTGATACTTACAAGTATAGAATTAAGAAAGGTTGGAATCTAGAAAAGGCTCTGACTACTCCGGTAAGACCTAAAAAGAAGTACAATAGAGACTGATATAAGGAGTTTATAGCTATGAAGAAAGTTAAAGATCATCTTGGAAATGAGTTTAACAGTGTAGCTGAGATGTGTAGACATTATGGTATAAATAATGTCACTTATGTAGATAGAATTAAGACTGGAATGACTGTAGAACAGGCTTTAACTACTCCTGTAAAAGACAAATACAAAAAATGCAAAGATCATCTCGGAAATGAGTATACTGATGTTAAAGAGATGTGTGAACATTACAACATTAAAGTTGATACGTTCTATGGTAGAGTAAAGTATGGGTGGAAATTAGAGCAAATACTAGAAACTCCTGTGCGTAGCAAGGGTGTTATAGACAATGGAGTAAAGTTTAAAAGCAAAGAAGAGTTTGCTAATTTTCACAATATGTCTAGTACAAGATATTATAAGCTTATGAACAGTGGTCATACTTTAGAGGATGATAAAAACCACAAGTTCGGCGTTAATAGCTGCAATTTAGTAACTGATCCATTTGGAAAAACTCATAGAACTTTAACTAAAATGTTGGAATTCTACGATATACCAGTTTCGTCTTATGTAGGGTATTTAGTGACAGGAAGAACTTTAAATGACCTGATGATTGATAGGATGAACGGCCATTTACAAAAGTTTAGCAAGTCAATGGGCAAGTACAGTACTGTAGATCATTTAGGTAAAACGTATGAAAGCTTTGCAGATATGTGCAGACATTACAAAATAAGTGTTACCACAGTAAGATACCGATTGTTATGTAGCTGGAGTCTTAAAGATTCTTTGACAAAACCTATAGGAGATGTAGATATCGAAGCTAAATCAGTAACAGACCATTTAGGAAATAAATATAGCAGTGTTGCTTCTATGTGCAAGCATTATAATATAAGTTATGATGCTCTTAAATGTAGAGTTAAAGCCGGTTGGACTCTAGAGAAGGCTTTGACTACTCCGGTAAGACCTAAAAAGAAATATAACAGAGATTGATATAAAATATAGCGCTATGTAAGTACTTGTAACATCATTATGGAGTGTTGCAAGTGCTTATTTTTATGCTTTTAAGTAGTAGAGTAAAAAATTTATAAATTTTATAAAGTGATGTGTTAAGCGTGAGAGAATAGATTATAGCATCTAGATTTTTAGAATAGCTCGGATTTATAGAAGGTTCTATCAATAAATAGAGTGGATATACTAGATTTTATCTAGATGGCAATAATATTTTTGAGATAAATCTTTGCAGTCAGGATGAAACTTGGAGCAATTTACCTGAATGGCTTGAAATAGTATATAAATACTTTAAGGAATTAGAGATATACGAATGCTTAGAGTTTATAGGCTACTGTGCTATTGCAAGAGATTCTAATATATTGAACTTTCTACAAGTTAGAGCAGGACAATACAGAGTAGACATAACCAATACTGTTAAGGACAGTCTAAATAAACTAGACAGCTGGTTGAAAAAGTTAGAAAACTTATAGAAATAGTCTGATGGTCTATTGAAATGCTGTTTATTGTATTCTACAGTGTATATAAAGTATGAAATCAATAGATTTAAAGATTTACTCAATATAGATAGTAATGATAGAGATATTAGATATTTATAGTCTGACTTATTAAAAGATTTAAGTCAGATATATAAAATAAACAAAACATTCAGTAGTATGTTTTACCTTGCAGGAATGATATGTAGAACAGATACTCAAAAAGTGCTAGACAGTATAGAATATTTTAATGACTTCTTGAACAGTATAAATGATAGAAATATCGAATTTTCTATAGAGGGTTTATATCAGTGCGGAAGGTATCATGCTTATGTAACTTATCAAAAAGACTTAGCACTTAAATACTTTGAAAAAGACTTAGACATTTAGAAAAGGTTTAATATACAGTCAGAGTTAGTAAGCAGACTTTATATTCAGTTAGCATTACTTCAGAAAGATAAGAGTAAACAGTTTAAAATACTGTGTAAAGCAACAGATTTAGAACATTATTCTTATGAAAGTATAAGAGGTGTCATAGCAATATATGATATATACTTAAATATAAGTTATATAGAAAGGTTTAACAGTTCATACATTATAGAATGTATGAAGGCTATTGAAAATATAAAGATACGAATGGATATAAAAGAAAAGTCTCAAGATGTTTTATAGCTAAAGCTGTTGTGGTATGTTTTAGAAAACCTAGCTAAGATGGATGACTTTAATAAAGGGCTGTATAATCAAATACATAAAGAGTTAATCAATCTCGGAGTTTATAAAGACTAAAGATAGAGGGGTTGTATAAATTGAAAAACGATTAGATAGGCATACAAAAAGATTAGAAAACACCCATTAACCTATTTGATACAATAGTATCGTCAGATAGATACGATGGTGAAGTATATACGCCATTTAATATAGCTGAGGATATGATAAATCTACTTCCACCTGATTAGGATAAAACATTCTGGAATCCGAATACTACGTTTCTAGATATTTATTGTAAAAGTGGAGTATTCTTAGAGATATTGTATCGTAGGTTAATGGGTGTTTTGGCTAATTTTCCTGAATATGAGGATGAACAAGTTAGAAGTTCTCATATACTTAATAATCAATTATTTGGACTATCACCTTTAGACGATGGTGGTTTAATGCTAGCGACACGGCGAGTGTATGGAGATATATTTCATAAAAACTTAATACATTATGATATTCAAAATGTCATGAAGGATATAAGTTCTAGAGTAGGTAAAAATTTTGAACTCTATGAACAAAATTTGGTAAATACGTTAAAACAGGTAACAAGCAAGGAGTTTAATAGAATGAACTTTAATGTTGTAATAGGTAATCCACCTTACAATAGGGGGGGGGACATTGATTTCGTAAACCTCGGTTATGAAATATAGACAGACTTTGTTGTAATGATAACCCCAGCAAAATGGCAAACGGCAGAAGCCGACCAAAAGATAGCGTCAAAAATGAGTTATGGGCAATTCAGAAAGAAATTAGTACCCCACATACGGGAAGTGGTATTTTACCCGGACAGTTTTGATTTGTTTAGGGCTGCTATTGCTGATGGAGTAACTTATTTTATTCTAGATGTTGAAAAGACATTTGATGTATGCACTGTTAAAAATAGGTGTGCTATACAGAAAAGATTGAACAGCATATTGGATAGAACATTAACAAATGGAGATACCCTATGGAATATAGGGTATCAGTGTTTAGAGTGGCTTGGACAATATAAAAAGATGCAGTTTGATGATTTAAAAAGTCATAAAGTATTTAAGGTAAGCGCCAATAAGCAGTTAAGTGTTGGCGGAATGGGATATAGAGTTCAGGAACAAGATTCAAATGGTCATTGGGTATTGAAGGATGATATAATAGGAAAGGGAGGGCCATTACTTTAGCCTGATGGAAACACTTATGCTCTTGGGAAAACTGGAATACTGAAAGATTCATAGTCTGGGGTTTCTGGTACGAGTCTTGATGTGTTTAGGTCTGACAGTATTAACGAGTGTAAATAGTTTAAAAGTTATATAGAGACAAAGTTTATCAGATTTATACTACTAGTAAACAATGCAGGACTTTCAAGTTTCGGGAACTTGCAGATATGGGAAAAAGCTCCTGTACCTATGATTTTAGATGAGCAAGGCAATAGAGTTACAGGCAAGTTTGACCACACATATACAGATGAGGAATTGTATAAAACATGGAATTTACCTCAAAAATACATAGATGTAATAGAAGCAGTCATTAAAGAAAGAAAGTAATACAATTAGTTAGGGGGAATACATTTGTAATGAATGATATAACTCAAGAAATTTTTGGAAATTAGTTGTATACAGTTGGTAAAAAGTCTGATACAAGTAAATAGGTATTCACTCCTACTAAAGTTGTGGATGACATGATAGATTTACTTCCTGCTGAGATTTTTAACCCTGATACTACTTTTATAGATATTTACTGCAAGTCAGGAATTTTCTTAAAGCGTATATATGAGAAATTAGACCTAGCATTGCAAAAGTTAGAAAAATTTACTAATCCTGATGTACGTAGAAACCATATTTTAAACAATCAAATTTATGGGTTGGTGATGGATAATAGCGCAAGTCTATTATTATGTAATAAAGTAATTTATGGAGATGCTTTTCATGATGGCCACCTACTCTATTTAGATTTAGTCAATGTGGCTGGTTATAGCAATTATGAGGATATACTTCATAAGATGAATCCTACTAAAATAAAGGAGACAATAGAAAAGATGTTTAATAGACAGGGTTTAGGTTTTGACGTCGTAGTAGGTAACCCACCTTACAATAGGGGGGGGGACATCGACTTTGTAAATTTAGGATACGAGTTGTGTAACAAATATACAGTGATGATAACTCCTGCTAAATGGCAGACAGCGGAGGCAAATCAAAGAATAGACTCTCAAATGAGCTACGGAGACTTTCGTAAGAAAATCGTCCCACACATGAAGGAAGTTGTATACTATCCGAATTGTTAGGATATATTTAATATAGCTGAATTGGATGGAATTTAGTACTATCGGATGGATAAGTTAAATACTTATGAAAATTGTAAAATTCATAACATTTGTAAAAATCAAAAATTGTTGGAATAGACTTGTGTGAGAAGTATAATCAATTAGGAAACCTTGAATAACTTAGGACATGAATTTTTAAATCAATTAGGAAATAATTATAAATCATTTAAAGCTTCTGAAAATCATGTAGATTTAGGTGATACTTATGCTCTTATAGGAAGTAACAAATATGCAAATGAGCGTGGCGTAAAGGGTCAATATCAAGCTCTTGGAATTATATAGTATGCCCAAGGATAGATGAGCGTTATTAGAAAATCTAGGATAGTATTGGTAGAAGATCTTGATATAGAAATGTAGACTGCCGATACTGTAATAATGACTTAGAATAATAAATATGAACTATTATAGCTTAAATCTTATATAGAATAGAGATTTGTCAGATGGCTTTTAGCTATAAACATAAGTAGGCAATCACCTATCTTTTGTGACTTATAGTTTAAGTATGTTCCAGAGCCTATGGTATTAGATGACTTAGGAAATAGAGTTGTAGGCAAATTTGATCATCTATATACAGATTACGAATTGTTTAATACTTGGAATATCAGCAGTGAAATGTTTGAAAACATTTGTAAAATAGTAAAAGACTATAATGATTTAGTATAGCAAGTTTACAAAGAAAACGCTATACGAATATTTGTAAAGGCTAAAGGTGTGGAGGAAAACTTAAATGAAATAAAAGAAATACAATAGAAATATAAAGAAAGAGCTTATAATAGTAGTTAGGAAGATTTAGAAGTTATAACAGATTTGTAGGACCTTGAGCAATGCAAAGATTTGATAGACAATTAGATAAGTTTGATAGATTCTGTGCAATTTAAGATTGAAAAGCTTTTGTATTATTTTTCAAGCTATTATACTGTAGAGAATAGCTGGGATGCTGGAAAGCCTATACAAATAGTATTGTCAGATGGACAATAGAAAATAGTGCACGCTGATAGTATAATGCAGGAAATCATGGCCGTACATAGAAACTTCTTAACTAAACAAGGGTGGAACTATGTAAAATAGAGAATGATGCAATACGGTTTATGCAGTAATCAATAGTTAGAGTTACTAGATTTCATGTGTAGCTTATTAAAAATATTAACGATGATATAGTTCGACAATCGATGTTTAGAGATACTTGGAAAAAGTGAAATAAGCTGTGAAAATATAAGGTTTGGTAAAGATATATACAATATAATAAGATAAGTAGACATAACATAATTATAGAAACAATTCAAGAGTGATTATGTTAAGGTTATATACAGAGTAAAAAACAAGAAAGCGTCGGTGAAAAAATTGTAGAAACTTAAAAGATTATATAAATACCTTATGGAACTTAAGCCACGGCCAAAAGAAAAGTTAACAGTCAAAATAGCGGTTCTGTTTATTCTGCGAATTTTAGGGGTGCTATTCTTAAGTATTGTATTATATCTAAATACAATGTATGATAACGTATAGGTTTAGCAATTTATAAATACAATGATACTTGGAATAACCAACTAGAATACTTGGTTGATTGCATAGAGCGCAATTGTTATACTAGGAATATTTTTAATAATATTTATACTACAGTATATAGTAACTTCATACTTTGTGCAGACAAAAAGATATATATATATAGAGTCATTGATATGGTTTCTAATAGCGTTGATAGCTTTAGCTACACATCTTGGAGCAAATTATTATATAGAGGATTTGTTTATTGATACTTCTGTTTACGATGAATATTATCAAGATGTGAATGTAGACTATAAGAATTCTAAAGATACAAATAATTTAATAACAATATACATAGAGTAGATGGAAGGAACTTATTCAGATAAAGAGCATGGCGGATTTTATGATGTTAACTACATTCCAAATTTAACAAAATTATCTGAAGAAAATATAACATTCAGTAACACAGATAAAATCGTTGGTGGAGCGTTAAATTCTTCAGGATGTGATCTTACATCAGGTGGTTTAATAGGAACAAGCATAGGGATTCCGTTAAATGGAAGGGTGATTGTGTTAGGGCATAGGTATTCAAACGCTTATAACTTATTTAATGGCATAGACGCTACAGGTGATATACTTCACAATTTAGGTTATTACAATGAATTTATATGCGGAACAGATGCAGTATTTGGAAGTAGAAAGAGTTATTTCAGTACGCATTCTTATGATAACATACTTGGTTTATTTGAACTTGAGGATAAATATGGTGTATCATCACAGTATATAAATAACTTCAATGGAATAAACGATCATCAGTTATTTGAAATAGCAAAGCAGGAATTACAAGAAGTAACAAGTCAAAATGATAAGTTTAACTTTACAATAATGACACTCGACACGCATTTTCCTGGAGAATACAGATGTGAATATTGTGGAAATACTTATGGAGGAAGTTATGGTAATGTATTAACCTGTGTAGACAATACGGTTTATAACTTTATAGAATGGTGTAAAACTCAAGATTGGTATGATGATACAACAATAGTAATAACTGGTGATCATACCTATATGATAGATAGTGAATTTCTGGAGCCTGTTGATAAATCTGACTATACTCGTACAATTTATAATTGCTTCATCAATAGCAAATTTGATAAACAGGAGTTAAAAGATAAAGGACTATTAAACAATAGGCAGTTTGTACAGACTGATATGTTCCCAACAATCCTTCAATCTATAGGAGTTGATTGTTAGAACAAAGCAGGTTTAGGAACCTCGTTAGCGTCTGGGGAGAAAACATTGGTAGAAGCTAAAGGTTTCAAGTGGTATGAAACTCAAGCAAACCTTTAGAGTGATACATACAATGAATTATTAAAATAGCAATAAGTTTAGGAGGAAAAGACGTGAAAAAATCAAAGATACTAGCTACTATATTAGCGGTTTAGATGCTAGGAACATTAGTAACAGGTTGTTAGACAGCTTCAAAAGATGATAATTCACTTAATAAAGTTGAGTCTCAGGTAGAGTAGGAAGTTTAGGCAGAAAGCGATGTTGAGTAGACAAGCGATGTTGAGTAGACAAGTGAAGTTGAGTCAACAAGTGAAGTTACAGAAGATACTGATTCTAGTAAGGAATCTACTGAAGCTGAAGAGACTGGATACGTTCCAAATCCTGACAATTACGCAGTTTATGTGATAAATAATCAGAGGTTTGACAATCCTGAGGATCTTAAGTCACTTGGCAATCTTGCAAATAAGGCAGTAATAGAAAGAGGTTAGGCAGTAACACTTTATGTGTTGGACTTTGAATCTTTGCCTGGTGATACTGATGACAAAATAGATAGCGTTAAAATAATTGATAAATAGACCGGTAGTGATGTTACTGACATACTTGGAAACTATGCAGACAGTCAGCGTGGAAATGCTTGTTTCGGTGATTTTAGTCGTGATGACGTAACTGGTGAAAATTTATACCTACTGTATACAATTGATAACTATGATATTTCTGATTTACAGTTTATGATTAGAACCAACGGAACAGTTGATTATGATGATGACTCAGCAGGTTGGTTCGAAGTTACTAATGTTGTAGATGGTTGCGACAAGCAGCCTAGATATTACGCAGACAATGCAATCATGAATATCAATGGAACAGTCTATTAGAAATTTATTTCTGCTGAGTAGATGCAGGATTCAGACAATAATATAGAGTATCATGTAGAATAGCTAATAGATTTAACGCATATTGGAGATCCTCAGGTTCCTGGTTTAACTGCTGAAAACTATGTTTTCTTGGATAGAGAAACGCTTGAACCAGTTGAGATACCTGCAAATGCCGAGTTTGTATATCAAGAAATGGTTGATGATTCCCTTGGAGATATGGATGTAGACCTTTGCTTCGGATTTAAGATGACTGATAGCTTCACTGATGACGATATGGACGACTTTATGGATAGCATAATACCTGCAATCAAGTTAACCGATGACACTTATTTACCGTTGAGCTACACTCATGACTTTTTAGGATTCTAATAAATAAGATTAAAATACATAACAGGCGAGTGAATGTCTAGAAAGATGTTTACTTGCCTGTTATTTTTATGTGGTTTAACTGCTAATATTTGTAGGGTATACAATATTGAAATAATTGATATACCTAATTACAATACGTTGATTAAAAATCTGGTATAACATTTGGTAAAAATGGTGAACAGTAAAAGCAATTTCCTCAATTTAAGATAATTAAAAACTTTTCTGAATAAAGTTAAAGAGAGTAAAATAAAATTTCCACAGTTGTTAAAACCAGCTATACGTGGTCATTTTCAGAGGGTAAACAAGTTGAGAAAATCACTAATCAGTGGGTACGAATCGACGTTGTTTTTCAAAAGTGGGGTGGAATGGATGATAGTGAGGTATAAAAATTTCCCCTGTTAAGGCTATAAAGGTTGTGATTAGGGTTTATTGATAATAAACCCCAAGAAAATCAGATATAATATAAGAAATAAAATATAAAAATTAAATTTGTTAGATAGACATACTAAATAAGACGATAACAGTTTAGTTGAGGTGCAATACAATATGTATAAACTTATTAGACGAATATTAAGCGGGAGGAAACTCGTAGGTTATTTAATAACAGATGGAACCTGTGTAAGACAGATAAATTTGATTGAAGCAAAAGGTTTATCTTAGGATGGGCTTTTAAGTAAAGTTTCTTACGATTAGAGAAATGATAGACTCGTTGGAAAAGGCATAGATTTGAGAAGTTTGAAAACTGTACAAATTTCAGAACTAAACAAAGACAAGTTAGAAAATAATAAAGTCAATTATAAGATAATAAAATCAGGGGCATATGTCGGTGAAAAGGTTGGGTTAATCCGAGTAAAATGTACAAAAAGCGTACAGATTAAAAACGTACGGTGTGATTAGTTAATAATATACAGTACAGAAACTGCAATATGCTGTCCACATATTGATATAGACTATAGAACAGTAAAAGTGAAGAATTTAGTGTTAGTTAATATCAATGAGAGTTTATTTGATATGCTATATCCTCTTGGAGTTAAGAAGTTTATAGATAGGTTAGACAGTATAAACTATCTAAAATCAGATGGGTTTCAGACAGTACATACTGGAAAAAGTTTAGACGTTAGGTATAAATTAACAAATACAAATTGGTATAAGGGAATAACTTCTGAAATTGGTTTCATATACGATTATAGAGAATTTATATCTGAAAATTATTTAGACCTTACAACTTATATGAATAAGTTATACAATGATAAAGTTGTAAGACAGATAGTGAATGGTGAAATACTTTTAGAATTAGATAGATACACTGGCAATAATTAGGCTATAAGAGAACATTTAAACTTTTAGAAATTTGAGAAACAATTAAGATTAAGAGGTTTATACGGAAAAGGCAATGGTATTGATGATGACTTTTAGTTAATGGCTTTTAGATTAGATAATTATACAGTTGGGGATAGTGAGCAATTCCCTGACGCTTTAATAGATATAGACCTTGAGACAGTTAATAAACTTATAGAAAGTTGTACAGACTTCAAGACCCTTAGAAAGTTAATATTCCCTAATACTTAGGTATTTAGAATAATAGGCAAAGGGAATAAAGTTTATGACTGGTTTGAACTTAGACAATACACCTTAAAATATACGGAAAACCTATCAAATTTATATAAGAAGCAGTGTAATGATAGAAGGTGCAGTGTTGTTACAAACAGTCAGACAGTAGAGAACTAGATGGAACGAGTAATAGTGAATAATAGCTTAGATAAAGGTAATGAATACAAACAAATAATAGATATACCTTATATTAGTGAGTTACTATACCCTTTAGAATCTAAGTTAAAACTATTAAATATAGGAGATAGCGGAAAGATTTTAGATGATAAGCAATATAAAAGAACTCAAGAACTAGTTTAGTCTAAAATACTGAGGTATTTGTTAGATCTCTATAGGCTAAACAGAAACTTAGAGTAGTATATGAGTAGCATACTTATAGAGTTATTATGCAAATACTGTAGAGCATATGACATTCTAATAGACAATAAAATCTGTGTAAATTACAGGGGTACAGTAGGATATAACAATTTGACAAGTATTGATAACAGTCTACCTAATGTAAACGACTATGATATAGAGATAGATAGCATTGACGCTTTATTAGAAACTCCTGATTTATCTGTGTTTATAACAGATGCTGATATGTTATTGGCTTTGGGTATAAAAAATAAACTAGGAGATTGTACAATAACTCAAGCAGGAAGAAAAATTGAACAGTTTGATTTAGGAAATTATAACTTTGTGAATCTTAGAAGTTTAAACAATATGTTTAGTGGAGCAAGATTAAAGAAGTTAATACTAGATGGAAAATAGTTTAATGCCTAGAGAATTAGGTCTATTGATGGAATGTTAAGCAATGCAAAAATAGATGAAGTCATTATAAAAAATATGGACTTTAGGCAGGTTAAAAACTGTTATGGATTTATGCTAGCTTTTAATGGAAAGCTTATAATACTTAATTAGTTATTAAATGACCATATGTTAGGATATATAGAATCTTTTAGATCTTAGATAATACTTTCAAAAATTAACGAGAGTGTTGAAAGGATGCAGTTTATTACAGATGACCCAAATATAAGATACTGTAGATTAAATGAGACAAAGCTTGTTTCAGATGGTCATACAAATAAGATAGTGTGGAAATCTTATAATTAGTCATTATTAGACTACGGAGACTCTACTAGAAAATAGAGGGATGACTATATAAAATTAAATAAAAGCTGATTTAATAGGGACTGGGCTAGGATTGGGCAAGAATTGGGCTGGGGGTTGAATTAAATGAATGATGTGAGATACAAGTTAAATAGAAAAATACTTAATGGTAAACAGCTGATAGGCTATGAGGTATTAGACAGTTGTGGAAATACAAGAAACTTAGCTGTTTAGGATGTAAAACAGTTATGCAAAAATGGAATACTTTTAGGAGTAAAGTTAGACAATAAAACTGGTTAGTTGCGTGGAAATGGAATAGATTTAAGAACGATAAAATCCGTTCAAATGCAAGAACTTGAAAAAGACTAGTTAAAAAGACAATCAAGCAGTACAGATACAGGTGACAAACTTAGAAAACTAGACAATATAGTTTATTATGAAACAGTCAAAGCAGATGGAGGCAGTGAAAAAAGTTAGAGAAGTGAGAGAATAGCATACCTTAGAGCAAAGGGGTATTATGCTATAAAAATAGACAATATACAGGCTGATTCTTTAGTAATATACAGATAGGATGAAGATGAAACTTAGAAATTTTTAATGCTAGACCCCTTATAGGTTAAAGTTAAACATCTGGCAATAGTAAATATACAATGTGATTTATTTGGTATGATAGAAAATTATATAACTAAAAGTCAAAAGAAAATGATAGTCAGTGCTAAGGATCAATAGTCCTTTATAAGGATGACTATTGATTTTATAAATGGACTTGAATAGTTGAATTATATCAAAGATGACGATTATTTAATAGAGCCTAAAATTGAGGACGTCAGATATTTTGAAACAAATACAAATTGGTTTAATGGGTAGAACAATTCGAATAATAACGAATTCTATTTCAAATATAGAAATATAGTAAATAGATTAGGCTTAAGTCTCACAAAGTATATGAATAAACTATACAATGACCATGTAGTGCGTCAAATAATGAATGGCACAGTAAAATTAAGGTATTTGAGCGACAAAGTTTAGACCTTTAAATCTTTTGAAAGACAGTTGGAACTTGAAAGACAATTGGGACCTGAAAGGTCGGGACTTGAAAAGTTGAATAACAAGAAGCAGGTTAAAAGTTGTAAAACATTTAGAAAATCCTTATTGTCTTATAAAATAGATGAAACTACAGTAGATAAAGTGGATAATGGGCCAGATGCTCTAATAGAGCTGGACCTTGATGTAGTAGACAGACTTGTAAAAGATTGTAAAGATTTTGATATTTTAAGAAAACTAGCAATACCTAATATGTAGGTAGTCAAGTGTTATAGGCCATAGTTAAAAGGTAAACAGGTTAAAGACAGTAGCGGATTTAGCAATGGCGTAATAGTAGAGCCTTATAAGCTATAGGAATATTTGCTAGGTTTAGCAGATAAAATAAGAGCTGAAAAATATAGCAAGTATAGCTAGAGTTTAAGCAATAAAGAAGCGGAAAAACTTTTATTGCCTTTAGAAAATAAATTAAGACTGTTAGTTTAGTCAAATACAGATACAAAATCACAGAAAATCATAGGAGAAAAGATAGTAAACTATTTAATAGATATTTATAATCGTGATAATTCATTAGGTTATAAACTTCCTATAATGTTAATATACTTAGCTAGTAAATATTGTCCTAAAACAATGGACAATATAGGAGGTTTATCAATATCTGGAGGGAACTCCCTTAGAGGACTGTAGGCAAGCTGGGTAAGATAGACTACTTGTCCTGATTATAAAGATAGTAAAGCATCTGAAAATTACGACAAATCAGTATTAGATATAGATTTGAATGATTATATGATAGGGTGTACTTAGTTAAGTTTAATATTAAACAGGCCAGAATTGAGTATATTCATAACAGATTTATATGGTACGTTTGGAAGTGATAGTTTGGATAAAGAGAATATTTTTATAGACAGATTTGATTTTAGTGACTATAACTTTTTAAACGTAAATACTTTTAATTCAGTTTTTGCAGGTGCTGAAATTGGGGAAGTCGTTTTAGATGGTCTATGGTTCTCAAGATTAAAAAACTTTACAGGTGTATTTAACAATGCAAAAATAGATAAAGTCATAATAAAAAATTGTGATTTATCTAATGCTAGATAGAGCTACGGAATATTTAGTAACTTTGCAGGGAAGGTTTTAATCCTAAACAGTAGGTTTAATCCTAAAGCAAAGGGGTTGCTACAATAGTTTGATAGCAGCTTCGGGAAAGCTAAAACTTATGATAGTTTATATAGCAGTGATGTTTGCATATGTACAGATATGTATGGAGAACAGCATTATATACGTAGTAAAAATCTTCATAATGGTGAGATATCTGAGTTATGTACCAACAGTGTTGATATTAAATACTTTAGAGAAAATAAGTTAGAACTTGAAGATGTGATTGGGCCTAATGGAGCTTATACAGGTGAAGTAAAGTTAAGATATTTAAGGAATTTTGCAGACCTATGTGAATATGGAGATTCTGCAAGTAAATAGAAAAAAGACTACGAGATATGTAGAAAAGGCAAAGTATAAAAGTATAAAACTGTTGGAATATGGGGTGAAACAGTTGGAATATGGGGTGAAACAGTTATATGTATCAAGTAATCAATAAAATTATGAATGGGCGTACAATAATAGGTTTTAGACTTATTGATTTAAGAACTAAAAGTCAAATAGATGTAAGCTATAAAGATGCAGTATCTATGATACTAAAAGATCATAACATTCAAGGAATCGAGATAGACCCTAAAACCTATAAGATACGCGGAGATCGTTTAGACCTTAGAAAGATTAAAGGAATACAATATAAAAATATAGCAATCCAGAACAAAGGTTTATAGGATTCTGATTAGGATTTTTAGAGTAGTTGTAAAGACTTATATTTTACAAAAGCTACAGATACTCTTGAACGTGTAGCAGTTTTTAAGGTATAGAAAGGCAATAAAAATAAAGATAAGCAAGTTATAAAAGATATAAAAGCAGATACTTTAATAATATATGCTGATGAAAATTAGGAAGATAACAATTTAGAATAGATTGATTATCGTACAGTAAAAGTAAAGAACATAGTATTTATAAATGCCTACAATAACCTGTTTAATTTACTGGTTAAAAAAGTTGCAAACCTTGCAGATAATAAGAGACTTATAGACATTGTAATAAGATTCATAAGTGATTTGAATTCAATCAGTTATATAAAAACTGATAACTCTTATAAATTTGATAAAATAGCTGTTCATAGTAGGAATACTAATTGGATAAGCAATAGAAAGAATGATAATACTGATGATAACTTTATAGAGTCTTATACAAGGATGATGCTAGGATAGAAGTTAAATATAAGCAAATACTTGTCAAAGTTGTATAATGACAGAATAGTTAAACAAATAATCAGTGGTTTTATAGACTTAAGTAAATTATTTGAAAATGATAAACAGTATAAATAGGAAATACAGTTTAGTTATTTCAATGAGCTTATGAACAACCCTAAGATACGATAGGGTCAGAGATAGCTACTGGCTTATCAAATAGATGAGACAAGTTGGAATAATGGCGAACCTCCTAGAGATTATTTGATAGACTTAGATTCCCAAGTAGTCTAGAAAATTTTAAGCAGTCCAGATAGGTTAAATACAATTAAGCTATTATGGTAGTGCAATTAGTTTATAAAGGTTCATCCAAGTGAAAAGTGGGTAGACGGAACAGAACTAAGAGAGAACCTTCTGAAAGTTTATAATGAAAACACTAGTTTAATAAAATGCTTAACTGATGAATAGTGTGAACTATGGGATAAGATAAAAGTACAGAAGCAATTAAGAGGATAGCCTAAGGATTTCTTGATGCTACTATCTAAATTTGCAGACAAGCAAGTAATGGAGGAAGTGTACAGATTAGATAGCAAATTTAAACTTTTAACTAGTGGAGGAAAACTAGAATTCAAGGATTTAAAGTCTTGTGCAAATTTCATAGAGTCTATAATACGTGCAGTTAAAGCATTATGTGACAGAGGCAATAACAGTGTTTTAAATTACTGTATATTTGATATAGTTTATAGATTCATTACAGTTTATTAGAACTCTTGTGAATTGATATATCAATCTGAATAGAAACAAGTGGAAATCTTCGGATGTATAACAGTAAAAGCGGATATGAACTATAGTTATACAATAAGCGGCGATGTACTAGATATTTCTATACTTGAGTTTTAGTATAAAGACTTTGAAAGTATGTTAAAACATCCTGAATATGGATTTATTATAACATAGTTAGAGTAGATGGGTCGCGAAGTGCATGAGAATAATCTTGATATAGACTTATAGAACTATAAATTTTATTCTCTTGTAAATATGAACGGGGCTTTTAGTTATAGTGATTTTCGTAGTATAAGAATGAGTGGGTTTAATTTTGCTAAACTTGAGAATGTAAGAAATGCTTTTTATAATTAGCATATAGACAATTTAATTATAACTGATTGTGCTTTTGAAAGTTTGTATATAGATTAGACAATTTCTAAGTTATTCATCTATGGAAATATAGTAAGCTTTAATAATGTAATCGGGCATAAGAATGAATTTTATCTTGGGGAAATGATGTATACAAGTAAAAATAGCAATGAATCTGTTACAATAGCTAGGGTACGTGACAGAACAGGTAAAATCATAAGTAATGCTAAATATATAAAAACAGAGAATATGATGAATGTTTATACAGACAGTATTATAGCAATGTATGCTTATAGTAATATACTGGTTTATCATAATATAGATGACTATGACTTCTTAAATGATGAAGAAGGTCCTGATTGGCAGGCATATTAGGCAGAGTAGGAAAAACTATGGCCAGAGATGTTTGCTAGAAAGGCTAGATACGATTATAGAAAATACCTAACAAATGAGGGATATACAAAGATGATGGAGTTAAACTTTGCAGAAATAGTTATAGACCGAATAAAATAAAAGATTATGCTGAGAGAGTTGATGTGATAAACTTAGAGGGTTTGGTTAATATACTTCAAGGATAGTCATTGTTATAAAAACTAGGTATACAGTTGGGAAAAATTAAGGACAGTAAAGGCTATTTCCTCAATTTCAATAAATTTACCAACTTTCTGATTAAAGTTAAAGAAGTATAAAAACTGAAAACAACTAGTGCAAAACGATAAGAGGAATAACTAAAAATTGGGTATACATTGGTGATTTTCGGGGTTGAACTAGTTGATAAAAAATTAAATCATTGATAGCGAATCGACCTATGGTTTCAAAATGAAAATTTTCGAATGATAGTTAGGTTTAATAAATTTAGGGTGGATAGACTTAAAATTTTGAGTGGATAGGTTTAGAATTTTGAAAATAAGTACAATAATTATAAGGCTTTAAAACTGGGGGTATAACAATTGGAGAAAGGTAATAACTTATAGGATTTGGAGAAATACGAAAGATATTTGACAAAAATCAGTTTGCTTAATATTGATTCTCCTATAAAGTTTAAAATTACTGAAAATAATGAGGTAGTCATAGCAGGTATAGATAATACGGCAAAGTAGATAAAGATACCTGATTTTGTTACCTTGTAGCCTAAGAATCATAAAAGCAATCGTTCGTATAGTTCGATGACTCCCTTCTCTTATTGTTATAGTTTAAGTGAGATTTACGTAGATAACAAGCCTGATGTACCTCTGGATTGTAGTTGTGCTTTTAGATATATGCAAGCTGACTAGCTAAAAGTTAGGTTCAGTCATCCTGAATGTATAGTTAATACAAGTAAGATGTTTGAAAACAGCCAGTTTTAGTTACTAGACATACAACCTGAAATTATAACAAATGTAGTTGATGCGTAGGGAATGTTTAGTTGTTGTAATAATCTTAAGGAAATAAAGATGTAGCATCCTTGGAACGCTAAGAAGCTTCAAAACGCTTAGGATATGTTTGGTATTTGTTTAATGCTAGATTAGATAGATATTTCTACTTGGGAGTAGCAATCAATCAATTCAATAGATGGAATGTTCATGGGATGTAATATGCTGAGACAACTTAAGTTTGGGTAGATATGTTTAGAAAATGTTAAAAGTCTAGATGTGGTGTTTTAGAACTGCTGGAATTTAAGTGAGATTGATTTATAGAACGTAAAGGGACTTGGTAATAACTTATACTAGATGAGACAGACATTTTGTCATTGTGAGAGTTTAAAGAGTTTGGACTTATAGAATATAAACACTACTAACGTTGAGAATTTTAATTAGTGTTTTAAAGGTTGTGAATCTCTTAAATATCTAAATATATCTAATTGGAGATTTGACTATGCTGAAAATATGTAGGAAATGTTTTCAGGATGTTTGGGGCTGCAAAACCTTGATACTTCTAGATGGAATTTAAGCAATGTACAATATATGACTGAAACTTTTATGTGGTGTCAGTAGCTTAGAGTAATAGATTAGAGTCATTGGGGATTGGACAATATAGAGGATATGAGTAGTTGTTTTAGCGGATGCGAAAACTTGCAGAAATTGGATACATCTATGTGGAATTTACCTTCTGACGTAAGTGCTTTTGATATGTTCAATGGTTGTAAGTTTATAGATACTAGCAGTTTATATTGGTATAAAGAATTGAAACGAAAAGGCTTAGCTTAAAAACTAAAGCAGTGAAGTGATTGAGAGGTGATTGAGTGGTTGGGAGATAGACTAGGAAATAGATTAGGAAAGACAATTAAATAAGAGAAAAACAATATCATGGGTTGAATACTGTAATGAATATAAAAAGGGCAGTATAAAATCCATGATATTTTTATGCAATTTAATGATACAAAAACTATAGGCTATTGAAGATTAAAAATACAAAATAAATAGGCTATTAAAGTTGTTGATGACTTTGAAAGTTGTGGGAATTTTAAGTGACATATTTGATAGGCTATTAAATTAAAGTTTAGTTTATTGAAATTCGATAATATACTAAAAATATATAAGTATCATTTAAGATGTGATGTAAACTATATCAAAGTAATAATGCTTAAAGGGATAGAGGTTTATACAGTTAGAGTATAGCTTATGAGATATATTTAGATTTATATCTAAATAATAGAAAAGCAGTATACAACATAGAGTAACTTTTTAAATAAAATGATACAAGTATATAGTTATAAGCTATTAGTAAAAATTTAAAGTATTATGAAGTTATGAATGTACTTAAATTATATAATTTATAAGAATACAATGTATCGTTAAGCTATTAAATTACAAGATATATCTAAATATTGATTAAAATTATAAAATTAAATAATGCTATAGATAGGTATAATGTAAGTTAATTATTGAGCAGTTAGTCAAATACAGAGTATTTTAGAGTTGATGAGTAAAGACTGTATACTAAAAACAATAATACTTTATAAAATTATAGAGATAGACTATATAAAAGATGTAGGCTGTAGGTGTGATAGTTATACTTTGAGTAGTATAAAGTATTTTGTAATTTATGTAATACTTAATATTATGTAAAAACAATTGTTGAGATGTCAAAATAATTATAGACTTTAAAATGTTAAGTTGATACTGTGTCCGATAGACATTAAATAGTGATAATAGTTTAATTATAAGAAAATACAAAATAATTTTAATCATAGTTTAGACTTTCTTGATAAATAGTGTGAACTTAAAAACTAAAGATATATTACATTCTAATAAAATTTATATAATTTGAGAGTTATGAATAGCTATAATAAATAGTATCGAAATATCAATATATACAGTATTAAAAAATTTGAGAATTTAAGTAATGGGAGAATACAGTTAGATATTAGGGTAGACAATATAAAAGACGAAAGATACTTTAAGAACTTGTAAGTAATGCTTTGAGGATTGGCTTAATTGTATTTAATTTAATATTTTTTATAAATAAAAAAATCTTAGAATGTGAGGAAATAATACTATGGATAATAACAAAGGAATCATTGAACGATTGATGGATAACTATAAGATTAGGTTCAGCCACATCTGGCTTGCTGTAGCTACTTTGACAATATTGGGTTTAAGCCTCTATTGGAAGGATACATTCATCGGTATTGTGAGTGCGACTACCGGTGTAATCTGTGTTATTCTTACAGCTGATGGTAAGAGGAGCAGTTATGTTTGGGGTCTAATCAACTGTGTCACCTATGCTTACGTTTCTTATGTAAATGGTTTGTATGGTGAAACGATGCTAAACCTCATTTATTATGTACCTATACAGTTTATTGGATTCTATGCTTGGTCTAAGAATTTGAACAAAGTTGACAGTGGCGACGGTTCTTCGAGTGAGGATTTCGTTAAGGTAAATAAAGTAGGTCGTCTTGAAATGATGATGTACGTTGTTGGTATGATTGTTGGTGTAATTGGTTATGGTATATTCCTCAAGAATATTGGAGATGCTTTGCCATTTATTGATAGTTTTACTACTGTTTTGAGTGTCTTTGCTGCGATTTTCCAGGTACGTCGTATGGCTGAACAGTGGATTTTGTGGATTATTATTGATATTGCCTCTGTAGCTATGTGGGGAATTACAATGTACAATGGTAGTGATAATGTAGGAACTTTAATAATGTGGATTGTTTATCTAGCTAATGCTGTTTACGGCTGGGTATCTTGGAAGAAGAATTTTGGAATCAGTGTAAAAGAAAATGACAACACTGTCAAAGTTGAGAATAAGTAAAGTTAATGTGGATTGACAATAGGTTAAATGTTATATACTGGAGGAAATGTTTATGATTACCTGTATGTATGGTGGAAGTTTCGACCCATTGACAATTGGTCATCTTCATTGTATTGAAGAGGCTTTGGCAAATTGTGATAAGCTATACCTTATTTTAAGTTACAGCAAGAATAGAGACCGTATAGACTATAAAGTTAGGTCTTCTTGGTTGAAGCAGGAAACAGATAAATTATTGAAACTGCAGATATATAATGATAAGGAAATCATTATAAAAGCTGTAGAGGACATTGAAAGTAGTAAAGATACCTACAATTGGGAAACTGGTCGTGACAACATTCTTCAGGCATGTGAAGTTGAAAGATTTGACAAAGTAGTGTGTGGTTCAGATTATAGAGGAAAGGGTATTTTTGAGCGCCTTTATCCTACTAGTGAGATTATTTATGTGGACAGAGATGATGGAATTTCGTCTACTAGAGTAATGAAAGCAGTTTATAGAAGTGATAACTGGAATAGTATTCCTAAGTCCGTTCAAAGATACTTTTTGAAGAAGGTTCTAGTCATTGGTGGAGAAAGTGTTGGAAAATCTACAATGACAGAATACTTTGCAAAGTTATACAATACCGAGTTTGTTCGAGAGATAGGCAGAGATGTTTCTGAGAGATCAGTGGATGAATACTTAATGCCTGATATTGACTTTAGTGAAATATTGATAAGACATAAGGCATTAGAGTATGAACAATCTGAAAAAGCAAATAAAGTTTTGTTTATTGATACCGATGCTTTGACTACTTTGTTTTATACTCATGAATTGATTAGTGACCCTGAAATTAGAGATAAAACAGATAAGTTGGCTAGGTCGCTGGGTGAGATGTACAGAGATACCTATGACTTGATTATATTCCTTGATGTTTCTGATACTGATACGCCCTTCGTCCAGGATGGAACTCGTAATGAGAATATTAAAGCTAATAGAAGGTTGTTCAGTGACAAATTAAGGGCCTTCTATGATAGTATGAATTATAGCTATGTTGTTGTAGATGGTACCTATAAAGAAAGATACGAAAAGGTTAAGCAAATGGTAGATGACATTCTAAAATAAGATATAGTAGAATGTAATTATATAGTGTACTTAAAATTGAATAATATAAAGAATAAAGTATGTCTATTGTAAAAGATACAACTGCGAAAGACCTAGGAATAGCAGTATACTTTGGTAGATATACTTTATTTTATTTTTGTGTTTAAATGCTAGAAGATGGTCTAGAATATAATGTAATTGTACAATCCTATAATGATTAGGACAATAGAGTTGATATAATGGACGGATATTTAGATGCCTATATAAAAAGGGCAATGGTCGTCAAGAAATAGAAAATATAGTGAAAGGTTTAAATGATGAGGCTGCCAGTAAAGGTATAAGCAATAAAGGTTTATATAAGTATATGTATGAAAATGATGAACTCATTGGTATAGAAGTATATGACAAAGAGTTGTTTAATATCCTGTGTGAGAAGGTTTATGACAATTTTAAAGGTACAATACAGTAGGAAAATGATATAAGTGATATAGATAATGAGTTTAATACTCAAGTTAAAAGTAGTTACGGTATAAATTGTAATTTTATCATACAGTATGTAGATAAAGACAAAGAAGGTTTTGGAAGTACTGAAATAAAATAGTTGTTAGACCTTAATAGGGAATATAACAATTGAATAAAAGTATAAGAGCCTTGTAGGTTTGTGAGGGGATAGAGATTGAAAAATTTCTATCCTCTTTTTATTTTGTAAACTTTTAGTATAGATTTGATATAGTTGTAAGTTATTGGTGGTACCTATATAATATAAAAATGTAAGTTCAAAGTAAAGGCGATGAGATTTTTATAAGTAGTCTGATGAAATAAAACAAAGGATGCGTGTGATTAAGTAGTGATAGACAATGGAATTGGTTGAAGATTTGTGATAGGTATAGGCTATGATTAAATGATGATAGACTGGAATTGAATGATATAGGCTGTGGTTAAATATAGATAGACAATTATAATAAAGTAAATACTTTTAGGTTTGTGGTTTAGGTGTGTAAGATATTGGGGATAGTTTATAGATTTAGATATAATTTTAATAATATTGTGGTATATGTTGATAAAGGTGTAAAACAGTAGGATTTTTAGGTGAAAGACATCAGTTATAAAGAAGTAGAGCCTTTAAAAGAGATTGGTTTAATATAAAAATGTGTGAGACAATAAAGGTTAATAGGTACCTTATAAATAATGTTAAGTATAATGATGAAATTGTGTTAGGCTATTGATAAAGAATAGATGTTTATATGACAAATATAGATATACCTTTAATGATATTAGATATAATATGTAAGTTGTTAGTGTTATATAGATATAGTTAATTGTAATTAGTTGATGATACCTTATAAAGTAAATAAATTAGGTATGTAAGTAGGTGTAATACATTATAAATGGTTGATAAACAATTGTAATGTATTGTAGTCATGTTGATGTGTAGAAGGTATTTGTAATTTATGAGATGTATTTTTGAAAAAGAGGTAGTTTTTAATAATATAATAATACAAGTTATAATATTGGTAAGGCTACTAAAAATAAGTTAAAATAAATTTGAGAAGTAGGGGTGGGGCTGTTATAGTGATATTAGACAATTGAAATAAGTTGATAAGCTATTAGAAATTTGATAAGCTGTTATAGAGTTGATGAGCTGTTATAAGGGTGTTAGACAATTGAGATAAGTTGATAAAACTATTAGAAATTTAATAAACTGTTAGAAATAAAAATGATTCCTGTGGATAGGAATAGTAGACAATTAGGGTTTTAAGATAGTATAATAAAATTTAAGGTTATGGTTGTTAATTAGTGTTGTTAGACAATAGTAAAAATAAATAGGGCTGTTATAAAGTTGATAAGGCTGTTGAGAGTAAAAGAGCTGTTATGTATGTTGAATATTAAAATAGATAAGTGAGATAGACAATTAAGTTTGAAGAAATAATAAGTTTAGTTGTAGGTCGTTTTATAAGGAAGATTAGTTTAATTAGAAAAATATTATAGACAATTGTGTTGTTAGTAGGGCTGTAAGAAATAAGTTATAGTTAAAATAAAAATAAAGTAGGGCTGTAAGAAATAAGTTATAGTTAAAATAAAAATAAAGTAGGGCTGTAAGAAATAAGTTATAGTTAAAATAAAAATAAAGTAGGGCTGTAAGAAATAAGTTATAGTTAAAATAAAAATAAAGTAGGGCTGTAAGAAATAAGTTATAGTTAAAATAAAAATAAAGTAGGGAAAAATTTTTAGTAATGATATACCCTAGTTAATAAAATTTATATACCTGTGTGTAAGTATGTAAGATAAAATGTTTAAGACATTGATATGTGTAGATAAGTTGTTTAAGTGAAGTTGAGTAGTATTAAAGAGTGAATATATTTTAAGTATATAGTGGCACTAGTTAGTATTTTATTAAGTTAAATAGATAAAATTAGTTATGGCTGTAAGAAAAATAAAGGATTTTAGAGTGTGATAAGTTAGGGCCTTTATAGATAAAGAGATATAAAATAAATTAGGTTAGAGCCTTTAGGAAAGTTGTAGGTTAAATATAAAAGTAAGTAGAACCTTTAGAAAAGTTAGAGAGCCTTTAGTAAAGAGATAAATTAAATAGGTAAAATGAGTTAGTGCTGTAAGAAATATAGAATGTTTAAAGTAAAATGAATTATAGCCTTTATGGAATTAAAAGGGCTTTTGGAAAAGAGATAAGTTAAGTATAAAAGTAAGGAGGGCCTTTATGAGATTAAGAGAGCCTTTAGTATTGAAGGTAAAGGAATTAGTTGTAAAATGATTAAATATATTTTGGTTAAATTTTTGGTATATATTGTACCTTGTTGATATTTATTTGATACAGTAGGATAAAGAAAGTGGTTTATAAGTTTAGATTTATAAATAAAGAGTTGAAAGTCTTTAGAAAAGTTAAGAGTGCCTTTGGGTTTTGATTGAGTTAAATATAAAAGTTAATAGAGCCTTTAAATTTAGTATTAAGACATTTGAATTGTAGTTTAGTTTATGATTTAAGTTGTTAAAGCCTTTAAGTTTTGATTTAGATTTATAATTAAAGAGTTGATGGCCTTTGGGTTTTGATTGAGTTAAATATAAAAGTTAATAGAGCCTTTAAGTTTTGATTAAGCTAAATATAAAAGTTACGATGGCCTTTAGAAAAGTTACGAGGGCCTTTAAGGTTTGGTTAAGTTAAATATAAAAGTTAATAGAGCCTTTAGAAAAGTTGATAGAGCTTTTGGGTTTTGGTTAAATTTATAAATAAAGGGTTGATGGCCTTTAGAAATGTTGTTATGGGCCTTTAAGTTTTGATTAAGTTAAATAGAAAAGTTGGTAGGGCCTTTAGAAAAGTTAATAGAGCCTTTGAGTTTTGATTAGGTTAAATAGAAAAGTTAATAGAGCCTTTGGGTTTAGGTTTATAAATAAAGAGTTGATGGCCTTTAGGTTAGGAGTTAAAGCCTTTATAAATTAGATTAGGTTTGTGATTAAAAGAGTTTAAATCGTTTAGTTTGTTGTTAGGTTTAATTGATTGAGTTAAGTCATTTGATTTTGTTTTAAGTTTTACTTTTAGTTTTTGATTTTTATTTGATTAGGTTGTTTGAACTAGTTGAGATAATTTATATACTCTGATTAGGTCATTGATGATAGATTTTAATAATTAGAGTTATAAAAATCTGGAAGTAGAAAGGTAGTTAAATTTATATTGATTTTTAGGATTTTTGAGTAAATTTTGAGAAATCCGCGGTGGGAATTGGGATTTTTTGCTAGAAAATTCAAGGGGGACGTCGTCGGGAAAGGAAATATAATGTTAGGGGAATAAGCCTAGGAAGTGCTGTTGGTGATCCTCGATTGAGGTCGTGTGTAGTTGATCGTTCCGATTTTTGTTGAGGTTTTATATTTTTATTTTTGAAGGACGTCTGTGAAAGTTGTGGAATTAAAATAGAATTAAAGAAAAGATTTTGATAATGATTAGAACTAGTTGAGAAATTAAAAAGATAAAAATAAATTTGAAAAGATACATTAAAAGTATGAAAGAATAAAAAAGATTTTGATGATAGATATAAAATAAAAATGATTAAGGCTATTAGAAGTTGTGAGAGCCTTTAAGAGTTTTTAGTTATAAAAGATTTAGTTTAAGGCTTTTGGATTTTGTGAATAGTTTAAATAAAATAGTTTTAGGACGATTGATTAAGTGTGAGAGCCTTTAAGGATATTAGGAAGTTAAAATGAAAATTGATTAAGGCAATTAGAGATTTGATAAGTTAAAATGAAAAGTTGTGAGAGCCTTTGGGTAGAGGTAAGTTAAAATAGAATTTAGTGAGGGCCTTTTGATTTATGAATAAGTTAAATTAAAAAGTAATTAGGGCCTTTAGAATTTATGTTTGGATAAATAGTTTAGGTGTTAGAGCCTTTAAAGAAAGTTAGTATGGCCTTTAAAGTTATTAGGAAGTTAAAATGGATTTTATGTTGGACCTTTAAAGTTATTAGGAAGTTAAAATAAAAAGTAATTAGGGCCTTTAAGAAAGTTAGTAGAGCTTTTAAGAAAGTTAGTATGGCCTTTTGATTTATGAATAAGTTAAAATAAAAAGTAATTAGAGCCTTTAGATAAAAAGGTAAGTTAAAATAGATTTTAGGTTTAGACTTTTGATTTGTGAATAGGTTAAAATAAAAAGTTGATAGAGCCTTTAAGAGGGGTTAAGAGATTAAGTAAAATTTAGATTAAGGCCATTTGATTAAGAGTTAGGGCATTTTGATTTGTGAATAGGTTAAATTAAAAAGTTGATAGAACCTATAATATTATAGATAGGTTAAATTAAAAAGGTGGTAAAGCCTTTAGAGATAAAGAAAGATTATAAGTAAAATTTGAATAGGCTGTTAAATGTGTAATGATATATAGTAGTTTTAATTGGGGCTGTAAATATTGAGTAGAGGTATATAATAAATGTTTATAAGACAATTGGTTTAAGATTAAGTTATGGGTAAAGGTGTTAATACCTATAAGGTTGTGATAAGGTTTAATTATAAAATATGTAGATACCTACAAGAAAATGTTTAAGTTATTTATAGTGGGAATATAAAGTAAAAGATTAAAATTTTAGAATGTTTTAGAACAAGTTAATATTTTGTAAGTATATAGAATATTATGAAGTAGGGCCTATAAAATTAGTAAGTGAGGGCCTTGTAGATATTAGTTTAATATATTAGAACAGTTTAAGGACCTTTATAGGTTAAAGGGTATATAGAATAAATAAGATTAGGACATTTATAAAAGTAATAGATTTAATTATATTGTAGAATATAAGAAATTTAGTAGATTTTTGATATATGTTAGGACAAGTTAAAATTTTGTAGATATATAGAATATTATGAATAAGTACCTATGGGGTAGAGTGATTAGGCTGTTATAAAAGTAAATAGTTTTAATATAAATAGTTTAAGGGCCTTTATAAATTAAGTTAGGGCATTTATAAGTTAAAGAGTATATAAAATAAATTAAGTTAATACCTCGATATAGAATAATAAGTATAATTGAATAATGATTGGTGGCCTATAAGTAAAGCTGTAGAGCAGTAATGATTATTTAATAATATATAATGAAAGATAATAGGTCGTGTATAAGTAAGGTTAAATATATTGAAATTTGTGTAGACATTTAATAATGGTTAGTTTATAAATAGTTTGATTTATATTGATTTTTTAGTATATAAGTAGACAAGTTGATATATTTATAATACCTATAAAGTTAAGTGATAGGTTAAAAAGCTAAGAAGAAAGTAAAGTTTTGTTATGTTATTGAGTTAAGTTTTAGGCTGTAAGTAAAGTTGTGTTATGTTATTGAATTGTTGTAATATACCTAAATATAGTATGTTTAGACAATTATAATAAGGTATATACCTTGTATTTATTATAGAGCAGTTATATATTGAATAGTAAATAGAGTTTATTTGATAGGTCATTTAGTAAAATTTATGTAATGCCTAATGTTTAAGGCTGTTGTAATTTTAAGAATATAGCAATATTTGAAGTTTTAAGTGTTATTTTGATAAAATATAGCATATTAAATTTTTATATTAAGGCTGTAAAAATAAAAATTAGTTTTAGATTTTAGGTATAATGAAATAAAGTTTGGTTTATATCCTATGTGATTTTAGTTGATGGTCATTGTGTGTAAAGTTAATGTATTGATTAGTTTTGTATGTAGAAATATGTTAGTCTATATATAAACTAGTTGATATTTTTGATGATATATAAATAAATGTTGTGGAGGTCATGTGAAATTATGAGTATAGTTAAAGATATGAAGTAGGTATATCCTGATTTAATGAGTTAGATAGACAAATTTAAGTAGGTGCCTACCTCTGGTTATTTAAGATTGCCTGATATTTAGGGTAATTAGACATCTAAAGAGAGATTGGAGTTTTTAAGAAAGCTGTTTACCTTTGTATTTACCTCTGGTATAATTTAGAATGTGACAATTAAATATGTTTAGAGTCCTGGAACCTTGGGAGATGTTGTAGAGGATATAGAGCAAGATTATTATGAGGAGGACCATAGATAGATGTAGTACTACAGAGGAAAAATGTAGTATGACAATAAAAAGTTGAGGACTTATTTTAGAGATTAGGACATGGTAGAAAGAGTATAGCGTTTTGAGCCTTATAATACCCGTAAGCCTTATGATTTAGATGTTTATAAAAAGGAATTAGATACTGCTATTTAGGATTTTAAGACCAATGATAGTTTAATGGACAATTGTATAATAGATTTGTAGTCTGATAGTGTTAGGGGCTCGGTTTAGGATAAAGAGTTTGATACCTTATTAAAGTTGTTAAGACCATATAGTAAAAGAGCTTTAGACAATGTTAATAATAGTATACCTGATAAATTAAAGGGATATATTTAGTATTTATGTAACGGGAATAAAGGAAGTCTATCTGATATAGATAACAAGCGTTATAATATGTTAAAGAGCCTATTATTAGATGATGAAATACCTAAAGAATGTGATTTTAATATATTGTTAAAAGAAGATTAGGACAATGATAAATAGAATTTAGACTTTGAAATAGACATGTCTACGTATAAGAGTTTATAATTTATATAAAATTTTAGGAATTTTAAAGCATAAATCTTGACAAAATAAAATGTTTGTGATATAATGTGTTTAGAGAATTTGTATTGGAGGGTCTCCTGGTATGGTTGTTATATCTGCAAAAAAGGTGTATAACGTTGACACTATAAGTCATTATAATGATAATGGCTGGATTTTGATTGACAAGGCCGTTGATGAATGTAAGAAAAACAATCCTAATGAGGAAGTGGTCGTTGATTTTAAAGGTATTAACCTCGTAGAGCCTTGGTTAAATGCTAAGTTTAGAGAGTTTATGGCCAAAAAGACAGCTAATTTAGTCCTTTATAATAGTGAGGACGTTGCTGATTATATTAAGACAATGTGTATTACCGGTGGTATGGGTAATAATCGTGTCAAAGATATTACAGTACATGTTGAAAAAGGTAAGACCCGTGAAGAGTTGGCTATTGAAAGGGTAGCTAATAATTGGCAAGACATTATTGTTCCTAGTGAGACCGCTGCTGATGTGGCAATTATCAATATTAAAAAGATGATTGACCAGATTAGTTCTGCTAAGACAATTAGGTATATTGAAAAGGCTATTGAAATATACCATAACAATCATCCCAATGTCATTAAATATGTTTTGAATACTGAGAGTATGTCGGTTGAGGCCCATTCGATTGAAGCAATCGGTAAGTTGATTGTTACCCTCCAGCAAAGAGATAAGATTTATCTTCGTTTACAAAACAATGATCCTGCTGTTGAGAATGATAGTCGTATGTTTGCGGCTATTAAGTCTCAGGGTGAATATGACAATGATAAGAGATTGGAGTCAATCGAGAAGTATTTGAAGAGTGGTCGTCCTGGTTTATTGATGGCCTATGCTCGTAGTCGTTCCGTTGATAGAATGGGTCGTTCTGGTAATGGTGAAATCCGTAGTTGCCAGCCTGCAATCTATTTGGGGTTGAGAAATACCTCTGAGGGGCCGGCAATGAGGTTTAAGGTATATCAATTGGACAAGTTTTGTACCCGTGTTCATTGGGCCTTAGAGCATGATGGTGAAAGTCATAAAATCGTTAGTAGAGAGGTTGTAATACCTGTTTCTAATTGCGGTTTATATGGTATTTACCTTGGTAAAGAATATCATTTTAATGAACCTCTGCAGTATCATAGTGGAATTGACAATGGCTCCGTTAAAATGTATGAGGTCAATGAAAAAGGTAATTCTGTTCGTGTGGAAATGACAATTCCTGAATTTATTAAGCATGTGCTTGATGATTATAACGAGGAGTATGATAAGGAATACCTTGATAGATGTATTATGCGTACCAAGGCGATTATCGAGCATAACGATAATAAGAAGGACAGTAATAAGTAAGAAGGTTTTAAGTTTAGGGCAGTTTATAATTAAATAAGCTTTTATGATGGGTGAGTTCATTTAGGATATTAAGTGAGCTCACCCATTTTAGTTTATACAATAATAGTTAATATAGTGGCGTATTTTATATCGTTATGAAATTTAATTATAATCTTATTTATTTTTAATAAGATAAGTCTATAGTTATTGATACTGTTAAAAATATTAAGAATTTAGATAAATAAGTGTCATTTTATAGGCTAGTTGTAAATTGTGTATAAGCCTTATGTGCTTAGAGATTAGACTAATTTTAAAAATTGGAGGAATTTGTATGAATAATTCTGATGTGGTTGTAGGTTTAGTTTAGTATGAGGATACTTTCCAGACTATTTTAGCTTTTGACAAAGACTAGGTCGACAAGTATAGCTTTAGTGAAATCCTTACTAGATATTGTGAGGACGATATGAATGTAGCTGAGGAGATTCAGGGAGTCATCCTTAGGACTGTTGACAGTGCTGAATTGATGGATATGACTCTCAATGAGTTTATTCTGCCTGATGAATTGTAGTTCGATAGCGTTGAAGATTTTAAGAAATACTTTGAGGATTTAGGATTTAAGACTTCCTAGGAATTGGACGAATTTATAGCAAATGATTATACCTCTAATCAGGATAGTTAGTTGCTCTTTGATGATGCAAGCGACTTTGAGGGTGATGATTTACCTTTTGATGAGTGGGGAGACTCTGATATATTAGAGGAATGTCTTGATGACAAGTTTGATTCGGATGGGGAAATTGGTGAAGGCGATATAGTTGACGATGAGTTCTTCGATTTATGATTAAATGTCATGCAATAATATAAGAGGTGTGCCTTATGGCAAATGAATTATACTCTGATGGTTATAATGAATATGAAAATCCTTTCGAGGATCAGTTTAATTTATAGGGTACTTATGGACAATAGATAAACTAGTAGAGTTATTTAAGTGACTCTGATTAGAGTTATTTAACGCCATATAACGGTATAGAGTTTACTAATGAAGTTTACGGAATGGACTTTGAGAGGTTGAGACAAATCCTTATGTATAAGATGAACATTATACTTCAAGGAGCTCCTGGTGTTGGTAAAACCTATGCTGCTAAGAGATTGGCCTACGCAATAATAGGTTAGAAAGACGAAAGTAGAGTAGTTTAGGTACAGTTTCATCAATAGTATACTTATGAAGATTTTATAATGGGACTAAAGCCTACTGAATAGGGCGGATTTAAGTTTGAAAGCGGACCATTTTATAACATTTGTAAGAAAGCAGAAAGCGACCCAGAAAGAAAGCCCTACTTTATAATAATAGACGAGATAAATCGTGCAAATATGTCTAAAGTTTTAGGTGAAGCTTTCTAGCTGATAGAGAAAGACCATAGAAATGAGAAAGCTACTCTTAAGTATAATAGTGAGTTATTCAGTGTGCCAGATAATTTATACATTATAGGAACAATGAATACAGCTGACCGTGGATTGGTAATGCTTGATTATGCTTTGCGTCGTAGATTTTAGTTTATTACAATAGAGCCTGCCTTTAAGAGCAATGGTTTTAAAAATATGCTATTGAGAATAAACAATCAAAAATTAAATAAAGTCTGTCGTAAAATAATGGAACTCAATGATGATATATGTAAGGACGAAATGTTAGGACCTGGATTTATGGTGGGTCATAGCTATTTTTGTGTTCATGGAGATCATATAACAGATACTGATGTTGAAAATATAGTCAGATATGAAATTGAACCTCTACTTGATGAATATTGGTACGACAATCCTGATAAAATGAGAAGATGGAAATAGACCTTTGAAACCTTAATACGCTAAATTAAGTAGAGTAATTAAACAGGTGGTTTATTGTGAAAGCCTTAAATAAATAGTAGGAAAAGAAGCAAGAGACTCAAGAAGTTTTTGGAAAGCCTATAATAAAAATATAGGAAGCTGAACAGTTTAGACGAAATCATTGGATGGTTGAAAATAGCTGGGGAATTTTGTCTGCTATGTATCAAGAGTTAAGATAGAGAAAATTTAATAACTTTGATATAAGTAAGATAAGCAATATAGATAGTTTATACGCGGCTATAGTTGCTAGATGGTGTCTAGCTTTATAGAAAGAGGGGCTATACAAAGGATATGTAGAGCATGTAGATGAAGAAATGTAGTCTCCTCAAGGACAAATAAACGTTCAGAAAACAATAGCTGATCAGACAATGATAAGAGGTTAGCTTGTTTGTACCTATGATGAACTTAGTGATGATGTTTATATGAACCATTTATTGAAAGGAACTCTTCAGTATTTTTTATAGATGCCTGATATACAAGAGAGTGTTAAAACTGAAGTAAAGAAGGCTTTAGTTCCGTTCAGTGATTTTGGGTATGTAGACATTACAAGATTGAAGTGGAAGCAGATAAGATTTAATAATAATACTATAAGATATAAGAACTTAATAGATATGTGTAAATGGGTATTCCACGAAAAGAGATTCGGAGACAGTGTAGGGTTAACAGATACTTTTAGAGTTTATAATCTTTATAAGAAAGGCTTATTTGGAATAGTTTAGCAATTGTATAATGATGTAGACACAGTCACCTATTTTGAGATGCCTTATACTTATGGAAATGAGCCTGATTTTGAGACAAAGTTCTTCAAGCATCAGCCTATGGCTGTTGTTAGCATGAAAGGTCTTTAGTTAATTTATATGATTCGTTTACAGAATATAGAGTATTACGGTAAAGATTTTCATATACCTAGATTAAAGACAGAAGAGTTAGTTCAGGCGCTTAAGAAATATGAAGAAATCTTTAAGGTTGAAGCTGTAGGAGTCGTTTTATAGATAAACCTTAATAATGGAGATTACAACGTTGAGAGTATGAGTTTATCTATGATGGAAGATCATATGGTAGGTGATCTGACAGTAGACCTTTGGGATAAGTGGAAATTTATTCAGTAGAGAATGGGACAACCTTATGATTATTTCATTAAGCGCAAAAAGGAGAGAATAAAGCATGGATATTAGAAATAAGTCTTGCTGATTGTCCTTAATTATATTATGAGATATAAATTTTAAAGACTTTTATAATTTAGGAGGTCATTGAGATATGGGAATTTTTAGTAATTTTACGAGCAAAAGACAGATGATTGGTATTGTTGATGCTATCGCTAAAGGTATTGAAGCTCCTGTCGTTTCTTATGATTCTTATGATAATGTAAATGGTATAGATAAAGACAGTGTAATATCTATGGCAAAGATTGATACGTCTGATTTGGATAACTCATCAGAATGTGTGTATATAGTCTTTATTAAGATAGGCAAAGAAAATGCTGCTACTGTTAAAATTTTGATGCAGGGTGGAATTTGGGCAGAGCTGAGCGGAGATGTTTATATACTAGACGAAACAGGAATCCGTGAACTGTTTAACGATGTTAGCAAGCGTTTTAAGATATTGAAAACTCCTGAAGATGGAGGAGAAATCGTTGAGAATATGATGAGCTACGATATTCTTTTGAAAGATTTCTATTTGGCCAAAAATAGAAACAATGATGAGCAGTTCGATATCTGTAAGGTACAGAGTGAAGACAGTAAAGAGAGCACTGAAGCTGATGTAGTAGCCCATAACGTAACAGCAATTAGTAGGTTCTCTAGTAATAATTATGTAGTTTTTGATATTGCTTGTAACGAATATATGGTACTTATCATTGTGGATAAAAAGACTGCTGAAGTAAAAGAAATTAGAACTGTCGGTAAGTCTGAAAAGGACAAGCTTAATGAATTTAAAGACTTTGTGGCTAAGGACGCTGGTAGTTTCTTTGAGTATATGAAAACTCAAAGGTTAATCTTTTAAGTAAAAGTATAATACTTTGTGATTTGAGGAAATACAGTAATGATAAAAAAGGTAATATAGCTAGTAATGGCAGTTTAGGTTGTATTTACAATGTAGGCTTGCTCAAGAAATACTATACATGTTACTGAAGTTGAAAAGCCAGAGAGCATGATAAATACAAATGATTTGTATTAGGTAACTGTTAAAAATATGAGCAAGGTACATTCTACTTAGTCTTATCAGACTTTTAATAAATCTAATAGTCCTCAAGATTTTAAGAGTGTGATAAGTGCAGTAGAGCAATCTGAATGGGTTAAGTCTGATATAGAAGTAGATGATGTAACTAATTTAAAAGGTAAATACATTGGACTTCTTCAATACGACAATGGGGAGACAAAGTATACTATATGTATGAATGAAACTCGTATGGAAGATGTAGATTCTAGACCTTTTGAATCTATGCTAGAAGGCGAGGTACAGTAGAATAGTTAGATTGTGGCTTATATTATAGACATGTAGAACAGAATGGTTTATGAGACAGCTAGTTAGAATATATAGAATATCTTACTAAATTTAGGAGATAAGAGTTAGATAACTAGAGTAGCTAATTAGTTTAGATTTTAGACCTCGAGAGATTATGATGAATACGCTTATTTTGAGTATTATGCAGAAAACCCATCCATTGATGAAAGAGATGTAGCTTCTGAGGAATTGATGGTTTACTTGCAGGAATATTTTGATACAAGTAAACCTAATTTATCTGATAAGTTAAATGCTTACGAAGACATTAAAGATAGTGAGTATAAAGCTAAGTTGATAGTTAACGATCAATTAGAATATGCAATGTATGCTATGTATTTAATGAATGATGATACTGTTAGAGTATTTGATTATACGAATGGGAATAGTTGGATAGACTCTACAGAAGAAACATTGAACAATATGTTGAATTGTTTAGACCTGTTTAAGATTGCTTAAAATCTAAAAGATGTGGGGGTTACGACAATTAGCAATACAATTAGCGATTAAGAACTCTTAAAATTTACTGATGTACAAATGATGCTTAAGATATGTCAGTTAATTAAAGGGGTGAAACTTATGGGGCAATAGGTAATCTATAATATAGTTGAAAAGACTATAAGGGGTGGACAAATAGATAGAGAATATAACTATTATAACTATGATAAAGAATACGTAGATTATTTCGTTAATAGACGATTTATAGAGATGCAGTCTAGAAATATGATTAGACGTATAGCTGATTCAGATTATGCTCCATATTGTGTGATGTGTATAGTATTTGTATAGAGATGTGCAGATGTGGTTTATATGTGTCAAGTGTTCGAATGTCGTGTAGAACAGGAGATAAGTCAAAGAAGTGCTAGAGACCTCTTTGGAAAAATGTAAAGCTTGATAGTTAAACAATTAAGGCAGGACAGACTAGTTTACTTAGCTGTTCTGTCTTTTATTTATACTTAAACAAATTAGATAGTATATTTTTTAATAAAATATATAGATTGGAGGTATTGATATGACTGTAAGTCAGAATATGAATAACAATGATGTTGATAGGTATTATACTTAGGAATTTACAAGATTACTTGATGAAAATTAGATAAATCCTAAGGAAAGAGGATAGAACTTGCATATATACGAGACATACATGTATGATTTTGCTGGTAATATAAGAAATTTAGATGGTACAAAGTGGATTCCTTTTAGGCGTACAGGAACTACCTTAGGTACAGTTATTGTAGATAAAGACGATAATATTTTAGATGTAAACTTTAACAAGAATGCTATCAGTGGCTTAAGCTGTGTATACAGTCCTGATGTAGTAGAGAAAGTTAAAAGTCTTTTTGGAACTTAGATTTATAAAGATTCTAAGCAATGGCCTTGACAAATTTGTATTTGTGTGATATAATAATAGTAAGCGAATTGATTAGAAATTGAATTGTAAATCGAGCACACTGGTAGAATGTGATAAACAGGAGACTTGAGGATGAATCATTTAGTAAAATTTGCTGAGCAGTTGAGTCAAAACTTTGTTTACTGGGTATTTTTAATCTCTTGGGTTGTTGTGATAATCTCTGTCGCTCTTGTAGTGCTTACTATGATTGGGCGAATGACTCGAATTATTGTAGGAAACTCTAAGAGATTTAGAGATATGCAAGTCATTTACAAGTCTATGGACGATGATTATGCTAAGTTGGCTCGTAAGTTAAGAGTGTCAGACTCTGTTGGAGAGTATATGGCTCTTATGGCTACTCCTGTACTTACTTTGCTTTTGTGTTTGGTATATTTGATTTCTAGAGAAAAGCGTAACGGTAGGGGTTAAGCAGCTATGTAGAAGAAATGGTATGAAATGAACGACAGTGAATTTTCTTTGCTGTGCTTAAAATATAGAGTAGCATTCTAGTTTATTGTTGTGGCTACTGTGACTGCAAATATATACAGTACAATTCTATCTTTTATGATAGAAGAATTCTTTTTATGGTTGCTTTTAGCTCTGGGTCTTTAGGCAGTATTTGCTATGGCATATACTGTGGAATTAAAGATAATACTTCCTATTGTGAGAAGTAACGATAAAATAAGACAGTTTTTGAAAGACCAGACTTTTAATAAAAGGTCATGAGTGGTTAGTTGTGGAGGGATATAAATTGCAGTCAATTATAAGACAAGTTGTTAATAACAGAGAGCATAGAAAAAATAAATAGAGCAAAGATAAAAGTAAAACATACGTATTAGAATCTAATAAAGCTTCTAAAATTTTAAGCGAACTAAGTAATTGGTTCAATGTTCGTGAGGGAGAAGTCTTACAATTCAGTGTAGATAACGAAGTTTATACTGTTATAGACCACAATCCTGAGATAATAAGCTGTGGGCCTTATAATGACAATATAAAGTTGCAAATCTGTGAGGGTGTATTTGTATCTGAGTTTGGTGCATGTGATACAGTCAGTTTGAGAGTTGAATCAGGAGATAAAATCGTAATAGGAAAGAAAGATATAACTCTTAAGGTTAGAGGGTTTGACTCTAAAAGTAATATAAGGTCAAGAAATGTTAGAATATTCTGTGTTTGTAAAGAGAATACTAATAAGGCAGGGTGATACAGTTGTAGAGTTTAATAAAGCGTCCTTTTGAAAGAACTAAAGTCATACTGGATTTAGAGTTTAACAATGTACCTAAGTCTAATGCTAAGAGATTAAAACTCAAGAATGAAATTATAGAGATTGGCGCTGTAAAAGTAGACAATGAGTATAATGTGTTAGACAGATTTAGGTTGATGGTTAAGCCTGAGTATAATGATGTTGTAGACAAGAAGATATTTAAGCTCACTTCTATTCAAAATAAGGACGTTAGAGAAGCCTGTATACTATGTTCTGCTTTGGAGCAATTTGAATATTGGCTTGGCACTAAGCCTATAAAGGTATATACTTGGAGTGGAAGCGACTTACTTCAAATTAAAAAGGAATGTGATAGAAAAGAAATATCTACTTTACTATTAGACGAAAGTCATACAAAATGGGTGGATATACAAAGAATTTTTGACATTCTTACTGACAGTAGTCAGAAAACAAGTTTAAAGAACGCTATATATTTTTGTGGAATAGACTTAAAAGGTCAAGAGCATGACGCTTTTTATGATGCTATACATACTGCAGAGATAGCTAAGTATATTAAAAGTGGTGAAGTCTCTAGAATAAAGAGACAGAATGACTCTTTAATATGTAGAGAACCCCTTAAAAGCTGGGGCGGAATACCTTTAGAACAAAGAAGAAAACTAGAGGAACTTCTGAAAGTCATGTCAGATGGACATGAGTCTGGTTTTGATTGTTGTGAGGGCTCTGAAGATTTTTGTAATGTTGGTAGGGAAAATAAGAATGTAATAAAAGATGATATTCGTGGCAATAATATGACATGTTGAAAAGTGGTGGTAGCTTGATTCCTTTTTTCGTAGTAATTATAATAGCTGGGATAGCTTATAAAGTATATAGAGACGCAATCAAGGATATAAGTAATCGAAAAGCTGGAAGCGAGCTTGAAGATAGAGTAGTCTGTGAAATTAGGAAGCAGCAAAGATTTTATGGTGGAGGCATATTACAAAATATGTATCTACCTACTGGTGGAAAGGTAAGTCATACTGAAGTTGATGTAGTTTATGTATTAAGAAATATGATATTTGTATTCGAGTGCAAGAACTACAATGCTGATATAAGTTTAGACCCTACAAATCCTATGAGGTTCATGGCTTCTTATAAAAGCGGCAAAACTTTCTTCTTTAGAAGTCCTATACTTCAAAATAGCGGGCATATTAAAAACATAAACAATCAATTAAATAGGTTGCCATGGTCTCAAAATTATGAAGTGTATAATATAATTGTTTTTAGTGATAAGGCTGATATAAGTAATGTGAAAGGCGATAAGATTGATAAAGTAATCAATCAGACTAATTTCAATACTTTAGGAAGAGCAAAGAGGATTGAGATTATTAAGCCTTCTGAAATACCTAATATCATTAGATATGGAATAAATAACAATGAGTTTAATCTGTTTGACAGTAAACTTAGCAGTAAAACAAAGCAGTTGGAAACAAATGCTTTAGAAAAATTAAAAGGTTTTACGAATGTGAGCTTATTAAAACAGATAAGACATGTGTTAGAGATTAAATTCAATGGAAATTATGGAGGATACTAATTTATGATTGGTGCAGAGTTTGAAAAAGAATACCGTGAGATGTATTATGTGCTACTCAATGGAAATTTGATAGACGAATCTTTAAGGGATAACTTGCGTGAGAAAGCATATGCAGCTAGAGATAAATCTTTAAGAATCATAGCTAAATGTGTTATAGAGCAGTTGAGAAAAGATGTAAACTCTGCTGCTGAACATGGATATATGGCCATCGAGTTTGAGTTTGAAACTATAATAGAGGACTGTGATTTGATCGAGTCTTCTGGTTACGATGCTGAATACCTGCATGATTCTTATAAAGACATCCTAGGATTTGTAAAACTTTGGGCAAATAAGTGCCATCTCGATTTTGAAAAACTCTCTACTGATAGTAATGACAATGAGCGTTTCAAGTTGAGTTGGGGCAAAAAGATGTGACAGAGATAGCTGATAGTTTAATGTCAGCGACGATGTAGAGTGTAGGGAAGTACAGTTATGTTTTTATATAGTCAATACTTAATACATAAAGTCGCTGATATTTTAGTGATAGGTATTGGGTATTGACTTTTTATTTTATATAAAATATAATAAAATAAAGAAAGGAGGGAACCTTTAGATGCTTATACTGGGTCAGAAAGAGAAAGATCAGATAAAAATAGGAGATGACATTCTAATAACTGTTGTAGGAATTTAGAATGGTCGAGTCAAGATAGGTATTGAAGCTCCTAAAGATGTTGAAATACGTAGGAAATCTAGGTTAGATGGAAAATTTGTACAAGGTTATTAGAGGAATAATGACTGTGATAGAGAGGAGGTATCTGAGTGAATTTATAGAGAGACAGTCGATAGAGGTCAAATAACATCGAGAACAAAGATGACAGTAAGACCAAAGAAATTAACAGTAAGGATAGGGAAGTCATACGTAAGAAAAAACCTTTCAATGCTAGAAAGCAAATGATAAAAGACGCTAAACAGTTGTATAAGCAGGGAAAGGAAAGTACAAAACCTCAAGATACGGATGGACTTATAGATTATGGCGAATACTATGATGTTCCGATACAGATACCTTGGGGAAAGATTGGATTTGTCTTACTGTTACTGATTGCAATGCTTGTATTCATGGCATATAAAACAGTTGTAAAAGATTTTGAGCGTAAAACTTGGATAACAAATCCCGAGACAATTTAGGTGAGTGTTGAAAAGGGTGCTTAGCTGTCCGAGATAAGTGCTCAATTAAAAGATGCTGGACTTGTAAAGTTTGATAGTTTATTTAGTTTATATACTCAATATGTGAGTGGAAAATCTAGTCAAATTCAGTACGGTGACTTTGAATTTACAACTGATATGTCTTATGATGATTTGATAAGCATATTATGCGTACAGCAGGTATTTACTAAAACTATACAGGTCACTTTCCCAGAGGGTTCTACTGCTGTTGCAATAGCACAGCTCATGGAGCAAAATGGTTTATGTACAGTTGATGAATTTTTAGCTTGTGCAAACGGTGAGGATGGCTCTGATTGGAGTCAGTATGAGTTCTGGAACCTCATTCCAGATAACAAGAGACTCATGAAATGTGAGGGATATTTATTCCCTGATACTTACGAGTTTTATGTTGGGGACGATGTATATAATTATGTAGACAAGTTCTATAAAGAGTTCGACTCTAAAGTAGATAGTTTAATGATGGATATAGATGACAGTAGTTATAGTCTTGATGACATTGTAATTTTGGCGTCTTTCATTCAGGAAGAAGCTGGTAAAAAGGAAGAAGATGCTAAAGTCAGTGCAGTATTTCATAATCGTCTCGAATCTACTGACCCGTTATGGGCAAGTCATATTTTACAGAGTAATACTTGTAGCTATATTATGCAGGATAATGAGAATAACTATTTGTGGAACAGTCCGACTGCTGAATATTTAGGATATCGTGAGAAAGGTGAGATACCTGCTGAGGTATTAGAGGTGTATGATACCTATAAAGTAAGCGGTTTACCTGCTGGACCTGTAAGTAATCCTGGTTATGATGCAATATATGCTGCTCTTTACCCTGATCAGACATATATAAATGAAGGCTATTACTTCTTTGTTACTGGACATCCTGATACTGATGTTGCTGGACAGTATTTCTATGCTAAGACAGCTGAAGAACATCAGAAGAACGTAGAGATAGCCGGTTGGGCTTGATAAATATATGTAATAAGTTAAAATAGCAAGGACGTCAAAAATAATTTTTATGTATGACGTAAGTTAAAAATATATGAAAAAGGGTATAAAATTATGCAATTTGTAAACAAGTTGATAAAAATAAAGATACAATCCTAAAGATGATAAGACATTAGGAAATATGAGAGTCTTAAGTTAGATAAGATTCTCAGGTGAAATACTTAGGTGATAAGGAACGTACATACTGAATAGTAATGGAGGTTCTTTATTATGGCGAACGGAACAATTAGAATATATAAGGATGACTATGATAGTCTACCCTTAGAGAACAAAACAATATCAGTAGCTATGCCAGATGGTACAGTTAAGAAAATGCCGGGTTTAAATGTAAAAGGTGCAAAGGACTATTCTTTTGATGACTTAGTTTTAGTTGATAATACTGAGAGCAAATCTAGACGAATATCTGCTAAAAGGATAAAAGTCTGTGAGGCTTGTGGAGAAATCAGTATAATAAACGCTAAGAACTTATGCAAGAATTGCTACTGTACAATGGTTAGAGATAAGCAAAATAATGTCGACAGAGAGGCAATTAAGGAGAAGCGTAGGCAAAGAATAGAAAGACGTCAAAAAGAGTCAGAGCTCAAGAAGTTGTATAAGCAATATCCGTTTAATTTGCTGATGGATACCTTTGGAGCTGGTATAACTTCAGAATTGGGCGAATCTTTTGAGAGATTTGACGATAGACGCAGTAAAGTTTTAGATGCGTTCCTAGAAAGTTTAAGAGCTAAGGATAGAGATTTAATTAAACTCAAGTATGAGGATGATGTACCAATAAACGATATAGCAGAGACTTATAGCATAACTAAAACTGCTGTGTATTGGTTACTGAAAAACATTCGTATGAAGTTACTAGCTAATAAAAAAGCTATAATATCTGGAGAAGTTGATGAGTTAGTCAAGTTTAAAAATACTGATATCAGTAAAGACTCAGTAGATAACAGTGACGATCTGCCTGATGAAATAAAGAGTGCAGTTGATAAATATAACGCTAGACATGATGATATAATAAAGACTAGCGGGTTTGAATATATGACTAAAGATAATAAAGATTTTTACTCTTTATTTACTAAAAAGACGGCTGATTTATTGTTAGTGGCTGGAATTAGCAGTATAGATGAACTTAGAAAAACTAATTTTGATACTTTGTCTAATATAAAAGGTCTTGGACTTCAGGGAATGACAGAGATAGAGTTTGTATTGAACTCTTATAATAAGTGATTTACAGTGTAAATATTTAATAGTTTAATTCAGAGGGTGTTCAAGTCTTAGGGCTTGGATGCCCTCTATTATTTATGCGTAACAAATAGTGCTCTAGTTTAGACAGTCTTTATCTTTGATTTATAATTTAATATAAATTTTATAAGGAGTGAGGGCTGTGGAGATATACGTTATAGGAACAATAGGTAATCCTAAGAAACCTCAAGGTCATAGGCTTTTGTTTATTGATAATGGTAAGTAGGAATATAGAGACGTTCCTAATGCTGTAATAGTCAATATGGTTAAGAAGAACCCTCAGTTATTTAAGAATATAACTGTAAATAAGTTTAGTAAACTTAAGGGTGTTGGTGGAATACTTGAGAGATACGGTGTAGTTGGAAAGAGTAATGCTCTTGTAATTCTCAAAGAACTTGTGGATAATAACGGAAATACTCTTGGCTATTGCTGTGCTGACATTACGGGTAAAATAGCTAATGTTCAAAAAGCTATAATGCCTAGGCAAGTTAAGAAAATACCATTAGCTAATGGTAAGCTTGTTACAAGGGAAGATGGGACAGAGTTTATATCTCCTATTGAGGGAGATTATTCTAAGTTATTGATGAAAGGTCAGTAGAATCAGGAAGATAAGGCTGATAAAGTAGGCAGCAATAAGAGTCAAGAGCAGGCTGTTGTAAATAGCAGTAACAGCAGGGTTGACAATAAGAAATAGGCTGATAATTTTGAGAATGAACAAATAAAGGCATTGTATGACAAATTATACAAAGATGATATCTTCCATATAATTCGGTGTCTTAAGGCATTTAAACGTTATGAAGTTTAGCCTTCTGTTCAATAGATTGTTAAAGCAGTTGAGAATCAGAAGATGGCTTATCCTACTCAGCGTAGTATATTAGTTAAGGCTTATATAAACTGGATGAAGAATCGTGAGCCTTTAAAGGATGATGCTTTAAGTAAACCTGCAAACACTGGAGCGACTGGAACAACTGGAACAACTGGAACAAATGGAGCAAGTGGAGCAGCTTAGAAACCTGTAAATAACTCTAAAAATAGTACAAATATACAGAGTAATAATCAGGCTAATACTCAGAGTAATGTTCAAGCTTCTAAACCTGCAAATACAGTCCCTGCATCAAATCTTGCTAAAACAAACAATACCCCGGCTGTAGATGATGTTGCAAGTGGTAGGAGCAGGAGTAATATTGCAGAGAGTAAGCAAAATACTTAGAATGATATTTTTGATAACTCTGGAACAGTATAGAAGATTCCAAGTAATTTATTAAGATACGTAGTTCACGACAATGGAACAGTTTATATTTCTGGAGTAGACTTTTAGAAGCTTAGTCCTCGTGACGCATATACAGTTGATATACAAGTTCCTGACTTTATAAGTGATGGAAATACTCAAAAACCTGTGGTTGGTATAACTTCTGGAGCTTTTTCTGATAAGCGCCTACGCATTAGAAATTTTTAGGCTGGTCCGAATATGAGGGATATAGCTCAAGGCGCATTGGAAGGACAATCAATAGTGAACTTAGACCTTAGTAGAACAAAGATAAGTTTTGTTTAGTCTAGAATGTGCTGTGATTGTGTAAAACTTACGACAGTTTTGTTACCTGATACAATCGAGAGAATTCATGAATAGGCTTTTGAAGGTTGCACAAATCTTGATAACGTTGAACTTCCTGATATATGTGATACAATAGCTAGAAATGCTTTTGCTTGTTGTAGAAATCTTAAGAATATAAAGAGTAAAGCATCTTATATTCAAGATAAAGCTTTTTCTGAGTGTTTCCAACTTTAGGAATTTGACTTTACTTGTGTAAATGATGTAGGTTCTTATGCTTTTAAAGATACAGGCTTTGTAGAACTTCATATACCTGGAAATGTAAGAAACTTAGGAAATAAGTAGTTCTCTTTCTGTAGAAGATTAAAAACAGTTGTAATAGATGAAGGAACTATTAAAATTGGAGAATACTGTTTCTATAAGCCGAGTCCTAAAGATTATAGTTTAAATGCAAAGTATAGACATTATAGAGACGTTGAGAGATTGTAGGATATCACATCTCCCAAATAGGTCATAGAAATTGGTACTGGAGCATTTAATAATGTTTTAAACGTTAACTGTTATGTAGGTTCTCCTACTGAATCTTTCTGTAAAGCATTTTAGATTCCTTATACGCTTTTAGATTATGTGAATACTGAGAACTCTTAGTCAGTTAGAAGAAAGAGTCATCTTTTAGATTCTACGGGAAATACTTAGCTAGAGAGATTGTACAAAACAATAACAAGTTAGGTACCTGGAGCAAGTAATCCTGATTATAAATTAGATACTTAGAAACTTTGTTATGGGGATGTACATAAGTTAAGAGATGAATAGCTTAAAGAGTTTGGGTTTGACGTATAGGACAACAAGGTAGAGCCAAACATACTGTTTAAATCTTATGTAAATTATTTAACTAAAGTATGTCCGAACATAGAGTTACCTTTTTATTCTACTATTAGAAAATTTTATCAAGCTTGTTATATAAATTAGATAGCGTTATATAATGACGGGTACAATGCAGTTTACAAGGTACGAATAAGAGTTAAAGATACTTTAGAAGAAGCATATTTTATCGTTGTACTTGAGGGTAGAAATCGTTAGTATGTAGCAGATTGCAATATAGCGAGTGATGCAATCATAGGAAAAGGTAGAGCAGACGATCAGGAATTGCCGATAACTTAGTATTTACATGCTGGAGATAAACTAGGTTTAAAGTAGACAATCAGTGGAGAACCTGCTGATGGCAGTATACCTGGTTTTGGATATCAAAAGGTAGGAAAGATATTACTTGAAAAATTAAATGACTACTCTTATAAAGTTAGAATAAGCAAAGATACTTATTATCTTGTCGTTCCTTCTAAATATGATACAGCTATAAAAATTCATGATACTTGTAAATATGAAGAAGACCCAAGAACTCATAAGATGGTCATGGTACAGAGACAAGAAGAGCCTTATGTAGTTATACTAAACATTTTAAAGTATGAAGACTTTTTAGCTGAAATAAAGAGCAATAAGAAAGTTGAGACGAGCAGTAGGATTGGTTTATTAGAGCAAGCAGTTAAGTTAAAGCCTTCTGCATTGGACAGAAAGATAGAAGATGTAAAGCATGTTGGAGTCGAGAAAGAGTCTTACCTACATCAAGTTGGTTTAAATTTTAAATACAATTTAGAAAATAATTAGACAGTTGCAGATATATTTGCAAGACAAGGTTTAACTCCTGACTGCTTAACAGAGGATGAACTTGAGGGATTGTTTAAATCTTACTGGATGGTTCCGAAAGACATTCCTTGGAGGTCTAAAGTCGGACAGAAATAGCTTAATAAACTTAATGAATATGCTATAGATACTTATAAAGTAATAGAATATCGTAGTAATATGATAGTTAAGTTCAGTAACCCATATATGAATGGAGTTAAAAATGCTTTCATATTCGATATTTATAGGAATGGTAAACTTGTAAAGGTTATGGCGAGCAGATATAGTTTAGGGTATATAACAAGTAAATTATACGAAATGTCTCATTATGACTTGAACAAGCTAGGTTTATATAACGTACCTGTGTTAATGACAAATCCTGATAAAATAGATGAAGTACCTGCTGAATTGTTCTACGACTTCTATCCTGTGCTAAATTCTAAAAATGGTTGGGACATTTAGAAATATGTACAATTCAGGTAGTATGTATAGAAACTCTATATAACTGATTTCTATATCTAGATGTATAAGCCAACAGGCATATTCTATTTGGTTTAGTACAGTTATAAATTGTAGGATAGTTCAGTTACTGAGAAAGATGATACTAAGAAAGAAGAGATGAGAGCTAAAGATAGAAAGAGGACAGTAGTGGCTCACCCACTCTTCCCAATAGGTTAGATGGACAGAGCTTTAATAGTTGCTGCTACCACTAATATAAACTCTAGAAATATTGGAATACTTGATGAACTGATGGCTGTATCAGTTGTAACCTGTAATATATACAATATTTATGGAAATACAAACTATATAAAGCCTAATAGCAAATAGGTAAAAACCTATAACAATTATATAGAAGCAAGAAAGCTTTTAATAAGTGGGGTAGACGAAGTAGATAGATATAGAGGTTTAGTAGATGATAGAGCAATCTATATGATGGGTTTAGTGCATCGTGGAAAATTGGAAGCTGAGCAACCTTTAGATTATTCAAGCAATGATTATTTAGATATAGACTTAGCAAGTTTAGGTTTATTACCTGGATAGTCAGGGGTAACTGGTGGAAAAGGTAATAGAGCGACCCCTGGGGCTAGAAAAGCTGGAACAGATGGAAAAGCTGGAGCAGTTGGGACACGTCGTAAGCGTAGAACTTAGACAAAAGGAACAGTTGATGTAGATCTATTAGACATTGATATGAGTGATATAAGCGATGACGACCTTGAACTTGACTTGGACCTTAATGATGAACCTGAGAAAAGCTAGAGTAACAACAGTGGAAATAAGAGTGAAACAGTTTAGGATGAACTAGACAGTTTAGATGATATAGAAATCTCTGATGAAGATTTAATAGACATTGATGATACCATTGACGATGCTGAGGAAAGTCAATAGAACAGCTAGGCGAACGGTGTGAATGACTAGGTGAACTAGACAAGTCAGGTGAACTAGACAAGTCAGGTGAACTAGACAAGTCAGGTGAATTAGACAGTTGCAAAGAGCACTGGTACAGAATCAAATGATGAAGATGACTTAGATTTACTCGAATTGGACGATGAAGATTTGGAGAACCTCTTAGATGATGTAGACTTAGACAGTTTAGCAGACGATGATAGTAGCGGTGAATCTTAGGAAGCATCCGACAGTGTTGAAGATAGTCAAGAACATAGTCAAGAACAGTAGAAATCTGACAAATAGCAATAGGAATCTGACGTAGACGATATATTTTAGGAAGATGACTTTTTATAATAAATAGAATACTTAAGATAGTTAAATAAGTAAATAGTAGTTTAAGACAGTGGAGAGTATATAGATATAAAATAAAACTTTTTAAGAGTTGTTAGGGCGTGATACAATGAGCAAGTTTACAGGACGGTAGGATTTTTATGATGAACTTATGATTTTAGGTGATGGGGACATTCATAAAGGTTTTGAACAATTTAAAGGTACTAAACTTTACGTAACAATAGATGCAGATGCTAAACATAAATAGGGCAGTAAGAAAGTAAAACTAGATGAAATGTTAAAAAGAAATCGTAAGCAGATAGAATACGATAGCTTAATTGATATAGCTAAATACTTTCCATATCTAATTTAGATAATGTGTTTAAACGATAAAGATCAGAATAACAATATAGTTGTACTTACTAAAAAGCCTTAGTTTGACTTAAATATAAATGATAGGGCAAGCTATTTTTCTGGGAGACTTAAAGAAGATTTTAATAATCAATTAGAAAAATGGTATAGCGGTGAAGAAATAGTATAAAACGGGCAAAGTATATAAAATAGGGCAGGTGATATTGAGATATTCATCTGTCCTATTTGTTTTTATAGCAGTCAATTAAGTGCAAGCTTATAGTTATACAATGTAGTAAAGATATTGATATATTAAAAATAAATTTAATAATTTTGATATTAAGGGGAAGTCAGATATGAAAAAGTGGGATACATTTACAAAGATAGTTACAATTTCAATGATAGGCAGTTTACTCGTAGCATGTTAGATGATTGGACAACCTGATGAAGATTTAAGCAGTTCTAATTCATAGATAGCTACGAGTGAGTAGGCAAATAGTTAGAGTGTAAGCAGTTTAGATTCTGACGAAGATTAGAAAGACAAAAGTATTGATATTGATAGCTAGAACAATACTAGTTATCAAACAAGTGAAACTGCTGAGAAAGATGAAAATACTTAGGAAACTAATGGTTGGACAAGAAGTTTAAATGATCTATCAGATGTTGAACTAGCTGATACAGTGGTAGAGTTACATAGAGCTCAAGTAAATCATGTTGAGATTGAAGAATATGCAGAGCTGTCTTATTCAGAGATAGAAGGTAAACTAAAAGAACTAGGGTTATACATAGAGATACCCGATAGAAGCAACGAAGTTAACGATGAGAATACTCCAAGGTTTGAGTATTTAAATCTAGAAATGAAGAATGACAGTACAAATTAGAGTTATATAAATCAATTTACTCTTGGACTAATTAACTATGAACCCCTAGTAGTTTAGGATGTAACTGATACAAGTGATTTTGCAGTCTTTTTGGATGAGGTTTGGTACAATCCAGAAGTGATAAGTTGGACAATAAATAAACCTGATGAACCTGAAGGGTATTGTGTATATAAGTATGACCCTGTATAGAACTTGATGGGTGTTGAACCTAACTATGCATATGATAAAGATACAAGTTATAAAATGCAAGATGAACTCTATGAAAAATAGATAAACATAGTTCAATGGGGTTTATATAATTAGAAAAATATAGATGAATATGCTCAATACTTAGTGTGTTATTTAAAGAGCAATGCTGAATACGATTATAAAGCTTTGGATGCTTAGTATGACACTAGAACTTAGTACGGACCCATAGTAAATGGTAACGGAATCTGTTCAGGATTCTAGAAAGCTTTTTAGTATTTAATGGGTTTAGCAGGTTATGAGAGTTAGATCATAACAGGATATTATGGAGACATATTACATGCCTGGAACGCTATAGAAGATAGTCAAGGAAACAAGGTTTATATAGATACAACAACTGGTGTGAGCAGTGAAGCAAGTTGGGATTTAGGATATAACATTAACCTTGAAGGTAAATACAGTATATTAAGTGAGTTTAACTTTGCTCCTACTTCTGAATACCTTGAAAGTATAAAAATACTTCAGGAATAAATACAATACTTAAAGAATTTTAAATATGCTTAGAGTAACTGTGATAGACTATGAAAGATTATGAAGTGGTTTAACAGGTAAAGACATTGTAAAAATTTCAAGTATACATTACCTTAAAAATGGAGTATACATTGCCTTAAAAATGGGGTATACATTGCAGAATCTACTTTATTTACAAATTGATTTTTGTTTCCTATAAAGTTAGGTCGATATAGAATTTGATTTTTACAGATGTATGAAAAGCTTAAAAATGCTGATTTTTTGAATATACCATTCAAATTTGAGCTAATATCATTGGGTGAAAATTTGGTATACATTGCATGTCAGACATTAGTTTGAAAAATCCGTGGAATTTGAAAGTTGTTTCGGACTTATATAAAGATGATATACTTTTGGTAAGTTTTAATTGATTTTGATTGCGGGGAAATACTTATGCGGTTAAGATATCTTGGTAAATATAATAAAATCTACGGATTGCTAGTATTACCTGATAGTATAGTTAATATAACAATGGATATGGTGGAAGACCTGAATTTTATGAGAGATGCTTCTCAAAATATATATGTTGTGGACAGAGAATTTATATTGAATAACTTAAATAAAATAGACAATATCGTGTACAATGGAACACGTATCACTAGAGATTATAAAGTAGACAGGAATATTCATAAGAAACTGTTTGGTTTGTTTAATACAAATGTAGAGGATTGGATATCTTCTAGAACTTTGGAAAAACATATATTGCCTGGGTGTTAGCCTAAAGAAGTTTTATATCCCAGAGAAGCTTAGGTACTTAGAAAAGAGTTAAAGCCTTTTGATGAGAGGGAATTAACTAAAAGAAGAGTGAGTAGAAAACCTAAAAACAGGATAAGCAATAAAGAAAAGCAAGTAAACAATTATATAAATGGTAAGAATCCTTCAAAAATAAATAAAGGCAATTTTGTTTGGAAGTTTAAGTATACTGGTCCTAAGGAAGATGCATGACGCATTGTGAGATAGATTATAGACATTGATAGAGTAGTTAATTACTTGGAGTGATTGAGTTGGCAAGTGCTTATTACATAGGGAGAGGAAGTAATGACTTATATGCAGTTGAAATAATCGAAAATGGTAAAAAGAGAATTGTTTTATGTCATAAGAATGATTTAATAAATCATAGAAATGATATAGCAAACCTAAAGATTTAGAGCAGCTGGCAGATATCAAGGGAGAGCTAGGTTTAGTAGGAAGCTATAACGCTTTTGATAGACACATTAGAAAACAAGAATAAACAGGAAAAATTATTAAAGAGCAGAGAAAATAGTGACAAAGCTAAATCAAAATACATTGATAATTCTACTGGGACACCATTAAATCCTTATGATGCAGATTTAGAAACCGGACTAGCTATGAGGATGAAGGATGTTATAGACAATTATAATCAGGTAATGGAATACTTAACTAAGTATGAGACATTGAAAAGAGAAATCTAGTCAGCTTAGCAGTACACTAGATTCTTTAAAAATACCGTTAATGATTATAGTTATGACGTTGGCTATTTAGCATTAGTTAAATTAGCTGGGGGAGCTGAGCAGCTCGAGTACGATATAAGAGTTGAACAGCATACAGTAGTTGTAGTATATCGTGAAACATGCAAAAAATACTTTAACGATTTAAGGACTATACCTAACAAATATTTAGATAGCGGATATAGAAGATATGAATACTTTAAAGCAAAGTAGGGAAAGCTTACAACGCAAGACTTAAAGAAGATAGCAAAGATTTAGGCAAAGAAAGTCTATGAGAATTTGAAAGAATCTCAGGTTGATAAGTCTCTATCTGACACGATATCGGGTGTATCTGATACTTTGAATGAAGGCAAGCAGATACTTGGAACATATAAATTAGCGTTAAATACTGCATTGAAGAGTATAAATACATTTTCTGATAGCCTTTCTAATTGGAAGGCTAAACGATAGAACTCTTTCTACTGTGAGACTTGGAAACATCTTGGTGATAGGGATGAGAAAACAATAGGAGAGTTTATGATCAGGTTGTTTGAAAGTAAGACGCCACTTAAAAAGGCAATAAGTGCTAGTAATACAATATTTGGAAAATTTGATAACTACTTAGAGTGGAAACATTCGGCATTAGAAGGAATCAATGTAGACGAAAATGCAATAAGAGAGATAAGCTTTTATGTTTCTAGACTGAACACAATATTCTATAATTAGCATGCGATGTAGAGCTTAACACCCTTTAACAAAGCAGGTATACAGCTTGAGGAAACATTAGGAAACATAATATTTAATGGTGAGACATTAGCTTTTTAGGCAGATGAAAGTCGAGTATGCTATAACTACTTCATAAAGAGTGAGGTAGTCGTTCTTGGATGGATGGTATTGAGAAGATTATATCGTAAGTATAATGGATATAGTCTATACAGAAAAGCAGTTCCAGACATTTAGGATAATTAGATGCTTAGAGCGTGGGAATATTGCTGCTATCGTTTAGGACTATCTTCGGAAGATTTTAGGATGATAGTAGATTGTAACATCAAATTGCATAAGCAATTCAATAACAAGCAGATATAGGCATACAGAAACAAGAGATAATGTTAGGGTGATTTCAATGACAGACGATAATAAAACAAAGAAGATTCTTGGAGATGATACTAATATACCTATTAGTATATATGATATAGCATATAAGAATAGAGTATATGTGCTCATATAGAAAGGAAACACGTAGGATATAAACCAAGATGGTTTAAGAAAAGATAGGGCTGTATGCTTTTAGAGAGATGCTTTTATACGAGAATGCAGTACACTGTACAAAATGAATATGCAATCAAGTGATGAATGTTTATATTATTTATTGTTAAACATAGATAATCCATTAAAGAACAGAATAATAACAGCCTATTATCTTGTAAAACTTTATGATAAGCCTAAACTTGGAAGGTGCGGGTATGAGGTTCTAAATACAATACCCATTGACAAAAATTATAGTCTAGCATTAAAATTGCTGGCGCCAGAGAATGACTTAACAGACATATTAAGAAACTGGGGTTACAGCAAGAGAGAATGTATATATGACAATAGAATCTTTGATAATCTTTGTATGAGATACTTGTTATAGCCTATTGATATGGAGAATAGGTTAAAATTATAAAAATAGAAAGAAAGACGCAAATTAAACTAGTTATAATAAAGTAGGTACCTTTATGAATCTTGAGCAATCGGCTTTCAAGATATAGAGATATCTACTTTTTACTATACAGTATTATATTATATAATATATTAAAATTTTAGTTATTACTGTGGAGTTTATTTTATGAAGCTTAAGTTATTTCAAAGAGTCTTTAAGTTAAATATATCTGAGCAAGATTTATATGAGGGTGACATTCGAAAACCTATTGAAATCGTTGTAAATAGTAACAATATACAAGAACTGCAAGACTTGGTAGATAGGTCTGAAGCTTTTCTTTCTTATAAAGAGGCATATCGTGAAACAATGAGAATCGTTATAAAAGGGTATAAACTGCATCATCCTGATACTCCTCCTAGAGTTTAAGAATGCTAAAGCAATTATATAGTTGGTGATTACTGTGATTTATAAAGATTTTGACTATGCTAGATGTGTAAAAACTTATAGGAATAAGTCAGGAAGTCGTAAGCAGTATTTACTTGTAGATAAAATAAATAGAAAAGTCTTATTTTCTGAAGAAACTCTTGTGGAGCACATAACAAAACATGGAATGAGAGTTACTAATCTACAAGTAAAAGATGGTTTAATCTTAGAGATAAATGAAATAATACAACCTATACAAAGTATAGTACATGGGGATTAAAGTTAAAATTCCTAAGAGTTTGTAAGTCATTAAAGAAGTTACAGATGACAGCAGATATAAAAATAAGTCTTTAGTAAAGTCTTTGAAATTAGAAGAATAATCTATATAGATTATGTTGACTAGCTATAAAAAGGTCTTATTGTCTAGAAATTATTATTAAATAAAAATAATTTTAAGTGTATAAAATAAGGCTTTTGACAAGGGGTGATAACTATGAGCAGAATAAGTAAGCTAAAGGAAAAAATCAGGTGTAACTTAGCTAAGAAAAGTAATGGCGACGGTAATTTGCTTGTAGCTTGCTTGTTAATAGTTACAGGCGTAATAGTTGCATAGTTTATTTATGCTTAGGTTCAAAACGCTGGTGTTCAGATTCATACGACTTTGAATGATAGAGTTAAAGCTACTTCTATTGCTAATACTTGGGTTAAATAATATTAAGACAATAGGAAAAATTGAAGATAGACAATATTTGAGGATATCGGCAGATAAATGTATGCTGATATCCTCTTTTTAGTTCTGTTTTATATTGTGGGTAAGTATAATAGATTTTAAATATAGTGAACTATTATAAAAGTAAAAGTTAGGCTTTTCAATTAGTTAGGCTTTTCAATTTCGGAGGAAACGATGGAGAATATAGTAAAAGACTTTAGTGTACTTGGTGGAGACTTAACAATTCAAAGCAAAAGTGCTGATGATGAAGTAATTCAGAATCTTAGTAGAATTACCGGAGTAGTTTATTCTGATGAACAGTTAGCAATTCTAAAGCATCACGGTGGAATGGCTATTATGGCTGCTGCTGGTTCTGGCAAGACTACTGTACTTACCCATCTATTAGTCAAGAGAATCATGTCTGGAGAAATTCAGGACGTGACTAAAGTTTTGTGTGCTACTTACAGTAAAGCTGGCGCTGATGAAATGGCAGAAAGAATCAATAAACTACTGGATGTCGTTGGAATTAAAAAACATATCATGGTAAAAACTATGCATGCTTTTTATTTGTTGATTCTACAACATTTCGGATATAGTTTAAAGCTTATAGAAAACGCACAGAGAACTAAGTTTATCAGAGATGCTTGCAGTAAAGTTAATGTAAAACTTAACGATGATGATATGCAGACATTAGATAGTTTGTTGTCTTATCAGGTGAATAACCTTTTGTCTGATAAAGGGCTGTTTGATAGTTATGTATATACCTTGCAAGATGTTTCTATGGAGCAGTATTCTAAGATTAAAGCTTGGTATACTGAACTTAAGCGTCAAGCAGGAATGATGGACTTTGATGATATGCAGCTTTACGTATATTTCTGGCTTTGTGTAGCTGATGAAAATACTAAAAAGACAGTGACAGATTATATTCATCAGACTTGGCAGGAGTTCTACATCGACGAAGCACAGGACCTGTCTAAGATTCAGATGGCTATACTTCGTAAAATGTGTACAGACAGTTCTAAAATAGTGTTTATCGGTGATGATGACCAATGCCTCATAGAGGGTACAAAAGTATCTACCCCTAAAGGGCTTGTAAATATAGAAGATATACATGCTGGTGACGAAGTTTGGACGAAAGATAAGAGCGGTGAATCTTGCAGTTTAAAAGAAGCGAGTGTAGTTCATACTTCTAGAAAGTATATAAAGTCTAAGATAGTAACAGTAAAGACAGTTGATGGAAAAGTTGTATCTGCTACTCCTGAGCATATAGCTTTTATAAAAGCTGATAACTTTTTAGACGATGGGCATAGTGTTAAATTTGACGGCGAGATATACAGAGAGATAAACTTTGGAAACTTGTCTGAAGGAATGTATATATCTTCTGTTCAGTACGGAACAATCGTTGAGAGTGAAATAGATTCTATAGAGGTGGCAGACTACGAAGGATATGTGTACGACATAAGCATAACTGAGACTCATAATTTTGTAGCTAATGGAATACTTGTTCATAACTGCATCTACGAGTGGAGAGGTGCTGATCCTTCCTTACTAATCAATATTACAGGATACTACGACATTGAAAGATTTATATTGTCTACTAATTATCGTTGTAGAGCAGAAATAGTAGATACTGCGGCTGTTGGAATTAAGCATAATGCTCGTAGAACCGTTAAAACAATGAAACCGTTTAACAGTGGCGGTGAAATCAAAATAATAGATACTACTTATTATAACAGTAACGGAGACGCGGAAGCTCCTGACCTATATCAAATGACAAAATACGCTTTCATGTATATACGCGATTTAATTAAAAGTGGCGTAAGTCCGTCTGATATAGCTGTATTGAGTAGAAATAATGGACATTTGGCAATATTGAATAACATGCTATTCCGTGAAGGTATTTATAGTATGTATACTAAAGATATGAAGTTTACTGGCAATAGCATGTATAAAGAACTTAAGCAAATACTGGAACTTGCTAGAGATGACTATGATCCTGATTTAACTGAAAAGTTGCTCTGGAAAGTAGTTCCTTATCTGAGTGCAAAATCTGCAAAACTTATAGCTAAATTTCAAGAAAGCAGTGGATTTAAGTTTAGCGATACTTTAGGTTGGTTTTTGACTGAGTGCTGTAATATGAGCCTTGGATGGAAGTTACCTAGCGGTTCAATTATTCCAGAATCGTCTAAGACTAGCATGCGTGCTCTAGCAAGAAGTTTGAATACTTCTCAAGCTTCTAATATACGCGTGATGTATAGAGCTTCAGTTTATGATGGAAGTACTGAGACAGACCCAGATAAGCGTAGAAACGAAAATGAATATCGTAGAGTATGTAATTTTATGGGTTTATATTCTCAGGTGTCTCTAGAGTTCTTGTACAGAACTGCTGATAAACAGCGTGCTTGCAAAGGATATATAGAATACTTCAAGAAAATGGTAAAAGACTGGGGAATTGAGAAAACTCTTAGATTCTTAAACGTATCTCAGCAATATGAGCTTGGGGTAAGTGGGGTATTCTGTGAGAAGATAAAAATGAGTACTATGCATGGTGCGAAAGGTAAAGAATGGAGTCATGTGGTACTTTTTGCAGATGATAATATAAGCTTCCCTAATTTTAGGTCGATACGTGACTTAAAAGCAAGGGGTATCAGCACTAGTGATATATACAAGGTAATAGAAGAAGATAGACGGTTGCATTATGTAGCAATGACTCGTGCTAAAAACACCCTAGCTATTGTAACTTATAAGAACAATATAAGCGTTTATACTTTGGAAGCTTTCGGTATTTTGAATGATTGTACTTCTAGTGGTGGTAACAATGACTCTATCCTTGGGATGGCAATGTGTGATAAGGTGAGATTGCCGCTTATAGAATCTGCTAAGAAGAAACTATTTGACAAAAACTGCAAATACTATCTAGATATAGATGTGTCTAAGATAGAAGACGCTCCAGACATTGAATTTTATGGTACTGCTGATGATCCTCCTGGAACAGTCGTTGGAGATAGCTCTAATAACAATGTGCCTGATTTAGAGTTTGATACTTCTAATATGGTAGAACTGGATTTTAGTGATGATTCTTTTGGTGAATATGCAGACGAAGAACAATATTTCTAAATCGTTCTTAGATATTAGTATATACTAAGTTATATACTTATATATTTTAAATAGTATAATTTTTAGATTTATTATTGTATGATATAAAACATACAGGTAGTACATCTAGAAGTTATCTAAAGCCCTCCTTTTTTAGTGTTAGTCTAGTTTGTCAATCTGTAAGTAAAAAGTACGGACATCGGTTGCTCGCTGGTGTCCGTACTTTATTTTTTGCTTAAGTTTAGATATAAACGATAGGCGTCATAGGTTAGATAGATACTTAATTTTAAACAATATAGTTTTAGTTTGATATAATAAAAATAGTATTAGATTTAGGGGGAGATGTGCTTGATAGCTATAAATAATGCTGATATACAAGCTATTGAGCCGGTATATTCTATTGTAGAAAAATCTGAATATCAGTAGATTGATGAACTATACAATATGAATACAATATAGTTCAGAAATAATATACTAAAATACAGTTTACAGTTTAGTAATGCTAGAATAAGTGAAACTAATCTTATAGCAGTAGCAGATTAGACTCCTGAGACTGCTGTCAGTTAGGGCGAAAGTAATGATAGCAGTGAGAATGTTACTGATACTAGCAATAATTTTATATATACTGAAGGAAAAGAGATAGATACAAGTTAGATAGAATTTCAGTTAGGGGACTTAATATAGAATGTCTAGGAGTAGACTGGGTTAAGTGTATAGGAAATTTATAAACTTTATGAGATATAGGGTAATAAGCCTATATATGATACAATAAATCCTGATATAACTGCTGAAAAGACAGTGAGTGGATTTGATACGGCATTTTAGATAGATGGAGTAGAACAGCAGTATAATGTAAGATACAGCTTATATTATTGTCCAGACGTTAATATAAAAAGACCTAGCAGGTATTATTTACCTGATGCCGCTTATAACGTGTAGAATACAGTTTAGGGGTACTTAGAAAAGTGGAAAAACTTAGATAGATAGAGTGACTAGTCGTATCAGTTATTATAGGACGAAGTAAAATAGAAATTATACTTTTATGAAGCTGTGCTAGACTACATAGGAGAGCCATAGGAAGACTTATATGTTTTGTATAAGGCTATTATAGATGGTAAAATAGCAAATAGTTTTGATGTTTATACTGAAATAAACGGGGAGCAAGTATTTCAAGAATGGGTTGTTCAGACTATGCTAACTCATGGGTATAGTCAAAGACAAATAGAGATATTACAGATACTTTGGGAAGATGATACTTATATATTATATAGTGAGTCTCTGTAGGATATAGTTTAGGACTATTATTATCCATTTGAATATGGCGAATAGACTATAGACAATCTTATGACGGTATGTTAGTAGTTAGTAGGCAAAGCAAGATATGTTTGGGGCGGAGGTCATTATAGAGCAAACGATATAGTTGGAATATCTCCAATGTGGCAATTGTTAAATCAATATTATATAGATAGCGGACATTCTTAGTATTGTATAATGCCTTCTTATACTTGGTGTCCTGTACATGGAGAAAGTTCTGATACTGAAAATGCTTGTATAGGAGCTTCTGGGGATAATTTCAATTCAGTTTAGGCTTATATAAAATCTAGGTCAAAGTTTTTAGATACTTAGATTTTAGAGAATGGTAAATATACTGAAATGATTAGTAACGCTGGTGTTAATGGTACAATCATAGGGCATAATCTAGATGGACTTGATTGCTCTGGGTATGTTGGATGGATATATAATCAGATTACAGGTGGAAAAATTACAGACTCCACTGCAAGATATTTTATACAGTCAAATAAGAGATGGTTCCAGGAATTGCAAGTGAGCGACAGTCTAAAGCCTGGAGATATATTCCAGTGGCAGACTCATATAGTAATGATTGTGGGGCCTTAGAGATAGAGCGATAACTGTAAAGCTTACGTCATGGTTGAAATGTAGCCATACTTTGTACAATTTGGTGTGGCTTATAAGAACGGCGCTTAGAGTAAGGATATATAGACCGCAAAACAAATAGCTAGGGATGCTAATGAGTTGTTTGGTGGTAGCAGCTGTTCTAAATATTAGATACATAGTTATAATATAGAGACTGAAGTAGTTACTAATGTGGATGAATTGACTGGTGTTGAAACTACTGTTGAGCAAGATAGAACAGACATGAAACTTGGTAGATATAACAATTTTAGTGATATAAAGGCTAAAGTTGACTAGGTGAGTATGTTTGGAATAGAGCGGTAGTATTCTGGTAAGTCTTTGTATAATATGAACGCTTCTGAAATATTGCAGTATACTATAGATAAATACCTATATAATCGTGATGACTAGTATATATCTGGTCTAGATACTTACAGAGGAAGAATATTTAGTTTAGATTTATATAATTTTAATCTAGATGAAGGTACAGATAGTATAAAAGACGAATGACATTCAAATTTGAATGGAATACCTAAAATATTAGGGAGTGATACAAGTTGAGCTTGTTAAAAGGCTTAAAAATAACAGCTATGTACTTAGTTCTTCCTTGTGTAGCTGCTGTTATAACTTCTACAGTGCTATATGCTGTAGATTACAATAAAGTTTATTAGGACGACAGTTGCATAGGTAGGTATTCTGATATAGATATAGGAACTATACAGGTATTAAGAAATGATAACTTAAATGTTCAGAATAGCGAGAACGATATAAAAGAGGATATAGTCAAAAGTTTCTAGCAAAATGACATCTTATAGACTAGATAGGCTATGGCATCTATAAGTCAGTCTATAAATACTTCTAGATATCAGATTATAAATATGAATAACTCTGAAAATGTATTTGTGGAAAAGATTGTTACTGATGGTGCTGCTTACGAGAATATAGAAAATACTCTAGATTCCTAGGTTTAGAGCGAATTTAAAGCTGGCGACCCAATATATTTTCAAGATGCGATACTTAAAAGATATGTTGACAATCAAAATAATATAATAAGTTTACTAGGATATATAAACAGCTAGACTGATTAGAGCAGTATAGACATTATAAATATCTAGGAATCTTCAGATTTTGGTGTTGGTGAAATTCATTAGAACATCGAAGGAAATTTATAGGTCATTTATAAAGATGAATATATCAATAACTTAATAAAGTTGATAATCATAATGTGTTGTGATGACTTAGACGGTTAGACTAGTGAATAGATATATCAAAACTATGAAGACATAAATAAATACTTCCAGACTGTAGGATATAACAGTTGTAGATCTTTGTAGAACTTTATAAATATAAGCGATAAATCATAGATAGTTGTAAATTCTGCAAGATTTGGTAAATAGATCAAAGAAAGCGAACAGATGGACAGAATATATGTTCAACTAAGCGTAGATGAAAAGATATATAACCTTTTAATAAAGCTAGATCCTGATTATAAAGTATTCGATACAGATTTAATATAAGTAATAATACTTAGTTTAATATGAGAACTTAAAAGTATACTTATATTAAAAATATTTTATAAATTTAAGTATTATTGTTAGGAGTTTAAGAATGGAGTCTTATACGAGAAGTAAAATATTTGATATCTGGGGAGAATCTTCGGAAATCATTACAGGTGATAAAATACCTGAAAAACCTTAGCTTTGTTTATTTAACAATAGCATCGAAGCTTGTGAAATGCTTCATAAACATTTTGTAAGCAATTAGAATATTGCAATACATTGTGATGTTGACGTTGATGGTATTGGTTCTGGATATATAACTAAGAGATTTTGTGACTAGAACACTCGTGGACAGATAAGATACTGTATCAATAAAGATAAAGTTCATGGTATTCAAGAGAAACATGCAAATTTCTTTAATCAATACCCGTTTGGGCTTATTATAATAGTGGATAGCAGTTAGAACGAATTAGAGACGATTAAAAAATTTCATTGTGACGTTCTTGTGATAGATCATCATGAAGTATAGCATAGTGAGACCTCAGGAAAAACTGAGGATGGACATGACTTCGTTATTGTTAATAACGTTTTAGAAGGAACAAAACTTGAAGTTATAAAAGAATGGTTAACTAAATTGGGTGTAGATACTAATGAAAAACTTGAAGAATACGTTCCAACTGATATGATGTCCTGCGGATTGACTAGTTATGAACTTTATAGATTATATAGTGTAGCATATAAGCTAGGACCTATGTTAGAAAATATGATGTTGTATCAATGGAGCGCAGTAACATTGTTTACTGACGCAATCTAGTTATTAAATGATAGAAATCAGTGGTATATAGCTAATACTATAGGTCAACAGGATATAGAGCCTTGTTTGAGTGTGTTACTAAAGAAGTTAATGGGAAACTTCTCTTAGGTAATAGATAAGTAGTTTATATGTTTTAAATTAGCTCCTTATATAAATAAGGCAATACGTGCAAATGCTGGTCTACAAGCTATGGATATAGTGATGTACAGCCCAAGTGAGATTGCAAGTCTTGAGCCTTATGCCCAGATTCAGCAGTAGGCTATAGAAAAAGGCAAGCAGAACCCTGTTGTTACGAATTTTTACGTAGCAAAAGATATAACAAATACTGGAATAAGTAAGAATTATACAGGAGTTATAGCCTAGGGACTTAGCGGAGATTACAGTAAGTCTTGTGCTGTATATACAATTATAGACGGCACGGCTGAAGGAAGTTTCCGTGGTATATCTTCTGAAGTTGATTACAGACAATTCTTTGAAAATCATAAGCTTGGAAATTATGCTCAAGGTCATAAAGCGGCATTTGGATTTAAAGTAAGTGAGGATGAACTTAAAAGTATTTTAGATGACTTAGAGACTGTAGAAAAGGCTTAGAGTGATAAGAATTATCTTACTGCAGGGGACATGCCTGATAGTTTAAAAGGTACTTATAATATTGATGATATATACAATTTTAAAAGACACGGAGACCTTTTAAGATTGGCTATTGGCAATAGTAGGGTTAATAGTCAGGAACAAATTGATATTATAGTGCCTGTTAAAGATGTTAGACTCGTTGAGCAAAAAGGAAAGCTCTATACATATAATGTGTTAGGCTTATAGTGTAAAGGATTTGAGACTTTAAAAGGGCCTTATGCTAGAGTATATGCTGAGCAATCTGCATTGCTTAACTTGTATATAAAAAACTAAACTAGCAAAATTTTGTGAAAGACGGAGGGTTTTTACATGAAAGCAAACAGGAGCGCTAGAGCGCAAAGTATAGCTAATGCTAACGCTAAACCTAGAGCAAATTAGAATAAGCGGACAATGGGTATTGTGGCTGTTGGCGTAGTTACATTTCTTTTGATTCTCTGGGTATTTGCAATGTCTTAGAACGCTACAAAGACAGTGCAGGTAGCTATGTATGCTAAAAACATATACAAGAATCAGCAGATAACGGCAGATATGTTTATTCCTTATGACATGCTGCAGTCTGAGTACGACAATTTCGCATCTACTTACAAGGATGGAACTACCAAGCGTAAAGTTATTCTGTATAGTGAGGTAAATACTCTGGTAGGTACTTACGCTGCTTATCCTTTGAGAGCAGAAACTTACGCTTTGTGGACTGATTTCTTTACTTCTAGAACTGATAACAGTGATAGTGTTCTGTATTCTTATCCTGGTAAGAACTTAGTTGTCCTCGATGTAGACTCTGGAACTATTAAATCTTTTAGTTCTTTCTTAAAGCCTGGTGATAGAATTAACGTCATTGCATCTTTTGATGAGACTGCTGAAGTAAAGGTTTATCAGGACGACGGTAGCTTCAAGATGGAAGAGAGTGAGACCCATCGTAATGAGCCTATGTTCCAGGATATAGTTCTGGCAGACATGTTAAATAGCGATGGTCAGTCGATTCTTGACTTGTATGAGTATTACGATACTTTGGATACTTATAGTCAGGCTAATCTTGATGCTAGCGACGATTGGGCAGAACAGACTACTCCTGATACAATCCTCGTAGCTCTGACTCCCGAAGAGGTTGATACTCTTTATTACTATCAGAGCAAGAGCGGTGTGACTTTCTACGTAACTGTGCCTCAGCGTAATGAGTAATAAGTGCATATGAAAATAGTTTATTACGCATAAGTAATAAAGGAGGGTTATTTAGTGGGTTTATTAGATAAATTCAAGTCTAAATAGAAACAAGTTTTAGACATAAACCAGAACGCTGATACGTTTGGACAGGTTACTATCGGTAAGCTGACTAACGATGCCGCTAAAAAGATTATGACAGATCTTTCTGGTGGTGAAGCTACTCAGCAAAGAAAATTGATTGATAACGTTCTGTTATTTACAAATGCTTCTGGTGGAACTGGAGTTACTACTATTGTATAGAATGTAGCTGCTGTATGTAGGAGTAAAGGTCTCAGAACATTGGTTATAGACCTTCATCTTTTGTATCCTATGCAGGATTCTATATTTGGTATAGAGGCTATGATGGAGAGACCTGACCTTACAGGTTATCTTTTAGGCAAGAATGACCTTAGAAAAGCAATTATAAATAACGGAAACTTCAGTATACTGTTTAGTAACAATAGAACTTTGATGGACAGTATAAACTGTGAAGAAGATACTCCTGTACAGAACTATGTAAATATGATGGATACTCTTCGTAAGATGTATGATATTATCTTAATTGATTGTCCTAATGACATAGATCATACTTTGATAAACACTGCTATATATGGTTGTGATCATATTTATATGGTGTGGGATGAGGGGTTGCCTAGTATACTGAATACTGAGAAGATTCGTAGGGCTCTTGCATCTACTGGTGTTGACTCTTATACAAAGTTGAGCGTCATATTAAATAAGAGAACTGACGTTACTTACAGTGATTACCCGTTTAGCAGGCTCAATATTGAGTTGGATCAAATCCTTCCGTTTGACCCTGCTGTCGTAGAATCTTAGCTGAAGAATCAGATATTTATAGAGAAGGCTGCTTCTAAATAGGATAATGCAAATATATTCTATACTTAGATATTTGAATTAACAGATAAGATCATAGTGAGAGGAGGAGCGACTGCTTAATGGATCAGCGTAAACTTTTGGAACTGCAGACTAAGCGTGGAGCTAAGGCTGCTGATGGCTTTGCAAGTGATACAAAATCTATAGATGCAGTTATAAATGAATGTCGTAAACAGATTGAGGAAAAGTCTGAGTCTTATCGTGAATTGCCTGCTGATAAGAAACGTGAGACTATTAAACGTATCATAATAGACTATGTTATGAGTGCTAAGCCTCTGGTTGCAGGTTATATGGACAGTGAATGTCGTCCTGATACTGTTAAATTGGTTGATAAACTTGTTGAAGATATCACTAACTATGGTATTTTGACTGCTGCTATGCTAGATGATGCTGTATTCGAAATTCGTGGTAACTGTAAAGAAATTAAGGTTGAAAAGAATGGACGAGTAGTAGACCTTACTGATAAAGACGGAAACATAATATAGTTTGATAATCCTGAACAGCAAGAAGTTATAATGCGTAAGTTCTTGGGAGATACTCGTTTAACTCCTAAAGATGCTTTGGTATCCACATCTACTCTTGAAGGATACCGTATAGCTGCTGTTCATAAGTCTGCTATATCTCCTGACCCCAACGATCCTACTGGTGATAGATACCATGCGTTTGTTTTGCGTAAGTTCAAGAAATCTAAGATGGGCTTGTAGGATATTGTTAAGTTCCATACTTTGTAGGATAACATGGCAAGATTTCTTGCACTCTGTACCGCAGGTGGATTGAGCTTTGTCACATGTGGACCGACTGCTTAGGGGAAGACAACGACAAATAACGCCATCTTACAGTAGGTTCCAGCGACTACAAGAACAGTCTTGTTGCAGAACCCATCGGAAATTGATCTTCGTTTTAAAGATTAGACTGGAAGAATTTATAATGACGTACTTCATTTGGAAGCTAGGGCTATAGACAATCCTACCCCAAGCGATCCTACGATGGAGAACCTCATGGACCAAACGCTTAGACTTTCGCCAACGTTTGTATCATTGGGTGAGATTAGAACCTCAAAAGAATTTGGATCTGCGATAAAAATACTTGAGGCTGGTCACCCTTTGAATACGACTTATCACGCTGAAAGCGACGAAGGTGCAATATCTCGTTTCTTAACTGCATACTTAGCGACTTCCGTTGGTGAACCTGCTTCTTTGGCTTTAAGAACTCTTACGAGTTTGTTAAACGTTATCATAGTGCAGAAGATACTTCGTGACGGTTCACGTAGAATTATTCAGATATCTGAAGTTCTCGGTGTAGATCCTAACGACGAAAATCATCCTCTGTTGAACGAGTTGTACCGCTATGAAATTACTGGTGACCCTGAATACGATGCTCAAGGTAACGTTAAGAAAATTCATGGTATACATCGTAGAGTTGGAAAACTGTCTCCTAAGGCTATTCATAAGTTCCAGCTAGAAGGCGTTGCAGCTTCTCGTTATGACTTCTTAACTAGGGACGTAGACAAAGCAGAAGTTGAGAGTTATACTGGTGAGAATATAAATCATTACGGTATGAAGGGATTCAGTGAATAAAATTTCAAATACTTGAAGAGAGAATCTAAATGGCGGTCCGTGAGAAATATGAAGGGAGTATTTCTAATGAATAGCGTGAAACCTTCGACCAGAAAAGAAGGAGAAGTAAGAGTTACTATGGACGATTTGTATTCATTGCTCTTTTCACTTAATATGAATTCTGACGATTCAAAAAATGAGAAAGTCAGTGAACAAATTGAAGCGATCGAGCGAATTATCGCATATAACATTACCCGTAAAGATGTTCCAGCGTATTCTTTACAGCAGACCATCGAACTTTCTGAAAGCGATGCGGAGGGCATTCTCGGGGGAAAAAAATCCGATTATATTAAGTTGAATCAGATTCGTCAAAAAGTATCCAAGTTGCTCACAGACCGGTTTGCTTTTGCGTGAGATTCACATATATGATTTAAAGTGCAAAACGGAATGTTACCTTAGAGATGAGGAAAATATAACAAAATGTAACTTGTTGCACAAGAGAATTCTTAGTTGTACAGAGATTATCTTGTGGAGCTAGGACTCTGGTGGTGGAATAGTTTACAATGCCAGTATAGCATAGAACATTTGGTATGAGCGAGTGTCCTTTTTGTAATAGAAGGGGTACTTCTGTATCAGAGAAGATAATTAAAAATTTGGCTGAGCAGATTGTTGGGAAGGCATAGGAGTCTAGATAGAGAGTAGACGGATATGAGATTGATATACTTTTTCCTGATGAAAAAGTATAGATAGAATACTGTGGATAGTATTTTCATAATCATAGATTAGATCATGATTTAAAGAAGGCAATCTACTTACGAAACTAGGGGTATAATCATATAGTATTACTGGAGAATACTGACATAGATGAGCTTAAATACGATGCAGATATACTGAATGAATTAAAGAAGTCTGCTATAGTAGTGATGATTGACCGAAAACATGACTTTGGAAGTATCAGTGATACAGCAAATAAGCTAAGACAAGCTATAGAAAAAGCAACTGGTAAAAAGTATAGCGATGCTATAGATATTGGCAAGGCTATAGTCAATGGAAAAGCCGAGGCAAACGTAAGAATATTGCCAGAATGGCAGTAGTTTGCTGGAGTTCATCCAGAATTATTAAAGGAATGGGACTATGAGAAGAATGGGAATCTTGACCCAAGATAGGTAACTTTTGCTTAGTAGCAGAAGGTATGGTGGAAATGTCTTGCTGGACATCCTTAGTACTTACAAAGGATTGATAAAAGACATATAGGGCAAGGGTGTCCTATATGTGCCGGTAGAGCTATAACTAAGGAGAGTTAGTTAGCTGGCAAATACCCAATGCTGATGAGATTTTGGGACTATACAAAGAATGACATAGATCCTTATAAACTAGCTGTTGGTAATAGTACAAAACGTTGGTTTAAGTGTCCTAATTGTGGGGAGGAAAGATATTCTGTGCCTGCTTAGCTAGTGAGAGACAGAAGTACTGGATAGATATAGACTTGTAAGAAGTGCGGGATGCCCATGAATATGCTGGAAGTACCTGGGTAGCTGCAACAGGAAGACCCTGAATGTGCAAAACTTGTATCTCCTAATTCTGTAGTTAAAGCATCTTTTATAACTCCTGGAACATCTAGAAGCGTGTTGTTACGTTGTCCTTACTGCAAAAGAGACTTCTTGGTAGAGAATTTTCATTATTTCTATAAGGGAAGAACAAAATGCCCTTTATGTGGGCGCAAAATAAGAAATAAGCCGTACTAATAAAAAGTATAATCGGAGGTATACTTGTGAAAGACTCAATAATATCGAGACAAAATCGTGAATGTTAGGGAAATACCTGTCAAGATAATTATAAATCTTATACAAGTATACCTCTTTCTGATAAGCAGAGAAACTTACGAAAAATTAAGGTAGTTTAGTAGTTTATAGCTGCTATCATGCTTAGTTTACTAATACTAATAGAAGTAGCTGGTATAAGACCTCAGTGCCCTGTGCATTCAATTTTTGAAAATTACTATTGTCCTTTTTGTGGTTTGACAAGGCTTTTTGAGTAGCTGTTAGTATTTGATATTGTACAAGCGTTTAGATGGAATCCATTTATGTTTGTATAGCTTGTACTTTCTCCTATTGCGATATACTTTTTGATTAAAGATTATGCCAAATAGGGAAAAATAAATATACGTTTTAAAATAATGTTTATATGCTGGTTGTTTATAGCAATAGCATTCATGATATTAAGAAATACTTAGACTTTTAGTTACTTACTTCCTACTAAAATAAGATAATAACTAAAATAAAGTCAGATTGAGCCTTTTGCAATACAGATAACTTACTAAATTAACAATTAAAATTTTAATAAGATAGGAGGGGTAAGTAAGTGGGAACGTTATTATAGAACTATGAACATATGCAGAGTCTGGCGACTATCTAGATAGCTTTGCTTTGTATGCTAGCTTTTATGATTATATCTTATTTGCTTGACTTGAATTTGTTGGGTATGTTCAAGTTCGTGGTTACAAAGGTCTTCTAGTTCCTATTTAGGCACTCTGCAAAGTTTATAAACAAGTCTGAAGCTCGTTATCATCGTGACTATGAGGTTGGTAAGATTAACGAGAAAAAGACAAAGGTTAAGTTATATAAGTTTTTGAATGAACTTGTAATAGACCTTGAAATTCGTGAGTATGGAATTACGCCGTATGAGTTACTATTCCTTGTAACGGTTATGACTTTCTTGGTATAGCTAGTATTCTGTTTAGCTGTGTTTAGTTCTTGGCTAATGGTAGTTCCCATCTTTCCTATACTGGAAGTTGGTGTGTTCTGTGTGTTATATACTAAGGCTAATGTAGCTCATGACGCTAGAATAGAAGCAGTATATGAAGCAGAGAACATAATTTGTAATAATATACAGCTTGGTGTTGTTCCTGCTGTACGTAGTGCTATTAACATGATGCCTAAAGAGATTCGCGATGAGTTCGTAGAATTTCTTGATAACGTTGAATCTAAGAACTACCACATCAAAACTGCTTTACAGGCTTTGAATACTTAGCTAGGCTCCGTTTAGGATGATTTCATTAAGAAATGTATTGTATATGAGACAGAGGAAGAGCACGGGGTATCTGGCATTTTTCGTGATATCGTCGAGGTTAATAACATTAAAATGGAAATGCGCATCGAGATGAAGCGGCAATTCGAGAAAGTTGTTTCTGATTTCTTGATTTCTGCATGTATGATCTTCATATTTATAGCAGGCGTCCTTGTTATATATCCTAATGTACGTGAGTTCTATTTTACAAATCCTCTTGGTCAGTTGTTAATAGCTATTGACCTTTTGCTGATGATTATAGAGTACGTGTTTATTACTTGGTTGCGTGCAAGAGAGCTGTAATAAGAAAGGAGGTTAACGTATGAATACAGATGGTGGTTCTGCCGGTGGTGGTGAAATACTACAATATTGGGGAAATTCGGCGACTAAGCAATCTAGTCAAATGAATGTAGACAATATAATGCAGTATGCAATGCTTCCTTATATTAGAATACTGCTTATATTACTTATATTGGCTTTAGGAGTAATAATAGTATTAAAGATACTAGACGTTAAATCCCCTACAAAAGGCAAGGGTATGAAAAATGCTCTAGCTTATATGGACGCTATAAGAAAGCATGACGCTGCGGTATTAGCAAATAATCGTAGAATTAGAATAGTTACTACGATTGTTGAAAAATCTCCTTTTGCTTTACCTCGTAGACAAATTGAGTATTGGCAATACAATATAGACCGTGCTCAGATTTATATACCTGGTAAGACAAGGTTATATAAAGCAGTTGAACTTCATGCAGTATTTGTAGCTTTCTAGGCTTTATTAGATGCTTGTAGTTTGTTGTTGTTGCCTTTGAATCCTCTGCTGTAGATAAGTTTAATAATATTCTTTACGGCGATGATGAACATCTTCCCAATGAGGGTTATACGTACTACAGTTCAAGCAAAGGACGAAGAGGTCGTGGCAAATTTCTAGGACTTCTACTTAATGATTCACTATGTATTGATGGCAAGTAGCTAGACTCCTCTAGAAGGAATCATGAAGTCTTACCAGAAAACTACGGACAGTGAAGAAATGAAGCATTTCGTTGACGTTTGTGTTCATTACATTGATACTTACGGTGAGTACAATGCGACAAATTATATAGCTAAAGCATACCGTGAAATTCCTGAGGTTGCTAAGCTGATGCGTTTGATTAGACAGGCAAACGAAGGCGGCGATATTAAAGCTGAGCTGTTAGGTTTCCGTAAAGAGCTTCTTGATGCTAAGAGATATACAATTGAAAAGAAGATGAAGAAGCTTGTAGATATGGGTAGAGCTTAGTTTAATATTTTGATGCCTGTTCTAATTCAGGCAGTCTTAAGTGCAATGTCTATATACTTCGAAGACCTTGGTGGTGTGACTACCTGGTTAGGTTAATATAGCGGTGTTCATAGATACCCAAGTTTAAAGAATGATATACATTGTATGAAATTTTAAATCTCAGAGACTATAAGTTATACAAAGTTTTATAAGTAGTTATGCTCAAGTTTATACTTGAACGAAATAAATAGTATCTTTTATAAATTAAAAAGAAGTTTGTAAAAGTATACAGATGGAACTAGTCAAAAGAAAAAACTTACTAAATAGGAGGAATACGTTATGAGTGGTTCTGTTAAGAAAATTTTTACCGTCTTGATTATTATGGTTGCTTGCGTTATGGTCGGTGCTCTGGTGCTGAACGTTCTGTTGCCGAACGTCGCGACTTCTATCGTTGATGCTCTGGAGCAGATGGTGTTTAATGCTACTGGCATGCAGTTTGACTGGAACGGCAATGGTTCTGGTGGTACTTCTGGTGGCGGCACTGACTTCCAGAGTGGCATGGCTGGCGATGAGACCGGAACTAACACCGATAACGCTGGTTAGCAGGTTGAAGGCTTGGACTAATATAAAACTAAACTTTATATAAGCCTAGAAGACTTATATCAATCCTAAGTAATAATTGACTAAGGGATGCCTGGGGTATTGAGGTATGCAGAAGTATCTCGGACCTTAGGCATCCCTTTATTATTTAGACAATCTTATGCAATGTGAGCAGTTGCATATTTCAAATAAAAGTGAGCAGTTAAACAGTGGGCAATAACATAGGAGGTGCAATTGAATGTCAGATGATGTAAAATTTATATTTAAAACGCTAATTAAAGTACCTGTGATAATTTTTGAGTGCTATTTAGTGTTTAATGTATTCTGTTTTATGTTTATATTCTTCAAAACTTTAGGTATATAGTATGTTGTCATGCAGACAGTGGTTGAAAATAATTATGTACCTGACGCTGATATGGCTCAACTTGAGGAATATTTAGGTGACCTTCAGGATATATAGTTTGTCGTTCCGGATGATGGTAGCGGAAACAAGACAGAGTTAATAGTCAGTGGAGATAACCTTAGAACTCAGTACGGAAATGTTAAAGAGTGTGGAGTTAGGGTATGTTATCAATTTCAGTGGCCTTTAAGACCAGATCAGCAAACAGATAATGGCGTAGCTGTGGATGGCTTCAATGCTGGCAGTGGTGGAAATTATGTGAAGTCTGGACCGTTAAATATAGTGATACCTATAAAAATAACCTACAAAGTCCCTGGATTGCAGTATTATCCTGATTTGAATATAACGTAATAAATGGGGTGAGAATAGATGACAGTAAAAACAATATTCAAAACCCTGATAGGAACTGTGGTCGTCATAGTAGTTGGATTTCTTCTTATAGAAATGTTTAACCTATCTATACAGTAGTTCATGCTTAGATAGGTTTAGGACCTTGGAGCAGTTCAATAGGCTCAGCTATTCTGTCAAGAGACCTACAAGCAATAGACAGAGAAAGACAGTACAAATGCTAAATCTACTGTGTTCCCTTAGTTGCATCTTAAGAAAAATTAGGGCGGCTAGGATTTCGTAATAAGTGGTAAATTCTATCCCAATGACGCAAGTGAGACGGTTGAATCTTATTACAATGCTTTATATGCCGGCAATGCAAATTATCAAGGATTCTTAGCTGGTGCAAATTGCAACGTGGCCCCTAGTGGAGTTTACCCTGCTTTAACAAGTGCTGCTTATGATGGAAACTATGTAACTCCTGCGAATTTTGGTATACCCTATTTAGACCCAGAGTTTATGCAGAAGGCCTTTACTTGGAACTTAGCAATGTTGTTTGGTTCTCCTGATAAAAACACTCAGACAATTTAGGGTTCTGGAGTAGCTACTAGTCAATATACTGTAACTAATGCAGGAACTGCAGGTGGAAAATCCTATATAAACTACAGTGGATATCGAATCTACGTTGGAAATAATACGCAGACCAAAATAACTGGAATAAGCTATCATATATATAATATTTTAGACGGAGGAGAGGCTGAGGCTTTTAAAACGGCTACTAATATAGATCCTAATAATTTAACGACTTTACATGCTGGTGCGGATGGTTATTCCGATGAAATGTAGCTGATAACTCAGACTGGCGGAATGTAGATATATTTACAAAATTTAACAGTCGTTAAGATTGATTATACAGTCGAAGTTGGTTATGAAGGTATAACTCTTTTATAGAATATGATACATTATATACAAAGCAATCGCGTTAGAGGAATGGAAGACAGTGCTCCTTAGGCTCCTGGTGGAGGATTTGACGAGGATGCTACAGACACTTTAGAGGGCACAGTCTATTACTGGATGGTCGCTTAATAAAAAGGAGGATTGAAAATGGCAAAAAATCAATACAATGATGAATTTGATATGGACGATTATGGTTCTTACGAATCAGTAAATACTGAAGCTGCTATGAACGATGAAGAGACTCTAGACTTTGATGGTCAAGATGAAGTCTCTGAGATGGCCGAAAGCGTCGATGATATGGAATAGACTCAAGTATCTGAGGTTGAAACAGATGATGATTATGGAGAATCTGTTGAGGCTGAGGATGATGACTATGGTGAAGAAGTTACTGATACTGATGACGATGAATATGGGTCTAGCGAAGCCGAGGGAGACCCGATATTGATAACACTGGTAGATAAGAAGATACCAGGTTTACTTGAGTATATGCGTGACCATGGTTTAAATACTTAGGTAGTTACTGACAATCCTGAGTATATAGCAGAAATCATGATGGCTTAGTATGGTGGCTGTGATGTTTTAATAATAGATACGGGAATGGGTGTGTTTGCTACCTCTGAAGCTCGTAAGCAAATTTTGAATATAGTCTAGCAGAGTGAAGGAAATATTCATTAGTTTTTCTTCTATACTGATAATGCAATCAAGACAGATATTCAAGACCAGCTTGGACGTAGGAATAAAAAACAGTTAACTTGGGTAAAATATAAAACGACTATGTTAACAGTTGCTGAAATGCTTAATCATTGTCATACTTATCGTAATGATGATTATGAATATCAAGAATATGAGAACTTATAGCCTGATGAATGTCTAGCAAAACATATAACATTGCCTACTGACTATCAATTGGATAAGCAGTACAGTGTATATGGTCTGACTCCTAAAATAATTAGAGAAAAAGTCGTAGAGACAGATGAGGGTTTACTTGCAGGGTTTAAGCCTAACTTTAGAGTTAAGATGAAACTATAATTTGGTCAATAAAATAGTATATAGTATAAAAAGTATTATAAAATTTTAATGCTTTGTACCTAAAATATGGACAGTATTGAATAGTAATACTTTATGGTTTATGTAGCGCCGGATAGAAGATGTTCGGCGCTATTTTTATAGTATAAAATCTTATAGTATAAGGGGCAAGGGTGATAAGTATGATAAGTACAGACAGTTTTATAGTAGCTTCTAGAATTTTAGATAGTCATAAACTAGTTGGTTACTTAACAATGTCGAATGATGGGACTCTAGTGTATATGGATTTAGATACTTTTAAAATGTATGTAATGGCTGAGAAATTTAAAGATGTTGTATATGATAAAAAGAGTAAGAGACTTCGAGGAACTTTGACTCCACTTAACAAATATCCTAGTATGCAGTATTCTAAGGTAAAAAGTCATATGAATTAGAATAGAACTGTAAGTAGTAAACAGACTAGTTAGGTAAGTGAGAATAAAAAGCAAGTTAAAACTGTATCAAAAACTAAACAAGTTAAAACTTTATAGAATCGTGAGAAAGCTGAACGATACTTAGCAAAATGTAATTTAACAGGTAGGTATGAACTTCAACTAAATGTTAGGTCAAAAGACCGTGTAGAAGTTATAGGAGTAAATAGAAATTTAGAAACTATAACTATACCTGACTTTGTGACAGACTTTAGATATAAAGTATCTAGCAATAAGACGTATATAGATAGCTGGTGTAAAGGAGCTAAGTTTACAAAGTTTGTGTGGAATAATATTAGTTATACTGGAAAAACAATCGGATTGTTCAGTGGAATTAGCTAGAAAACTTTAGATATACAGATAAGTCATCCTGAAAAGATTAAAAACTTAGATTTCATGTTCTATAGCAATGTACAGTTGCTCGAAATCAATGGTTTAGAGAACTTGAGTAATATAGAATAGATGAAGTATACTTTTAAAGATTGTAGATCTTTAAAGAGTTTTGACTTTGTAAGAAATTGGAATACATCTAGAGTAAAGTAGATGAACAGTTGTTTCGATAGTTAGTCAATAAAAGACCTTTAGTGCTTATCTAATTGGGATGTACAGTCTGTTGAAGATATGAGCGCAATGTTTTATTGTACTCAATGTGGGAATTAGTGGAATAGCCTAAGTAATTGGAATACTAAATTATTGAGAACTGCTGATAACATGTTTGGCTAGACAGATATAATTACTACAGACTTTTTAAAGAATTTTAACTTTGACAATGTTGAGAGTATAGAAGGGCTATTTAAAGGTTGTCGTTTTTTAAAAAGTCTTAAGACATTCAGCAAATTAAAGATGCCTAAAGTAACTTAGCTTAAGAGTGTATTTAGCTGTTGCAGGTAGCTAGAGAATTTAGATGACTTAATGTATATGGATGTATAGCATATTGAAAACTTGGATGAGACATTTGAATATTGTACAAATCTAAAGAGTTTGAGGGGTCTTAAAAATTGGGACACTTCTAGAGTTAGGAGTTTAAAGGCTACTTTTGCCGATTGTGGGCATATAAATTTTCTAGACGGGTTAGAAAATTGGGATATATCAAATGTAAAAGACTTAACTAGGACTTTCGTGCAATGCAGAAATCTGTATGATATAGGCAAACTTAAAAATTGGAACGTATAGAATGTAGAGAACATGAGTTATACTTTTACGTACTGTGATTTATAGGATTTACAGCCCTTAAAAAATTGGGATGTACGCAAGGTTAAGACTATGAATGGCATGTTTTATGGAAATATGGGCTTAATGACATTAGCAGGTTTGGAAAATTGGAAAACAGATTAGCTTGAGTGTACTTATGAAATGTTTGCTGAGTGCTTGTTGACTAGTTTAGCAGGTATAAAAAATTGGAATACTTAGAAGATACGGGATGGAAACAATATGTTCAGTCCTAATTTAGAAATATATGACTACCCAGAAATGTTAAAAGCTTTTAAAAAGCCAAGAAGACTGAAAAATAAATCAGTTTAATATTAGAAATATAATTAAAAATTGAAAAACTGATAGACAGAAAGGTTGGCAGAGTTTATGAGCAATGCAAAATTGGGTATGTACTTAGTAGGAAGACTGGTAGACCCTATGAATTTTAAAGGAAATGGCAAAATGCCTTCTATTGGGTATGCCTTAGTTGTAGCAGTTTTGGACGAAAAGAACGCTGAAAATACTTGTGAATTGTTGAAGAAAACTAATCACAATTATGGAATTGACTATTCTATTAACATGGAATACATTTCTAAATATATTAAGAGCAATGTCAATCCTTTCAATACTGATAAGTTTAAAATAATCTTTGTAAGCCGAGAACTAGGTTACAAATTGGCGGATATGAAAACGATTAAGAATGCTGAGCCTATTAGAAGGTTAAATAGCTTAAAGTTCAAGAAGTCAGAGCCAAGCGACAAGTTGGTTGTGCTTGATGTTAACTTTTACAAGTCTTTTATAGTTTCTGAAATGACAGATGAAATTTGGAAAATCATTAAATTTTGTGGAGAAAGTAATAGAGTGCCTAGTTTTGAAGAATTAGACGATTCAAGTAACATTATAAAACTTAATAAATATAATGTAGACAATAGACCTACCCATAAAGACTTTAGAGAAATCGGTTTAGTGTTTAATAGTCAATCAGTTTTGGTAGGGGTCAGAGCAGTAAGAAAGCCGGACGCCATGGAAGTTATTATACCTTTAGATATTTTAGGTAAACTCAAGAAAACTTCAAGTGGACCGGATTACCCTAAGATTTTTGTTACTAAAATCAATGGTTTAGATAATGATGCCTTTGGAAAAGTGATGGAAAGCCTTGTATGCACTTCTAAGACTAATATGGGTGGAGGAATCATCAGACGATTGGTGCTAATGCCGTTGGTAATAACTCCTAGTTTAGCTGAAGTATTCTTCCCTGGAAATAATATATACAATTATGATGCTTTGGGACTATATAACATAAGAGAGTTGAATATTCAAAAGAATATTATAAACAGTGCAAGAAAGATTGAATACGATTTGGCAAGTGGTTCAGACGGTGTAAAAACTTTGTCAGACGGAAGAAAGATGATTTACTACAAGCTTGATAGCATTGAAATTTTATGTGATATACTTAAGAACAAAGATGGTGTACAATATGTACTAGTGCGTGCAGAGCGCATTTTAGATAATGGTGATGGTGAAAAGGACATTTTTATTGTTAGAAAGTCGCTTTTAAAATCTGTTACAATGAGAAACAAGTTAAAGTTGGACTTAAATTTAGTGAAAGGCAAAGCAATTAAGCTTGATTCGCATGCAGTAGATTATAAAGCAGTTGATATTTCAGATGGAATACTTGGGATCGAGGGTAAAGCTAAAGTAAAAGGCTTGAAGAACCTTATAGAGTACGGAAACAAGAAAGGTATATACTTCGACAGACAATGGTACTACAGACTAATGTGTATGTAAACCCCATGTAGAGTTTATTCTGTCTGAGTTTATTTAAGTAGTTTAGGGAGTAGACAATTAGTAATGATTGAAATACATTTAGAAGGTCGAGAACGCGTCAGAGATGACAAAATACCTGCAAATTTAGATAGAATTATAGGTAAAAAGCTATATACCACAAATCCTAACAATGCAGACCGTGCAACAGGTAAAAAGCCTATAATGCTTTTCATACTGCTTGGGATTTTATTATTTTTAAGCTTAATGTCAAGAATTTATGAAGCAGATTTTTCTGGGCTTATGCTTATATTAGCTTTCCTAATATCAATAGGAATTTTGGATATGGTCTTCGGAACCCAGAACGTAGCAATATTGAGTATGTATCCATACATTATAGAGTTTCTTGACTATGATAAAGAACTTAACGAAGCAGATGTAAGGCTGTATTGTAGAGGAATGATAACGCAGTTTAAAGCGGAAGTGACAATTGAAAAACTTGTTGGATACGATTCATACGATTTATCTGTGTTTTATTTATCAAATTTCAAGAATATAAAAGCAAGTAGAATGGTTAATGACATTATATATGAATGGATATACTCATCAATATATCTTGATGATAAATACAGTCAAATTTTTAATTTGGTCGTTGATTCTAAGGGTTGAGGAGTTTGTAGTTTAATAGATACCTTAAATCGATCTGCTGAATATTTAGTATTATATTAAATATAAATTTTTAAGCGATTGATTTTTGATATAAGATTGGCAAAGAACGGCGTAAAAATTAAAGCGTAGAATTTGTGTTTAATAACTAGACTAATTTATATGTAATACAGGAGGAAATTATGATTACAGTTGTAGACCTTGGTGCATCTAGTACTCGTTATGCTTCGAACAATGGTAAAATTAGGGTAATTCCTAATAATATGGAGTTCCTGGAGACTGACGAGATTGTAGACATGGAGCTTAACGATCAGAGCATTGAGCACGCTCTGGAACTCGTTATTGAGCATACGGGCGGTGATGAAGCTTTTAATCAGGCTAATTACCCTAAGAAGCTTCTCGTTGGTGAAATGGCAGAGCGTTATAACTCTCCTAACCGTCGTCCGAATAATATGCTTGCAAAGAATAAGCAGGCAATCAATTACTATAGTGGTGTCCTCGCCGTTGCAGTTTCTAAGCTGTATAGTCCTGAGAATACTGAGCCTGTTGACCTTTATTTGGCTTTCCCTCCCATCGAGTGTGACAAGGAAACTAAGGATGAAATCGCTAAGAAGTTTAGCGGTCATTACAAGATTGAATTCGTGAAGCTGGGTAAAACAGTTGAATTTGATATCGAGAGCGTAAAGGTTTACGAGGAAAGCTTTATGGCTGTTCTGTCTTACTTCTTCGATATGAACGGCAGCGTTAAGCCCAATACTCAGCAGTGGTTGAGTGGTAATATCCTTTCTTTGGATATTGGTGACAGTACTACCGATTTTGTACTTGTCCAAAATGGCAAGTTTGTCAATCGTAGTGGTCAGAGTTATCGAATTGGTGGTAACTATGTTGTAACTCGAGTAATCAATTCTGTTCAGCAGGAATACAGTTACCTTCTCCCTGTTGAAGCTGCTCGTCAGGTGGTTGCAACTGGTCGAATTCAGGCAGGTAACGGATATACTGATGCTTCTAAGATTGTGGATAAGGCTAAGAAGAGTTTCGCAAGCCAGCTCCGTGGTCATATCGAAGCTTATTTCGGACAGATGAATATTCCTCTGGCTTACATTCGTGCAATCGTAGTAAGCGGTGGTGGTTCTATGCAGGGTCAGTATGTTGATGAAGCAGGCATGACTCATGTGACTAGCCGTCCTATGAGCGCATTCATTACCGACGAGCTGAAGTCAATTTGTGAAGGTGTTGAAGTCTTGTCCTACGGTGACAATCCTCGTATGGCGAATACAAGTGGTCTGTTTATCATGGCTATGGTAAATGAAAAGAAGAAGAAGGCTCAGGCCGCTAAGGCCGCTCAGGCAGCTAAGAACGAATAATACTTAAAATTTCAGAAGCGTCTACGTGTGATAAACTTAAAGACTTTGCGAAAGCCTTTCAAGATGGTTTATTGTGCGTGGATGCTTTTGTATATTAAAATGACCTGAGAGGAGGGTTAAACGCATGGAACAGTTGAAAATCTTAGTAAAAGTTGGCTAGAGCGCTAGAACTGTACTAAGAAACTGTAAAGCTATCCGTGCAATTACAGTTGATGAAATGCAGTACTATCTGCAGACTGATGATATAGACCTCCTGATTATTGAAAAGGTGAACAGCGAGGACTGCGACAGGACAAGTAAGATAATAGGTGAATACCTGAATAAAAGTGAAAATCCTGGGAAAGTTATATTTAACGCAGATAGTAATGATGACGATACCCTTGGAATCGCAGATGAATTCTCTTGTGATATTGTAAACAATACCAATGAGGTATGGTCATTTGTATATAAAACATTCAATGTTTATGTTGGTAGGGACATTCAGATAATAGCTAAGGATACTGATAGTGCAGGTTTAGCTGCTTCTGATGTTAGCAGTTTGTTTGGAACTGAAACAGTTGTAAATACTTATGTAGATTCTGACGACATTAGACTTCCTACAATAAACAGTAAGTCTGATATAGAAGACTTTGATGAAACGACTGTACGCGAGATAACTAAAGAGCAAAGACGTAAGATTGACCTTATTAAGGCCCATATGCACGGTACAGTTGATGCTGACGACAATCAGAGCGAGGAAGATATAAGCAATCCGTTCGGTTCCAGCGAAGACAATGGAGTTTACGGAGATAACTTTGACAATGCAAGCGAAGAACTTGATGTTAGAGAAGAATCTAGTGCTTCGGATGGTCGTGGAAACAGTAAGAACAGTGAGATTCTGCTAACTCGTATAAGTAAGTTGAATGATACTATTAGCCGTATGCAAGGCAAGATAGATGATATTCAATTACGTTTGGATAAAGAAGTACAACTTCGTACCGCTGTTCAAGACGAAAGAGATAGCTTGAAAGCTCGTATGGCTGGAATTTTAGCTACTAAGAAAGTCTTAGAAGAAAAGGTTCCTGCTAGTGAATATCGTAAGATAATCACTAAGTATAACGAGGTACAAGAGCAGTTAGAGCGTCTGCAGGCCGACAATAGCAGTATAGAAGCAAGAAGCGATGCAGAGATTCAGAAGTTTAAACAGGAGATTGAGCAGTTAAAACGTTCTGTGGAAAGTAAGCAGTCTGAGATAGACCAGCTTAATAATTCGATAATATCTTCTGCAAATGCGGAAAGCGCAAATGCTACGGCATTACAGTCTCGTATAGATAGTTTAAGCAACAGACTGGAAAAATCTAAAGCAGATTTAGACTCGGCGAATGCTCAGATAGAAGAGTTTAAGACTCAGTTAGCTGAGAAAGATAAAGAACTGGGTAAACTTGATAAAGTCGAGCATCATGTAGAAGTTTCTGATAAGGCGAATGAGATGCATTCTGAAATCTTAGAGAATGTGTTGAACATGCTAAGAAATTATGCTCAGTCCAATTTTGATAAAGATCAGTTAAATACTGATTTGCAGTCTTCTTTAGACGATGAGAAGTCTCATGTGACAGAACTCATGGGTTTAGTATCTGACAGAGATGTAAAGATAGCAAAACTCAATGCAAGTATTGAAGACCTTAATAAACAGATAGAGGAAGCAAATGCAAGTGTTGAGGAACGTACTCGTGAGTTGACTGATGAAAATAATACTTTGAGAGCAAAAGTGATGAACTTTAACACTCAGATAAGTACTTTAAGAAATCAGTTAGCTTCTAAGGATAATCAGTATAGGGCCCTTGCAAAGAGTGTTGGACCCACTGACCCAAAGACAGGATAGCCAAGGTTGTTTACTAACTATAAAATGTTAGAGGCTAAAAACAGAGAGTTGTCTAGTCAGGTGTTTACTCTGAACCAACAGTTGAGTACCGCTTTAGCAGAGAGTCAAACAGCATTGAAAGATCGTAGCAGACTTACGACAGAAAACGCAAATCTGAAAAGGTCTTTGAACGCTTATATAAATAGTGGATACTCTGGAGCAGGTGGAAGTGGTCAGATGATGCCCATTAACTATGCTCCTAGAAACGGAAGAATAGCTAAGATAATCGTAGTGTTTGGTACTGGTAGTTTTGGTATAAGTCTGATAGCTTTTAGTATGGCTCAGAAGCTTGCAGTTCAAAACAGTGTATTGTTGATGGACTTTGACCTTGCTACTCCTAAACTCGATAGTTATTTTAGAACTCTTCCTTTTGTGGATGTTCCTGGCGTCCCGACAAAGACGACAGCTCTTGAGTTGTTCTTGACTCAAGGAATGTCAAAGGTTTGGGCAAATGCAACCACGGTAATACCTCAGAAAGTTTCTAATAAGAACGGTAAATTGTGGTGGTTCCCTGGTTTATATAACAAAGTAGACGATACCGCGATTGTAACGGCTGATTGGACAGACTTGTTTAGACGTGTTGGTGGAAACTTTGATTATATAGTGATAGACGCTGGAAAATTTGGATATGGCGGACCTAATGATCAGTTAACTCAGAATTTATGCAGAATAGCTTATAGAACTGTAGTAGTCAGTGGAAATGATTATGCTGACGTTAATTCTACAGTTAAAGCAATGCATAATAAGATAAATCGTAATAACTTGGTGTGGATTTTAAATAAAGTTCCGACGACAAATGTGTTGCAGGTGGTTAAGACCTTGTTAGGTAATGACAGGTTTGAGTTGTTACCTTACAGTAACGATAGCTTCGGAAAGAGGTCTACGTTGTCAATGGATAAAATGCTTAAGGGTCGGTTTGAAGGCTTCTTAATGAATTATATTATTCCGCCTAAGAATAAAGTCGGGGAGGTATAAATTATATGTCTAAAACAGATATAAGGTTAGGAAGTCTTATTTCTTTTGACTCTGAGCGTGAAGCTGATATAATCGAGTTTGTGCAAGACTTAACATCTCAGCATAAACTTGGCAGATTTATAGGATATCTTTTAAGATTGGCTTGTGAGACTCCTGAGACCTTACAATATCGTGAAAAGTTAAATCCTATTCTTAAGGAAATGAACGACCTAGGAATTACTCCTAGACGCGATGCAATGTTTAAGCAGTTCTCAAAAGAAATACTTGATTTGAAGAATAAAATCAATGATATTTATGTTATATCTGAGAAGCTTTATACATTGGCATTGGCTCGAAAGGCTTTAGGACTTGAGGACAGAGCGAAAGAATTGTTAGCTGCTCAGTTTGTTGTGAGAAGACAGACAGCCTTGTTAGAGAGTAAGCTTGGAACAAGTTCATTACTCTATACTTATGAGTCAGATTCAATGAGAGATGTACAGAAGAAAGCTGACGAAATACTTGAAGTAATTCTTGAAACCTATGGAGATTTACTAAATGACGTAAAGGTTGCAGGAGCTGGCAAGAACGACGCTGAAGAAAGCAATAAAGTTGAGAACAATAGCAGTTCAAAACTTGATTCTGACAGTATAAATCGTTTGGCTGAAGCAATTGAAAAGTTGTGTGACAGTGGTATAAAGTTTGGAGCAGTTCAAAGCGTTGCAGGAAACTCTGTAAATTCTGGAGAAGTTCAGGTAGTTGGAGAGGGTAAGCCTTGGCCGAATAGCAATACTGGAGTTGAAGTCGATACAAGTGTAGACGGTGCCTTAGGAAAGAATAAAGCTGAGACAAATGCAGCAGCAGTTGAGAAAAAGAAGGACGACTTAACTGATTTGAATGATTCTCCTTTTGATTCTGACACTGGCGATGAGGAAATAAGTTTTGACGATTTTAACGCTAGCAGTGACCTATTAAATATGTTAGGTGACTTGTAAGTTAATTTTATTTAAGCGATAAGGAAGATTAGAAATGGTAGTAGATAACTTTCGAAGGACATTGGAATTACTCAAAGACGATAAGCAAAAGAGTTAGTTCCTTAACATAATAGCTGATACGATGCCAAAAACAGACCTCATGGTTAATGTTTTGGAAATACTTGATGAGTTCGGACCCTATAACCATAGTTTAACTGTTCAAAACAGAGAGTAGCTAACAAGGCTTTTACTTAACTATACTGATGGTTGTTGGCCTATATACTTCGAGGGGGTGAAGATCGAACCGTTATTTCCTTATATGCAGACTTGTATATATCATGTTCAGGCAGAGACAGGTTATAGAGTAGCTACAACTTCTGAAGTTGAGAACGGTGTAATTGGTTTAATAGCTGAGGTAAAGGATAATATTCCAGAGAAAGATCAAAAGCTATTGAAATTGTTGCAGTGGTCGTTTGATGGTAGCTGGCGGACATATAGAGATGCTGGTTATAAAGTGACTTTTAACGATGACAGGACAGTGGCTACTACTTATATGCAGATGCTTAGGCAGGCATAGGCAGAGTTGAATGAACTGATAGACTTTATGATTGAAGGTCATCAATTTGATTATGACATGATGGTCTTAAGAAAAATTAAGAGGGCTGGAAAATATAAATATCCTGGCTTTGCTTTTGATGAAGTTAAAGCTGATATGTAGATTAAACAGATTGTTTTTAACTTAAAGAATCAGTTACCTAAAGGTTAGAGCAATCCAGATATTAAGAAAGCTTGGAGACTTATACTTAGTTGTGATAAAAAGACGAATTCAAAATACAACTATGGTCGTAAGAGAACTGATAAGGACATCTTTAATTTAGAGCCTTACGATGTTTAGTTCTTAAGAAAACTTTTAGTTGATTTGAATGAGCGTAGCGATAAATATATAAGCGTAAATAACAATAGAGTTGAGAATGATTCTGTTTAGGAAGGACTCAGAAATGATTGTGAAAAACTTATAGATGGAAGAAATAGACATTTAATAAGGTCGAATCATTTCGTATTTAAGATAATACAGACGTTAAGTCAGAATGACTATAAGTGGGTTTCAAGTAAGCAAAGAAATATTATTGATTAGGCTCTTAGGGAATTAGATGTAGCGATAAGAGCAAAAGAGAATCAAGAGAAGATGAAAGAACGTGTAGAAAATACGATAAGATCTTCTGGAAATAAGTCTGGTGCTCTTGATATAGACAATATGAGCAGTTCTGACCTGAGAGAGCTTGAGAATATGAATAATAGCAATGGACAAGCTGAGCATAAAGGACTTAAAGTTCCTTATGAATCAGTTGAAGATGATGTTCCGAACATTTTCGATGTTGCTACAATGTTAGGGGATGGGTTGATTGGACAGTTATGAAGAGTATGGTGAATCTTCTGTACAGTTTGGTTTAGTCTTAGCTTATAGAGATGGGGTCGTAATTGTAGTTGAGTCAGGTTCTTATGATGATTTGAACTACGAAATAGAAACTTACAGAGCTATATGTCCTAATATGGAAGTTAAGATCATACCTTATGATGAAGATACCTATAAATCGTTTAAGAACGATATGATTCGTATGCAGGAAAAGCTGTTGCAGTTTTTCATTTAATACAGTTTTGTATTAAGAGTATTACAGTAATTAAATTTGGAGTTGATAAATAAAGCGGCCTTAAATTTGGAGGTGGTCTAGTGGGCTTAGCTATTAGACTTTCTTCAGATTTCAAAGACTATTATGATGAAGAGTTAAACTTAAGAGAAAATTCAAGATACTTGAAAAATGCAGACCGTACAATAATATTTGATAGAAAACTTAATGATAGAGAGCATAGAACCCTGGATTTAAGATTTCTACAATCAAATGGAATAAATGTACTTGGGTTAAAACCTGTATCAAGCTTCCAGTTGCTTCCCTACGATACGAAACTTTTAGTGTATACTCAACCTTGTATGCATTGTGGAAACGGTAAACTTGTGTTAGATAACAGAGAAGCTCAAGAATTATATCCTAATATACCTGCTAGAATATGGGTTAAACATTCTGAAACGAATGGAATAACTTTAAAGTGTTTGCAGGTTGGTCTTAGGAGATTTAGAGTGATACTTTGGAATAATACCGGTGAGCAAGGTTGTTTCGAGGAAACAGGAAAAGGTTTAAGCGATATCAAGGATAAAAAGGTAGCAAGCATAGAGGAAATACCTGGTGGACGTTTAGGAATTTCAGATAAGCCTATATATTCAATAGATTACATATCTACTGACGAAGGGCTTAAAGCAATAGATTATAATGCGGTTGAAAGTTTAAGCAGTCTTGGATTCGAGAGAATTATGAACTCTTTTGAAGTTTGTGATGAAATACAAAAGTTTTATAACGCTAAGTTTAATTAAATAAATACTTGAGAAGTTGAAGGGAGAGCTTTTATGAGCAAGGTATGTGACAAATGTGTAGATTTCCGTAAGTGCCGGGACTATTGTTCCTACAAGGTAGGTGAGAGCCTGGTGCTTATGATTGCAAATATGACGACAGTTGCTACAAAGATTGGGATGCCTATAAGTAACGGAAAGGTCAATAGTTCATTTGATACAAGCAATTATAAATATTGTGGAGCAATTATGAGTGAAGGTTTTAGAGTTACAGACCTTGCTAGAGATGCAAAGAAGTTTAAACCTTTTGAGAATCCCTTCTCAAGTTTCGGTGGTATTACAGTTGCTTCAATGGTGAATAACTTCCTGAATCTTAATTATGCTGGTAGTGAAGGCAGTAAAGAGTTCACAAAGAACTTAATAGATAAGTATTACAAACTTATTCAAGGAAATGAGATCCCGATTGCTGTTCCGGTAGGCAGTGAGATTACAATGAGATTCACCCTTGACGGAAAGACTCGTCAGGAACGTGGTAAAGTGACTTCTTTATATTGGAGACCTGACGATGAAACTGGAGTAATTAAGCTGGTGGTTGGTTGTACTACTAAGATTGGTGGTCAGACAATCAATGTAAATTATGATGCGGCTGATTTCTACGAAAAATATACTATAGATAAGCATGAGTTGAGCTTAAAAAATACCATAAAAACTAGTGGAATTTTTGAAATGACTGATGCAGGTTATATAAGACCTATCAAAATAGATGATGGTAGACATGTGTTTTACCTTGATGGTCATAACCTAATATATGAAGTAGCTGAAGATGAGTATAAAATAATCGGAAGTTTCAATATGCAAGATGTTTTTGAAGAAACTAAAGCTACTTTTGGTAACTATAAGACCTCAGATGCATATAAAACTGCTAAAAAGATAATACCTCTTGTTTCTAAAGTAAGATGGTTTATTTTACCGTATGGAATAACTGATGTTCATAATTTGAATGCTGTTAAGTATATGGAAGAGTCTAAGAAAGTTTCGGCTAAAGAATAAGAAATAAAGATTGGAGACTTAAGAAAATGTATAAAAGTCTTAAGGACATATATAAAGAGCAGATTAAAGAGATTTCAGAACTTTCTGGAATAGAGAATTTGCCTGATATAC